>SESF01015229.1_pt1 | contig 41856 bp, 22 predicted proteins | sample 3171521 | NCBI WGS metagenome assembly SESF01 (sample SAMN10866945, study PRJNA518727) | freshwater metagenome | biome: subpolar coniferous forest; feature: holomictic lake; material: water; isolation source: holomictic Lake 227, 6 m and 8 m depth | place: Canada: near Kenora, Ontario | collected...
CGCCAGCGCGTTGTCCTTGAACACCTGCACCGCATCGGCCATCGCGCCGATCTCGTCGCCGTGGCCGACGCTGGGCACCTCGGCGGTGGTGTCGCCCCCGGCCAGGCGGTGCATTGCGGCGGTCATGCCCGTGACCCGCGCCGCGATCGAGCGGAACGCCAGCAGCGAGAGTAACCCGGCCATCACCAGCGCGGCGGCCATCAGCACCATGTCGCCGCTGCGCAGGGTTTCGAAGAGTTTGGTCGCCTTGGTGTATTCTTCGAGCGCCACCCGTTCCTGCAGGGTGACCAGCTTCTTGAGGGCGTCGCGGGTTTCGTCGAAGGCGGCGCCGGCCTCGACGACCGCGGCATCCAGACGCTCGCCGCGGACCCCGGCCTTAACGAGATCGAGCGAGGCCGCCCGCTTCTTGAGATAGCCCGCATGCTTGCCGGCCAGGGTGTCGGCCAGGAGCTTTTCTTCGGGCGTGAAATAACTGGAGGTATAGTCCCGCCATTCCTTGTCGTGCTCCTGGTCGGCCTCGGCGATTTTTTCGAGTCCCCTCTGAACCGCGGCCTCCGAGCCGCCGGCCGGCGTTGCCGCCATCCGCAGGATGTTGGCGCGCATGCGGTGGATGGCATCGAGGATATGGGAGAGCTGGACCAGACAAACCGTGCGGTCCTCGTAGACCGTGTGCAATCCGGCGGCGATTTGTCCCATGCCATAGATGCCGGTCACGCCGACGGCAATCAGCAGGATCAGCATCGTCGCCTGCATTCCGACCAGCTTCACGCCGATTTTTAAATTATTGAGCATGCCGCGCCCCGACTGGAGGTGTTCAGATTGATGAGGAGTGGATTCAATCGCAGCGAAAAAACTCCCCCCGCGCAAAAAATCTGCCACATTTTTTTGCAAAAAACAACACAGGCAATGATCATTACTTCTATAATCACTGGATATTTCGAATGATTATCATTAGGGACGCTTAACAATTAGCGATGGCGAACATCGGCGCCGGTGGCCGCTTTCCAGACCGGTTGGGTCACCGCCCGGCCGTCGCGGCTGGTCGTCAGGGTTGCGAACTGGAAGTCTGCGTCATTTCGTCCCCGGGGACACCAGGCGTGGAAGGTGGCCTCGTGTTCGCCCTCGGTCAGCGGGGCCTTGAAAAAGGAGAAGCCGCCGAACCATCCGGTCTCGGGGGACTTGCCGCCCTTGAAGTCCAGACGCAGAATGCAGGAGGGCGCGTCCCGGCCCGAAACCCGCCAGCCAAAGTGCCGGGTCTCGCCCGGGGCGACGATCATGAAGCCGCCCCCCGAGACCTCGCCGCTCTCGAAGCGCACCATCATGCGGCCACTGAAGCCCTGGGGCGCAATCTCGACGCTGCCGGTCTGCCAGCCTGGAAAGGTCACCAGCCCGGGCGACCGGGCCTGACCCCGGCCCTGGGCGCCGGCACCGGCGAAGGGATTGCCGCCGGTACGCCAGTCGATCATCATAGCCAGGGGGACGATAACCGCGGCGGCGATCAACATGATCTTCTTGTGGTGTCTGACCTTCTCCCGGGCGCGGTTCAAATCCTTTTTGTCGGGCTTGTGGCCGCTGAAATCGATCTCGTCGGCGTCATACTCGACCGCCTGCCCCCGGCGCCCGGCCAGGGACAACATGATCGCGATGATCATCATGATGATCAGAGTCAGCATTGGCTGCACTTATCGAAAATGCGTTACATTTTCTGGTTTCTTATAGTATCACAGCCATGACTTCTTGCCAATACTTCCCGCCTCACCATTCAGGGCCGCCAGAGGCGCGCCGGCAGCGCCTAGCCCTCGTCGCTGTCGCCGCCGCTCCCGACCGGGCCGGCGCCCTCGACCGGGGCCTGCAGGGTCGCGAGTACCGGGCGGGCATCGAGCAGCCCGGCGGCCCGCAGATCCTCGACCCCCGGCAGATCGCGCAGCGAGGCGAGGCCGAAATGATCGAGGAAATGGTCGGTGGAAACCCAGGTCAACGGTCGGCCCGGGGTTTCGCGGCGCCGACCCGGCTTGATCCAGTTGTTTTCCATCAGGAGATCGAGCGTGCCCTTGCTGGTGGCCACGCCGCGGATGCTTTCGATCTCGGCCCGGGTCACCGGCTGGTGGTAGGCGATGATGGCCAGAGTTTCAACCGCCGCGCGCGAGAGCTTGCGCTGGACATCCTCCTTTGGCCTGAGATAGGGACCGAGGTCGGCGGCGGTACGGAACGCCCAGCGCCGGTCCAGCCGCACCAGCTCGATGCCGCGCCCGGCGTAGCGCTCCTGGAGCTGCCCGAGCAGCGCCGCCAGTTCCGCGCCCCCGGGCAGCCGGGAGGCGAGCAGCGATTCGTCGAGCGGCTCGGTGGCGGCAAACAGCAGCGCCTCGACCAGACGCAGCTGATAGGCCGGGTCTTGCAACGGCAGTGGCGCCGGCGGCGCCCCCGGTTCGGCGTCGGCGTCCGCCGGCTGAGCGAGGGTCTCGTCACTCATGGCGTCAGCGCACCGGCGGCACGCGGCGCAGCCAGATCGGCCGGAAGGCGCCGTCCTGACGGAGTTCGATCCGGCCCTCCTTGACCAGTTCCAGGCTGGCGGCGAAGGTTGCGGCCAGGGCCGAACGGCCGCGCAGGCTGCCGTCGGCCCGTCCGGGCAGGAACGAGACCAGGGTCGCCCAATCGGGCAAGGAACCGAGCAGCGTCGAGAGCCGGGTCAGCGCGTCCTCCAGGGAATAAAGCTCCAGCGGCCGGATGGTCAGGGTCGACGTTTCGACGCGCCGCCGGTGCTCGCCATAGGCTTTCAGCAGATCATAAAGCGTTACCTCGAGCACCGGAGTCTTTTCCACCTCCAGACCTTCGGGAGCGCCGCGGACGAAAATGTCGCGCCCGAGCTGGGGCAGGGCCATCAGCCGGACCCCGGCGGCGCGCATCGCCTCCAGGCGCTGGAGCTGAAAGGCCAGCGCCGCCGCCAGTTCGGCGCCGCCCGGCTCCTCGTCGGCGCTTTCGGGTTCGGGCAGCAGCAGCCGCGACTTGAGGTAGGCCAGCCAGGCCGCCATCACCAGATAATCGGCGGCCAACTCGATCCGCACCCGTCGCGCCGCGGCCACAAACGCCAGGAACTGGTCGGCCAGTTGCAGGATCGAGATATGGGTGAGGTCGACCTTCTGGTCGCGGGCCAGGGTCAGCAGCAGATCGATCGGACCTTCGAAGCCGTCGAGGGCCAGCACCAACTGTTCGGATGTCGCCGCATCGTCCCGAACGTCTTCGACGAACTCCTGAACCGGCGCCATCGCCGCCGCTCCTCAGTAACCGCCAAACCGGGTGTGAACACCGGCCAGGGCGCAGATGCCATTGGCAATGCCGCCGGCCACCGGCGCCACCAGGGTGGAAAACAGGTCCAGCTCGGCCCCGATCTGGGAGCCGACCGCGGGCAGGATCAAAAAGACCAGCATCAGCAGCGCCATGCCCTCCCGCTCCATGCCGGCAAGCCGGATCGCCAGCGGCCGGGGCAGCAGGCCGACCGCCACCCGGCCGCCGTCGAGGGGCGGAATCGGCAGCATGTTGAACACTGCCAGCACGACATTGATTTCGACCGAGGTCAGCAGCGCCCGCACCGCCCAGCTGTAGGCGGGCTGGGGCAGCCCGGCCATCGCGGGCACGAGAAAGGCCGAGAGCAGCGCCAGCACGATGTTGATCGCCGGCCCGGCCAGCGCCACCCAGACCATGTCCCGCTTGGGATTGCCGAGCCGGGCAAAATTCACCGGCACCGGTTTGGCCCAGCCAAAAACGAACGGGGTGGTGAAATACATCAGCGCCGGCAGGATGACGGTGCCGACCGGATCGATGTGGCGGATCGGGTTGAACGACACCCGGCCCAGCTGCCACGCGGTGTCGTCGCCCAGCTTCCAGGCGACGAAGCCATGGGCCGCCTCGTGGAAGGTGATGGCCAGGATCACCGGCACAGCGATCATCGAAAGGTCGTAAAGAATGCGGCCGATGTCCATGGCGCCCTCTCAGGCCCCGGCGGGGGGGCGCCGGCGGGTGGTGGGATCCTCGGCGACCGCCACCCAGTCGCCGCCGACCGGGTCAAGCTGCACGCCCAACAGCAGCTGATCCAGCCGCGCCCGCGCCTCGGCGAGCACCATCGGCTGCGGCGGCTGAAGCGCGCCCCGTGCCCGCTGCCAGCGAATCCCGGCCTGACCTTCAAGATAGGGCATCACCGCCGCGATTTCCCGCATCTCGGCCATGGTGCCGTTGCAGTGAAGCGCGATGTCGCAGCCCGCCTCGAGCACCGCGACCGCCCGGGCCGCCGGCGAGCCGTCGAGCGCGCCCATCGAGAGATCGTCGCTGAACAGCAGGCCGTCGAAGCCAAGATGCTGGCGCACCACCTCGCCGATCACGGTCGGCGAGGTGCTGGCCGGATGCCGGGGGTCGATGGCGCGGTAAACGACATGGGCGACCATGCCCATCGCCTGATCGGCCAGCGCGCGGAAGGGCACGAAGTCGGTGCTGTCGAGTTCGGTGCGCGACTCATCGACCACCGGCAGTTCCTCGTGACTGTCGGTGCGGGCGCGGCCATGGCCCGGAATATGCTTGATCACCGGCAGCACGCCGCCGGCCAGCAGACCGTCGCAGCAGGCCCGCGCCAGGGTGCTGACCAGCGCCGGATCATCGGAAAAGGCGCGGTCGCCGATCACGTCGTGGGCGTGGGGCACCGGCACGTCGCAGACCGGCGTGCAGTCGACGGTGATGCCGAGATCGTGGAGCATCGCCGCCAGCAGCCGGCCATTGAGCCACGCTGCCTCCAATCCCTGGTCGAGACTTCGTTCGGCCAGGGCGCCGATGCAGCGGGCCGGCGGGTGAGCCGGCCAGTCGGGCGGGCGCAGCCGCGCCACCCGGCCGCCCTCCTGATCGATCAGCACCGGCGCGTCGTCGCGGCCGACCGCCGCCCTCAGATCGCTGATCAGCGCCTTGACCTGCTCCGGCGACTCGACGTTGCGCTTGAAGAGGATGAAGCCGAGCGGATTGGCCTCGCGGAAGAACCGGCGCTCATCGTCGCCGAGCACGGTTCCAAGGCAGCCGAACACCACCGCCCGCGGCGTCTCGGCGGTCACGGGCTGGGCGGCGCGGGGGGTCTGGTCAATTCCGGGCAAGCTGACACCCGACATTCTGGCTCTTGAGCTGGTCGCAGATGGCGCGGGCGCGCGCCTCGTCGAGCGGTCCGGCCTGGAGACGGTAATAGACGCCCTTGTCGCCGAGGTCGGCCCGGACCACGCTCAAGGAGAGCGAGCCGAGCAGATCCCGGTGCCGGGACTGCAGGCGCCGCCACTCGCTCTGGGCATCGGCTTCCTTCGGCACCGCGCCGACCTGGACCCGGTAGCTGCCGCCCGTGAGCGCCAGCGGCGCCGGTTTGGCCACCGCGGCTGTGGCGGTGGCCGCCGCTTTCGGCGCCGGGGCCGGATGGGCCTGAGCCGGGGCCTGAGTCCCGGGGGCCAGCTTGGCCGCCGGCGGTTTGGCTGCTGTCGCCGGAGCCGGCACCGCCGCGGCCTTCGCCGCCGGAGCTGGGGCGGGCGCCTGAGCCGCCGGGGGGGCCGCAGCCGCCGGCGCCAAGGGGGCGGCGGCCGGTGGCGCGCTGTCCTCGCCCGGCTTTGCCGCCATCGGCGGCGGCGCCATCACGGTCTCAATGGCGACGCGCGACGCCCCTTTGGCCGCGGCATCGGCGGGCGGCGGCGGCACCACCGGCGCCACCGGTCTCGGCAGCGGCGCTTCGGGCGGCGGCAGCAGGCGCTCGACCATCGGCGGCGCCGAACCGGGGTCCAGGCGGTCGAAGACCAGAATGCCCTGGTTGGGCACTTCCATGCCGCCGGGCTGGGCGGGGCGGGCCCTGAGCGGCCGCGGATCCGCCTTGATCAGGGGCAGCGAAGCCTCGTCGGTGACCCCGGCCGAATGGCGAAAGCCGAGCCAGACCAGACCGCCGACCACCGCCACGGCTCCGAAAACGAAGCCGAGCCGGGCCAGACCGGTCAGAAAGCCGCCGTCGCGCCGGCCGCGCGGATCGGCAGCCTCATCCTCGGCGTCAAAATCCCTCTCGTGCCACCGGCTCATGGTGTCCACCACCTCACGACCGCAACTCCTCCACCGGCTCGACGCCGATCACCTTCAATCCCGAAGCGACCACCGTCGCCACTGCCTTGACCAGGGCCAGGCGCGCCAGGGTCAGCCCGGCATCGCCCTCGACCAGAAACCGCATCGTGGTATCGTCCTTACCCTTGTTCCAGAGGGCATGGAAGCCTGCCGCGAGGTCATAGAGGAAAAAGGCGACGCGGTGCGCCTCATGTGCCTCAGCTGCCGCCTCGACCAGCCGCGGCCAACCGGCCAGCAACCGGATCAGTTCCAGTTCCTCCGCGCCCGACAGCCGGTCCAGCGGCGCCCCGGCAGCGAGGGTTTCCGCCGCCGGCTCGCCGGCCAGCCGCAGCACAGAGCGGCAGCGGGCATGGCAGTACTGAACATAGAACACCGGATTGTCCTTGGACTGCTCGGTGACCTTGGCGAAATCGAACTCCAGGGTCTGGTCGTTGCGCCGGGTCAGCATAATGAAGCGCACGACATCGGCCCCGACCCGCTCGATGACGTCGCTGAGCGTGACGAAGGTCCCGGCCCGCTTCGACATCTTGACCGGCACGCCCCGATCCATCAGGTGAACCAGCTGGCAGATCTTGACGTCGAGCGCGGCGCCGCCGCCGGTGATCGCCGCCGTTGCCGCCTGCATGCGCTTGATGTAGCCGCCGTGGTCGGCGCCCCAGACGTCGATCAGCACCGTGGCGCCGCGCCGCCATTTGTCGAAATGATAGGCGATGTCGTTGGCGAAATAGGTCCAGGAGCCGTCGGACTTGCGCAGCGGCCGGTCGACATCGTCGCCAAAGTGCGTCGCCCGGAACAGGGTCTGGGGCCGCGGCTCCCAATCCTCGGGGATTTTGCCCTTGGGCGGCTCGAGCACGCCCTCATAGATCAGGCCGCGCGCCGAAAGAGTCTCGAACGCCTGCTGCACCGCCCCGGCCGCGACCAGCGCCCGCTCGGAGCTGAAGACCTGGATCCTGACCCCGAGCGCGGTCAGATCCTGCCGGATGCCGGCCATGATCGTCTGGATGGCGAACTCGCGCATCACCGGCAGCCAGACCGACTCGGGCGCCTCGCGCCAACGCGCGCCGTCGGCGGCGGCCAACGCCTGCCCGATCTCCTTGAGATAATCGCCGGGATAGAGCCCGGGCGGAATCTCGCCGATCGGTTCGCCCAGCGCCTCGCGGTAACGCAGGTAGGTTGAGCGTCCCAGCACGTCGACCTGGGCGCCGGCGTCGTTGATGTAATATTCGCGGGTGACGGCGAAGCCGGCCTTTTCGAGCAGATTGGCCAGGGCGTCGCCGACCACGGCGCCGCGGGCGTGGGCGGCGTGCAGCGGTCCGGTCGGGTTGGCCGAGACGTATTCGACGTTCACCGGCTGGCCGGCTCCGGCGTCGCTGTCGCCATAGGCCGGACCGGCGCGCAGGATGGCGCCGATCTGGGCCTGCCAGAAGCCGGCGGTGAAGCGCAGATTGATGAATCCGGGGCCGGCAACCTCGACCCCGGTGACCCCGGCCAGCGCAGAGAGCCGCGCCGCGATCTTGGGCGCCAGCTGGCGGGGATTGGCCTTGACCTGCCCGGCCAGCACCATCGCGGCATTGGTCGATACATCGCCATGAACGGCTTCGCGCGGCGGCTCGACCGTGACGCGGGCGGTGTCGACCCCGGCCGGCAGCTCCCCGGCCTCGACCATATCCCCGAGCACATCCAGCAGCTGCTGGCGGAAACCCTTGAAAACGTTCATCAGTAACTCGAACCCCACCGCACACGCCAGCCCCGGCGCCGGCCGCGACCGGCCGCCGGAGGGCATAATGGGCGCAACCGCCCGGCAAGTCAAAAGCCGTGGTGACCGGGCCGCAGTTCTCAGCAGGAGTCGGACCGGCCGTGGTCGGGATCGGGGGATGGAAAATTGGAGTGCGCGCGCTCGACCGCCCCGGCCCGGACCTCACCCCCCGATCATGACCGTTGGCGACCCCGTGGTCACGACACCGCCGTGGGCGGTCTGGTCGCCGATGCGGGCCGCGGGTCGGCCACCGATGATCACCGTCGCCGACCCCTTAACGATCACATCGGGCGGCCCGGCGCACACGCACTGGTCGCCGACCACCGACGCGGGCAGAAAACTGACCATCACCGTCGGCACGCAGGGGCTGACGATCGGCCCGCCGACATGAGGAACCGTCCCGGTTACCATCGGGCAGACGTGCATATCGGTCAATCGTGCCGCTGGTGGCATCTCTGGCTCCCGGTGTGTGCCGCCTCTTCGTCGATACCGCTGTCACCTGAACGCCGCAACAACAATATGAACGGCTTCGGCGATGCCACTCTGTCGCCGTCGTTTCCTGTTGGCGGGCTTGGCCGGCGGGCTTATTTTGGTCGCCTTGATCAGGGTGGCGGCCGTGGGTTCTCTGCCATCGCGAGGCTTTCCAAACCGGGGTGCCCTGGCCGTGGCCGCTCTGCTGGCCGTTTGCGGTCCGGCAAGCGGCGGCCGGGCGCAGGAGAGCCGGGAAACCCCGGCGGCCGGCGCCACGGTTCCGGTCCGGTCCGAGGCCGGCGCCCTCCGGCGGCACGGCACGGTCTTCACCGTCGAGCGCTTCGGCCGGTACGCGGTCCGGCCGGTCAGCGTCCGGGGCGCCGCTCTGCGTCTGGTCGACCGCATGGCCGGGCCGGGCGACGAGGACGGTGTGCCGGGCGGGCGCGATGGCCGGATCGATCTCTTCCTCGGCCCCGGCGAGCACAAGGCCGAGGTTTCGTTCGGCGCCGGTGAACCGCGGCCGCCGGAGCTGGCGGTCCAGCCCTTTCAGGAGCTTAGTCCGGGCACGCCGCCGCAGCTGCTCGAGCTGGCGCTGGTCGAGACCGAACTCGGCGACCTCCAGCAGCGCTCCTGGTGGCTGGAAATCCCGAGGCGCCGGACCGTGTTCATCGAGGCCGCCGGCCGCCACTTGCAGGATCTGCGCCTCTGGAGGGACGGCACCTGGCTGGTCGATGCCGTGCCGGCCGAAGCGCGCGCGGAGCGCGACTCGGGTCAGCCGCTGGCGGTGCGGCAGCTGACCGCCGACCTCGCCCCCGGGCTTTATCTGCTGACCGCCTATGGCGGCGCCGGTGAGACCTGGAGCAAGGCCGGTGCGGGAGAGCCCCTGGCGCTGCGCTGGGGCCTTCCCACCCTGCCCGAGGCGGGCCGCCGGCAGTTCGTGGCCGGGCCATTCGGCTTCGATCGCTGGCTGGTTCCCGGTACCGCCGGTTTTTTCCGTCTGGAACTGCCGCGGGGCGAGGTTGGCAGCCTCGATGTCGCGGCCTTTCGCAACGGCGTCGCCGGTTCGCCCTCCCATGCCGCGATCGACCGGACGGCGCGCGCCGCGGCGGTCGAGCTGCGGCCGGCGCCGGTCTCTCAGGGCGCCCATCTGGTCACGGTCCGGCGGCCCGCGGGCGCGCCCTATCTTCTTCAGCACTACGCCGCCCTCAGCGACGACACGCTCACCGTGCCCGCCGACGGCGACTATCTGCTCAGCACCCTGCGTCCGGGGCGGGGTGGCGACGACGTCGACCTGACCGCGATCCTCAGCGAGGTCACCGGCGGCACCGGAACGGTGGCGCGGCGGGAGGCGGTGATCGCCCGCCAGACGATCCGGCTGGGGCCGGAGGCCGGCTGGCGCCGCCGCTTCAATCTCCTGGATCCGCTCAGCCTCTTTCTCGAGGTGACCCGGCCCGGCCGCTATACCCTCGAGACCACCGGGCTGGATGTCGAGCTGCAACTGCGTCCGCTCGCTCTTTCGGGGGAGGCCGGGCCACAGCTTTCGGCGCCGGCCGGCGGCGCCGGCTGGGCGCTCGATGCCGGGCTCTATGAGCTGCGGCTGGTGCCGCGGCAGGAGGGGCGGGGCAGTCTCGGCCTCTCTCTCCATCTCGAGGGGGAAGCCGAAGCCGCCGAGCCGGCGCCGCCGCTGCTCGGCGCCAGCTTCGGCCCGTTCAAATTGCGAAAGACCGCCCGCTACCACCGTCTGCGTCTCAACGAGGCGCCCGGGGCCGGCTTTGGCGCCGCGCTGCGCCGGTTGCCGGCCGAGCTGGCCGAGGATGTGCCGCTGGTGCTGGCGCCGGGCGAGCGCCGCCCGCTGCCGGTGTCGCTGGCCGTCGCCGGTACCCTCCAGGCGCTGAGCGACGATAACGCCGTCCTGCCGGTCCGTGTCGATGGCGCCGGCGCCGCCGACACGACGCCGGTCGGCCCCGGCATCCATACCGTCGAGGTGGCCAATCCCGGGCTGCAACCGGTGATCGGCTCGCTGCGGGCCGTGCCGGCCGAGCGGCCGGCCGCGGTCGCGCTGCCGCCGATGGCCGCGGCCACCCTTCGCCAGGTGCCCGACGTTCCGCTGCTGGAGCCGGGTCAGCCGCGCTTTCTTGATCTCGGCGTGCGCCAGGAGGCGACCTTCACGCTCAAGGTCGGAGCCGCGGCGCTGTACCGGGTCGAGACCACCGGTCTGCTGCAGACCGCCGGCACCCTGCGGACCCGGGTCCAGCCCGCGCTGGCAAGGGCCTCGGCCAACGGCGTCGGCCGCAATCTTCTGCTGCAGCACTATCTCCGCGAGGGCCTCTACCAGTTGACCGTCGGCACCGAGGGCGCCACCGCCGGCCATCTCGGCATCGTGATGACCGCGTCGCCGATGCGGGACGGCGGCCTGCTGACCCCGGGTCTGCCGGCCCGCGCCAGCCTGGGGGTTGGTGAAGGTGTGACCTACAGCCTCGAGGTCGCCGCCGCCGGGCGCTACCATCTTCAGGCGCTCAGCCTGACCGGCGCCACCGCGATCCGCCTCGAGGATGCCGAGGGCTGGCCGCTGACGAAGCCCGATCAGGCCGGTGACCTCAGCCGCGAGCTTGCGCCGGGCCGCTACCGCCTCGTGGTGCTGCCCCATCCGCTGCCCGGCCGCCTGCTGACCCTGGTCGAAGCCGAACCGTCGCCGCCGGCGCTGGCCGGTCACGGCCCCCACCCGCTGCCGCTCGACGGCAGCGCCGCCAACCGCTGGGAAGAACCGGCCGGAGGCGGCCCGCGCCGGCCCGATGTCTGGACCTTTGCCCTGGCCGCCGAAGCGGATCTCAGTCTCAGCCTCGGCGAGCCGATGGTGGGCGAGCTTTGGCGCGACGGCGACGGCGACGGGCGGGCGGTGGCCGCGGTCTCGTTCCGCGCGCCCTGGCGGGGCCGCCTCGGCGCCGGCTCCTATCATCTCGATGTCCGGAGCGCCCGGCCCAACAACCGCCTCGACTATACCGTGAGCGCGGCGGTGACCCAGCTCACCGCCGGTCGCAGCCGCACCGTGACCGCGCCGGCCCGGGTTCCGCTGGCGCTCGGGGGCGGGCAGCGGGTGGAGATTTCCTCTTTTGGCGCCGGCGAGGTCCGGGCCGTGCTGCTCGATGCCGGCGGCGCCGAGGTGGCGCGCAGCGGCGAGCGGCCCGGCGACTGGAACTTCGTGATCGCCACCCGCCCGCCGCCCGGCCAGTATCTGTTGAAAATCGAGCCGATGGCGGGCACGCCGGTGGCCACCACCGTACGCGTTCGGACCCTGGCCGAGGTCGCCGATGCGCCGCTGGCGGCGCCGGGCGGGCGCATCCTGACCGACGGTCTGCTGCATGTGGTGCCGCTGGCGCTCAAGCCCGGCGACGGGCCGTTGCTGGTGGCGGCGGCCCGCTCCGACGAGCCGGTCGGGCTGGCCCTCGAGCGCCGCGGCGCCGACGGCCTCTGGCAAACCGCGGCCTCGGCCGTCGGGCGCAGCGCGGTGCTGGCGCTGCCCCGGGATGGCGCCGTTCCCGAGGATTACCGTCTTCAGGTCTGGTCGATGGATCATAGCCCGGCCAGGGTGGCCCTCGCGCTTCGCGCACTGGCGCCGCTCCCGGTTTCCGAGTCCGCACTGGCCGCGGGCATCGTTCCGGTGGCGGTGCCCGGCCTCGAGCCGCCGCTCGGGGTGGCCGAGGTCAGGCTGGACAGCCCCGGCCTCTTCCGCCTGCTGGCGCCGGCGCCCGGCCTGATCTGGTCGGCGGCCGGCAGCGGGCGGGGACTGGCGAAAGGACCGGAGCTGGTGGTGGCGGGGGGCGGCTCGCTGTGGTTCCTCCAGCCGCCGGCCGCCGGCCCCATCCAGGCCCGGCGCGTCCTCCCCGAGGCCGGCGTGCCGCTGGCCCTGACCCTGCCCGAGGGCGGCGGCGCGATCGTGCCGGTGCCGGCCGACGCCGCCGGCCCCCGGCTGTGGGTCGCGGACTCCCGGGTCGGCCAGCCCGGCCTGGCCCTTGGACCGCGAAGCGGTGGCGGCGCCGACGGCCGTGTTTCGGGTCTTGCCGCCGGAGTTGCCGCCGTCGTGCTGCCCGCCGGCAGCGGCGGCGAACCGGCGCTGCGGCTGTGGCGCGCCGACGGCAGCGGCGAGCTGCCGCTGGTGCTGCACCCGTTCGGCTTCGGGCCGCCCGAGCCGGGCAGCCTCGGCTGGGGCGCGAGCGACCGCACCCTCGGCGCCGGAGCGGCCCAGGAGCTGGCGCTGCCGGCGGGGGCGAAGCGGCTGCGGCTGGCCCTGCCCGCCCATGGCGCCGCGGCGCTGCTCAGGGGCGGCGCGGTGGAGCGGGTGGTCTGGTCGGACGCCGGCACCACCCAAACCCTCGACAGCGGCGCGGACCGGCTGTTGTTACTCAATGCCGGCGCCCGGAACGGGCATCTGTCGCTGCTGCTCACGCCGGTCGGCGAGGGCGCCGAGGGGCTGCGGCTGGCCCCGGGCGTGATGCTGCGCCGCTCCCTGCCGACCGCCGGCACGCTGCTGGTCGAGCTTGAACTTGTCCCGGCCGACCGCGGCCGGGGACTGGTGCTGCGCCTCTCGGGTCCGGTCGAGGAGGCGATGCTGATGCAGCGGGACGGCCGGGTGCGCCGCGGCCCCGGCCCGCTGGCGGTGGATGATGCCGCTGTGCTGCTGCTGCGCCACCGGCCGGGGGCGATCGTCGGTTGGCTCGGCAACGGCGACGAGCGCGCCTGGCTGCAGGGCGTGGCCGGGGCGCCGCTCCAGCCGGTGCCGGCGACCCTGGCGCTGGCCGGCGCCGAGACGGCATGGCGCTTCGCCGCCCCCGAGCCGGCCCTGCTTCATCTCGCCTCCACGGCGCCGGTGCTGGCCGGGGTACTGCGGGCGGGCGCCGCGCCTGATCTCGCGGTCTGGCCCGAGGGCGCCAACCTCCACCTCTTCCTGCCCGCGGGCGAAGACGCCGTGGTCGGGCTGCGGCCGGTCCAGGCGGGGGCGCTGGCGGGCGCCGTGCGGATCACCCGCAGCGCCGCGGTGCCGATCGGCGAGGGCGCCGGACCCGAGCTGCGGCTGGCTCCCGGCGACGCCCGGCTGTTCACCTTCGCTCTTGAGCAGGCGGGGGCGGTCGGGGTCGGCGTGCGCGGCGACGCCGACAGTGCCCGGCTGCGCCTGCTCGATCCGGCTGGCCGGACGCTGGCCGAGGGCACGGTGGCCATGAAGGAGCTGGCGCCCGGGCGCTATTTCCTCCTGGTCGAGAATCGCTCGGACGCCGCCGCCAGCACCGTGCAGCCGGTGCTGGCCGGGGTGGCGCGGCCAGGCCGGGAGCCGCCCGAGGCGGTCAGGCGCCACTACTGGGATCTGGTCACCGGCCAAGAGGACGGACCGAACGATGACAATTAGACGCTTCGCTGTCCCGGCTCTTATTGCCCTCTTCCTCCTGCTTCCCGGGCCGGCCGCGACGGCCCCGGCCGGCGACCGCCTGCTCCGGCCCGCCGGCGCCGTGCTGGTGCCCGAGCATTTTCTGCGCCAGTGGGATCCGGTGACGGTGTTCTTCGACCGCGAGGCCGGCCCGGCCGGCGGCGGCCCCGAGGACCATCCCGAGCGGCTGCTGACCCAGACTCCGCCCCATCCCGGCGCCTTCACCTGGCTCGACGGCCATACCCTGCAATTCCGCCCGGCGGTGGCCTGGCCGCCGATGGGCCGCTTCACCTGGACCGTCGAGGGCCGTCCGTCCGACCTCGTGACCCTGATGTCGGCGCCGGTCGCGACCCAGCCCGCCGACGGTGCCGCCGGGCTGGAGCCGGTCGAGACCATCACCTTGCGCTTTCGCGATCCGGTCGCGGTCGACACCCTCAGCCAGTTGATTACCCTCGAGCTGCGGCCGCTGCCCGGAGTCAGCGGCGAGCCGCAGCGGCGGCTCGACTTTCATGATTTCGAAGTGCGCGCCCTGGAGCGCGGCCAGCCCTCGGATCCGGCGGTTTATGTCGTGGCGCTGCTGCACCCGATCCCCTGGGGCACCCGGATCATCGTCCACCTCCGGCTGTCGCCCGAACGCGGCGAGGGCGCCGAGAAGCAGCGCCTGAGCTTCTCCACCGCGGAGCCGTTCCACGTCACCCGCTTCGGCTGCCGCGGTCTCGGCTATCCGGCGCTGACCGAGGGCGTGGCCTACGGCCCCGAGCGCCACCTGGAGTGTCCGGCCGAGGAACGTTCTGTGGTGGTGAGCTTTTCCGACCGGCTGGCCCCGGTCGGACCCATCGAAGGCCGCGACCTGATCCGGTTCAGCCCCCAGGTCGATGGCCTCGGCTTCAAGACGGTGGACAACACCCTGGTCGTCACCGGCGCCTTTGCCGCCGACACGCTCTATCAGGTGCGGCTGGAGCCGGCGTCGCTGAAGGACACCAAAGGCCGGCCGCTGGTCCAGGGCGGGCCGAGCCAGCTCTATCTCTCCTTTCCCGGCCTGCCCGGCTTCCTGCGCTGGCAGAAGGGCGACGGCATCGCCGAGCGCTTCGGGCCGCAGATGGTGCCGGCCCGGGGCCGGAGCGTCGAGCGGGTGGACCTGCGCATCCATGCCGTCGATCCGCTCGACCGCGGCCTCTGGCCGTTTCCCGAAAAGGGCATCGATGTCGATGAGACGGTGCAGCCGCCGGCGCCGGGCGAACAGCCCCCGCCCTGGCGCTGGAGCACCGATCCGGGCCGCGACGACATCGCGGCCCGGATCCGGGCTTTTGGCTCGCCCAGCCTCTCGGAACTGGTCAGCCTGCCGGTGGGCAAGGCCGACGCCACCGCTAGCTTCGGCGTCGATCTGCGCCCGGCGCTGGCGCGCATCGCCGGTGCCGGCCGTCCCGGCCATTACCTGATCGGCATCCGCCGGCTCGACGCCAAGCCGGTCCGGCAATGGATGCGGCTGCAGGTCACCGATCTCTCGCTCACGGCGGTCGACGAGACCGACCATGTCCGCTTCGCCGTGACCTCGCTGGCCACCGGCCTGCCGGTGCCGGGGGCGGCGGTGACGGTCGAGGCCGTGATTGACGGTGCGCTCAAGACCATAGGCTCGGGGATCAGCGGCAGCGACGGCCTGATCGACTGGCAGGCGCCCGGACCGCCCACCGCCAACCGCGCCAGCATCCGGCGCGTGGTGGTGAGCAAGGACGGCGACCTGCTGGTGCTGGATGCCGCGCATCCGCCGCGCGCCTATGCCGAGGGCGGCTGGCGCGACGATGACGGCGAAACCGCGCCGTCGAAGGGCTGGCTTGCCTGGACCCTCGCCGATCTCGCGCCCCGGGCGGCGGCGCAGAAGAGTCTCTGCCATATCTTCACGGAGCGGCCGATCTACCGGCCGGATGATTTCGTGCATATCAAGGGCTACGTCCGCCGCTACCGCGACGGCAGGCTCGACATCGCCGATCTTCCGGGCTCGCTGGTGGTCGAGGGGCCGGGCGGCGCGGAATGGCGCTGGCCGCTGGACCTCAATGAATATGGCAGCTTCTATCACAAGTTCGACGACAAGACGGTGGCCACCGGCGAGTACAAGGCCTACGTCGAATTCGGTGGCAAAGAGGCTGGCCCGGCCAGGCCGGCCGACCAGACCGACGATCCCGCCCCCGTCCCGGACACCGACACCAGCGCCGCCGAGCGTCCCGCCGTCCGCCACTGCCATTTCGTCCGCTTCAAGAAGGAGGCCTATCGTCTGCCCAGGTTCGAGGTGCAGATGCAGGCGCCGCTGGTCGCCGCGCTCGACGCCGCCTTCCCGGTCGGGCTGACCACCGAATATTACGCCGGTGGCGTGGTCGCCGGCCGGCCGCTGCACTGGCGGGTCTCCCAGGTGCCCTATACCTGGGTGCCGAAAGCCCGGCCGGGCTTCGTGTTCTCGGTCGACCAGCGCTTTTCCGGCAACCTGCCCTTCCGCTCCAGCCCGGTGCTGGAACGGGACGACAAGACCGACGAGCACGGCGCCGCCCGCCTTACCCTCGACCCGACGATCGAACCGACGGCGCAGCCGCGCAAATACCTCGTCGAGGCGACCGTGGTCGGCGATGACGACCAGACCGTGACCAACAGTCAGGAGATTCTGGCCCTGCCGCCCTTCGTGCTCGGGCTGAAGGTGCCGCGCTTTCTGGAGAACGCCAGCCGGATCGAGCCCGAGGTGCTGCTGGAGGATGCCCAGGGCAAGGCGGTTGCCGGCCAGCCGGTGACGGTGCGGCTGATCCGCCGCCAGTGGAACTCGATCCTCCAGGCCAGCGACTTCACCCAGGGCTCGGCGAAATACATCACAGAGGTGATCGAGGACACGGTGGCCGAAACCACCCTGACCAGCGGCACCGCGCCGGCCCGGCTCGCGTTCCCGATCCAGGGTGCGGCGGTGTATGTGGTCGAGGTCGAAAGCCAGGACCGGCTGGGCCGGCTCCAGACGGTGAAGGTCGACCTCTTCGCCGGCGGCGAGCGCCCGGCCACCTGGTCGCGCCCGCCGGCCGAAGTGTTCGCCATCGCCGCCGACAAGGACGCCTATGCCCCGGGCGAAACGGCAAAACTGGTGCTCCAGAGCCCGTTCCAGACCGGGCAGGCGCTGGCGGTGATCGAGCAGCCCGACGGCCACAATCATTACGAATGGGTTCCGGTGAGCAAGGGCTACGGTACCTTGCTGATGCCGGTGAAGGCGGAGTACCTGCCGCGGGTGGCGGTCCATTTTGTGCTGATGCGCGGGCGGATCGAGGGCGACGACGGTCAGGCCGCGGTCCATGCCGATCTTCGCAAGCCCGCAACCCTGGCCGCGACCGAGTGGGTCACGGTCACCCCGGCCAGGAACATCGTCAAGGTCGACCTTGCCTATCCGCGAAAGGCGATGCCGGGCCAGGAGGTCGAGCTGACCGTGCGGCTGGGCGATGAACGCGGCCAGCCGCTGGCCGGCGAGGTCACGCTCTGGATGGTCGATCAGGCGGTGCTGGCGCTGGCGCGGGAGGCCCGGCTCGATCCGCTGCCGCAGTTCATCGTGCCGCGCCCGAGCGTGACCCGGCTGCGCGACAGCCGCAACATGGCCTTCGGCCTGCTGCCGCTGCAGGAGGAGCCGGGGGGCGACGAGGGCGACGAAGGCAGCCCGCTGCTGCGCGCCACCGTGCGCAAGAACTTTACGCCGGTGCCCTATTACGAGCCGTCCCTGCGCATCGGTCCCGAGGGCACGGCGACGGTCAAGGTCCGGCTGCCCGACAGCCTGACCAACTTCAAGCTGCGGGCCAAGGCGGTCAGCGGTCCCGACCGTTTCGGTGTCGGCACCGGCGATATGCATGTCCGTCTGCCCCTGATCGTCCAACCGGCGCTGCCCCGCTTCGTTCGGCCGGGGGACAGCCTTGAGCTTGCGGCGGTCGGCCGGGTGGTGGAAGGCGACGGCGGGGCCGGGCGGGCCCGGATCACCGTGGCCGGTCTGGAGTTGACCGGACCCGCCGAGCGGCCCGTGACCTGGGTTGCCGGTCAGGCCCGGCGGCTCGATTTCCCGGCGCGGGTGCCGACACCGGCGGCCGGTCCGGATGGCCGGGCGCTGCGCGACCATGTCGAGGTTACGGTCGCGGTTGAACGCACCGCCGACGGCGTGCGCGACGCCGTTCAGGTCAGCCTGCCGCTCCAGCCCGATCGCGACCCGGTGACGGCGCGGACCCTCGCGCCTCTCATCGCCGGTCAGCCGGTGACGCTGGCGGCGATGAGCGAGCCGGCGCGGCCGGGCAGCCTGCGGCGCGAGTTGCTGATCGCGCCGCCGCTCTTCGCCACCCTGGCCGGCGGCTTCGAGGCTCTGGTCCGCTACCCGTTCGGCTGCACCGAGCAGCGGATCAGTCAGGCGCGGGCCAACATCGCGGCGCTCGGGCTGGGCGCGGCGCTGTCCGGTTCGACCGGCATCCGGCAGGTTTCGGTCTCGGTGCAGGCGACCCAGGCCTGGATTGCCCAGGCGTTCGACGACAACGGCCTTGTGGCCTATTGGCCGGGCGATCGCGGCTACGTCACGGTCACCGCCTGGGCGCTGCACCTCCTGGTCGAGGCCAAGGCCGCGGGCCTGCCGGTCGACCAGGCGCTGCGCGACCGTCTGGTCCAGAGTCTGAGGCAGTCCCTCCGCTCGGATTTCCGCTTCTTCATCGACGGCCAGTCGTGGGCCGAGCGAACCTGGGCGCTGGCGGCGCTGACCGCGGCCGGGGCCGGCGATTCGGCTTATGCCGCCGAACTGGCGCGCAAGGCGCCGTTCCTCTCGCTCGAATCCCGGGCGCAGGTGGCCGTGGTGCTGGCGCGCTCACCGGCCACGCCGCCGGCCACCCTCGCCGAGGTGCTGAAGACGCTGTGGTCCGGCGTGATCATCCGGCGCGAGCAGGGCCAAGAGGTCTACGGCGGGTTGCAGGAGAGTGTCGGCGCCGGCGGCACCGGCCTGATTCTCTCCTCGGAAGTGCGGACCCTGGCCCAGATTCTGCGGGCCGGGCAGGCGGTGGCGCCGGCCGACCCCCGCAACCGGCTGCTGACCGAGGCCCTCCTGCACCTGGGCGGCAGCGGCGGCTGGGGCAGCACCAACGCCGATGCCGAGGCGCTGCTGGCCCTCACCGCGGTGCTCTCCGGCGCCGGCGCCCAGCCCGCCCGCACTCTGGCCCTGGCCTTCGGCGAGGATCGGCGCAGCGTCGTCCTCGGCAAGGGAGCGCCGGCGACCCTGCTCGCGGTTCCGACCGGGGCGGGCACGGTCGCGCTCGGCGAGGCCGCCGGGCCGCCGCTGGCGGTGCTGGTGCGCAGCTCCTACCTGCCGCTGGCCGATGGCAGCACCGCCGCCGCCTCGGCCCGGGGCTTCGCCGTCGACCGCACCTTGGCCGTGGTGGCGGGCGACGGTGCCGCCCTGCGCCGCATCGCGCTCGACCGGCCGGCGGCGCCGGTCGCCCTGGCCGTGGGCGAGGTGGTCGAGGATCATGTGGTGGTTGCCAATGCCGCCGACCGCAGTCATGTCGCGGTGATTCTGCCGCTGGCCGCTGGCCTCGAACCGCTCAATCCTCATCTGGGCACCGCGCCGCCCGAAGCCCGGCCGTCCGAACCCCCGACCCTGGCCCCGGGCTTCACCGCCTTTCTCGACGACCGCGTGATGTTCGTCTATGACCAGCTGCCCAAAGGCACCTATCACTTCCGCATCCGCAGCCGGGCCACCGTGCCCGGGCGCTTCATCCAGCCGCCGGCGGTGGCGCGCGCCCTTTATGACGACGCGGCCATCGGCAGCGGCAACGGCGCTCTGGTCACGGTGACGCGGGGGGCGGACTGACCGGGGCCCCGGCCGATGATCTGCCGCCGGTCCATCGCCGTCCTGGCCGCGACCGCCCTGCTGGCGGCGGCGTCGGCCCTGATGGTTGCCGGCTGGCAACGCTCGGCGCTGCTGGCACCGGCACCGACGCTGCTCCTGCTCGACCGCCAGGGCGCCTATCTTGGCCAGCTTGGCGGCGGCGAGAGTGGCGACGTCGGCTATTGGCGGCTTGACCCGGTTCCCGAGCGGGTGGTGGCGGCGGTGGTCGCGATCGAGGACCGGCGCTTCGCGCTCCACCCCGGGGTCGATCCTCTGGCCATGCTGCGCGCACTCGGACAGCGGCTGACCGGAGCGGGGCGCTCGGGGGCCTCGACCATCGCCATGCAGGTGGCGCGGATGCAGGATCCCGGTCCACGCACTCTCTGGCGCAAGGGGCTCGAGGCGGCGACGGCGACGGCCATGATCCTTCGCCATGGCCGGACGGCGGTGCTGGAGCATTATCTTCGTCTGGTACCGTTCGGCAACGGCAGCCATGGCATCGCCCATGCCGCGCGCTGGTATCTCGACAAGCCGGTCGAGGATCTGAGCTGGGCCGAAATTGCCTTTCTCTGCGCCATTCCGCAGTCACCGGCCCGCATGAATCCGTTCAGTGACGAGGGGCGGCGGCGGGCGATACGGCGCGGCCACGCCATCCTCTCGGCCCTTGGCCGCGACGGCGTGATCAGCCCGGCCGAACGGGCGCTGGCCGAGGGGCAGATCGAACGCATCGGCCCGCCGCACCGGGAGGTCCGCCCCGCCAGTGCGCTGCATGCGGTGTTCCACCTCCAGCGCGAGCTGCGGCGGCGCCATTACGCGGGAAATCCGAGAGTTCAGGCGACCCTCGACCTCGGCTTGCAGCGGCAGGTCAGCGATCTCGCCGCCGTCCACATGACCGAGTGGCGCGAGCGCGGCGCCGAGCAGGTCTCGGTGGTGCTGCTCGATCGGGCCAGCCGCGAGGTGCTGGCCTGGGTCGGCTCCTCGGACTATTTCTCGAGGCGCGCCGGGGCGATCGATTTCGCCACGGTCAGCCGCTCGCCGGGCAGCGCCCTCAAGCCCTTTCTGTATGCCCTGGCCCTGGAGCGCGGCCGCATCAACGCCAACACCATCCTGGCCGATCTTCCCGATCGCGTCTGGGGGATCGAGAACGCCGATCACGACTATCTCGGGCCGCTGCTGCCCCGCCAGGCCCTGGCCAATTCGCGCAACGTCCCGGCGGCGTGGCTGGTGCGCCAGCAGGGTCTCGACGAATCTTATCTCTTTCTCAACGCCCTCGGGCTCCACAACGGCAGCGCGGCGGCGGCACGCTTCGGGCTGGTGCTGGCGGTGGGGGCGCTGCCGACCACCCTGGAGCGGCTGGTCCGGGCCTATGGCGCCCTGGCGGACGACGGCCGGCTGCTGGATCTGGCATGGTGGACGGGCGAGCCTCGGGACGAGCCGCGTCCGGTGATCTCGGCCGCGGCGGCACGCCAGATCACCCTCTTTCTCTCCGATCCAGCCGCCCGCCTGCCCAGCTTCCCGCGCCTGGGCGCCAGCGAGGACGGGCTGCCGATCGCGGTCAAGACCGGAACCTCTCAGGGCTATCGCGACGCCTGGGCGGTGGCCTGGACCGGGCGCTATCTGGTCGGGGTCTGGACCGGCCGGATTCGCGGCGCCTCGATGCGCAGCGTTTCCGGCGCCCAGTCCTCGGCCCAGTTGGCCCAGACCGTATTGATCGGGCTGCACCGCCACCTGGGCGACACCACCACCGAGCGCGCCTTTCCGCCGCCCGCGGGCTATCGGCCGGTCGCGCTCTGTGCCGAGACCGGGCTGCGCGCGGTCGGCCGCTGCGCCCGCACGATCACCGAATGGTTTCCCGACGGTCAGGTGCCCGAAGAGGACGATGTCTTCCAGCATCTGCGCGTCGATCTCCGGAACGGCCTGCTGGCGGCGCCCTGGACTCCGGCCGGCTATGTCGGCGAGCGCCTGTTCGCCGCCCTGCCGTCGGATCTCGCCGCCTGGGGCGAGGCGCACCACCTGCCGCCGCCGCCTCTGGCCCTCAGTCCGCTCGACCGCCCCGACCGCCCGGGCCGGGTGCCGGCCGCGGCGGCGGGTTCCGGCAGCGCCGCGTCGCGCCGGCTGACCGTGGTCGCCCCGCGCGATGGCCTGCGCATGGTGCGCAACCCCGAAACCCCGGCCGAGGCGGCGCTGCTCAACCTCAGAGCCGTGGCCGGCACCGGGGTTGACCGGCTGATCTGGCTGGTCGATGGCCGGCCCTGGCGTGCCGCGGGGCCGCGCGATGCCGTCCACTGGCCGTTGTCGCCGGGCCGCCACCGCTTCGAGGTGACAACGCCCGACGGCGCCGACCGCTCGCCGGCGGTCTCGATCGAGGTGGAATAGCCGGGAGGCGGCAGCCGTCAGTCCGCGGCGGCGGGGAACGGCACCATGCGCCCGAGACCTTCGTGCCAAAGGGCGTAGCGCCATTGACCGAGGGCCTGCCTGAGGGTCAGAACCTTCGCGCCGTGCAGGGGCGGGTTCGCCTGATGGCATTCCTCCAGCCGGTAGTTGGGGATGGCGGGGTTGAGGTGGTGAATGTGGTGATAGCCGATGTTGCCGGTGAACCACTGCAAGAGCGGTGGCAAGCGGAGGTAGGACGAGCCCTTGAGGGCCGCGGCCCGGAACGACCACTCGTCCTTCCGCATCCAGAGGGTGTGTTCAAACCGGTGCTGGATCGAGAACATCCAGACCCCGGCGATCGAGGCCAGCGCGACCGCCGGCAGTTCGATCGCCACCAGCGCCTGGGCACCGAGCAGCCAGACCACCAGGGCGCCCTCGAGAACCAGTGCCAGGTCGGTCAGATAGACGCCGCGGCGCTCCGAGCGCCACGAAAGGGGGGTGTCGAGCGGCAACCGGTAGAGCACCAGGAAGATCAGCGGCGGCAGCAGGAGATTGGAAACGAACCAATGGCGCAGCAGGCGCTGCTGTCGCCGCTGCCCCGGGCTGAGAGCCTGATATTGGCTGACGGTCAGGCACGACGAATAAATGTCGGCGCTGAGGGCGCAGAGATCGAGGTTGTTCGAGATGCGGTGATGGCGGGCGTGCTGACGGCGCCACGCCGAATAAGGCGCCAGCGTCAGCAGGCTGCACAGCATACCGACCAGATCGTTGGCCCGGCGCGAGCGGAAAAAGGAGCCGTGGCCGCAATCGTGCTGGATGATGAAGATGCGGATCAGGAACCCGGCCGCGAGAGGCGTCAGCAGGGGGATCGCCCAATACCAGCCCCGATCGACGGCGAGGTACAGCGGCAGGCTGACCGAGGCGAAGCCGCCGAACGAGGTCACGATCTGCCAGAGGCTGCGGCCAAGATCGGGGGCCTGATAGGGTCTCAGGACCACCTCTTCGTCGCCGGCGCCGGCCGCGATGGCGGCGGTGGTCGATACTGATGTCTTTGGCATGGCCGTCTACTTCGCAGTTCGCTGATCCCGGCCCTGCCCCCCGCTGCGAGACCGGACTCGCCAGCGGAGGAGTTTACCACGGGCAGGCCGGGGCCGCGACCGAATGGTTGACAAAAATGACCCCCGCGCGGCGTCGCCCTACCGGGGTGCCGGCCCGGTCCGTGCCAGCGCCTGTCCGATCAGGGAGCGGGTCTCGGCCAGACCATAAAGCTCGATGAACGAGCCGAGCCGCGGCCCGGTGGTCTGGCCGAGCAGAAGCTCATAAAGGGCGCCGAACCAGAGCTTCAGCTCCGCGAAAGGATGGCGCTTGCCGACCTCGTAGACCGCGGCCTGGAAGGTTTCGGCCCGGCTGTCGGCGGGCAGGGTTTCGAGCGCGCCCAAGAGATCGGTCAGCGCCGCCCGCTCGGTGGCGTCGGGCGCCCGGTAGCGCTTGGTCGGCAGCACGAAGTCTTTGTAGTAATGCAGCGCGTGCTCGACCAGGCGGTCGAGGAACGGGGCGTTGTCCGGTGTCGCCTCGGGCGCGTAGCGGCTGATGAAGCCCCACATCGCGGCCTTGGTTTCGGCGTGGGCGGCGCCGGCCAGATTGAGCAGCAGGTTGAACGAGAGATCGGCCCGGGTGGCCGGCACGGCGCCGTTGTGGATGTGCCAGGCCGGATTGTCGAGCCGCCGCGCCGGGTCCTCGCTCTGAAACTTGCCGGCGAAGGTCAGGTAATCGTCGACGGCGCGCGGAATGACGTCGAAGTACAGCCGCTTGGCCGCCTTGGGCTTCTGGTGCATGAAGAGGGAGAGGCTCTCGGACGGGGCATAGGTCAGCCACTCCTCGACACTGAGGCCGTTTCCCTTGGATTTCGAGATCTTCTGGCCCTTATCGTCGAGGAACAGTTCATAGATGAAGGTCTCGGGGCCGGGCTTGCCCAGGATTTTGCATATCTTGCGTGCCAGCTCGACCGAGGGGATCAGGTCCTTGCCCGACATCTCGTAGTCGACGTCGAGGGCGAACCAGCGCATGCCCCAGTCAGGCTTCCATTGCAGCTTGACCGCACCGCCGGTGACCAAAACCTCCTTCTTCACGCCGTCCTCGTCCTCGAAGACGATGGTGCCGGCGTCGGCGTCGGTTTTCAGCACCGGCACCTGCAACACCCGGCCGCTGACCGGCGAGAGCGGCAGGAACGGGCTGTAGGTCGCGGCCCGCTCTTCGCGCAGCGACGGCAGCATCACCGCCATGATCTCGTCATAGTGCCGCAGCACCGCCAGCAGCGCCGGATCGAAGCGGCCCGAGCGATACCAGTCGGTCGAGGACTGGAACTCGTACTCGAAGCCGAAGCCGTCGAGAAAGCCGCAGAGGCGGGCGTTGTTGTGATGGCCGAAGCTCTCGTGAGTGCCGAAGGGATCGGGAATCCGGGTCAGCGGCTTGCCGAGATGCGGGCTCAGCCGTTCGGGGTTGGGGATGTTGTCCGGAACCTTGCGCAACCCGTCCATGTCGTCGGAAAAGGCAAACAGCCGGGTCGGACTGTCGGAGAGGCGCTCGAAGGCCCGGCGGACCATGGTGGTGCGCACCACCTCACCGAAAGTGCCGATATGGGGCAGGCCCGAGGGGCCATAGCCGGTCTCGAAAAGGACATATCCCTTGGCGGGGGTGCGGCCGCCAAGGCGGGCCAGCAGCTTCTTTGCCTCATCAAACGGCCAGGCTTTGGCCGCCATCGCCAGTTCGCGTTCAGTGGTCATCGCGGCGGTCTCTTGTTGGACAGTCGTCCCCGCGCCGGGCCGGGGACGGAAAACGGCTGGTTTGGGGCGGTTCCGGGCGCGACTGGGTCACAGCGGCGGCGGCGAGTCAAGGGCTTCCTCCGCGCCGGGTCAGGAGAAAACCCGATGGCCGGAGCCGGGTTCGCACGCTACTGTACCAAGGGTCGGGCCGGTGGCCTGGCTCAGTTGCCCTGGCCCTGACCACTCCGGAGCCGACGCCCCCTTGATGTCCGCGCTCATCGACACGCTGCCCGATCTCATCGCCCGCTACGGCTACTGGTTTGTCGCGGTGATCGTCGCGCTCGAAAGCATGGGCATACCGCTGCCCGGCGAGACGACGCTGGTGATCGCCGCGATATATGCCGGCACCACCCACCGGCTCGACATCGGGCTGGTCGTCGCCGCCGCCGCCGGCGGCGCCATTCTCGGCGACAACGCCGGCTTCTGGCTCGGCCGCCATATCGGTTTTCCGCTGGCGCTGACCTATGGCCGTTTCATCCGGCTGACCGAGGGCCGGCTCAAGCTCGGCCAGTACCTGTTCCTCCGCCATGGCGGCAAGGTGGTGTTTTTCGGCCGCTTTGTCGCCTTGCTGCGCATCCTGGCCGCGTTTCTGGCCGGGGTCAACCGGATGCCGTTCCTCAAGTTCCTGGTTTTCAACGCCAGCGGCGGCATCGTTTGGGCCGCGCTGTTCGGCTTCGGTGCCTACCTGCTGGGCGATGAAGTGCACCGGCTGTTCGGGCCGCTCGGCATCTTTGCGCTGGTGGCGGCGGCGGCGGTGATGGTCGGCGGCGGTCTGTTCGTCCGCCGCCACGAGGCGCGGTTGCAGCTCGAGGCCGAGCGGGCGTTGCCCGGGCCGCTTGATCGCCCGGCGGATCTGTAGAACTACGTAAGGTTATAGCCGGGTGCCCGGGGGCGCCGTGGGCGGACCCCAGGACCCCCGGAAAGTGAATCGGCCGGTCACCGCGAGCCGGGTTCAGTCAAGTCTTGACGAGTCCTCAGCGGGATCATCGGACAGTCGCGCCAAAAGCGGTCTGAACCCCATGATGCCCGACGAATATCGGGATTTTCCTGAGGATGACGGGATGATAACCAAATGTTAATCCAATAACCGGGTAGGAATTCCGCTGCTCAAGCCAATGGTTAATCAATCGTAAACAATGATTACTGCCAAAAATGTCGGTTTATGTTGTGACGGAATGTCGCACATCACGATTTTGTCCTGGATATTCCCCCGGAAACGCCCCTATAGTCAGCCATCAACGTTTGAACCCGTGGAGGACTTCAGTATGGCTGTCGAGACTCGCCGTCCGCTTGCCTGGGATATTCTCAGCTCCGTCGCGACCAAGATTCAGGGCGGCGCCCGCGAAGAGGCCGAACGTCTGAGCCGCGAAGGTCAGGCGCGCCAGTCCGGCCGTTCCGAGCGCGTCTGGTGGTCGCAGAAGTAAGGATCACCGCAGCCATCCGCGGATGATCGCTCCTGGCGTGGAACGCGAGACCGGGCGGAACCGTCCGGTCTCGCGTTTTGTGCCCGCGGCGGCGCGGCGCCCCCGGGCGACCCCGTGCCGCCGCTGCCCTCACTGCCACGGGTGGTGAGGGCTCGGCTTCAATAAATCCAGCCCAAAATTCATTATCCTGTCGGCTGCCCCGCCCCAGTCGACTGCTTCGTTTGCAAAGCATTGAATAAGGGGCCAGAGAGAACCCCTGATTGATCACAGCAAAGACCGTTCGCAGTCGGCGGGGTAGCGCAATATCTTCGGGTTGATACTTGGTTATCGGCAGGACTCTTTCATTGACGCCGCCACGGCGACGCGATCAGAGTAGCGGCATGGCCCTGCCTTCCCTCCGGGCCGAGATCCTGGAGTGTCCGGTGACGATCAGACTGAAGCTGGTGCTGTCGACCGCCGTTCTGGCGATTTTGCTGCTGGCGCTGGTGTCGATGCGACTCGTCGACGCCTCTGGCACTCTCAGCGCCGCGACGTCGGCCGAAACCATCAATCGGATCTCGGAAGAACTGCTGGCCGCGGCCGGCGACTGGGCGGTCGAACGCGGTCTGACCAACGCCGCGCTGGCCAATCCCGGCGCCGCCACGCCGGCGCAAAAGGAGACCATCCAGGCCCGCCGGCGCTCGGGCATGGCGGCGCTGGCCGAGGCCCGGGCGCTGATCGCCGCCGGGGGCGCCGACCCCCGCCTTGGCGCCGCCCTCGGGGCCGTGGAGCAGAGCCGGGCTGCCACCGATGGTTTGCGCACCGAGGTCGATCGCGCCCTGGCCGGTGGCAGCGTCGATGCCGCGGTCCGGACCGCGTGGTTTCCCGCCATCACCGCCCTGATCATGACCAGCCAGGATCTGCGCACGCTGGTCGGTGCCGGGATCGACCCGCGGGTCGATTACGCCGTGCGCCAGGGTCTCGCCATCGAGGATGCGCTGTGGCGGATGAGCGAATATGCCGGCCGGGAGCGCGGCCAGCTGGCTGGCATCATCGCCGCCGGCAAGCCGATGACCAGCGGCCAGATCGAGACCGTGGCCCGCGCCCGCGGCCATGTCGAGGTCGGCTGGGTGCTGGTGAGCGCGCATCGCGACGATCTTGGTCCGGGCTTTGCCGCGGCGGTGGCTGCGATCAGGGACCGCTATCTCGCGGTGCTGGAGCCGCTGCGCGCCCGCATCGCCGAGGCCAGCGCCGCCGGCCAGCCCTATCCGCTCAGCCCGGCCGAGTGGTTCGCCACCGCCAGCGGCGGCATCGACGCCATCCTCGGCGCCCAGAAGCAGGCGCTGGCCGCGGTTGCCGCCGCGCTGAGCGCGAGCCGGAGCGCGGCATCCACCGCTCTGGTCTGGGGACTCGGTCTGATGGTGCTGGCCGCCCTGGCCACCGCCGGCGCCTGGTGGATCGCGATCGTGCGGGTCAGCCGGCCGCTGGCCCGGGCGACCCAGATCATGACCCGCCTGACCTCCGACGATCTGTCGGTCGAAATTCCCGATCTCGGCGGCCGCGACGAGGCCAGCGCCATGATGGCGGCGATGCGCATCTTCCAGCGGCGCCTCGCCGAACGCATCCGCATGAGCGCCGAGCGCGAGCGCTTCGAGGAGGAGCAGAAGCGGCAGATGCGGGCAGCGATGCTGGAGATGAGCCAGAACGTCGAGGAGGATCTGACCGTCGCCGTGCGCCAGCTGATGGCGCGCAGCACGGTGATGGAGCAGAGCGCGGTCGAGGTCGCCACCACCGTCGGCGCCATCCGCCAAGAGGCTTCGGCGGTGACCGAGGTCGCAACCCGGGCCAACGGCGATGCCGCCGAGGTTGCGCTGGTCATCGGCGGCATCGCCGCCACCAGCCGCGAAATTTCCGGGCAGGCCCTGGCCTCGAGCCGTCTTGCCAAGGGCGGCGTCGAGCATGCCCGCAATGTCGCCGAGGCGATGGACGGTCTGCGCGGTGCCACCGGGCGGATCGCGGCGGTGGCCAAGCTGATCGCCGAGATTGCCTCCCGGACCAATCTGCTGGCTCTCAACGCCACGATCGAGGCGGCGCGGGCCGGGGACGCCGGCAAGGGCTTCGCGGTGGTGGCGGGGGAGGTCAAGTCGCTGGCCAGCCAGACCGCCCAGGCCACCGGCGACATCTCCCGTCAGGTCGCCGATGTTCAGGACGCGGCCCGGCGCAGCATCGAAGCGATCGACGACGTCATCCGCTCGATCGGCGATATCGACCAGATGGCGAGCGCGGTGTCGACCGCGATCGGCCAGCAGGAAGCGGCCAACAGCCTGATCTCCGACAAGTCGCGGGATCTGGCCGCCGGGGCCGGGCGGGTTTCGGAGAGCGTTACCGATATTTCCCGGCGCACCACCGATGCGGCATCGCTGGCCGAGGCGGTCGAGCGCAACGCCAAGGAGACCAACGCCGCGGTCGCGGAACTGAAGCAGCGGCTGACGCTGGCGCTGCGGCAGTCGGTGGCCGGCGACCGCCGGGGTAAGGACCGGATGCCGGTCAAGCTGCCGGCCAGTGCCGAGTGCCGGGGCCGGCGGGTGACCGGCCTCTTGGTCGATCTGTCCGAGAGCGGCTGCCTCTTCCGGCCCCAGGAGGGCGCCGGGCTGGAGCAAAGCGCAACGATGGCCCTCGACATCCAGGGCGTCGGTGTCATGACCGCGCGCTTCATCTACCCCAGCGCCCGCGGCATCCATCTGGCTTTCGAGGAGATGGCGGAGGAGGTTCGGGGCCGTCTCCACGCCAAGCTGGCGGCGCTCCAGGAGAGCTACCGCCCCTACATCGAGCAGGCGACCGGGCTGGCGCGCCAAACCGCCGAAGTGCTCGAAGCCGCCATCGCCAGCGGCCGGCTGACCCACGAGGTGCTGTTCGACCATGATTATGTACCGGTCGAGGGGACCGACCCGCAGCAATGCATGGCCGGCCACACCCTGATTTTCGACGAGCTGATGCCGCCGATCATGGAACCGGCCCTCACCGCCCTCGGCGGCGTGGTCTTCGCGCTGGCCACCGACCGCAACGGCTACATCGCCACCCATAACCGCAAATATTCTCATCCCCAAAGGCCAAACGAGCGGGACTGGAACACCGCCAATTGCCGCAACCGCCGCATCTTCGACGATTACGCAGGGCTCAGCGCCGGCCGCAACACCCGGCCCTTCCTGCTTCAGGCCTACGATCGCAGCATGGGTGCCGGCCAGACCATCCTGATCCAGGAGGTTGATACCCCGGTGGTGATCGGCGACCGGCATTGGGGAGCCATTCGTCTCGCCTTCAGCATCGACGTCTGATCCGGCGAGCGGACGGCGCCGGTGGGACAAACCGTCGCACCCCGCGGCGGTTGTGTCGTACGTTAAGGAACCGTTGGCCGGACCTTGGGCATGATAAGTAGAATGGAATCCGGCGATCAGCCGGAAGCGCCAGACATTTTTTGCGCAGGCCGGCGGCTTGCCTCCAATAAGAACTCTGGTCAGGGCCGGTCATGAAGATGAGCAGAATGGCGGTGACGGTCGGGAAGGCCCTTCCCCAGACGCTGCCCGCCCTTGTTCTGGCCATCGGCCTGCTGATTACCTTCGTGTGTGATATTGGCCAACGACAGCAATCTTACGGCGCGCTCAATCGCGAGTTCACGGTGCGGGCGCAGGATATCTTTAGCCGGATCGGCGAGCGATTGGAGAATTACGGCCAGATTTTGCGCGGCGGCGCCGGTCTGTTCGCCAGCGGCCAGACGATCGGCCACGATGAGTGGCGCAAATACGTCGGCTCACTCGCCCTCGATCAGACCTTGCACGGACTTCAAGGGCTGGGCTTTTCCCGGAGTGTCAAGGCGCAGGACCTCGTGGGCTATCTGGGGGAGGTGCGGCGCGAGGGCCTGACCGAATACCGCATCACTCCCGAGGGCAGCCGGGAGCACTATGCGCCGGTGCTCTATTTCGAGCCGCTCTCGGGTCGCGATCGCCGGGCGGTCGGCGCTGACCAGTACAGCGAACCGGGCCGCCGGGCCGCGATGGAGGCCGCCCGCGACCAGGGCCGCATCACGATCACCGGCAAGGTCAGGCCGGGTCAGGACATCGATGCCGACAGCCGGGCCGGATTCCTGATGTATGTTCCGGTTTATAGAAATAATGCCCCCAAGGATTCGCTGGCTGAGCGCCAGGAAAATTTATTCGGCTGGATCTATGCGCCGTTTCGCATGGATCTTTTTATGAAAAGCCTGATCAGGGACGGCTTCAGCATCCAGAACAAGTATCTCGATGTGATCATTTTTGACGGCGATAAGTCCGACGCCGACTCTGTCATGTTCCACAACGACAACGATGTCGACCCGGTCATCTCCGGCGGGCGCCAGCCCTTGTTGTTGTTCAAGCGGGTGATGAGCTTCGGCGGTCGTTTCTGGACCGTGGTCATCCACTCTCCCGAGGTCTTTGACAGCCAGTATTTCGATAACCGGGCGATGTTGATCGAGGTTTTCGGCGGCATCATCAGCGTGCTGATCGCCTTCATCTCCTGGCTGCTGATTTCGGCTGCGCTGAGCCGCCGCCAGCGTGACTCGGACGCCTCCGGGGTCATGCCGCTGCCCCGGCTGACCGATCGGGGGCAGGCGGGCCGGGTTGCGCCCTATGCTCTGGCCTCCCTGCTGTCGCTGGCGGCCGGCGCGGTGGTGATGCAGACCGATGACAGCGAGCGGCTGGTGCGCGACCGGCAGGAGCGCACCGAGGTCGAGAACCAGCTGGATGTGATCCGGTTGCGGCTGGAGCGGACCCTGACGGGGCCGATCCTCGCGGCCCGGGGCATGGTGGCCGAGATTACCGCCCACGGCGACATCACATTACCGGCGTTCGACAAGGCCGCCGAGGTGCTGCTGCGCGGCCACGCCGCGATCCGCAACATCGGGGTCAGTCACGGCACGGTTCTCGACATGATCTATCCCCTGGCCGGCAACGAGGGCGCGCTCGGCGCCGATTATCGGGCCGTCGACTGGCAATGGCCCACCGTGCGGCGGGCGATCGAGACCCGGGCGCCGGCGGTTCACGGACCGATCTCCCTCATTCAGGGCGGCTCGGGCCTGATCGTGCGCGAACCGGTCTTCCTTCCCGATGCCGGCGGCGGCGAAAACCGGCTGTTCGGGCTGGTCAGCGTGGTGCTCAACATTCCGGCGGTTTACGCCGAGGCCGGGCTGGAGCGCGACGATCTGCCGATCGCGGTGGCGATTCGCGGCCGGGACGGCCTCGGCGACAAGGGCGAGATGATCCGTGGCCAGGCCCCGGTGTTTGCGGAAAAGCCGGTCGAGACCGATGTCATCTTTCCCTATGGCACCTGGCGGCTGGCGGCGATCCCCAAGGCCGGCTGGGGTCGCGCCGAACCGCTGCTGCCGGTTTCGCGTCTGCTGGGCGGCGGCTTTTTTCTCTTTGTCGTCCTGATCAGTTTCGGCACTGCCCACCACATTATCGAGCGCCGCCGGTTGCTTCATCGGGTCGGCCTCTCCGAGGAGCGCTTCCGGCTCCTGCTCGATCTTGCCAGTGACGGCATCCATATTCTGGGTGAGGACGGCCGGCTGGTGATGTGGAGTCGCAGCTTCCTCGGCACGCTCGGCTATGCCGAGAGCGAGGGCGCCGGCCTCTCCATTGCCGACTGGGACGCCGCGATTCCCCGGGAGCGCCTGATCGAACGGCTGGCGGCGCTGATCCGGGTGCCGGCGGTGTTCGAGACCCGGCACCGTCGCCGCGACGGCAGCGAATTCGATGTCGAGATCAACGCCGGCGGCATCGAGATGGCCGGCAAGCGCTATCTTTACGCCTCGTCCCGCGATATCACCGAGCGCAAGATCCGCGATGAGGAACTGCGGCAGGCGCGCCGCGCCGCCGAAGAGGCGGCCCGGGCCAAGAGCGACTTTCTGGCCATGATGAGCCACGAGATCCGCACCCCGATCACCAGTGTGCTCGGCATGGCGGATCTGCTTTACCGCACATCGCTGACCGCCGTGCAGAGCGATTATCTTGCGATCCTGCGCTCCTCGACCAAGACCCTGATGACCATTCTCAACGACATTCTCGACATCTCAAAGATCGAAGCCGGCAAAATCGCCATCGAGGCGACTCCGTTCCGGCTGCGCGATGCCGTGCGCGAGGTGGTCGAACTCGGCCAGGGCACCGCCTCGGCCAAGGGGCTGGCGCTCACCCTCGACATCGCTCCCGCGGTCCCCGCCGTCGTGGTCGGCGACCCGACCCGCCTGAAACAGGTGCTATTCAACCTGCTGAACAACGCGATCAAGTTCACCGAACATGGTTCGGCCACCGTCCGGCTTTCGCTGGCCGAACCGCCGGGACCGGTGTCGGCGGCCTCCGGCGCCGTGATCCGTTTCGAGGTCGAGGACACCGGCATCGGCATTGATGCCGACCAGCGCGACCATCTGTTCACCGCCTTCACCCAGGCCGACGCGACAACCACCCGCCGGTTCGGTGGCACCGGCCTCGGGCTCGCGATATCGAGGAAACTGGTCGAGCTGATGTCCGGCCGGATCGGGGTCGACAGCCAGTCCGGCGCGGGCGCGACCTTCTGGTTCGTCCTGCCGTTCGGCTGCGCGGCCGGGCTTGAGCCGGCGCCGGAGTCGGGGCCGATCGCGCTGTCGCCGGCCGGTCAAGGCGCGCGACCGCTGAAGATTCTGCTGGCCGAAGACAACCGGATCAATCAGATGCTGGTCCGCTCGATGCTCCAGCAACTGGGCCACAGCGTCCGGGTGGTGGAAAACGGCCGCCAGGCCCTCGATGCCGTGATCGCGGGCGACCTCGACATCGTCCTGATGGACATGCAGATGCCCGAGATGGATGGCGAGGAGGCGACGCGGGCGATCCGCAGCTTGCCCGGTCCGTGGAGCGGCATTCCGGTGCTGGCGCTGACCGCCGACGTCATGGCCGGGCACCGCGAGCGCTACCTGCAGGCCGGAGTCAACGATCTCGTGCCCAAGCCGATCGACCGGAAGGTGCTGTGCGAGGCGCTCCGGGTCCATACCGGCGCGGCCGTCGACGCGTCTCCGGCCGGCGGGAGGGCCTGATGGTGGTCCCCGGACGCAAGAGGGTCCTGCGGCGCCTGGGCCGGACCAGCCTCAAGGCCCGGGTCACCGTGCTCACCCTGGCGTTGTTCGTCGCCGGCATCTGGCTGCTGGCCTTTCGCGCCACCCAGGAGATGCGCCAGGGCTTTCAGGAGGAAATCGCGGCGCAGCAATCGACCATGGTCCACTACATCGCCGGCGGCATCGAGGACCAGATCTCCAGCCGGGTCAACGCCCTGAGTGCGGTCGCGGCCCGGATCAGACCCGAGTGGCTCAACGATTCCCCGGTGCTGGCCGAGTTTCTCAGCCAGCGGCTGACCATCCTCGGCCTGTTCAAGTTCGGGCTGTTCGCGATCAGGACGGATGGCACCGCCGTCGCCGATTATCCCGTGCTGCCGGGGCGGACCGGGATGGTGTTCGATCAGCTCGAATACTTCCGCGAGGTGATGGCCACCCGCCGGCCCGCGATCGGCAAGCCCCGACTGGGGCAGTTCAGCCAGCAGCCGGTGGTGGTGATCGCGGTGCCGATCCGGGACGCCGCCGGCGCCGTGATCGGGGTGCTGGCGGGGTCGAATCCGATTGCCGGGACCGAGATGTTCAACACCGTTCATCTCAATCCCGATCAGGCCAGGATGGATATCCATGTCTTCTCGCGGCGGGACAGCCTGTTCGTGACCTCGACGGATGCCACCCGGATTCTGCAGCCGGCGCCGTCGGCCGGGCGCAACCGCCAGCACGACCGCTATATGGCCGGCTGGGAGGGGTCCGGGGTCGCGGTCAGCTCGCGGGGCGTCGAGGAGCTGAGTTCGGCGGCCGGCGTTCCCGGCACCAGCTGGTTTGTCGTCGCGGTACTGCCGACCGAGGTGGCGTTTTCCCGCATCGCGACCGCCGAGCGGCGGCTTTATCGCGAGGCCGCCGGACTGTCCCTGGTGCTCTCTCTGCTGATCTGGCTGTTCCTTTATCGCGAGATGGCGCCGCTCAGCCGGCATGCCGCCGCGCTGCGCCGCATGACCGCCGGCGAGCAGCCGCTGCAAACCGCGCGGGTCGAGGGCAGCGCCGAAATCCGGCAGCTGATCGAGAGCTTCAACCAGCTGTGCGTCCGGCTGCGGCAGCAGGAGGCCGTGCTGCAGGAGAGCGAGGGCAGGTTCCGCCATCTGGCCGACTCGGTGCCGGTGCTGATCTGGCTCGCCGGCACCGACAAGCTGTGCTTCTATTTCAACAAGCGCTGGCAGGACTTTACCGGCCGGAGCCATGAGCAGGAGGATGGCAACGGCTGGGTCGAGGGGGTTCACCCCGACGATCTTCAGTCCTGCTTCGACACCTATGTCACCAGTTTCGATGCCCGCCAGCCCTTTGCCATGGAATACCGCCTGCGGCGGCATGATGGCGAATACCGCTGGCTGCTCGACCAGGGCACCCCGCGTCATGATGCCACCGGAACCTTCATCGGCTATGTCGGCGGCTGCATCGACATCACCGACCGCAAACTGGCGGAAGACCGCCTGATCGAGGCACGGCAGAGCGCCGAGGCCGCCAGCCGGGCCAAGTCGGCCTTCCTTGCGATGATGAGCCATGAGCTGCGGACGCCGATGACCGGGGTGATCGGGATGGCCGATTTCCTGTCGGAAACCCCGCTCAACCACGACCAGAAGCTCTATATCGACACCATGCGGTCCTCGGCGCGCACCCTCTTGACCGTGCTCAACGACATTCTGGACTATTCGAAGATCGACGCCGACCGTCTGACCCTCAACTGCGTCGCCTTCGACGCCGTGGCGCTGACGGTGGAGACGGCACGGCTGTTCTGGCCCAAGGCCGAAGAGAACGGCAGCACGATCTCCCTAGATACCGGCGGCCTGCCCAGCCTGATCGTCAAGGGCGACCCGACCCGGATCAAGCAGGTGCTGGGCAACCTGATGAGCAACGCGGTCAAGTTTACCACCAGCGGCAAAATCGCGGTCCGGCTGGGCTGCCGGCCGTCGGGCGAGCGTCTCGGCCTGGAGTTCGAGGTCGAGGATACCGGAATCGGCATTTCCGAAGCCGATCTCGGGCGCCTGTTCCTGCCCTTCTCCCAGACCGACGTCGGCGCGACCCGCAAGTTTGGCGGCACCGGGCTCGGGCTCGCGATCAGCAGGCGGCTGGTCGAACTGATGGGCGGCGAGATCGGCGCCACCAGCCGGCTGGGCCGCGGCTCGCTGTTCCGGTTCACCGTTGCCGTCGAGCCGGGCACCCTGGAGGCCGCCGCCGCCGTCGAGCCGCAGTCGGCGGCGGCGGTCCGGCCGCTGACCATTCTGCTGGCCGAGGACAATCCGATCAATCGCATGATCGTCAAGGTCGGCCTCGAACAGCGCCACCACCGGGTGACCGTGGTCGAGAACGGCGTCCAGGCCTACGAGGCGGCGGCCGGGCAGCGCTTCGACCTGATCCTGATGGATATGCAGATGCCGGTGATGGACGGTCCCGAGGCGACCCGGCGCATCCGGACCCTGCCGGCGCCGCTCTCCGAGGTGCCGATCGTCGCCCTGACCGCCGATGCCGTCAGCGAGCACCGCGCGATCTACATGGAGGCCGGCCTGACCGACTTCCTGACCAAGCCGATCGAATGGAATGAGGTCGACGCCGTGCTCGCCCAGCTTCACATCCGGCCGCGGACGGCACCGCCGACCATCGCCGACATCGACCGCCTCGGCGAGGACGAGGAGCGCGTGCCGCTGGTCGATCACCGGCGGCTGGTCGAAATCCGGACGATCATGACGCCGCCCGCCTTCGAGGATCTGGTGCGCGAACTCGCGGTCTGCGGCGGGGTCGAGGTCTCGCTGCTGAAGGACGCGCTCGAGCGCCGCGACCTTTCGCTGGCCCGCCGCGCCGCCCATGGGCTCAAGGGCATGTTCCTCAATATCGGCGGGCTGCGGGTTTCGTCACTGGCTAAGGACCTCCAGGCCAGCGACAGCCTCGAGGTCGCCTCCGCGCTTGTCGCTCCGGTGGTCAAGGCCGTCGACGATACAGTGGCCGAGTTGGAGCGCTTCAGCGCCTCGGCCGAGGGCATCGAGTGAGCGGCCGCCCCCGCCCTTGACCCGATCGGCCGGCGGGGCCACTCTCAGGACCCGAAGGGGGCGCCGATGCCAGAACTGCCCGAAGTCGAAACCGTGTGCCGGGGGCTGGCACCGCGCCTGACCGGCCGGCGGCTGGTCCGGGTGTCGGTGCGCCGGGCCGGCTTGCGCCTGCCCTTTCCGCCACGGCTGGCCGAGCGGCTGACCGGCCGGCAGGTCACGGCGGTCGGGCGGCGGGCCAAATACCTGCTGATCGATCTCGATGACGGCACGGTGGTGATCGCCCATCTCGGCATGTCGGGACGGATGGTGATCGCCGACGCGCCGGCTCCGCCGCCGGGCAAGCACGACCATCTGGTGCTGGAAACCGATGACGGCGCGGTGGTGACGTTCAACGATGCCCGCCGATTCGGTCTCCTGGTGCTGGCCGCCCGGGCCGGTCTGGCCGCGCATCCCCTGCTCGCCGGCCTCGGCCCCGAGCCGCTGGAGCCGGCCTTCACTCCCGCGGTGTTGTCGCAGGCGCTGGCCGGGCGGCGGACGCCGGTCAAGGCGGCGCTGCTCGATCAGAGCGTGGTCGCCGGGCTCGGCAACATTTATGTCTCCGAAGCCCTCTTTCGCGCCGGGATCAGCCCGCTGCGCCGGGCCGATACCGTGGCCGGCGCCGGGGCGGCGGCGCTGGTGCCGGCGATCCGCGCCGTGCTGACCGCCGCGATCGCCGCCGGCGGCTCGACTCTGCGCGATTATGTCCAGTCATCGGGCGAACTTGGCTATTTTCAGCATGATTTCGCGGTCTATGGCCGCACCGGCGCCGCCTGCCCGGGCTGCACCTGCAATCCGGCCGAGACCGGCGGCATTCAGCGTCTGACCCAGGCCAACCGCTCGAGCTACTGGTGTCCGCGCCGTCAGGATTGAGTTGCGGCGCGGACTGGTGTAGGAGCGTGGAGCATGACGAACCGAACCGCTTTCCTGGCCTTGTCGCTGCTCGCTTTTGCCCCGGCCGCGCTGCCGCTGCCGCTGCTTCAGGCTGGCCGGGCGCTGGCGGCCGAGGGCTTCGTCGAAGGCTTCGACGAGTTGCCACTGATGCCCGGTCTGTTCTCTGTCCGGGAGGAGAGCCTGACCTTCGACAAGCCGGCCGGGCGCATCGTCCAGGCCGAGGCCCGGGGTGCGGTGTCGGTCGAGGCGGTACGGAAATTCTACCATGAGACCGTGCCCCAGCTTGGCTGGCGCAAGGGAGCCGGCGACCGCTTCGTGCGGGACGGCGAGGCGTTGCTGCTGGAGTTCGTGTCTGCCCCCGCCGATGCCGCCGGCCGGCCCCAGATCACCGTCCGGTTCCTGCTCACCCCGGAATGAGGGGGAGGGGACAACCGCCGGGCCGCGGGCACCGGCTCCGGCGATTTCCGCCTGTTTTTTGGCTAACAAGGGTCCGGCGCGGGCCGGGCGAACAACGGTGACGGGTCGATGAACACAGGGACCAAGGGACTGGTGCTGGAGCCGCGCGGGCTGGATGTGGAGTCCCTGCGGCGGTCGTTTCACGAGCGGCTGGTCTATTCGGTGGGTAAGGACCGGCCCCATGCCACCCGGCGCGACTGGTTCCATGCCGTGGTGCTGGGGCTGCGCGATCGTCTGGTCGACCGCTGGATGGAGACGATCCGCGCCCAGTACCGGGGCGACGTCAAGCGGGTCTATTACCTGTCGCTGGAATTCCTGATCGGCCGCTTGCTGACCTCGGGCATGAGCAATCTCGGCATTCTCGACGAGTGCCGGCAGGCGCTGGCCGAGATGGGCATCGATCTCGACGAGGTCACCGCCTCCGAGCCGGACGCCGCGCTGGGCAATGGTGGCCTCGGCCGCCTCGCCGCCTGCTTCCTCGACAGCATGGCCACCCTCGGTCTGCCCGGCATGGGCTATGGCATCCGCTACGAGTTCGGCCTCTTTGAGCAGCATTTCGAGCGCGGCTGGCAGGTGGAATACCCCGAGCAGTGGCTGCAGTTCGGCAATCCCTGGGAGTTTCCCCGCCCCGAGGTGCTGTATCCCGTCCAGTTCTACGGCCGGGTCGAGACGGTGCGCGACGGGCCGCGCGGCTTCGCCCATCGCTGGGTCGACGCCGAGCGCGTGCTCGCCGAGGCCTTCGACACTCCGGTGGTCGGCTATGGCGGCCAGACCATCAACACGCTCCGGCTGTGGCAGGCGCGGGCGACCAGTGCGCTCAATCTCGGCCTGTTTGCCGTCGGCGACTATCTGCGCGCCGTCGAGCACAAGGTGCTGTCGGAAAACCTCTCCCGCGTGCTCTATCCCAACGACACCACCGAGACCGGGCGCGAGCTGCGTCTCAAGCAGGAATATTTCTTCACCAGCGCCTCGCTCCAGGACATTCTTCGCCGGTTTCTCAAGCAGCACAGCGATCTTTCGCTGTTGCCCGAGCGCGCCGCGATCCAGCTCAACGACACCCACCCGGCAATCGGCATCGCCGAACTGATGCGTCTGCTGGTCGATCATCACGCCGTGCCCTGGGACAAAGCCTGGGACATCACCACCCGCACCTTCTCCTATACCAACCACACTCTGCTGCCCGAGGCGCTCGAGGCGTGGCCGGTGCGGATGATGGAACGGGTGCTGCCCCGGCACATGCAGATCATTTACGACATCAACAGCCAGTTCCTTCATGCCTCCGAGGCCCGGCTGTGCGGCGACATCGGCCGGTTGCAGCGGCTGTCGCTGATCGACGAGCGCGGCGAGCGGCGGGTGCGCATGGGCAACCTCGCCTTCATCGGCTCGCATAAGGTCAACGGCGTCTCGGCCCTGCACACCGAGTTGATGAAGGAAACGGTGTTCGCCGACTTCCACGCCGAGTTCCCGGCCCGGATCACCAACAAGACCAACGGCATCACGCCCCGGCGCTGGCTGCTCGACGCCAATCCGGGGCTGGCGCGGCTGGTCACCGAGCGGCTCGGCGATACCGGTTGGGCCAACCATCTGGATCGGCTGACGCTGCTGGCGGATTCGGCCGGCGACGGCGATTTCCAGGAACTGTTCCGTCGGGTCAAGCGCGACAACAAAGCCCGGCTGGCCGCCTACATCGCCCGGCAGGTCGGCACCGAGGTTTCGATCGACAGCCTGTTTGACGTCCAGGTCAAGCGCATCCACGAATACAAGCGCCAGTTGATGAATCTGTTGCAGACGGTGGCGCTTTATCACGAGATCAAGGACCATCCCGATCGCGATTGGGTGCCGGTGACCAAGATCTTCGCCGGCAAGGCCGCGCCCTCCTATCAGACCGCCAAGCTGATCATCAAGCTGATCAACGACGTCGCCGCGGTGGTCAATCACGATCCGGCGCTGCGCGGCCTGCTCAAAATCGTTTTCCTGCCCAACTACTCGGTGACCTCGGCCGAGCTGATCATTCCCGCCGCGGATCTCTCGCAGCAGATTTCCACCGCCGGCATGGAAGCGTCGGGCACCGGCAACATGAAGCTGGCGCTGAACGGCGCCCTGACCATCGGCACCCTCGACGGCGCCAACGTCGAAATCCGGGAGGCGGTCGGGCCGGACAACATCTTCATCTTCGGTCTTGAGGCCGATCAGGTGGTGGCGATGCAACAGGAGGGCTGGAGCCCACTCGAGCGCATCGCCGCCAGCCCGGCGCTGGCCCGGGCGCTCCAGGCGATCGGCGACGGCGTCTTCTCGCCCGACGATCGCGGCCGGTTCCAGCCGCTGCTGCGCCACTTGACCGATGGCGGCGACCACTTCATGGTCACCGCCGATTTCGAGGATTATTGCCGGGTCTATCGGCGCGTGCTCGACCTCTATCGCAGCGAGGGCGCCTGGACGGCCAAGGCGGTGATCAACACCGCCAACATGGGCTGGTTCTCCAGCGACCGCACGGTGGCCGACTACGCCAGCGAAATCTGGGGCGTCAAGCCTCTGCTCTGAGGCCGGCTGCTGATAGGCTTCGGCGGCCTCGCTGCCGAAGGCGGCGAAGCTGCGCTCCAGCAGCTTGCGCTCGGTGATGTCGGCATTGGCGCCGACCATGCGCAGCGGCCGGCCCGCTGTGTCGCGGATCAAGCGGCCGCGCGAGGTCATCCAGCGGATCTCGCCATCATAGGTGCGCCAGCGCGCGTCGATGTCGAAGGGCAGGCCATCCTCGACATGGCGGCGCATCGCCCGCCGGTAGCGCTCGCGATCGTCGGGCAGGATCATGGCCAGGACCTGATCGAGATGGAGCACGCCACCCGCGGCCGGCATGCCCATCTGCGTGCAGCAGCGCTCCGACCAGTCGACCAGGCCGGTGGTGACATGCCATTCCCAAAAGCCGTCGCTGGCGGCCTCGATCACCGATCGGAGGCGGTCGCGCTCCTGCTGCAGGGCAGCTTCTGCGGCGCTCAGGGCCACGGCACCGGCCCGCAGCCAGCGCCGCTGGTGATGCATCACCCCGATCAGCACCGCGAGTCCGGTCACCACTGCCAGCGCCACCGTGCTGAAGCCGACCGAGAGCTGCCACCAGGACAGGAGCAGAGTGTCGACCGGGACGGCGAGGCTGATCGCCAGCGGCGTGCGGCTGAGCGCCTGCGCCGCCATGACCTCGTCGCGCTGATCACGCTCGCTGAAATAGCGTCCCGAGCCGGCGCCGTGTCCGGGCGTGAAAATCCCGCGATAGGCCGGCTCCCCGGCCAGCGAGCGGCCGCCCAGGCCGGGGCGGTAAGGGTAGCTGGCGAGTTGGGTCAGGTCGTGGCCGAGCAGCGTCACCCGGGCGCCCGGTTCGGGGGCCGCGCCCGCGAACAGCCGCTCCAGATCGTCGAGGGTGATGGTCGCCCAGGCCACGCCGAGAAAACCGCCGCCGGCGCTGCTGATGCGGCGGCTGACCACCAGGGTCCACTGGCCGTCGGCCCGGCTCTGCAACGGCCCGCTGACGATCAGCGCCTGGCCGGGATGATCGCGATGGGCGGTGAAGTAGGTGCGGTCGGCGATCGAGGTTGCGGTCAGCACGAAATCGGTTGAACTGGCGATCACCCGTCCCGAGGCATCCGAGACCGAGAGCCGCTGCACCGCCGGCAGCCCCGAGATGCGGGCGCGCAGCCGATCGTGCACCGCCTCGACGGGCCTTGCGCTGCCGGTGCCGGCGGTCACGGTTTCCGTGGTTTCAGCCAGCACCAGATCCACGGCCAGAAAAAGACGGTCGAGGGTCTCGGCCAACCCGGCGGTGACCCGGGAGATGCTGGCTTCGGCAACGTTGAGAGTATCCTCGCGGAGGTCATGGATCAGCAGCGCCGTCGCGCCCAGCACCAGCGCGATCACGAGTCCGGCCGCCCAGCTCAGAATTGGCGCGCTCGGGGTGTCGTTACTCCGGGCGGGCGCAAGCCCGGCCCGCTGTCCGTCCGCCGTTTCCAGCGTCCGCCGGCTTCTGGCCCATGCACCCGCCATAAACACCTTCCATAGCGGCCGGCAGTACCGGCTATTGTTCTGACCGCGAGAGGTATACCCTGTTCACCTCA
>SESF01030179.1_pt1 | contig 41851 bp, 21 predicted proteins | sample 3171521 | NCBI WGS metagenome assembly SESF01 (sample SAMN10866945, study PRJNA518727) | freshwater metagenome | biome: subpolar coniferous forest; feature: holomictic lake; material: water; isolation source: holomictic Lake 227, 6 m and 8 m depth | place: Canada: near Kenora, Ontario | collected...
AGCATTTGGGGAGGGCCTCAGTGTAATCATTATAAAATCTATTCCACTTTGAAACTAATTGATTTTCTGTTAGATCGTCAAACACCGTTTTAATCTTACCCCATGTTCCTGGACTAAAATCAGAGGATTGATAATCAGAAAAAAGGCGATCAATTTTTGAAAGTATTGGTTTGAACTCGTCAATAAAAGGTTGAATTTTATCATCTTGAGCCTGCCATTTAATAAACCATTCACTTAAAGTATTTTTAATTGAGAGAATATTTGAATTCAAAGTATCTAAATAATTTTTTTGATCATTAAGAACAGACAACATTTGAGTTAAAATAGAAGAATAATCAGGACAATTACAAGTACATGTACAACCGCCACCATCATCCCCAACATATTGAGAACAAGAAACGCAATACTCATCCTCTGAAACCAACACACTATCAACGCCAGTATTAATAATGTCAAGATCGCTACGAATACCACTTGCATAATACAATGGCGTATTTGAAGCCATTGTAATAATTTCATTCAATAAATAAATTAAATCACCAGCCTGACTTTCTGTCAATATACCGTCATTCACATAACCATTAACCAAACCATATAAATATGAAGCATCCCCAACCACCATATTGCAATCAGTTTCTATATAACTAATCAAACTATATATATCAGAAACGGTATTATAAACTTGATCTTTATAAATATTAAATTCAGTTTCTGAAATATACTTTAATTGAACCGTATTGCACAAAGTACAAAAAGGCCCATTTTCAGCGAACACACAAAGATCACCGAAAACAACACACCACACCAAAAAAGGTATGATGACATAATGCAAAAAAAACTTTTTGTCTTTACTTTTCATAGACGACCTTATAAGCCAAAAACAAACCAGTTGAAAAACCAAGAAAGCCAGCGAAAGCACAAGCAGTCTGAACAAAATAAATTGCCAAAGTGTCTAAAGTCATTTTTCACCCCCGAACGCTAATTTTTCACCTAAGGCTTGCAGCTTGACCATACATTTATCCGTAGTAAAAAAATCCGCACCAATCCAAAGTATGCGACCCCAGCGAGTGAGATCCCCCCGTTTATAATAACGACCATTGCCAGATTGCAAAATCGGTACACCGTCAGCAATCCCAGAAACGTAATCAGAGACAGCCTCTTTTAATTCGCCATGGACGTCACCATTTAAACCGACAACAGGCGAGACTTTAGGAACGACCGCAACAGGTTGAGAGGTTTCTTTTTGAGCGACCGCCACAACGGTTTTATTAGTGGGTGAATGTTTACCGTCACACCGATAAAGAATTGTCGCTGGACGCTCAACTTTAAATTTTGCATAAACGACGAGAATATTTAACAAGGCTAAAAGCCCTATTAAATTGACCCGAATAAACCTTGTAAATTTAGACAATTTCATGATCAGTTAAAATCAATAAAGGAAGCAGTCAAACCTTTAAGCAAACGAAGAACATACGACAACACGACAAAGCCAGAGTAAAGAACTAGAAACCCGACAGAAAGCCCGACCATAATCCCAACAATGCTGATAACGCCCGTTATAATCAAAGAGAGAGTACCCAAAAGGGTATCCAGGTTAATCGCATAGCCAGCCAATTGAAACCATTCATTGCCTACAAGAGAATCACGCACAGGCGCAACAGCACTTGAAACACTCGACGAAAACTCCGTCATTGTGCTCGCTATCGTGGACACGCCTTGAACCAGTGTTGAAAAATACGTACATACAGCAGTGAAAGCCGTACCGATAGCCGCAACAGTAGTTGCAACCTTTGGAAAAGTTGTCGTCACAGCCTTCCAAATCCAAGTAAAAAATTCAGCTAATGCTTTCATATTTTCACAATCTCAAAAAAAAAAGGGGGACAAGCAAACGCAAGCCCCCATTTTAAGCAAAAACCGATTAACGAGCTTTTGCTTTATTCGCGGCACTCTTCAAAAGCCCGTAAATCCAGAACAGACCCCAGAAGACCAGACCAGCGAAGATCAAGCCAAGGACGACGGGAACAGCACCCGACATCATGGACTTCATACCCGTTGACAAAGCGGTTTGCGCCGCTGTGATCTCGGAAATGTCAAACGCTGGCTCACCTTCCGCGAGTACAGCACCAGCACTAGCCAGAACCGTCGCGACCGTCATTGCTACTTTTTGTAACTTGTTCATTTTATGAACCCTTCTTTTTTAACCGCTTGCCCCGATATCAAAATGAGATCGGAATTAAACAAGCAGAAATCATTTATAATCATCTGGAAACCACTCTCTACGTTTTCTATCCATATCCAAATCTTTAGAACGCTGAACAGATTCTTTTAACAAACGAGTAATAAAACCGATTCCCCAAAGCACAAAGCAAACCGACAACAGAGCCAGAACAGGCGCAACAACATTTGCCAAAATTGAAGTCATAGCCGATGACATATTATGCCCCAATCTTTGAGCAGTTTCTAAACCTTCAATTGGATTGGGCGCAGCAGAAACACGACCACAAAAACCATAAAACGACACAAACAAAGATAAAACAAAAATTAGATTTTTTTTCATTTAATCAACTCCTTTTAATGACAATAACAAAGCCCTTCTGGATTGCATCATAGCACCGACAACAGCACCGAGAAACGAACCGAAGATAAAGCCCAACAACCAGCACGTAATAAGCGAACCTATCATAAAACCCCCTCACATGGTTGAGTGACAAAGACCGCGCCACGCCTACACAATTGAAAATCAAAAAAAGACGTATTCATTGACTCGTCAATATAAGCCTTGTAGACAAGTTTCATTTTTGCCAAATTAAAACGGCAATTTGATTTTTTATCCCCCTTAACTGGACGGTCACAACCCATCACCAAGCAGACCACCCAATCAGGTATATTTTTCCACATTTCAGACTGAACAGAAATACACTCTATATCTACCACACGAACGTGCTTTTCCACCTTACCAAACACACCCCACCAGCGTACGCCCGTTAATTTAGCCCCATGCCAAGCCTTGCGCTGTTTAGTTAAATACTTTGCAAGGTAGTTAGAAGCTTTCGCGCCCGAAATCCTTTTGACGTGGACACGACCCCACCCGAAACGCTTACAAATGGGGCGAACTTGATTGACACTGATAAATTCAGTTGTGACAACGTGAACATGTAAACCATGCCCGTTGGGGTGAAGTTCAAACACACGGACACCAGAGAAACCCAGAGACCGCTTTAATTCACGGCACAAAGCAGACCACATTTGCCCAGCCTTGTACGGGTGATATTCATATGGAAGTGTAAACGTCCAGAACTTAAGCCCACCTTGTTCCGCGAGAAGCTCAATATTTTGCTGGACAGCTAGCTTTGACTTAAATGTGCTCAATTGGTTTGCTCCAAAAGGGTGACCAATTCAAGAAAACCTATGCCTATTGAAGCAATGTCACCAGACCACTCGCACAAAGGTATCCCGTTTTGATAAGCAGTCAATTGACAACCATCTTGATCAATCGTTAATTCGATATTTGCTTTAATCATAGTAGACCTTTTTGCACAATTGTTTGAGATATTACAAGGTTAAGCGGAGCAGGGGGGGGGGCTACGCCCCCCCGCCCTTGCCCGCTCATTTCTTGATGATCGACAACACATTGATTTGTGTAATGTCATTTTCGATTGACACAGAACCGAAATTAACGGTTAACTCGTCACCCGACACAAGGACAGGTACAGAAGTATGTTTGCGCATATCCCAGCGAAGAACCGCCATTTCATTTTCTATAATGGCAGTACAAAACACTTTGCGCATTTCGCCAGCTTCACGCTTTGAACCGTCCTGTTTAACAGTTGCTTTCCACGTAATCAACTCGTCATTCAGCTTGCCGATAACCTTAGCCTTTACTGTGAACGTGACCATTTTTTTTACCTCTTTTAAACTAGTGCATGTTTATTATCAAACAAGTCAGCTTGCACTACCGCAGACTTGCGAACGGGAAAAGGAAATTGAGAAACCAATTTTGCCCGATACACAGGCAAATTTTCACAAAAGCGAACCATTGCCCGGCTTGCGCTGTATTCACTCATAGCGTGATCATTGGTCAGATGAAGCCGAAACCAAAAGCCATTGGTGAACACATGCGAGCAAAGATGACACTTCCAAGAACCAAGACCTAAAAGCTTAACAAGTCTCATTTTGGGTAAACCTCCACCTCCGAAGCTTCACCAGCCAATTCAAAAGCTTCTTCATGCTGTTTTTCGTGGTCGATAGAGATATGCCAATACATACCGCCACGAGTGCGACGAACTTCCCCACAAAGAGGACAGACAAGGGGTTTATGCTTTTCGTAATTTGACATTTTACGCTTCCTTTCTATCACCATGAAAACGGCTCACATATTCCGTTTTTACAGTGTGGACTTGCGAAGGCAAATAAATATCCTCATATCGGATTAAGACTTGAGAACCCTTGACACCGTATAAATGACCCTGCAGGTAAAAACCACGAGAAAGGACTAAACGAAAATGTGGATTATTTACAGGAATTTTAGGACGGTCATCCTTATGAATTCGGACGACAAAAAAAAGACCGTCACACATACAAACAAGCTCGTTGTTTGCATCTGGGACGGTTGAAAGGACACGGAACTTTTTAGTTGGATTTAGTCTAATTAGTTGTTGCGCCATAAAAAAATACCTCCTACCCTTTCGGTTAGGTGGTACTTTACATAACGCATATTATGCGACGTTGCTAGTTATCCGCTCACTAGAACTTTTCTAAATAAAGCCAATTTTTCAGTGAGCCTCCACAAAATAACGCAATAAGGCAATAACGCAATAAGGCAATATGGATTCTCACGCCCCTTCTTGCCGAGGCTGCCATCGACGCTCTGGTCGAGGATTCTTATAGATCCCACTCTTGGCAATGATTTTCATGCTGCAACGTCCCAGTAATTTCTCGGTTAAGTCCGAAAAATCACCTGATGGATCGATATTATGTTTGCCGCTGGAGCGAATAACAACGCGTTTCTTTCCCGCATAAATAATGCAAATCAACAGTGGTACAGATCCTGGATGATCATTGGCAAGTTTGTAAATCCCATTGAGTCGAGCAACAAGAGTCGGGTCATCTGCCTTCACTGCTAGAATCACTCGTTCACTAAAATGAAGAGGTGCCTCCATGAGCGGGAAAACTTCACGAACAATAATCTTCGCTTGCTCGTCACGTTTAGATAACGTGCCGCAAATTAAAACAGGCGCATCCGCGATACAAGCCCCCTCGAATTTCTTGTAGGCATCAGAAAAGACAAGTGCTTCAATGGTTCGTTCGCCATCATCAAGGACAGTGACAGCCCAAGGCTCCTTGGTCTTCGCGCTAATCCGTCGCGTCACGGACTGTAGCAAGCCGGCGATTCGTATTTCTTTGCCATCCGTTGCATCGACAACTTTTGATAACGAACAGGTCTGAAGATCTCTTATAATTTGACGATACCGAGTTAAAGGATGTCCAGTCATATAGACCCCGAGCAACTCTCGCTCAAATCCCAGGCACTCCTTTTCCATCCATGGCAGACAGTCTGGCAGAAATGAACTATCAGCCGAACCCGCTGACGTAGAATCTAACATCTCGAAAAGATTACTCTGACCACTGCTCTTCTCGCTTAGCTTTTCCTGCGCCCGCGACAACGCAACATCAATGTTCGTAAATAAACGTGCCCGGTGCAGTCCGAAACAATCCATCGCCCCGCACTTAATTAATGCTTCAAGAACGCGCTTGTTTATCGCAGACGCATCAACCCGCATACAAAAATCAGCAAGATTTGCATAAGGTCCATTCGCCTGTCGTTCCCGCATAACAGCATCCCCTGCCCCTGCCCCTACACTCTTAATGGCAGAAAGACCAAATCGAACGTTACCCGCTTCAGGACTGAAACGATCAAGACTGTGATTCACATCAGGGGGTAAAACCTTGAGTCCCATTTCTTCAGCTTCGGCGACAAACCCGGGCAACTTATCAAAGTTTCCAATTTCAGAGGAGATTTGCGCACATATAAATTCCACGGGATAATTAGCCTTCATGTAAGCCGTCTGATAGGTCAAAATTCCATAGGCTGCAGCATGTGCTTTATTAAATCCATAGCCAGCAAATTTTTCAATGTTATCGAATATTTGCCCAGCCTGTTCTTCAGAAATATTATTTGTCTTCTTGCACCCTTCAACAAAGCCGGCCCGTTCTTTGGCCATGCCTTCGAGCTTTTTCTTACTCATCGCTCGACGCAACAAGTCTGCACGTCCCAGGGAGTATCCCGCTAATGCTTGCGCGGCACGTTGAACCTGTTCCTGATAAACCATGACTCCATAAGTTTCTTTGAGGAATGGTTCCAAAAGAGGATGATCGTAGACGATCTTTTCCAAGCCTTTTTTTCGTTTCACAAAGGATGGGATTTGATCCATAGGGCCTGGTCGATAAAGTGCAATAATAGCAATAATTTCTTCGATTACTGTGGGTTGCAAATCCATTAAAACTTTTCGCATACCACCGGATTCAAGCTGGAAGACCCCTACTGTATCGGCTGCTTGAAAAAGTTTGAATGTCTTTTCATCATCCAGCGGAATCGTTTCAAGGTCGATATTGACTCCATGAATCAACTTCACGAGCTCGGTTGCTTCTTGTAATACCGTTAACGTTTTAAGACCCAGGAAATCCATCTTAAGAAGTCCGCATTCTTCGATCGGCTCTTTCGCATATTGCGTGATGGGTTCACCGTCCTTGTCCCGAGCCAGGGGTACTAAGTCAATCAGCGGCTTGTCCCCAATCACAACACCTGCCGCATGTACACCGACGTTTCGGAAAAGGCCTTCTAGTACCTCGGCATAGCGCATGATTTCACGTAAGTTCGGATCAATCTGGCAGGCCGCAGAAAATTCGGGATTGTCGGTCTGTGCTTTGGCCAATGTGATCTTAGGATCTTCTGGAATCATCTTTGCAAATACATCGGCCTGTGCCAATGGAATTTCAAGGACGCGCGCAACATCTCGGATGACCGTCTTAGCACCAAGCTGTCCGAAGGTCACAATTTGTGCGACGCGATCTTTTCCATATTTTTGCTTTACATATTCAATGGTCTTTCCTCGGTTCGTCTGGCAAAAATCGATATCAAAGTCTGGGGGTGAAATACGTTCCGGATTCAAAAAACGTTCAAAAATTAAGTCGAAGCGCAGCGGGTCAATTTGGGTGATGCCTAACGAGTAAGAGAGCAGGGATCCTGCTCCGGAACCACGTCCAGGACCTACCGGTACGCCATGTGTACGAGACCAGGTGATAAAATCGGCCACGACCAAAAAATAATTAATAAACCCAGTCGTTTCGATAATTCCGACTTCATAGTCAAAACGTTTGATCAGTTCCTCCTCAAACAGAGTCTTGGGCTGATCGTAATCTAGGTTGTAGTGCTTTTGCAACCCAAGCTTTCCTAAATACTTCAAATAGGAAAGCCCATCGGTAAAACCCTCTGGCACTTCAAATGTCGGAAAATGCAGGCTTTCAGCCTTGCCGTTAGAGAATATCAGCTCGACGTTGCAACGATCAGCAATCTCTTGGGTAAGATCCAACGCCTGTGCATCATGTGGAAACCGCTTTTCCAGCTCTTCGCGCGATTTAAAGTAAAATTCATCCGAGCCATATTTCATGCGCTTGGGGTCGCTCATGGTCGTCGATGTCTGAATACAAAGCATCACTTCGTGTGCCCGCGCATGACTCTGGTACAAGTAATGCACATCATTTGAAATGACCGTTCGAATGCCGAGTTTTGCGCTTATTGTGCGAAGCCCGTCATTCATCGGTTTCTGCTCTGCGAGACCATGGTCTTGCATTTCAAGGAAGAAGTTTTCTTTCCCGAAAATATCGACATATTCCAGTGCTGCGGCTTCTGCAACGTCAAAATGACCTTCGCTTAAATTCAAATTTACTTCGCCTTGCAGACAGGCAGACAATGCGATCAACCCACTCGAATAACGCCTCAAGGTTTCTTTGTCAATGCGCGGCTTGTAATAAAACCCCTCCATGTGCGCGACCGTGTTGATTTTCGCCAGGTTGTAATAACCTTCAAGATTATAGGCAAGGAGAATCAAATGGTGATAAGGAATCTTTGGATCACGCGACGAGCGAGGCGCTTTTGCATTGATGTAGACTTCGCAACCAATGATCGGCTTAATGCCAGCCGCTTTACACGTCTTATAAAACTCGATTGCACCATACATGACACCATGGTCGGTCATGGCAAGCGCAGTCATACCCAGCTCTTTGGCGCGTGACACCAAGCGATCAATGTGACACGCACCATCCAACATACTGTACTTGGTGTGGAGATGAAGATGGACGAAGGGCTTTGCCATAAGTTACGCTAACATCGAAGCACCCGAACTTGCATTGCCGACAACCAAAGCATAGCGCTTTAACCATCCCGTAATAGGACGTGGTTTCCACGCAGGTGCTGATGCACGACGAGCTGTGATTTCCGCATCCGTTAAACCAACTTCAAGCGACCGATTATTGATGTCGAGCTTAATGCGATCCCCGTCCTTTAATAGTCCAATGAGTCCCCCCTCAGCGGCCTCGGGTGAGATATGTCCGATGCACGCGCCACGCGTGCCTCCTGAGAAACGACCGTCCGTAATGAGTGCAACAGATTCGCCAAGTCCTGCACCCATGATATACGATGTGGGAGCCAACATCTCTTGCATGCCCGGACCGCCGCGCGGTCCCTCATAACGAATGACGACAACATGGCCAGATTTGACCTTGCCACTCAAAATACCTTCGCAGGCCTCATCTTGCGAGTCGAAACAAATGGCCGTGCCTTCAAAGGTGAGCATTGCGGCTGAGACCCCCGCCTTTTTCACAACAGCACCCTGCTCAGCAAGATTGCCGCGTAACACGGTTAGTCCTCCATCCTGCGAATAAGCGTTCGGAATCGTGCGAATGACCTGATCGTTCTTAATGGTCGCGTTTACAATATTCTCCCCTAAGGTCTTTCCTGTAACGGTCATTGCTTTAAGGTTTAACAAACCTGGGATATCCGCAACCCGTTTCAAAATCGCTGAAATACCCCCTGCTGCATCGACATCTTCAATATGGTATGCGCTGGAGGGAGAGACTTTACAGACGTTTGGACACTTCTTGGAAATCGTATTGATGCGATCGAGGTTGTAGTCGATCCCAGCTTCTTTCGCGATGGCCAACGTGTGTAGAACAGTGTTCGTACTGCCTCCCATCGCCATGTCGAGTGCAAAGGCATTGTCGATAGACGCAAGCGTAATGAGTTCCCGTGGACAAGGCCCCTCTGCCTTCGCCATCTCCACGACGCGAATAGCGGCCTGCTTCCAGAGGGCAAGACGAGCCGGGTCTTGTGCGAGCACGGTTCCATTACCCGGCAATGCAAGACCAATCGCTTCGCAGAGGCAATTCATGGAGTTTGCTGTAAACATGCCGGAACACGATCCACAACCTGGGCAACCTGCCTCTTCTACACGGTTCAACTCGCTTTCTGTCATAGAGCCATTCTTAAGCTTAGCAACACCTTCAAAAATCGTAATCAAGTCAACAGCCTTTCCGTCAAGTTGTCCAGCCTTCATCGGTCCGCCGCTGGCAAAGATCGTCGGGATGTTCGCACGGATGGCGCCAAGGATCATGCCGGGAACAATCTTGTCACAATTCGGGATACAGATCATCGCATCAAAACAGTGCGCTTTAACCATCGACTCGACAGAATCGGCAATCAGTTCACGGCTGGGCAATGAATATTTCATACCATCATGACCCATGGCGATTCCATCGCAAATGCCAATCGTGTTAAATTCAAAGGGCACACCGCCCGCCTCGGTAATGCACTGCTTCACCCACTCCCCTACCTTGTTCAGGTGGCAATGCCCCGGGATAATCTGCACATACGAATTACAGACAGCAATAAAAGGCTTCTTAAAATCCTCACGCTTCACACCCGTAGCCATAAACAATCCGCGATGCGGCGCCCGTTGAAACCCACTTTTGACTTGGTCACTATTCATAATAAAAACCTCTTACAATCGTTTAAAAGTTAATGACGTTTAGTTTATCATCCCCTACCCCAAACCTCACGCACAAATTTTAGGCTTTTTTAGTTAAATTCTGGGCCCATCTTTTGCATTAATTTTTTACGTAGCGAATGAAAAGATTACACGAAGCAGACATCCTGGCTCCTCTTCCTGAAGTGTCTTGCGAGGCTGGAACAGGATAAGGCGAATGAAGCCAAAATCAAGAACATGAATAATACAAACTGAACGGCGGTGAATACTACACGCCGCCGGTCCAGTTGGCCCAAACCTAGGTCGCGTCCGATGCGTCGTTAAGCACCCACAAGCTCAAGCCGGTCATCAGAAAAATTGGATCAGGGTCCGGCCTGAAAAGACGTTGACATAGACACGGTTCCCATCAGACAGGATGCGGGTTTCATACTTTTCTAAACCCGGCCCGCTTACCGTCCAGTTCTTCAGGTTCGCACTGCCGGTCAGACTGTTAAACGTGAACAGCGTTCTCTGGAACGGGGGACGCGCGGTGTCGAGGTTCTTCAGATAGACGGTATTGGCGCCTTGCAGCGCCAGCGTGCCAGTCACGTTGACGACATCCGAAGTCGTGGCACTGTGATCAAACGCGAGCGTAGCACCCGCGCCGATGATCAGCTTGGAACTGACCGTCACCGCCTCTGCTACCCCGTTGGTCAGGCCGATGGAACCAGTCACCGTCAGTATGCCATTTGAGAAGTTCCCGCCGCCGCTTATACCGGCCACAGTCTGGCGCTCGCCATTCAAGTCGAGGGTCGCGCCCGACATCACGGTGACCACGGTTCCGGTGGGTAACGCCATGAAATAGTCGATGAGCCACTTCGCGCTGAGATAGCCCTCGTTCTGGATTCGCTCCTGCTCTGTGAGGACACGGTCATAAATCAGCACTTCAGCATGATACTGCAGGCCAGAACGTTTAGTGTTTCGATCATTGTTAAAACTGCTCGCAGTGACGACGTTCGTCGCCAACACCTCCACGAGATTAAAGCCGTTGTTGCTGTTGGTCGGCATCGCGTAGGTCGAACCATTTATCGCCACACCGTTGACATAGTTTGTTCCACTTCTCACGTTGGAAGAGGCTGAGGGGTGCCAGAGCGGGCTCGTCGGATCTGTATCCGTTTGCCGAGTGAAGTGATAGGCAACCGAATCCGTCAGAAGAAAGCTCGTGCCTTTGAAAACTGAAAATACGGTCCGAATGGAAGCGTCTTGCGTAAAGCTCAGATATTGACCATAGTCGGTGGGTGTGTTGGTGGGGCTGCATTGCACTGCGCCCAAACCGTTGAGCGCCTTGGCGGCATAGGTCGGCAGGCGCGTGCCTGTGTTGTTGACAGCATGCGCTCCATTGCCGCTCAGGTCGTTCCACTGGGTGATTCCACCCGACGCGTTCGTCGTCACGTTGGCCGGCGAGGAGGCGTCGAACCAGCGCGCCATGCCAGCCACCGGACTCCCGGCAGGCGGCGCTGCAAAGGGAAGGGTTAGCGTGCCTTCACGGACGATGGTCGCGCCCGAATAGGCCAGCTTCCCTGACAGGTTGACATTTCCTCCACCTTTCTTGACCAACGTCAGGCTTCCTGCGCTATTCGTAATCACGCCGGTGAACGTGACGTTGCCATTGTTGTCGCCCACGGTCAAGACCGGCGTACCGCTCCCGCCGTCAATCGTGCCACTTCCCGAAAGCCCGTTAATCGTTTCGTTAAAGCCGTTGAGGATGAGCTTTCCGGCCACCAATACGTCGCCCTTGCCCGTACCGTTAGGGATCTGGTCGGACGCGCCGAGAACCAACGTGTTTTTGCTTTCGATGATGGTAGAACCGCTATAGTCATTGGGCGTTCCGGTTTGGTTGTTCAGCGTCACCACCTCACCGTTGGCGGCACCGCCGTTCTTGAGCAGAAGTCCGCCATTGGGGCCAGGTCCGGTCAACCGGCCTGTGAGCAAAGCAGGGCGCCCGCCTGCGATGTCAGCATAAGCCGCAAAGTTGATCGGGGCGAGATTAGCCGTCAGCGTGCCGGCAAGGGTCAAGGAGGTGTCGAGACGGATCGAGCCGGGCTGGTCCGTTCCGTTCGTAGAAGAGTTGAAGATCATGTCGTTGAGGATCGTCATCGGCACTGTATAACACATGAGCTGCGCCTTGTCGGTCGCGGTTTCTCCGAGGGTGATCGGGCCACGCCCGAACGGGCTGCTCACGATCGCACCGCCCGTGCCGAAGCTGACAGGCGCAACGTTGATACCAAGCCGTGTATTGGTGCCGAACAACGTCAGACCTCCAGAAAACGTGTTGCTGGAATTAACAGGCCAAACTCCAAGGCCGTTATTGCTGGCCAAGCGCAAGGCGACCTTCTGCCCGTTGGTGCCGTCAGCGACAAGCGTTGCAGGCGAAGTGGTGAAATTCGTGATGGTGAGCGTACTCGTGCCGGAGCCCGCCGAATTGTCCGTGATCGTTCCTGCGGCAAGGCCCGCGCCGAGGCCCACCGTAAAGCTGTAGCCGTTAAGGTCAAGCGTGCCGCCTGCAGCCGTACCTACCGTCAGCGTGGTCGCAGAAGGCAACGCCGCCGCGTTGGCAAGCTTGAGCGTGCCGGCAGCCACGGTCGTCGTTCCCGTGTAGGTGTTTGCACCGGAGAGAATGAGCGTGTTCGTGCCCGCCTTGACGACCCCCAGCATCCCGCCGCCGGCGCCGGAGGAGTTGGCGATCACATCGTTGATTTCGAACACGCCGTCAGTGGCATTAGCCGTGTCAAAGGCGATTTTCGAGCCGTTTTGCAGGCCGTTGTAATTGATCGACGTCAAAAGGTTCCCCAACAGGGTGGTCACATCGTTTGTCGTGAATTCGCCGGGACCGCCCACATTCAACGCTAACGTGGCACCGTTGGTCACGCTGATGTTGGCCTTAGTCCATTTTGCGACATCGTTGTTGTACAGCGCCACTTGCTTGGCAAACTGGAGCGTGCCGGCGCTGACCGTGGTCAGACCGCCATAGGTGTTCATGCCGGAAAGGGTATTCGTCCCCGTCGTTGTCTTGATGAGATTCCCGCTGCCGCCGAGATTGGCCAGGATGCTGCCGCTGGCCACACTGTAGGAAGTCCCGGACAAGGTGCCGGGACCGTTGATCGTTCCGAGCGTCAAGGTCACGGCTCCCACGGTGTCGATCGAACTGACCGTGTAGACCGCGGTGGCACCGTTGACCGTGACTCCCGCGGTGTCGGCCAGACTACCGGTCACGTCCAGCGTGCCGGCGTTGACGGTGGTCAGTCCGGTATAGGTGTTCGTGCCGTTCAAGGTCAGCGTGCCGACACCGGCTTTAGTGATGCCGCCGGTGTTCGTGATCGCGCCGTTGAACTGCACATCGCTGTTCAACGTCAAGGTGCGCACAGCGTTGCCGAGGTCGGCATTAGCGAGGAAGGTCAGTTTGCCGGTACGGTTCGTGTGACCGAACGTCACACTGTTGACGAACGTCATCGGGTTGAGGATCGTGCGGGGGGTCGTTCCGTCAGAAGACAGATTTGCATAAGCTTGGAAGCTCAGCGTTCCCTTTCCGAAAGCGCTGGAGGTGATGGCGCCGACCGTGCCGACGCTGTCCACGCCGACTTGCACGGCCGTGCCATAAAGACCGGAGCCGCCCGAGTACGTGTTGGCCCCTTTGAGGATGATGGTGCCGGAATTGTAGAAGTCAATATTGTTGAAAGCCAAAGGAACATCGGCGATCACCGCCTCAATGACGGTCGGGACAACGGATCCTCCATACCAGTCGGCTCCATTTCCTAAAGCGCCGCCACGTAACAATATTTTTCCGCCGCTGCTGCTGATGGTTCCGCCAATGCCGTTGCCGACTGTACCGAAACTGATATCCGCAGCCAAATCGAGGTTGCCGCTGAGTGTCAGCGCATTGAACGCGGTACCGCTGTTGTTCAGCGTGAGCGTACCGGAACCAGTTACGGCGAGCGTCCCATTGGTGAACACGCCGTTGAACGTCTGGCTGACCGAACTGGCATATTCGAACGTGGCGCTATTGGTGATGTTGCCTGAATAGGAGCCGCTTCCCAATTGCCCGCTGCCCGCGATCTTGAGCGTGCCGCCGCTGACGGTTGTCGGTCCGGTGTAGGTGTTCACGGCAGTAAGAGCCAATGTCCCATTTCCGCTTTTCGCCAGGCCGCCACCCGCCGACCCGGAAAGGATGCCGCTCAATATACCGTCCACAGCCGCAGCGCCGTTATCCGTCTGTACAGTGCACAATGCCGTGCCCAGGTCGAGCGGATTCTGAACCTCCACAGCGTGGGTGGCCGTGGTCGCGCTCAAGATCAGGGTCTTGGCATTGAAGCCGGTGTTGGCCGTAGCCCACGAGATCGTCTCCGACGCGCCCCCGAGGTTCACCATGCGGTCGGCGCCGTATGCCGCCCAGCCGCCGTTGCCGGTAAAGTTCACGGCGTTGGCTGTGCCCGCAGCGCCGAGGCCGCGGGTGAAATCGCCGGTGCCGAGTCCTAAAATCCCGCCGTTGAAGGTCAGTGCGCCCGTGCCGCCTGGCAAGGAATTCGCGCCGTCGGCTCTCAAGACACCGGCATTGATGGTCGTGACGCCACTATAGGTGTTCTCGCCGGTGAGCACCAGAAGGCCTGTGCCGTTTTTCGTGAGGGCCGAAGCCCCGGTGCCGGACAGCGCACCGCTCACAATGGCCTTGGTGGTACCCACCGCCGGGACATAGATTGAGCGTGCGGCGCCGTTGAGATCGATGTTGTTGGTGAAGGTCAGGTCAGCGTCGGCGTTGGCGCTTTGCAGGTTGAGGCTGCTCACTGACGTCATGAAGTAATTCGTGCCCCACGTCAGCGTGTCAGGAACGGTCTCGCCGCCAATATTGACGGTGAGCGGTCCGCCCCGTGCCGAAAAGCCGCCAAAACCCTGAGCGTGGTTACCCCACTGCACCTGTCCGGCACCCAGTCCGAGCTGCCGCGTGAAGGTTCCGCTTGTTTCGAGGAAACCTTTCCCTTCGCCTGTTCCCAGAAAGGCGAGGTTTGCCGCCGGAGAGAGCACGCCGCTGGCCGCGCGGAGATTACCGTTTACCTGATAGAGCCCGTTGAATCCGGAGTTGTCCCCGGTCAACTCTAAGACCGTGGTGCTATCATACCATGACGCGCCCAGCGTACCGCTACCGCTGACTTTTCCGGCGATGGAGGCGTTGGCGATCTGCCCGATGAACAGGGTTGCGCCGCCGTTGATCACAAAGTTGCGACTGCTGTTGTTCGTGAGTGCGGCAGATGGGTTGATCACGTTTACGCCGCTGACCGCCGTCACGGTGCCGTTCGACGCGCCGAGCGAGCCGTCGCCAGCAATGATGAGCTTGCCGCCGGAAAGGAAGGTCCCTCCCGAATAGTCGTTGTTCGTGTTGGACAGGGTCACCTGCTGGCCGCTCGCGATATTGTCCGTACTGTTTCCACTGATCGTGAGCGCATTGTTCCCCGTGATCTTGGAAGCGAGGATCAAAGGCGAGTTGTTTTTACGAGGATCAGAGGTGGCGCCGTTGAAGCCTGTGGAATTGCCGTTGGCGTAGATCCAGAGATCGCCCGTGCCGCTGGTGAGCGAGCCGCCGGTAATCACGGCGCTCCCATTTGTTAGCGAAGGACCGGTCAGGATGCCGCCGCTCGCGATGGTCAACGTGCCGCTGATCGTGTTCGTCCGTGCTGCCGCATCGGAGAATTTCAGGCTGTTGATCGAGAGCGTTCCGCTCGAGAGATTACCGCCCGTCACGTTCACGTTCGCATCCGCCGTCATGGTGGTGACATAGGTCGCGGGGATAACTATGCCGTTGCTCGCTTTGACAAAGTTGGCGCCGTCCAGAACGGCGCCGATCAGAATCTCGCTGCCGCCGCTGCCTGACACGCTTGCCCCTGTAGGCACATTGGAAAAAGAGTTGGTCAAGCCGCTGGCCCGGAAATTGACGATGCCACCTGTGTTTCGGGTGTACACGCCGCTGCCCGCGCCGGTAAATGTGAGCTTGTTGGTGCCGGTCGCCACGCTGGAACTGATCGTGCTCTGGCCGGCTCCCACGGTCAGAGAGACGAAGCTCTGACTGTGGGTTTTGCCGGCTGCGGGAGACGCCATCTGGAAGCTTCCGCCGCCGTTGACTCCGCCGAGGGTGAGTGTCGCGGACGGATTGACGCGGTCGCTGATGTCGTTGTTATTGGCTGTGGAGGCATCGCCGTTGTAAAAAGTTGCGTTGCCGTTCACCGTCAGGCTGCCGATTGCGGAGAACCTGCCTGTCGTGCCGGACAGGCGGGCGCTGCCCGCACTGACTGCGGTGGGCCCCGTGAAGAGATTGTTGCCGCTGAAAAGCCACGTACCCGAGAGCGGAACCAGCGTTCGGCCACCTCCTAAATATGAAACATCATTAGGTACCCCCCAGCCTGTTCCGACGGTCAAAGCGAGTTTGCCGCCGCCCAAACCGTCGGAGAGGGCGCCCGAGATCGTGTCGCTGCCGTTCGTGCGAAAACCTCCGAACGTGAGCGCAGTAGTATTGCCGACGGTCGCTGCTCCGCTGATCGCACCACCAAGGGTGAGCGCGTTCGTGGAATAGTTGAGATTGGTGTAGGCGCCCGCTCCGCTGCCGGAGGCATTCTGAATTATAATTGGCGCATTGACAGCCTGAGCAGCCGTCGTGCCGGCTTTCATTGTGATCGAGCCGCCGCTGGAGAGCAGGACCGCATTGCCCCCCGACGTGCCCACCGTAAAACTGCCGGCACCAGTATCGAACAGCAGACCGCCAAGGTTGATGTTGGCCACATCGAAAACCGGCGACTTGTTTGAAGGGTTGTTCGTGAACGACGCGATGTCTAAATTAAACGTTCCCGAGGTCGAGCCCGGATAGGCGCCGCCAACCCAGTTACCTGCCATTGTCCAGTTGTTATCGCTGTCACCGCTCCAAGCTTGATCCGCACGAGCCGACACGCACCACGACACCGCCGACACAACGATCATTCCCGTTATAAAACGTTGATGAAAAAACATAATCCACACCTCCTGTTTCAGGAAACCCGAAAACGTGAGCGAACGATTAAAATACGTTACACACTAAACCACATTTATTGTGCAAATAATAACACTTCCACCCACAATTTGTAAAACATCTTTTTCAAAATAAGCATTGAAAACATACCTGCTCGCCGCGTTAGGGTGCAACTTATGCTAGGATATAGGGGTCACGGAATTGGCGAGTGGGCGAGCTTAATATTTAGAATTGATGTTTTGCCCCTCGCCAGCCTAATTTTTTAATGCTGGGTATTGGAAGATTCCCGTTGTATCTCACGGGATACTACTCGTGCCCACTTTTGTTAAAAAAACCGGATCATTGTGCTGTTGACAAGCCCCCCCGTGACCTTTAGCATACCTGTGCTGGTACTCTCGAAATACGTGTCGCTCTTGTGATCCGCCGTACTGGCGTTTGACCCCCAAGTGCCTTTATATTGCAGTTTACTTCCGAAATACAGCGTGTTGATTGTATTCGTGCCGATGAAGTTCAGTTTCACTTTTGCGCCGCCATCAGCGATGACGACCGACGAAGCGGCACCGAGACAGGTGTTCGTGGTGATTTCCAGCGTACCTTTGCTGACCGTGGTGGTACCGGCGTAGGCGGTGTTCGCGCCAGAGAGTTTCAGGATAGAGTTAGTACTATTCTGCAAGATTCCAGTGACATTGGAGCCGATGGGGGCTTTGATGGTGGTGTCGGCGAAACCAACAGTACCGGTGCCGGCGTTGATGATCGTCCCAATCATATTGACAGTGGCATTGGAGAGGATTATCCCGCCCGCCGTTGTGTTATCGGCTCTCAACGTCAGGCTGCCCGTTCCGGTGAAGCCGCCGCTGAAAATCAATGTCGGGCTGGTAGTGGCTGTGGTTATCTGGAGTGTGAGATTCGTGTTCATCGCAATCGCACCGCTCCACGTCGAGACGGCCGCATCGTAGGTTCCCCAAATGGTGCGGGTTCCCGCGCCCGAGGCGATGGTGATGGAGTTAGTCCAAGGGTTGACACCGGTGTTCACGAGCTTCAAAGTAGCGGCCAGTCCCACCAGGTTGTCACCAATGGTGACAATGTTGGGGCCAAACGACTTGTCGCCATTCACGCCAGCCACGGAGGCCACCGTGCCTGACTTGATGAATACACCGCCGCTGTGGGTGCTCCCCCCAGTACCCATATTCAGGGTACCCGTGCCAACCTTTACCAAGGTCAAGGCCCCGCCGCCGGCACCGTCCTTAAGTCCACCAGCCCATGTAGTGCTGCCGAGGTTCAAACTGTTGCCCACTGTCAGGGTGGCGGGCGTGGGGCTGGCGTTTTGGATAAAAGCAACACCGCTAACACCGCGAATCTGGGAGGCAACGATACTGTTACCATTGAGGGTCAGGGTGGTAACCCCGACAGCACCATTGAAGTTGATATAGTTCTCCGAGCCAGGCGTCTGGTTTAGGGCATTTGCACTGCCCAACTTGATTTCTCCCCCGAGGATCGCGAGCGTCCCCGTGAAAATGTTACTGCCAGAGAGAATGAGTTGCCCTGGGCTGTTGTTCTTCTGCAGGCCAGCGGAACCTGAGATGGTCGATTGAATTGTCACCGTGCTGTTGGTGTAGACCGTGATACTCGGGGTCGTTCCAGCCAAATTCAACGTACCATTGGTGATCACCCAGCCATAGGAGCCGGTATTGGTAAAGGTAAGACCGTTGATCGTCCAAGGCGAACTATCCAGATTCACCGTCCGGCTGGCGGTGATGGCATTGGTGAAATAAGCCACGCCCGTCGTGCCTGTGGCCGCGTTGCCACCAGACCAGTTGGAGCCTAATGACCAGTTTCCGTCTGCGTTCACATTCCACGCGGCGGTCACATCCGCTGCCTGTGCGCTCCCAGCGCAGAAAAGGGTCGCGAGCAACGCACGTGTTATGAGCCGATTCGTTGACGCACGGAAGGGCATGTGGATCGTTGCGATCAATGAACTCAGCATATTGTTGCTGACGTGAGTATTCATAATAAACCTCTTTATTGTTTTAAGAAACCACAAAATTTCACCATTGAAAATACAGTAACATCCTATAGGGTACAACAGAAAAAAAATAATAACCTAGAATCGGCATATGTTATGTAAGGTGGGCAAAATAGTCAATCCTGTTTTCATTTACTGTCCTGTTTTCACACGGCTTTTTCTTTTAGAATCGTCTTGAAGTATTTAACCAAATCAAGTAATGCAAGGCATTGTTACCCATATTTTCACCACGGAACACACAGATTTTCACGGAAAACTGTCCGAATTATCATTTCTGTGTTGTTCCGTGTGTTCCGTTTATAAAAAATCGTCCCCGACACAAGCCACATACTTAGCTGTGGTTGATACGCTCGTAAATGCAGTCGGCAGTTCAGTGAGAGCAGAACCCAAGTGGGACGGCACAAATCTCTGGGAAGCACTCCGTGGCGGAAGCGTACAAGAGCGCGGCACCTTTGTTATCGCAGCAACAGATTGTGCGCTTTTTGACGAGGAGTGGAAACTCATCGAACCCCGCGACAACAAGCGCTCGCTGTTTCATATTACGCAAGACCCGTATGAGCAGACGGATGTATATACACCGTCTAACCCAATCGCTCTCAAGCTCGAAACCAAACTGAATCAAATCAAGAAAGAGCTACCGACCGTAACCGTCGGCCAGCGTCCAGGTCCAGGGAACATCGGGGATGGTAAAAGGGGGCCCATGAGACCCCCTGCCAATAGATTTTGACGCGTAATCAAGCGTTCAATGATTTGCGGCTCACGAGTGCTCATCCATCAGCGCACTCCATATTTTATAAGATAAAAAAAGCACTGGCGATGGTTGGTTCACCCGATCTTATGGCTGGCGCAGGTGGTAGAACCGGGCTGGATAATTCGTCCAGGTTGGGTCGCTGAAATAGAAGATGCCATCGGTCAGGGTGTTAGTTTCCAACGGGACCCAAACGGGATTCGCCAGGTTCGTGCAGGCCTCTACAATGACCAGCAGATTGACGGTGCCTGAGATGGTGAAACCGAATTGATTCGACCGTACGCCAAAATCTGCGCCGCCTTGTACCTGTGGATTCCAGATGAGGGCTGCAGGAAGATACGTGAAGGCGTTGGTTTTCACTGTCTCTCCGTAACTGGCGGAATAGACCCGTACGTCACCCGAACCACTCAAGAGGCAGGCACCCGCTGTGACCACAATCTGCGTGGCGGATTGGCTCAGCACAATGGCGCTGACGTCGCACAAACTGACTTGGATCACATCCGAACCATTACTCAGGTTCTCACCGCTGATGACTACCTGATAGCCGCCGACTGCCTGCCCGATGGCGGGCGTGACACTGACATGTGTGATGACTGTCGGTGTCCATATCGCCACATTTCTGGCTTCAACCCCGCCGACAGAGGTGAAATAGCCGCCCACATACAGGTTTGTTCCGTCGTGAGCCAAGGCGCGCACCCAACTGTTCACGCCGGTATCCAGCCCTGTCCAGGCTGTGCCATCCCACAGTGCCACATAATTTGCCGCTCCACTGCCAGCGACCGTGAAATAACCGCCCGCATACAACTTTGTCCCGTCACGCACCAAGGCGCGCACGGTGTCGTTCATGCCGCTCCCCAGGCTTGTCCACGTTGAACCATCCCACCGCGCCACCCTATTTGCAGAGCTTCCGCCCGCGGTCGTGAAGGAGCCGCCCGCGATCACATGCGTCCCGTCAAGTTCTAAGGCGTAGACAGTACCGTTCATACCGCTGCTGAGAGCCGTCCAGTCTGCGCCATTCCACTTCGCCACCCGATTTGCAATGACACCGCCCGCTTTTGTAAAGTCGCCGCCTGCATATAGATTTGTGCCATCATGCGCTAGGGCTGTTACAGAACTGCCCACCATACCGCTTCCGAGACCCACCCAACATGTTCCGTTCCACATCGCCACGCGATTAGCCGGCACCCCTCCGGCGGTTGTGAACGAGCCGCCTGCATACAGGTTCGATCCGTCGCATATCAAGGTTGACACGGGGCCGTCCAGTCCGCTTCCCAGACTCCTCCAGCCCGTGCCGTTCCACAGCGCCACATAGTTGGCCAGCGCCCCGCCCGCAGTCGTGAAGTAGCCCCCCGCATACAGGTTCGTACCATCATAAGCCAAGGCCGTTACGGTGTCGCCCACGCCGTTGCTGAGGCCGGTCCAGTTCAGTCCATCCCACAGCGCTACATTGGCCACAGACTCGTCGGCAAGCGTGAGAATGCCGCCCACAAACAGGTTCGTCCCCTGTAACGACAAGGCATACACAGCACTGCTAGGAAGGCTGCTGCCGAGCCCTGCCCAGACTGTTGGCCCCGGTGTGCTGCCGCCAATCTGCCCAGCCGGATTGACTGTGTATGCGTCCGCCAGTGTGAAGGCTCCGTAATCAGTGGTTTGGACCACGATGTCCTTGAGCCCAGTCGAACCTGTAGAAGGCATCGTGAGCACCAGCCCGTTCGTGACAGTCTCTTGGATCGCCGCTGTTGCGCCGCCCATGTACACGTTTGTAATCATGCCCGAATAACCGCTGTAGATGGTGACCGCATTCCCTCCTGCAAACGGGCCATTGTCAGGGATGACCGTGTACACAAAAATAATATGGATTACGTCCTGGGCAGGACCATAAATCGCATCACCCGCCTGCGAGGCTGCGACAACCACCATGCCGGCTGCTGAAAATGTCAGGTTTGTGTTGTCCGCGATCGCCCCAGGGCCACTCACGATGCGGAAAGAGACAGGCAGGCCGGAAGAGGCCGTTGCGGCTAAGTGGACTGTTGCCGCGCGTGGCTGCGGCGCGATGGCCGTGAAGTTCACCGTCTGATCCACAAGGTAGGTGAAGGCGTCCGTTCTTACTGTCTCGCCGAAATGGGTGGAATAGATTCGAACATCGCCCAGTCCGGTGGTGACCGCCGTTCCCGCTGTGACCACGATCTGCGTGGCTGACTGGCTCTGAATAGAGGCTGCCACACCGCACAAGGTGACACTCACCGCATCCGAACCGTTGCACAGGTTGGCACCGCTGATCGTCACTGTGCAGCCGCCGGCCAAGGCGCCGCTGCTGGGCTGCACGCCGGACAAGCTGACCAGCGTCTCCCCCCAAACCCCGACACGATTAACCCTCACCTCTCCGGCCACCGTGAAATCACCGCCTGCAACCAGATCAACCCCGTCATGAACCAAGGCTTTCACGGCACTGTTCATGCCGTTCCCGAGAGCCTGCCAGGACGTGCCGTCCCACATCGCCACATAATTCGCCGCGGTCTCGCCGGCCACTGTAAAAAATCCGCCAGCATACAGGTTCACGCCATCTTGCGTCAAGGATGTCACGCTGTCGTTCATGCCGCTGCCGAGCGCCTCCCAAGATGTGCCATTCCACAGAGCCACCGCATTCGCGGCCTTGTCGCCAGCGGTCGTGAAGTCACCGCCCGCCACCAGATTCGTTCCGATAATCGTTAATGCGCGCACGTCGTTGTTGAGGCCGTCGCCGAGCGCTTCCCAGGACGTGTCATTCCATCGCGCTACATGGTTCGCCTCCACCGTGCCAGCGGCAGTGAAATAGCCGCCCACATACAAGTTAGTCCCGTCGTGCGCAAGGGCTCGCACCCAACTATTCACACCGCTGTCGAGGTTCGTCCAAACCGTACCGTTCCACATCGCCACATAGTTCGCAGCCACCCCGCCGGCGGTTGTGAAGGTACCGCCCGCATACAGGTTCTGGCCGTCAAGCGCGAGGGCGCGCACCGTGCCGTTCATGCCGCTACCGAGGTTCGTCCAGACCGTACCGTTCCACAGCGCCACATTATTTGCCACCACCCCACCCGCGTTCGTAAAGTCTCCACCCGCATACAGATTCGCGCCTTCGTGCACCAAGGCATACACAGCACTACCTGAGAGTCCGCTGCTGAGATTGGTCCAGCTCGAGCCACTCCAGCAGGCCACCCGATTCGCCGCTACCCCGCCCACTGTCGTGAAATCGCCGCCGGAGAAGAGGTTTTCGCCATCGAGCGCCAAGGCTGTCACGGAACTGCCCGAGATGCCGCTGCCGAAACCCTCCCAGCCGCTCGGCACCCACGTGCTTTTTCCAATAGACCCAGCCGGATTGACCGTGTAGGCCCCTATCAACGTGAAATCGCCGTTATCCGATGTTCGAACCACGATGTCTTTGATACCCGCCGAGCCGATCGCTGGAATGGTCAGGGTCAGACTGTTTGTGCCAACCCCCTGGATAACCGCTGATACGCCGCCCACCTGCACGGATGCGATCGTGCCAGGGTTCCCGCTGGTGATGGTGACGGCATTCCCTCCTACAAACGGACCGTTGTCAGGAATGACCGTGTATACAAAAACAAGGTTGGTCACATTCGGCGCGGCGCCATAAACGGCATCCCCTGCTTGCGAAGCCGCGACGATCACAATTCCTGCTGCAGAGAAGGTCAGGTTTGTGTTGCCTGTAATCGCTCCGGACCCGCTCAACACGTTAAATGAGACTGGAAGTCCGGAGGAGGCTGTGGCAGCCAACGAGACCGTCGCCGCGACCGGCTGCGGTGCGATGGCCGCGAAGCTGATCGTCTGGCTCATCTTGGCGACGGTCAGCGTGCCGCTGGTGCTGCCTTGCCAGTTGACCTCGTTGACCGTGCCGGTCACGGCATAACTGCCGGGGGCGGTCGGGGCAATAGCAGAGCCTTCATACGTCAACAGGACTGCCCGGCCTTCGGGCACGGTCGTCGCAGTCACGGGTTTGGGCGAGCCATCGTAGGTCTGACTCAATCCGTGCAAAAAAACAGACGCAGGAGCCTTGGATATCGTCAACGTGCCCGACACATAAGCAAAGCGGTAATTTACAGCACCCAAGGTGCCTGATGCCACGTCGACCGCATACACGCCGACATCACTGCCGCTGGCTGCGGACGTGGTCAGGCTCGGCAAGCCGGTCACGACACTTGCGTCTTCGCCGTTCACATAGCCGCTCAGGGTAAAAGTCAGTTCAGGATTGGCCACCCCATAAGCGCGGGTCTGCGGGAGGGCGTCCACCGTCAGCACAGCCTTGGCAATCGTCTGGCTTAACGGAGCGGAGCCGCTGACGGCATGATCGCCGTCGCCGTTGTATTCAGCAATGATGCTGTGGCCACCCGCGCTCAAATTTCGGGTGGCGAAGATCACAGTGCCGTTAGTCAAGGTGCCTGTGGCCAGCGTCGTGGCGCCGTCCTTGAAGGTCACCGTGCCGCTGGCCGTGCCCGGCGCGACGCTGGCGGTGAAGGTCACAAGATCCCCGTAAACGCTCGTGTTGGTTGGGGAGCTGACCGTTACGCTGGAGGCGAACAGATTGACGGTGAGCACCGCCACGCTACTGGTCACACATCCTTCTGGATTGCTCACCACCGCCGTGTAGTTGCCCGCGTGGGCTGGTGTTACGCTGGGCAATGTGTAGTTGGTTGCTGTCGCGCCGCTGATCACGCCATTATTGAAATACCACTGATAGTTCAAGGGCGCGAACCCGGTGGCCACGACCGTGAACGTCACGTTGCTGCCCGCATCTGCGATTTGTGAGAGGGGCGCTCCTGTAATCGTCAGCGGCAGCGTTTCCCCAATCGCAAGGGAATGCCAGGTGCCACTGCCGGAAAAAATGCTGGCCAGTGACATGCCTGACACAGGCATAGGCGACAAACTACTGATTTTAGTCCCGTTACCCAACTGGCCCTCTGTGTTCTGCCCCATCGCCCACAGTGAGCCATCACTATGTAAGGTCAGCGAGTGCCAAGCTCCAGCAGCCACATCCGTCACATTACTGGCCACGCATCCTGGACTGTTCTGTGCTGGCACAAAGCTCCCATTGCCCAACTGACCGGCACCGTTTGCGCCTATTGACCATGCCGTGCCGTCATTCTTGGCAAAGAGGGAATGCTGCGATCCAGCAGCCACATCCGTCACATTGCTGGCCACGAATACTGCGTTGCTCTGGCTGGTCGTCCACTTCCCGTCACCCAACTCGCCAGAGGTGTTGAGACCCATCCCCCACAGTGTACCGTCGCTCTTCAAATACAGGGAATGGCTGCCGCCAGCAACCATTGAGACCACATTGCTGGCCACACACACCGCATTGCTCCGGCTGATTGTGGCCCCGTCACCCAACTGCCCGTACTGGTTGTTCCCCGTCGCCCACAAGGTCCCGTCTCTTTTCAGAAAAAGCGAATGAAAGTTTCCCGCAGCCACGGACACCACATTGCTGGCCACAGACACAGGAGCGCTCCGACTGGTCAATGTCCCGTCACCCAGCTGGCCTGACAAGTTGAACCCCATAGCCCATAACGTGCCGTTATCCTTTACAAACAGAGAGTGCTCGAACCCGCCTGCCACAGCCACCACATGATTGGTTACAAATATTGCACTGCTCCGGTTGGTCGCGGGCCAGACACCCAACTGTCCATTGCCCGCTTCGCCCATGGCCCACAATGTGCCGTCGCCCTTTACAAACAGGGAGTGATAGGCACCCGGCGACGCAGCCACCACGTGGCTGGCCACGGACACGGCGTTGCTCCGGTCAGTTGTGGTTCCGTCACCCAGTTGGCCGCTGTTGTTTTTGCCCCAGGCCAGCAATTGAGGCGTACCCACCGTCACCGTGACTGGTGTGCTGATGCATAGTCCGAAGGCATTGGTGATCACGAGGTAATAGACGCCCGAGTCGGACACGGCAGCGCTGCTCCGCGTCAGCGAACTATTGGTCGCGTAAGGCAACATGCCACCATTCTTGAACCACTGGTACGCCAGTGGCGAGACACCCGTCGCCGCGCCGTTCAATTGAATCTGCCCGCCGACAGCCACCACATGGTTCGTTGGCGCGGTGGTGATGATTGGACGCTCAAGCACCGTGAGCACCGCCACACTGCTGGTCACGCAACCGCCGGGATTGCTCACCACGACCGTGTAGTTGCCTGCGTTGGCTGACGTCACACCGGTAAGGGTGAAGTTCGTCACCGTCGCACCGCTGATCACGGCAGCGTTGAAATACCATTGATACCCCAACGGCGCAAAACCGGTGGCCGTGATCGAAAAAACAACGTTGCTGCCTACCAACACCGTTCGGCTTGCCGGCTGGTTCGTGATAACCGGTGGCAGCGTCAATCCCATCGCCAAAGTGTGGGCGGATGCGTTTCCTGAAAAGACACTGGCCAGGGACAGGCCGGACACGGAAACAGGATTGTCCCGTTGGATCGTGGTGCCGTCGCCCAGCTGGCCGGAGCTGTTATGACCCATCGCCCACAACGTTCCATCTTTTTTCAAATACACGGAATGAGATTGGCCCGCTGCTATGGCCGTCGCATTACTGGTCACCGCTAGCGGGTTAGCGCGAAGGGTTAGGGTGCCGTCGCCCAACTGCCCAGAGTCGTTCTGCCCCATCGCCCGCAACGTGCCGTCGCCTTCTAAATACAGGGAATGATTGTACCCCCCTACCACCGTCACCACATTGCTGGCTACGGATACCGGCACATGCCTCTCGATCGTGGTACCGTCGCCCAACTGCCCGTTATTGTTCCACCCCATCGCCCACAGCGTGGCATCGCTCTTTAAAAACAAGGAATGCCCTAGTCCGCCAGCCGCCGCCACCACATTGCTGGCCACGCACACCGCATTGCTGCGACTGGTCAAGGTTCCGTCGCCCAATTGGCCGAAGTTGTTTTGACCCATCGCCCACAACGTTCCATTGTTTTTCACATAAAAGGAATGCCAAGCCCCCCCCGCCATGGCTACCACATTGCTGGCCACAAATATCGGACTGTTGCGTTGAGTCCGAGTCCCGTCGCCCAACTCGCCGTCATTGTTCCACCCCGTCGCCCACAACGCACCGTCGCCTTTCAAATACAGGGAATGGTCGGCCCCCGCCGCCACTGCCACCACATTGCTGGCTATGCACACCGCATTGCTCTGCCTGGTGCTGGTCCCGTCGCCCAGTTGGCCGTAGTTATTTTGACCCATCGCCCACAACGTGCCGTCGCCCTTCAAGTACAGGGAGTGCGTTTCCCCTGCAGCTGCCGCCACAACATTGCTGGCCACGTATATCGGAAAATGCCTGTCGGTCTGGGCCCCATCACCCAGTTGACCGTAGTAGTTATGGCCCCAGGCCAGCAGGAGCGGGGTGCCGACCGTCACCGTGACCGGTGTGCTGATACTCATGCCATGCGCATTGCTGATCACCACAGAATAGACGCCCGTGTCGGTCACGGCAGCGCCAACCAGCGTCAGCGTACGGTTCGTCGCACCCGACACCATGCCGCCATTCTTGAGCCACTGGTAATGCTGTGTCCCGACGCTTATAGCCGTCACTCTCAAAACCAACGTACCGCCTGTGGCGAGTACTTGGTTGGTCGGGGGAACGCTGATGGCTGGCGCCGACGGCGCAAAGACCGGCAGCAACGTCACGTTCGTGGTCAGGCTGACAGCAAAGGGGTTGACAGACGAAGCCACGCCGCTGCCTCCGAGAACATAGTCCCAAGCGCTAAATTTATATCCTGGGAAGGGGATAGCCGTCAGCATCACCAGTGTGTTTCCTGGATAGGTGTCACCGTAAATAGTGCCCCCCAACACCGTACCGCTGTTAGACGCAGTCACCTTCAGTCGATACCGGTCTATCACGTTCGACACCGCGGCACCGACAATCAGCGAACCAGCGCGGTCGACGCCGTTTTGATCGGTGGTCACCTCATAGCTGGCTGGATTGGAACCGGACAGGGTTACCCAGGCGCTACCGTTAAAATAGCCAACGACTGGGGTAGCCGTCGCAGAAGAGAACGCAGCGCGCACTCCTTTGCCAACAGCAAAACCGCCACCCTTCATGGCGGTGGTCGCCGTCTGTTCGACCCCACTTTTCCACAGAATAGGCTGGTAGAAGGTACCCGCGCCCTCTTCCATTCCATTCACCTGGAGTACTCTGGCGTCTGTTCCTCCGGAAAACAAAGTGTCATCCGAACCTGTTGCGTTGCCAGTATAGAGGTGCGTACCGAAACTACTGGCCCCCAATTGGTTCGTGGTGGATTGGAAGACGCAGCCATAAGCCACCGGAGGGGTGCCGCTGTAACTGGTGATGTCATTGAGCAGATAGGTGCCATCGCTGTTATGATAATTATAGGCAAACAGGGAGTTGACCAGCGTGACGTTGCCACCGTTGTGGGCGATGGCCCCTCCCTCATGATTTCCGGAAGCCATGTTGCCGACAAAGGTGCATCCGACAAAATACGCGATTCCCCCCACGTTGTTGATGGCACCGCCCAATTCGTTACACTCGTTGGCGGCGAAGGTGGAGTTGTTGACATAAAGCGCGCTCCCATTCTCGACAGCCCCGCCCCCCCAGCCACTCATGCAACGGTTATCGCTGAGTGTGCAGCGTTCAACGAAGATCTTGGCACCTGCGCCGATGTTGTGAAAGCCCCCGCCGTCCTTGGCTATATTACGACTGATCATACAGTCGCGCATGAAAAGCGTACCGGAGCCGTTCGCTATACCACCGCCACCATAGTCGGGTCCGCCCGACTGGGTTACTGTCACGCCCTCCAGCACCAGTGTACCGCCGACATTAGAGATTCCCCCTCCCTCGCTAGCCGGGCTTCCACCCTTGATTGTCAGGTTGCGGATCGTGTTGGTCCTGCCCCCGGAGCTGACATAAAACACGCGGAAGTCGGAAGGAGCGCTTCGGTGCATAACACCCGACTCGTCGAGGCTCGGCACCGGCACGGAGATCGTATGATGGTTGCCCTCGAAGGTTAGGCCCTTCGTAGTGATGGAGAGTTCAGCGTACACCGTAATGTTAGTGGTGAGGCTGATCGTGTCTCCGTCTGCGCACACGGCGATGGCGTTTGTGAGCGCGGCATAGTCTCCGACCGTCACCGTTGCGGCGCGGGCTGCGACTGCCGACAGCAGGGCTGAAAGCACCCAGGCTGCGATCACGTGTGTAGAGCGTGTCTTCATTGGGTTAGTGTCTGTGCGTCTTTTGAAGCTGGTACTTTCTTCTCTGGGGGCGTCACAAGTTCCCGCACAATGTACTCAAGCCTCTCTTTCGAAAGCTGCTTTTTCTCGATGAACGGAGCCGCCTGAGCGCGAAAGGCAGACGCGGTTGTTTCAAGGGCTTTCTGATAATCCTTTTCAGATTTGCTCCCGTTTTCTTTGAGCAGGCGGGAGCGCGTGATGATCCGGGCCGAGAAATCGTGGGCGGCTTTAAGTCCTTCGGGAAGCGTCAGGTCCTTTAAGCAACAACGCAACCTCTCCTGTTCCGCTGGCAGGAAGACCGCAAGCGGATAGGTCACGGTCTGGCCGGGGGTACCCCGCACAAACGTCACGTTCTCTCCGCTGATCGACTGAGGTGTCGCCTTCAGCGCATGTCCGGCGTGGTTGGTCCAACTGTTGTCCGTTGCATACGAAAAAAGAGGAAGGACGAACGCAAGCACAACCAACAAAACTGGGGGCCTTATCCTCATTGCGCCTCCAGCCGGAATAACGCAGGTGTATTCGTGGTCGGGAGCAAGTAGAGTGTGATGTTGGCGTCTTGTTCGCTTGTGAAATGCGTTTCCGCAGGCGCCTCGTTCGTGGACGTTGCAAACGCCGCCGTGCTCCAGTCATTCGAGCTCGCGTGCTTCTTCGTGGGCAAGGTGTAGGTTCGGCCCGGAGCCGACAGGAAGGAGAGGGCCAGAAAACCGTTTTTCAACATAGAAAAGTCGGTGATCTTTAAAAAATCTGCCTTCTCCACCGGAATTGTTCCAGCTTGGAACTCTTGGAGATTGGAATAGCCGTCACCGTCGAAGTCGTCGCCCGGCTTAATATCCTCCAGATTCGATCCTCTGCCAGCTGCATCATAGTAATACATCAGCAGGGATTCATATTCGTCTGGCAGGCCGTCGCTGTCAGAGTCTGTGCCGACAATGAGATCACAGCAAAGGGTGCCAGCCGGCCTTACAACAGTTGGCGCCAACTTGCCGGCCGCCACCGCGTGCATCTGGCCGTCGTAGTAGATCTCAAACGTGATCGGATCGCCAACCTCGCCCCGCCCTGCCATTTTGCTGTTGGCCATCGGTATCTGGACGCGGTAATTCAAGGCCGGGTAGCTCCCTGATTGGGCGTTACACCGGCTTACCTCGACCCCTTTGACCTTGACAATGACTGTCGCGGCGTCACTCCCCGAAAAGGCACGCCCGTTCCAGTTACGCACCTTGCCATACACTGTAAACGGCGGAAGCGGCACAACAATCGCCGCCTGGACAGACACCACCATCAGAATCAGCAACCCCATGCTCTGTGCACTCAGTTTCATACGTCCCTCTTTTTCTTTTGCTTACTCAGTTGCCGGAATTGGAATAGGTTTGGAACCCGATTTGAATATCCTGGATGCCAGATTGCTCCAGCTTGCCGTCCTTGTTGAGGTCGGCCCCGTAAATCAGCGTTTGGAGCGCGAAATCGCGGTCCGCCGCAAGCGTGCCTGCTGGGATGATTAGCAACCAGCGGGTGTTCCAGACCGAGCGCCCTACGAGGCGGGTGTTGGAGAGCATGTCGTCCTGAGAGAAGGAGCCATGGTCATGATAAGCCCGCAGCGATGGATAGCGGCGAATCGAGGCCAGCGGATCACCGTTGCCAGTGTACGCATTGTAGATCGTAGTCCAGTCAGGCTCGTCGAGGGAGGAGTTGCTTAGGGGGAACGGCAGCGGCACGACTTGATCGACCACGTTATACGACAGTAAGTCGCCGCCGTTGCTACCCGGCGAGCGCATCACGTCATTGCCCACAGGAATCAGGTAGATGCGCGGTTCGTTACCAAGAGCCACGCTGCTGCTGTTGGTCGTGTTATTGTAGCCGACGAACAGGACCCCTACCTTGTTGATCTTGGTCGCGTAGTACGACGAGTCAAACGCATTGTCGTTGCCGGCCAGCGGCCAGCCGAAGACATTACGCGCAAAGTCGATCGTGGTGGAGAACGGAATCACCAGTCCAGGTTCCTGCGCCTTCAACCCCTCCGAACTTTGGAATGACAGGCAGTAGCGCCTGAAGTCGGGATTGTCCAGCAGATTATCCACGCGATAGGAGGCCAGCTTGTCCTGCCAGGCCTTCTGGGCATCGACCCCCGTCGGCTGGATTCGGAAAAGCTCTGAGCGCAGCGACAGCCAGCAACTTTCAGTCTGCGGATTATTGATGCCCAAGCGCCCTTTTAGCAGCAGCCAGTTGGCTTTCAGACGGGCCAGCACATCCGCCAGGCCGCCGTCTCCGTGCAGGCCACCGAGTTGTGCCTCGCCGTTCTCCATAAAGCCAAGCGTGCGCGCCCCGACGATCTCGCGGAAGATGGAATCGCTACCATAGGCGTTCCCCAACCCAAGCGCGGTCTCATAGTCATACGCTTTGGTGGCGAGATAGGTGTACTTCTTCGCGAGGTCAAAAGCGTTACCGTACTTTGCCAATGCGTCGCTGCGGAAGGTTCGGAAGGCCATATCCTGGTAGCGTCCGGCGGCGATGCGGTTGACCGCCTGCTTGCGCAACGACTCCCGCTTGGAAAGTACCTGTTCGCCTTCGGCCAAGACAGACAGGAAGCTCTCCTGAGCGTTGACCAGTGCAGCATGAGAGACATCCAGCGCCATAGCTGCGTCGTTGACCTCCATGACAATCTTCTCAACCTCTGCTACAGTTTCGTGATCCTCAAAGGTCAGCTTGGCCAGATCTTTGATCATTTCAAAGATATCTTTAAATGCCTTCAACTTGCTTTGGCTAATCTCATACTTCATTTTTTGGAGACTTAGCATCGTTTCCATACCGGTAGAGATTGGCGCTTCTATCCCATTCATGGCCGCCTTAATGGGAGAGCCTACATCGACACCGACAGCCATACCTGCAATAACCATTTCCGGTACAGAAGAAACAACTGAATCAAATGTCTTGTCGAGTATAGCATCGTCCAGTACCATTCCATAAAGTTCCACCACCGATGCTATCTCTTTAAATGAATGTATGACTTCATACCCCTGCAGCGCAGTACCCACGGCTTCCAATCCAGAGTTGATTCCGATTTTGGTGCCAGCCCAACCCGCTTCAGCCTCCAGAAATGAAGTTTTTTCCTCATACGTCAGCAGGGCCTTACGGTAATCGCGGTAGGCTTGGATAAAGGAACCGTAGGAGGCCTGCAGGCGGCCTGCGGCGCGGCGGGTACCTCCGATGCCATCAGGCTTCAAGACCATGCCGTTAGCGGCCAGATCAAAACTCAGCGTCGACGTCTCATTACTAACTGAATGAAGGACCGTCGTTGCAAGGGTCGTCCGAAATACCGTGCTCGTTTTCGTCTCCAGCTCAAATTTTTTAAAGCCGTAAGACGCCAGATCCATCCACATGTAATGATAGAGGTCGGGGCCGTCATAGCCCTGCGGGTATGTGGCGCCCGCACCGATGTCAGCGGAATAGGGATAACCGAAGATGGCGATGAGTTGTGTGTTCAATCCCGCCTCTTCGTTGAGCAAGTCCTGCTGCATGTTACTAGCGCTTTGTGCCTGCTGGCGCTGTAGCTTCGAGACCCCCTGTGCCCTGTCCAGTAGCGTCGCGGCATTGGCAAGCGCCTGCTCAGCGCGAGCCTCGATCTGCTCGAAATGACTCTGCCCCGTCGCCAGGGCAGCGGGGTCGATGTCGAACGAAATGGCGCTGCCGGAAAGCCCGAGCGGGGTCATGCCTGCATCGGCCTGATCCACGCTGCGCTGCACATCCTTCATAGCCGCACAGACTTCTTCCAACGAACCGACAGAATCGCGGGTGATGCGTTGCAGGCCATCGTCTGTGTAGGTGATAAAAGCGCTGCTCTCTGACTCGACAGGTGGCGGCAGCAGCGAGTTGGCTGCGGCCCAGTTGTAAAGAGCGGCCAAACCGGCACGCGAGCCCCACTCGCCGTAGCCAAAGGCGCGGTTTGCGTCACTGTCCACATAGCCCGCCAGTGCGGTGGTGCCGTTCTCAACATACACTTTCTCGCACGTGCGTTTGACAACTTCCACACCCGTGCGCGCCATGGCCGCGGCTGCTTGAGCGAACTTCTCCTCGTCGTAGTAGTCCGAGTCCACGACGGCGTCGCCCACCATCATGGGGCTGATCGACGGGGTGCCCCAACTAAAATAGGGGTTGCGCAAAAGGCGATAATAGCCATTGAGGGCGCTTAGGTAATGTCCCCAGGCGTCGCCATGACCCTGCGGATACATGGCCGCAGCCTGCGGCTGGTCGATCGTGGGATCGTTGCCAAAAATTTGATAGTTCATCGCGTAGGCCACCTCGCCCGCGGTGATGCCTTTGGTGAAGTTCCAGTAGAGCCTATTGTAGGTGGGCGAAAGCTGGTGCGACGGCGCCAGTTGGTCAGAGCGGCCGCGCAGCAGGGCCAGCTCTTCGTCGCGCAGGTTAGGCATCAAGTTGTCGAAGCAGAAGAGTGACGAACTCATGGCGCCGTAGTCGATGGCACCCAGCGAGAAGTCGTCGCTGTTGAAGTAATCGCTGCCAAACCCGATGGTCGGATCCATGGCATCCGCGTAGGCCTCGTTGCCGAGCAGCATATACAAGTCATTCAACCGCGTGGCCGCCAGCATCAGTTGCTGGTTAGCCGCGGTATTGTTGATCCCCAGCATCAGGCTCATTGACTCTGCTTTGTTGAGGACGGTCTGATAGAGCTGGATCAGTCCTACGCTGGTCAGATTGTCCTGGTTAAGCGAGATGTCGCCCTCGTAGGGTCCGCCCGCCTGCTGGATCATGCTGATCTGCGTCTCCGCTGGATTGTTGTAGAGATCCTGCATGCGTTGCGTGAACGGAGTCACGCTGTTCACCACACGTTGCACCCAGCCTTCTGCTAACGTAGGCATAACCCAGCCGCTCCAGGCACCGCCGGTTGGGCCATACGCGAGGGAGTTGCTGGTGGCGCGATAACGCATCACGTAAAAATTATTCACCATGTCGACCAAGGTGTCGCCCTGCTTGCCGATTGTGAAACGGGTCAGACCGTTCGTGATGCTGCGATAGAGACTGTATCCATTCTCGTAATCAGTAGGCGTGGTGCCGTCTTCATTCGGCTCGGCGCGTTTCCACTCGAACACAAATTGATTTGCATTTCCGGCGAAAGACTCGGTGTAGAGGATGTCGAGCTGTTCGCTCAGCAGGTTATACGGGTCTTTCAGCGGCAGCAAAGAGCCGGTAAAGAGATTGGTGGAGAGCTGGATGACATGCATTTGGATCGGGTCGCCCTCGTTCACACCAAAGAGCTTGTTGGTTGTGTCGTTTTCGATCAGGGTCACAAAACCGCCGGCCCCAGCCCCCATGTGGGTCATGGCATAGTTTACCACGCCATGCGCGTCATCCGTGTCAACGTGTTCCATCGCCAGTTCTTTAATGGCCGCTGCCCACTCATTCGAGCTGGACCCGCTGACCAGACCTTTTAGTGCCGTGCGTTCCTCGTCGGTCAGGACGTTGAGCTGGAGGTAGCCGAGACCTCCTGTATTTTCGACCAGCCGGCCAGATAGCTTGAGACAACTTGTTTTGGCGGCAGCGGGATCAAAGTAGAAACGGTCGCTCACGTTTGGAGGCACACCTTTAAAGAATATTTTTCCGTTCTTCATCTGGATGTTACCGCGCGGCCCGGCGTCAAAACCGAACGCCGTGGCAAAGTCTCCTTCAAACTCAAGCGCCGCTGTCTGTATCACGACGGGATCATATAAGGCGACAGCTTCAGCTGTGGGCTCGTAGATGAGCTCAATACTCTTGGCGGCCCACACTTCGGGTAATCCCTGGAACGCCTTGGTCAGCGTCTGGCCTATATCAATAACCGGGCTGTAATCCGGCCACTTTACGGTCCAGGTCCATTTATGAGGCGTTCCGGTGAGCACATCCGCGTTCGAGGCATTTTCCGAACGGCACAGCCACGGTATCGGAGTGTTGTGTGCAGGCTGAGGCTTGTTTCCCAGCGCCAATGACGGAAAGAAGAAACTGTCCATCATCGGATAATAGTTATACATGACCAACTCGGTGGTCGTGCCGTTTGTTCCTGCGCATTTACCCCACACCTGAAGTTTGCGGTCCTGGTAGCCTGCAGACTCTAAGCTGTTGGTGTGATCTTCTTTATCCCATTTGGTCTGCATATTCCACGGATCAGGCAGCAAGTCGAGCGGATGCGGGCCGGGCACGAGTGTGCCTGCTGTCATGGTATCGGCAAATTGAGTATACAGCTCATTGGTCAGCACCACCTGATAGATCTGAATCTTCGGACGCCCGGCGTTTGCTGGGTCATTATATTGCACCAGTACGTAAGGTTCTGAACTGCTGGTGAGATTGAGGTCGTTGCGTAGCGCATAAGTCACGTAGCCAGCGTCGCTGGCCATGACAAACGCATGCTCCTCATTAGGATTGTAGCCGGGCAGCGTGATGTCGTTCTGATAATAGACGAACGGCGCCTCATCGGTTATCAATACACCCGTATCCAGCCGAGGCGCCCCCGGAATGGCCCACGACGCATAGGAAATAGGCGCCCAGACTCCATGCACGTGATCAAGCGCCGAGATGGCCGCCGAGGTGGTCCCGATGTTGTTGTCAAATGTATAGTTAAGCTCTAACCCCAACTCTTGGCCAGTCAACTCCGTCAGCATCGTGTGCAGCACGTCGCTGCCTGACCGTGCGACACTCCAAACGCGGAACTCGTCGATCTGTCCATCAAAACTGTTGGTCGTCCCGCCTTGCACGCCATAAGCGAGATGGTTGTTGGTTGTTGAAACCGCCCAATACGGAACCGTGGGAAGGGCGTTGGTATAGACAGCGTGGCCATTCTGATAAATCGTCGGCACGCCTCCGGCGACCACTAGCGCCAGATGGTTCCACCCATTTCGCAAGGTGTTGGTCGAAGCCGGTGATATTTCCCGATGGACGCCTCCGGCGGACTCGCTCACCACATACGTGTAGTTGCTGCCTGGATGAATGGTCAGCGAGACGCTGTTGAGGGAATCCCCATTGTTGAAATTAAAGACCTGGCTTGCCGGTCCAAAGCTGTGCGGCTTGATCCAGCACTCAACAGTATAATTTTCACCTGCAAACCAAGCCCCCGCTGGCACGCTCATGCGCGAGTTGAACGACTGTGAAAAATCAACTGCGCCGCCGCGCTTGACCAGAGATCTATTCGCGCTGCCAAGCTGGCTGGCCAGCACAATCTCTGGTACTTCAAATTTATCAGTCGGCCAATCGAACGTATACCGCTGTACCCAGGAAGGGAACCAGATCGCGTCGGGCATCGCTTCCTGTGAAACCTCGTGCGACCACCAAACCTCCAGCGGTTTCGTTGTGGTTTTGTTGACAGCAAAGATGTAGGTTTCATCAGTACCGGTGGCTGTGGGATCGCTACCGGTATTGAGCTGATCCGGCCTTACATAAAGATTGGTATTGTAGTTGTTGCCGGAAACCGCTTCGTAAATGTAACCGTGGTATTGGCTAAACCCATCCATATCTGACAGGCCGATGGCACCCGGGGCGGTACGGACACAGTTGATCATCGCGGCATCAAGCCGATTGGTGCTCGCGTCCATCAGGGTACGGCCGAGCCCGTTATCAATCGGATAATAGGCCACCAGATTGGTTGCGGTCGCCACGCCATGCATAAAACCCGCCGTGCCGCTCTGAATGTCGTTTGTGCCCAGCGCCCGCGACCAGATGCGGATATCATCCATTTTTCCTTTTAAAAACCCATTAATGGCCGACGCTGGATCCCTGCCGAAAGACAACGTGCCCCTGTCGCTTGCCGTCCGAGAACCTGTCACTCCGGCGGTGGTCTGCACGCCGTCCAGAACGAGCGAGACATTGGTTGCATTCTGGTCATAGACCAAGGCGACGTGGTGCCAGACGCCGTCGCCGCAGGCAATCGTGGCTTGTGCATCAACCGTGCTGGCTGGCGCGCCCAAGGCCGCGCACACCTGCCCGTTGGCCTTGATCTCGACTTGAAAATCCAGACTGTTTGAAATCGCATTCTTGTGAAAAAGCATTTGCTGGCGAGCCGGCTGCTCAACTTGGAAATAACACTCGACCGTAAAAGAGCTGTGCAACTGATTGGAAATCGTTGTTTGCAGGAAGGCCGAACTACCGTCGAATGCCAGCGCAACCGAGGTCGGCAGCGGCTGCACCTCAAGACCCACCGGCCATGTACCGGGCGTAAGGTCGAACTGCGGATCGTTACGCAAGACGGACTGGATGGGCAGGAACCACATATTGTCGTCGCCGTTGAGGTCGGTGCCGTTCAGCTTCAAGAGGGAGTAACCGCTCGACTCAGAGGAGAAGGTGGAGCTGGCAAGGGAGGCATGCCCCGCCGGCTCTTGGAATTCCATCAGCGTGGCGGTATAGGTTGACGGGATGGTGACGGTTAGTCCATAGTTGACGCTCCCGTTTGCATCACTCTCCTGTCCCCGCACAAATTTTTCGGCATCCGTCGGCCAGTCGCACGCATAGTGCAGGACTTCGAAGGGCCAGCTCGTGCCCATGAGATCCTCCTGCCGCCAATACACCTCGATCTTCCACGATTCGCCGACTGTTTTACGGATCGCATAGATATTCCCGTTCTTGGGACTGTAGCTGTGCTGGCCTTTGTACTGATAAACATAAGGGCCGACATCATCATCACTGGTCATCCCTGCGGTTACCATGGCGTTCAGCCCGACGTCGTCGTAACCGTCGCCAGTGGGTAAAAGTTGCGAGCCTATTACACCCTGGACGGTTTTTGTGTCAGGCGCGCAAACCTCTACCACAATACTCCCCAGCAACTCTGTATAACTGCCGGTGCGGTAATACGCCACGACCACCATGCCTTGAATGCCGCCGATCGCCTTTAACCAATGGGTAGAAGGATCCAGAAAGAGTCCTGACACCACATTGGTGATCGTTGTGGGCATACCACCGGCGTTGCTGGTTACCGCAGCATATTTCAGATTAATGATATCCGGGTTGCCAAAGAACTTCACGAATTTTCCGGTCAGGTCCACCGGCGGCGAATTGTAAGGTTCGTCTGTCCAATAAATGCGATAAGGCTTTTGTTTCGCTGACCCGCTCACCTGATAGAAATGCGCGTTAGTGGATCCGTCGGTCAAGATCCAGTCGATCTGGATCAGGCCACCCTCAGAGAGGAAGATGCCGGGCACGGAGCGATCGTAAAAGACAGCGTTGCCCGTATAGGCCGCGGAGTTTGTTAAATGCGAGAAGGTCGCTGTCCAATCTATGTTCAGGGCGGGCGGGGTGATCTGCTCGCCGAGATAATATTCCGGCTTGATATGTTCAACGGGGGAACCTATGACAGATTCGATCAAACGATATTGAGGGGTTGAAGACCCTGTCACGAGTGGCTGAGGATAATGGCCGTTAGGTAGCACGCTAGAGCCACCTGAGGACCAGATCACCGAGGCCCCGTTTGTCGCGGCCCAAGCCACGGCGTTGTTGGTGTTAAAGATCGGAAATGCCGGAGGCGCGGTCACCCGGAAGCCGGTCTGGCTGGCGGCTGAACCTGTTCTGGGCAGCAGAAACAGGACGAGGGCCAGAGGAACAGCAAACATCTGTTTGTTTTTCATAAAAAATACTTCTCCAGGTGTGAACCCAGGATTTCGCGGGCAAAAAAGAGAGTCCGATCATGCATGGCTCACTGCTCATTTCGTTCCGACACGTACGGGCGGCAGGGCGCTTTGACGATGGCGCGCAATACCGCCCCAGGGCGCTACTGCTTGCGCATGATGTAATACAACGCGTAAAAGGGCGGCATATTCTGGTGGGGCAGGCCCCCTCCCGTGTAGGCGTCTGTAAACAGCGGCCGCCAGTAAATGTAGTTGTTGTCGTTGTCATGATTCCCGGAGCCGGTCACATCAGCACCTATATTGTCAGAGCCTCCCCCAGGTAACAACTTAGTTGCAGCGGAAGACTCGGTGTAATAACCATCTTTATACGAGTGTTGGTGATTCGGCAACTGAGTGGCATCTAGCGTCACCGTCGCCACGCCGCCGGTCGCGTTCGCAGCATAACTGGAACCCGCCCCCAAGATGAACTTGTCACACAGGTTGGGAGTATTATTGGCACCGTTGCACAAAACCCATCCGTCCGGGATGGCGCCGGTGGTACCCCACCACATGATGATGCCGCCGATCGGAATGGTCCCGAACCCTTGGATTTTGGCGGGCGAAGGCACGGTCAGCCCTTGTTCGGCTGTAACCACGCCACTGGCAGTAAAATCTCCGGACGCTGTCTTCACGTCGCCCGCCATCATGGCGAAGGGCACTGAAAGCAGTTTCTGGCGTGGGGCGATCTCTGTGCTGTTGTTAACAGTCAACCCCATAAAGAGCGTCTCATTGTTCGCAACCACCAGGTTGAGCGGGAGTGCTGGTGTCGTGACGAGCTTCCCGCCCGACAGGGGGGCTCCGCTATCGCTCAGCTCCACATTGAACAAGCCGTTCGTGTCCAACAGAATGGCATAGTTCCGTCCCCATAACGGCGTATCGCTGTTCGGCGAATTATAAAGGCGGAAATCCACTGTTCGCTGAGGGGGATGCAATAGTTGGCCAGACCCGTCGCGCAGCACGCCTTGATAATTGAACGAATACGGCACCTGCGCCGACACCGTGATCGCACACATTAATACCACCCCTACCCAGTATCCAGTTTTCATTGTTGACTCCTCTTTTTTTACTTTCTAAAAATTGCCCGTATTTAAGCGGGCTGTTACACTCACCTATTACAGCGAAAGGACGCCTACCGGGCTGATCCTCCGCAATTCAAAAAGCCCCTTCATCAAAATCGCGCCCTCTCGGCGAAGGCCAAGCACTTCGTAATAAACTTCGCCTGTGACCTTCTCCGATGGGTTCCATAAGGCAGAACTGCCCCCTGCTGCAGGCGCGTTTGTCCAGACTAAGCTAATCGTGTTTGAAATGGAGAAGAGTTCCGGCTTGATCACACCGATGTAGTTGGTCGGACTGTCACCTGCCGGCAATTTCGTTGTGAACTTGGCATCCAGTCCGTCATGATCCGGATGGTAGGGATGGCGAAACGGATTCACGGAATCATCGGCCGCAATCACATATGTAAACCGCAGGCGATTTCCAAACATGCCAAAATCATCATCCCACGTGATATTATTTGTCAAGCCAAAGGCCACCGAGCTGATCCGCACGCTCTTCATTCCCGACGGCACCTTCGCGTCATCCACATATAAGGCTGGGGCCCAGATCCCGTTCGTGTCACCCGCACCCGCAATGATCACACGTTGCAACAGGCGGCAGCGGTTCGCCGTGTCCACATGCAGGATCAGGCGGAACTCCATCGTGCCGCCTGCCTTTACACTGTCCACAACAGTGCTGTTTCCCACGACCTGGGATACCTGATTCAAGCTCGCCTTGCCCACCCAGAGTCCTGCCGGCCAGAGCGCATGAGTCGGATCAGGCAGACCATATTCCGCTTCCAGCGGGATCTCGACCCGTCCCCCTGCTGTATCGGTACAGACCAGCACGCCGCCATACGACTGGCCAGCCGACATTCCTGTGCGGTCCAACGCCAGCGGAAGCACCCAGTCCTCTCCGTCAGCCAGCGTTTTTTGAACCCCTGCCGCTATCGTCTGCCACCCGTTCAAATAGTCGAACGCTTTCAGCGACGGCAGAGTCGGCACAGCACCCGAGGACGCCGCCGCCGAGGATACAAGGGTCAACGTCACGGCCAGCGGACTGCCATGCTCGTTCTTCATCCGCAACGTCTGGAAGGAGTTGTTCGTCGGAAAAAAGATGCCGCTCGTGCCGGCCGGATACACTTTGATCGGCCCGGAAAAAGAGGAGACCTTGTCACAGGCAATGAAATAGGACTTGCCCTGTACGATTGGGGCCGTGCTCAAACCCGAAAAACCTCCGACCTGCAGCAACGTTGGATTTAAGATGTTGGTTCCGCTCACCGAATACACGGCGAGTTTTGTGATATCAAAGCCAGACCCGGCCAGGTAACTCCCAAACAGGGCTGACCCGTTTTGGCGAAACCCAACCAGATTGCAGGCGTTCGTGCCTGGAATCCATTCGATGCGGGGAACGGCCGGCCGGCCTGTCAATGTACGCGTACCCGGTAATGTTGCGTACATGAGATAGGCGTGACCCGCAATCACCGTGTTGAGCGTGTTCGCCCCTGCAGGAAGTCCAGGTCCCCACGTCAAGAATTCATCGCCCCTGTTCAGTGGCTCATCCGGATTCTCCGTATAGCGCGCAACCGTGCGTGCCATATTGTAGAGGCTGACGCTTGAAACAGGCCAATCGGCAAAGACGACCTCGCAGCGGGCATCCTCCGGCTGCACCTGAATATAGACTGCATTCCACCCTTTGGTAAGCGTGATCGACTGCTGGGCATATTGCCCATATCCAGTCACGGCCATAATGCCACAAAGAACCCCCGCTGTCATGATCTGTTTAAAAGTTTCCATCTCCGCACTCCCTTCGGAATTTGCTCCCTGTAACTCAAGCGTGTCTGTGCTGTGGCTCTCGACCACGTGGCTCGTCTCTAAATCTGCAGACTTCAAATCATGCTGATGCTCTATTGGAGTATTCCATTAACAAATTGGGACACAACATAAATTGTCGCGAATTATATATGAATCTATGAAAATAGGATAGCAGAAAAGCAGGTCGGTGGTTTTCTGCGCAAAACACACAAAATAGTCAATCACGATTAAAGAAAATTCACTAGCATCCCATAGGGTTTGCCGGAAACATTCCAGCACCTATGATTGGCACCTATTATGCGGG
>SESF01018469.1_pt1 | contig 41746 bp, 39 predicted proteins | sample 3171521 | NCBI WGS metagenome assembly SESF01 (sample SAMN10866945, study PRJNA518727) | freshwater metagenome | biome: subpolar coniferous forest; feature: holomictic lake; material: water; isolation source: holomictic Lake 227, 6 m and 8 m depth | place: Canada: near Kenora, Ontario | collected...
CTGGAGCAGTTGGATAAATATTAATCAAGGTTTTGAACCTTGCCTTCGCATTAACCTCGTCACCTATCTTTTCAAAAGCGAGAGCCTGCTTATAAAGCGAAGCGGGACGTTTGGTGCTTTTGGTATATTTAGCTATAACTACCTGATACTCAAGAATAGCCTTCTCATACCATTTTTCGTTAAAAAAACTTTCAGCCAGATTAAACTGTGCTTTATCGAGAAGACTGGATTTCGGATAAGTCTTTATCAGTGCGCTGAAGCTTTCCCTCGCTGAAGCATAGTTATTCTTTCCAAGCTTTTCCAACCCTTCGTTGAGCAGTGCTGCATCATCAAGAACTGTTGAAGCTTTAGCTGCTTCAACAGAATTATTGGGCTGAGGTACAGCTGATAAGATTTTTTCTTTTTCCTTTTTTTCTATACCTAGATATTGCTCAATTTTTTGGAGTCTCGACTCCAGATCGTCTGTTTTATGCACCAGCAACGAATCTTCCATTCCCAAGCGACCGAAAGCCTGTGCATTTTTATGAGAAACCTCTTCAATACTGCCCTGTAACCTTGAAATCTCATCGCGAACCTGCTGAACATCAGAATAAGAACCCGCAGATTGGGTTTTGATAGATTCAGATTCAGTTTTAAGTTTACGAAGATCATCTTCAACAACGATAAGATCCTGTTTAGATGCACACGCATAAAGCAGAAGAGCCGGCAAAAAAATAAAAGGTTTAAACTTGGTATCCATAGAAAATCAAAGTTTATATATCATAATCCATATTTCAGATTCACCACTTCATTAATTTGCCGACCTTTTTTACGACCATTGTTACTTTATAACAAAATGCGCACGACGGTTTTTAGCCCAGGCTTCTTCATTCTGACCTAGATCAAACGGACGTTCTTCACCAAAACTGACCGATTCGAGACGGGACGATGCAACACCAAGTTTTACAATATAATCCTTAGCACTTGCAGCCCTGCGTTCACCAAGAGCAAGATTGTATTCAGATGTTCCTCTTGAATCACAGTGACCTTCAATAATGGCCTTCTTAGCAGGATTACTGCTTAACCATGCCGCATTATTTTTCAACTGATCCTGTGCATCGTTACTGAGAGTTGAACTGTCGAAATCAAAAAATACATCGCCAAGCGGTCCTCTCTGCCACTTGTCAAATCCATATCCTGTGGGTATAGCTTCTGTAGATAAAGGTTCCTGTACTGATGTAACTGGAGGGGTTACCTGGCTCTCGCTGCTTTCAGTAGATTTTACAGCACTTTTTGATGAACATCCGGCCGACAGCATCATGGCTAGCACAACCATCACATTTATTTTTTTTTTCATCGATTCGGCTCCTTTTAACATTAATAAAAAGGGGCATACATTATAATAAAGTCTGCCCCTTAGGTGGTTTTTAGTCAAACGTACGATCCTATTCAGCTACAAAATGAGCCCTTCTGTTCTGAGCCCAAGCCTCTTCATTATGTCCAACTGCAAACGGCCTTTCCTCACCATAGGTTACAGTCTTCAAACTGGCAGGATTAGCCCCGATATTTACAAGATAGTCCTTGGCACTGTTTGCGCGACGCTCACCAAGAGCAAGGTTATACTCATTAGTACCCCTTTCATCGCAATGACCTTCAATAGTAAGCTTTCTTCCGGCACTGAACTGCAGCCACTTAGCATTTGTTTTCAATTGCTCAACAGCATCAGCGCGGAGTTCTGATCTATCAAAATCATAAAAAACATCACCAAGCACAGGCTGTGCAATCTGAGCCGGCGGTGGTGGTGGTACTACAACAACAGGCTTTTCACAACCACACGCACCAAGAAAAAGCATTGCAGGAATAAAGAGAGTTCTCAATAAAGGCTTAACTGTTACCATGTTTTCCTCCTTGTTATGATTCTTTTAAAAAAAAGTTACCTTCGACTCTAGAAGCTCATGGCTACAAATATTACCATATCTCAATCCGCAATAGACACCTATATCTTTACCAAGCTTGCATAGAATCATCTGGGAGCTATATCTGCAACAAATAAACGTGAAATAAATATATTGTTTTCACTAATATTTTCCCATGTAATTATATGCAATTTTAATCTCTTGCGGTAATGTAAACTGTTCGGTTACTCATAAATACCGTATCAATGCATCCTGATTTCAAATCCTCAAACCCATACATGTTACTTCTCGATACCTTCAGGTGTAAATACAAACCCAATCCAAACGTCCTTGGTTCCCTCCTCTTTCGGTAAAACCGGTAAAGGAGATGATTTTTCAAGGGCTTTTTTTACTGAATTGTTCAGGTATTCGCTCGGAGCTTTTTTATCAAAAATAATTTGGTTAATAGTCCCGTTAGGGAGAACATTGATACGAACATATACCTCCATGCCATAACTGTTTTTCAATAATAGCTTTGAAAATTCCCAGTTATGCATAATAATTGAAGCAATTTCCGCCTTGTAAGGGGCTGAAGTTCCGCCACTTCCGTACCCGTTGCCTGATCCTCCTCGTCCACCGGAAGAACTGCCACGTACTCCACCTCGTCCCGTTCCTGCCTGATCACCCTCAATCTTGACCTTCTTTTGAAGTTGAGCAAGCGCATCATTCAAGCTGCTTGCAGATGTCGGTTGTGAGGTTGCCGTTTTTTTGTCAACAGTTTGTTTGAGCCGTTCAAGTGCTTGGCTTATATCGGGTTGTTTCTCAATAACTTTAGGTTTCGTTTTGGAAACAACAGGTTCGACTGAAACCTTCTTCGGGGTAACAGGTTTTACCTCTGGAACAGTTTTTTTAACCTTAACCGCCTTTTTAGGCTTTTTGGGCTCTACCGGTGCAACATCCGAGGCAGCTTTTTCAACTGCAACAGTCTTCTTTGAAGGGGAAGGAGTTGAAGGAGATGCTGCAGAAACAGCTTCTGCTCCACCTGGCTTTTCAGAAAATTGATGAGATCCTGCAGATCCGGGAAGCGAGATCAAACTGACACTTACAATTTTAGGCTGTGCGTGACGACCTAAATCCAGTATTTGGAGATACATTGCCAGGAATAGTACCAGAACATGGGCGGCTGCAGCTGCAAAAAGCCAATACGAAAACTTTCTTTCAGCATGTTCCTTGGGTTTCTGACTATTTTTCATACTACCCACTTATCTACCGCCTGCCTTTTTTACTGGTGCCGGTTCAGTAACCATACCAATCTTTTCAATTCCAGCATCCCTGATTTGTGCCATAACATCCATTACCAAACCATACGGAAGAGACTTATCAGCTTTAAGATAGACGTCTCCGGTATGTTTCACATCCAAAATGGTCGGCAATTTCTGGCGAACCTCCGATACATCCAGCTGATATTTATTGATAAAAACATGTTTTGACGCATCAATACTGATCACAAGAGCTTTTTCGTCAACATCCATTTGCTGATGAGTGGTTTGCGGCGTATCGACCTTTACTCCATGAGTCATCATTGGTGCCGTCACCATAAAAATAATCAGCAATACAAGCATGACATCAACGAACGGCGTTACATTAATATCACTCATCAACCTGCCTTTTCCTGAAGTAATCATATCCCCTGTTACACTCTAAGGTTCGTTAATGAATGCCGCAACAAAATCAGAAGAAAACTCTTCAAGGTCTCGCTCAATAATACTGATCTGATGCGTAAAATAATTATATGCCATAACCGCAGGAATAGCAGCAGCAAGACCAGCAGCAGTAGCAACCAATGCCTCTGAAATACCAGGTGCAACTGCTGCCAGCGAAGCAGATTGCGTTGCTCCTATGTTATGAAACGATGTCATGATCCCCCATACCGTTCCGAAAAGACCAATAAACGGAGCCGTATTCCCAACCGTTGCAAGAAAAGGAACGAGCGACGACAGCCTCTTGCTTTCCGCATTTGCCTCACGTTTAACAGCACGGGCAATACGCACCTTGAGCTGGCGGATATCAGCCTTGTCGCCAAGAGCACGATACTCGATATACCCAGAACGGAAAACCCTTGGCAGAGAACCTTTTCGGTAATTTTCGCTTTCAGCAAAAGCTTTGTCAACATTGTAGATTTCAAAAAAATAGTCCAAAAACGCTTTGGACTCATTCAATGATTTACGGACATAGCCAAACTTGAATGCAATAATTGCCCAAGACACTATAGAAAATGAGAGCAATACAAATAAAACAAACAATACAACCGGCCCGGCATCCGAAAGCAGTCCAAAAATCCCAAGTTTTGAATCAAGCATATCGATAACAACAATTAAAATTCGTTAAAACAAATGCACATACTGAATAACCGTGTACGCAAGTGCTGAACCTGAAAGAGCACAAAGCGTATTGACAAGATCATTATTGACAAAAGGGGTTCCCTTGAGGAGTCTATTTTCAACCACAACCCCATCAGGCCCTATACTATGAGTTCTTTCTGTAACCTTTTCACGAATAGGATCAAAATACTGGGCTTGAACAGTTGCACCAAAAAAGCTGTCGACCATACTGGCTAAAAGACCAGAAAAACCTATAAGCAAAAAAGATTGCAGTAATCCAAAATCGTACAACCACTGAACATGCATAAGCATGGCACTTGCGCAGATAAAAAGAGATCCCAGAAACGCTCCTGAAGTGCCAGGTACCGAAACACCTCCGGAAGTACCTACAGGCACCTCCTTGAAAGTCGTCACCAGCCAAGCCTTCGGATTAGGCCACATGGTTCCAATCTCAGTCGCCCAGGTATCAGCCTGTACTGCGGCAAGTGTGCCCATATATGCAAAAAATATTGCGGGCTCATTAGTTAATGAAAAAATAATCATTAAAACCCAGGCAATACCTCCATTTGCATATACCTGACCAGCATCGCGCTGAGACCCTTTTTCAAAAACAAGGTCAAATTTAGCTTTACGCTTCTTGCCCAGTTTTGACAATACCGACGATAAAAGATAAAAAGTCAAAAGAGGTACAGTCCAGGCCATCCCCCCAATACCAAAAATAGTAGTGCCAAGCAAAAATGTTGCCGTCGCTCCACTGTTATTGAGAAACTTGACCTTGATCGAAAAAACCGCAAGAAGAAATGCAAAAAGGCCGCCAATTAGAAACCGATCAAGAAGAATTGTATGATTCATCTCAAGAACATAGAGCACATAGGAAATCGAGAGAGGAATAAAAAAGTTATCAAGACCATGCGATAAAAGCGCTTCAACAGCAGTAGCCACAAGAGCTAGAAGAAGCGCAAGAGCAAGAAGCATCAACACAGACTTTCCGGCAAGACCACCACTGAAATCCTTACTGAACACTAAAAGGCCAGCACTCAACAGAATAAATCCGCTGAGAAACATAGTCAATGACCCCTCAACAGTTTTAGGGTTTTTTGTCAGATGCTCAATATGTTTTTTTCCAACAGAGCTACCCACCAACGCTGCAAGCGAGTCACTGACACCCATGACAAGCATAGAAGTCTGCAGAATCCATTTATGAGATTCCCATAAAAAAAGAACCTGTAGAAGAAAAATAAGAGGGAAAAGCAGTGACCCATAACTCTTGACAGCCGGCGACTGACTATTATTGTCTTCCGGAAGGGCTAGCATGGAGCCGAACCATCCAAAACGGATATTCAGCATGTTCAACAGCAAAAAAACCAGTGCCGCCAGGGCAGGATAAAAATTGGAATGAAAATAGCCCGGTATAAAAAAAATCACTACCCCCATACTCAGGTGAATGATTTTTCTGACAACCAGACTGCTGACGCTGAATTTCCTTGTGAGCAATTCAGCAAGGAGAACAAACAGCAGAACAAGACAAAGGGTCAAAAAAAAGGCCGGTAAATCCTGAGGCAATGCAGCTTGTAGGTTAAACATGGTTCTGTTTTTGTTTGTTAGTCCGGAAAAATCGGTACATAACAGTACTCTAAATCATGAAAAAAAATATAACTGTAACTGTACAGAATAAACAGTAAATATCCACGGGATTTTAACTTTTTTATTGTTTGTTTTAATAAAACATTAAACGTAATTTTCTTCTGAATTTTCGTTTAATACCGAAAAAACCAGTTCCCTTCAAATGTTTGCATTCAATAGCAATACCTGCTGTACCTGTGGCGGTTATATACAAACAGCACAGTCAAATTCAGTTATGTTCAATCGTAAGGTCGAGCATGTATCGAACGCCCTCCATGTCAGGATCGGAATCGTTGTCACTGTGGTTTTTTCACTGCTGAGCATTTCGGTGCTCTAACCAAAAAAACCGGTCCCAAGTCATTTTATTCTCTATTCAAACCTATAATACAGTGTGACTTCAGGACCGGAAGTCGCCAATATTTTTTTTAATTGCTTGTCAACTAAGAGTACCGCAATGAGATCTGATACTATAAAATCAGGGTTTGAAAAAGCACCGCACCGCAGCCTGCTCAAAGCGACCGGCTCCATTGTGTCAAACAATGACTTTAAAAAGCCCTTTATCGGTATTTGCAATTCCTATAACGAACTTATTCCCGGTCATGCTCACCTTCAGGAACTAGGTAAAATAGCAAAAGAAGAGGTTCGCAAAGCAGGTGGCGTTCCCTTTGAATTCAATACCATCGGTGTTTGTGATGGCATTGCCATGGGGCACATTGGAATGCGATATTCCTTAGCAAGCCGTGAGCTGATTGCCGATAGTGTCGAAACGGTAGCCGAAGCACACCGGCTTGATGGGCTGGTCTGCATTCCAAACTGTGACAAAATTACCCCGGGCATGATGATGGCCGCGCTGCGCATCAACATTCCGGTTATTTTTGTTTCAGGCGGGCCCATGAAGGCTGGTCATACACCTTCAGGTAAAACAATAGACCTGATTTCAGTCTTTGAAGCTGTCGGCCAATACAGCAACGGAAAAATCAACGAAAAAGAACTCGAAACCATAGAAGAAAACGCCTGTCCGGGTTGCGGCTCATGTTCAGGAATGTTTACAGCTAATTCAATGAACTGTCTTAGTGAGGCACTTGGTTTTGCTCTACCGGGCAATGGCACTATCCTAGCCATCGACCCCAGACGCAACGAACTGGTCAAAGAAGCTTCACGCCGTATTATTGATCTGGTTCAGAAGGACATCAAGCCAAGAGACATCCTGACACGAAAAGCACTGCTCAATGCCTTTGCACTTGATTTTGCTATGGGAGGTAGCACCAACACCATTCTGCATACCCTTGCAATCGCCAATGAAGCTGAGCTTGAATTTGATTTTTCTGAGTTGAATGCACTCTCAGCCAGAACACCTTATATCTGCAAAGTAAGTCCAGCAACGATGGCTGTCCATATCGAGGATGTCGACCGCGCTGGTGGTGTATCGGCAATCCTGTCGGAACTCAGCAAAATTGAGGGACTTCTCGACCTTTCAACTATAACTGTGACAGGAAAAACTCTCGGCGAAAATATAAGCGATGCTGAAGTTACAGATCGTTCAGTAATTCGAAGTGTTGAAGACCCCTATTCATTTTCAGGTGGGTTAGCTGTACTCTTCGGTAATCTTGCTCCACAGGGAGCAGTTGTCAAAACCGGGGCAGTCTGTCCGGAAATGATGCAGCACACCGGTCCGGCAAAAGTTTATGACTGCCAGGAAGATGCCATTCAAGGGATTATGGGGGACGATGTCAAAGCAGGAGATGTTGTAGTCATTCGCTACGAGGGTCCAAAAGGCGGCCCCGGAATGCCTGAAATGCTATCACCAACCAGCGCCATCATGGGTCGAGGCCTTGGAGAATCGGTTGCGCTTATAACCGATGGACGTTTCTCAGGAGGATCACGCGGGGCCTGCATCGGGCACATTTCTCCAGAAGCTGCAGAAAAAGGTCCAATTGCAGCTCTGCAAAACGGCGATATCATAACCATCGATATTCCAGAAAAATGCATTTCAGTTGCACTAACAGATTTGGTGATTGCTGAACGACTTGCATTACTGAAACCGTTTGTACCAAAAATAACAAAAGGCTATCTCGGAAGGTATGCCCAGCTCGTAACCTCAGCCAATACCGGGGCAATACTAAAAAACCCTGTTTCCTGTGAACCTAAATAACAAAGCCATGCATTCTTCAGGCCAGACTCTCAATGGCTCAGAAATTTTTTTCGAATGTCTGCGACGAGAAAACGTTGAATATATTTTCGGGTATCCAGGTGGATCTTTATTGAAAGTCTACGAGACTCTTTATGATGTAAAAGATATCCAGCATATCCTTGTCCGTCATGAACAAGGAGCAACTCACATGGCCGAGGGATACGCACGCGCCACAGGAAAAACCGGAGTTGTCCTGGTTACATCCGGTCCAGGTGCTACAAACACCGTCACAGGCATTGCAAACGCCTACATGGACTCCACCCCACTGGTTGTCTTTACCGGGCAGGTCCCAAGTACCCTTATCGGGAATGATGCTTTTCAAGAAGCAGATATTATCGGCATCACCCGATCAATCACAAAACACAATTTTCTTGTTAAGGATGTCAAGGAACTAGCCATCACCATACGCAAGGCTTTTTTTCTTGCTAATAATGGCAGACCAGGGCCGGTACTTATTGATATGCCTAAAGATATCCTGAATGCTTCATGCGCCTTCAATTGGCCCGAAACGGTTGAAATCAGGGGATTCAAGCCAACCATTAAATGCCACATCAACCAGGTTGAGAAAGCTGCGCATAAAATAGCCAAAGCAAAACGTCCTCTACTGTATATTGGAGGAGGCGTTATCAGTGCCAATGCATCCGAAGAACTGAAAGCTTTTGCAATTAAAAAAAATATACCGATCACCATGACCCTGCAAGGACTTGGAGCCTTTCCCGGCAACCATCCGCTCAGTATGGGTATGCTCGGCATGCACGGTACCTACTGGGCCAATCAGGCAGTAAATACCTGTGATGTCCTTATTGCCGTTGGTGCTCGATTCGACGATCGGGTAACCGGAAAAATCGAAACATTTGCACCACAGGCCTACAAAATTCACAACGATATTGATCCCACCAATGTTGATAAAAACGTCAAGGTAGATTTACCAATTGTCGGTGATGCAAAACACTTTCTAGCTGCGATACTGGAAGAAATGCCAGAAAAGCTTGAAAACCTCGAGCCTTGGCTTGCCGAGATTCAAACCTGGCGAGAGAAGTGCCCCCTGACATACACTGCAGATGACAAAGACTTACGGACAGAATTTGTTATTGATGAAGTATCAAAACAAACTGCAGGGAATGCCGTTGTAGTAACAGATGTCGGACAGCACCAGATGTGGACGTCACAATATTATATATTCAATAACCCGCGCTCAATCATCACCAGCGGCGGGCTCGGCACCATGGGTTTCGGGTTACCCGCAGCAATAGGCGCTGCCTTCGGCATAAAGGATCGTCCAGTTATTCTGTTCTGCGGTGATGGAGGTATTATGATGAATATTCAGGAACTTGTTACAGCCGTTCACTATAAAACGCCAATCAAGATATTCCTGATCAACAACAGTTATCTCGGAATGGTACGCCAGTGGCAGGAGCTTTTCCATAAAGAAAAATACTCCTTTACCGATCTTAGCGACAGCAACCCTGATTTTGTTAAAGTTGCCGAGGCATTCGGGTGTAAAACATTTATGGCTGACAACCCTGATACTGCAAGAGATGCAATCAAAAAAGCACTTGCCTACAACGAAGGGCCCGTTTTTGTTGATTTCAGGGTTGTTAAAAAAGATATGGTTTTCCCTATGGTGCCTGCTGGCGGCTCAATTTCGGATATGCTTCTGGCAAGGTTAAACCCAAAAACAATGGTTTAAATCTTAACTTATGAAGCATATAATTTCAGTTCTGGTTGAGAATAAGTTCGGGACTCTAAACAGGGTTGCTAACATGTTCAGCGCGAGGGGGTTTAACCTGGCAAGTATTTCGATTGGGGAAACTGAGGATCCTGAGTTTTCGCGCATGACGATTGTGACGCATGGCGAGGACCAGATTATCAGTCAGGTTGTTAAACAGCTGAACAGACTTGTTGATACTGTGAAGGTTACGGACTTGACCAGGCAGCCGCATGTGGAGCGCGAACTGCTGTTGATGACCTTGAAACTCAGCAAGACCCAACAGCATGAGATTTTTGAGCTTATCAATGTTTTTAAAGGAAAAGTGGTGGATATAAAACAAAAATCTATTACTATTGAGGTCATCGGCTCGCCGGATAAGATCAATACAACTATCGATATCTTCAAGCCGTACGGCATTAAGGAGCTGTCGCGCTCGGGTGCTGTTGCTATACACCGGGGTGAGTGACACCATTTTTACTGTATTTATAAAAATCAAACCATGTTTCTGATGAACGTTTATTACGACCAGGATGCCGATCTCGGTTATCTTCAGGGAAAGAATATTGCAATTCTTGGTTACGGCAGTCAGGGCCATGCCCATGCTTTGAACCTTAAGGATAGTGGCCTGAATGTGCGTGTAGGGCTTCGTACAGACAGCTCGTCGTGTGCTAAAGCAAGAGAGGCTGGACTGCAGGTGGACACGGTTGCTGATGCGGCTAAATGGGCCGACATTGTGATGGTGCTGCTTCCTGACCAGAACCAGAAGGCTATTTATGAAGCTGAAATTGCTCCATACCTTGAACCGGGCAACACGCTGGCTTTTGGACATGGATTTAACATCCATTACCAACAGATTATTCCTGCCGAGACGATCAACGTTATTATGATTGCTCCTAAAAGCCCGGGGCACCTTGTGCGCCGCACCTATACACAGGGCAATGGCGTGCCTTGCCTTATTGCGGTACATCAGGATTATACCGGCGAGGCAAAACAGCAGGCACTGGCATGGGCTAAGGCTCTTGGCGGCACGAAAGCTGGCGTTATTGAGACTACCATCAAGAATGAGACTGAAACTGATTTGTTTGGTGAACAGGCTGTGCTGTGCGGTGGTTCGGCTGAACTGATAAAGGCTGGATTTGAAACCCTTGTTGAGGCTGGATACCCTGAGGAGCTTGCTTACTTTGAGTGTATGCACGAGCTGAAACTGATTGTGGATCTTTATTATGAAGGTGGCTTGTCGAGAATGAACTATTCGGTGAGTGACACGGCTGAGTATGGTGGCATGACTCGTGGGCCGCGCCTTATTACACCTGCGGTAAAGGCTGAGATGAAAAAGATTCTTGAGGAGGTTCAGGATGGCCGTTTTGCTAAGGAGTTTATTGATGAGTGTAACGGCGGTTACAAAAACCTCAACAAGCTGAGAGAGGATAACCGGAACCATGCTATTGAGAAGGTTGGCGCTAAACTTCGCGATATGATGAGCTGGCTGATAAAGAAATAATTTTTATCAACCTTACTCATAAAACAAGCATGTATAAGATTGTATCGATACCGGGTGACGGTATAGGACCCGAAGTTGTTGCGGGAGCTGTTGCTGTGTTGCAGCAGCTTTCGAAAAAACACGGTTTTGAATTAGTTATCGAAGAGCATCCGTTTGGTGGTGCTTCGTATGATTTGCATGGCGAGATGCTTACTGATGCTACGCTTGAGGCGTGCAGAAACTGCGATGCGGTTTTGCTTGGTGCAGTTGGCGGGCCAAAGTGGGAATCGCTGCCCCATGAGCACAAGCCGGAAGCTGCGTTGCTTAAAATCCGTAAGGAACTTGGGCTTTTTGCAAACCTGAGGCCTGCGAAAGTTTACGATGCGCTGATTGATGCGTCGTCGCTTAAGGCTGATGTCGTGCGTGGAACTGATTTTCTTGTGTTTCGTGAGCTTACGGGGGGTATTTATTTTGGACAACCTCGCGGTTATGACGATAACAGGGGTTGGAACACTATGGTGTATGAACGCTATGAGGTGGAGCGCATTGCTCGTCTGGCGTTTGAGGCTGCCCGGAAACGTGACGGAAAGGTTATTTCGATCGACAAGGCGAATGTACTGGAGGTTTCACAGTTCTGGAGAAATGTTGTCCATGAAGTACACAAGGATTTTGCTGATGTCGTGTTGAGTGACATGTATGTGGATAATGCTGCAATGCAGATTGTGAGGAATCCGAAACAGTTTGACGTTATTGTTACGAGCAACCTTTTTGGTGACATTTTGAGTGATATTGCCGGTATGATTACCGGTAGCCTTGGTATGTTGCCTTCAGCAAGCATTGGGACGAAATATGCCTTGTATGAGCCGATACATGGCAGTGCGCCTGATATTGCAGGGCAGAATAAGGCTAATCCTATTGCGACTATTGCATCTGTGGCGATGATGTTTGAACATAGCTTTGGGTTGCCGGAGATTGCACGGGAGATTTATAAGGCGATTGAAGATACGCTTGCCCAGGGGCTCAGGACAGCGGATATTGCGAGTCCTGAAGAGACGGCTTTGTCGACTACTGATATGACTGCTGCAATTGTAAGGCAGTTGGGTGCTTGATGGTGATTCGGTTAAATAAGGACGGGGAGTGTGGCCAGTGAAAGAAAAAATTATTGTTTTTGATACGACGTTGCGTGATGGCGAGCAATCGCCAGGCGCTTCCCTTAATGTTCAGGAAAAGGTTGAGATAGCTCGCCAACTTGAAAAGCTTGGTGTTGATGTTATTGAGGCCGGTTTTCCGGCTTCGTCGCCCCTGCAGCTTGAAGCTGTTAAACGGGTCAGCGCGGAGTCGACGGCTATTGTGACGGCTTTGGCAAGAGCGGTTGAAAACGACATCACTGCTGCCTGGAAGGCGTTGAGCCAGGCTAAAAAGCCTCGAATCCATACGTTTATAGGCACTTCTGACATCCATATTGCGGGCAAGTTCGGCAGTGACCGCTACGGGGTGAGCCTGCAGGAAAAACGGCAGACCATTTTAAACATGGCTGTTGATGCGGTGACCTTTGCCAAAACGTTTACTCCTGATGTTGAGTTTTCGGCTGAGGATGCCGGAAGAACGGATCAGGTGTACCTTGCTGAAATTATTGAAGCTGTTATTGCTGCCGGGGCTACGACGGTGAACATCCCTGATACTACGGGGTATACCTGGCCTTCGGAGTTCGGCAGGAAAATTGCTGATTTGCATAGCCGTGTTTCGAACATAGCAAATGCGGTTATCAGTGTGCATTGCCATAATGATTTGGGGCTGGCTGTTGCGAATTCGCTCAGTGCCCTCGAACATGGGGCGCGACAGGTTGAGTGCTCGATGAACGGTATTGGTGAGCGTGCCGGAAATGCTTCGCTTGAAGAAATTGTGATGGCGTTGAAGGTCCGGAGTGATTTACATAACTTTTACACGGGTATTGTTACAGAAGAGCTGTACAATACGAGCCGAATGGTTTCGACGTTTACGGGGATTATTATTCAGCCCAACAAGGCTATTGTAGGCGATAATGCGTTTTCGCACGAGTCGGGCATCCATCAGGACGGTATGCTTAAAAACCGGCAGACTTATGAGGTTATGAAGCCGGAATCGGTCGGGGTTCCTCAAACAAGTATTGTGCTTGGACGCCATTCGGGAAAGCATGGACTAAAGTCGCGTTTGCACGCTTTAGGGTATGATGTGCAGGACCAGGAACTTGAAGTGGTATACAAACGGTTTGTTGATGTTGCAGACAAAAAGAAAGAGGTTTTTGACGATGACTTGAGAGTGCTGATGGGGGATGAACGAAAAAAACCTCAGAGTGCTTATGAGCTTGATTATCTGCATATAAACAGTGGTACGGCATCAATTCCAACGGCTACGGTCAGAATCAGTCATAAAGGTCAGATATTTGAAGAATCTGCAATTGGCGACGGACCTGTGGATGCCTGCTTTAGAGCTATTGAACGTGCTCTTTCGATTGAATCGATGGTTACATCGTATTCGGTACGCTCGACTACTGCCGGGCGACAGGCACTTGGTGAGGCTCTGGTGAGGATTCGGGACAAGAATGTTTCGTTTAATGGAAGAGGGGTTTCGACTGATATTATTGAGGCGAGTGCTAAAGCATACCTTCAGGCTCTCGGGTTGCGGCAGCATCATTTTGAAAACAACATTACTGAAACTATAGAACACGGGGTTTAAGAATACCATGGCACAAACAATAACCCAGAAAATTCTTTCGAAGGCTGCAAACAGAAAGTTTGTAGATGCCGGTGAAAGCGTATGGCTGAATGTTGATATCCTTCTTACGCATGATGTGTGCGGGCCGCCGACTTTTGATATTTTTAAAGAGGAGTTTGGTGCGGATGCTAAAGTATGGGATCCAAAAAAGATTGTCGTTTTGCCTGACCATTATATTTTTACCGCTAACGAGCACGCGCATCGCAATATTGACCTGTTGAGGCAGTTTGCAAAGGAGCAGGGGCTTGAGCATTATTATGATGTGGGCACTGACCGATACAAGGGTGTGTGTCATGTGGCTCTTGCTGAGGAGGGATTTAATTTACCGGGTACTGTGCTTTTTGGAACAGATTCGCATACCTGCACTTCTGGTGCTTTTGGCATGTTTGGCACGGGAATCGGCAATACTGATGCTGCATTTATTCTTGGTACTGGCAAGCTGTGGGAAAAGGTTCCAGAATCGATGAAGTTTACGTTTGATGGGGAGATGCCGGAATATCTTACGGCTAAGGATCTGATTTTGCAGATTCTTGGGGATATTACAACTGATGGTGCAACCTACCGAGCCATGGAGTTTGATGGTGAGGCTATTTTTTCGCTGCCTATTGAGGAGCGAATGACGCTTACCAATATGGCCATTGAAGCTGGTGGTATGAATGGAATTATTGCCGCTGATGCCATTACTGAAGCGTATGTGAAGGCGAGAAGCAGTAAGCCTTATGAAGTGTTTCAGAGCGATCCGGACGCAGTTTACCACAGCAAGTACCATTACAATGTGCGTGAGCTGGAACCTGTTGTTGCCCAGCCTCACAGCCCTGATAACCGTGCTACGGTTAGAAGCCTTAAGGGTACTAAAATTACGAAGTCGTATATCGGGTCATGCACTGGAGGCAAGCTGACTGATTTTGTGATGGCGGCGAAAATACTGAAGGGGCACAAGGTTTCGGTGACTACAAATATTGTTCCGGCTACGGTAAAGGTTGCCCGTGACCTTGAATGTGAGATGTATGATGGGCAGACGCTGAAACAGATTTTTGAGGATGCCGGATGCAGCATTGCGTTGCCTTCTTGCGCGGCCTGCCTTGGTGGGCCGGCTGATACTGTTGGACGTTCGGTGGATAATGATGTGGTGGTTTCGACGACGAACCGCAATTTTCCCGGGCGGATGGGCAGCAAACATGCCGGGGTATACCTTGCTTCGCCATTGACTGCTGCTGCTTCGGCTATTACTGGTACACTAACTGATCCGAGAGATTTTCTCTGATCGAGCTTATTTGATTGGGCTACTATGGACTAACTCACTCGTTTTACGCACATGGAAAAAGTTATACAGGGAAAAGCCTATGTTTTAGGCAAAAATATTGATACTGACCAGATAATTCCGGCTGAACATCTTGTTTACAGCCTTTCGGATCCTGAAGAGGTGAAGTTATATGGCAAGTATGCCCTGTCGGGCGTGCCGCCGGAGCAGGGTGGCCTGCCTGAGGGGAATGTACCGTTTGTTACGGATGGAAGTTTTGACTCGGATTTTACCATTATTATTGCGGGTCCAAATTTTGGATGCGGATCGTCACGGGAACATGCTCCTTTTGCGTTGAAGGTTGCTGGTGTTAAGGCTATTATTGCAGAGTCGTACGCTAGAATTTTTTACCGTAACTGTGTTGATGGCGGGTTTGCGATTCCCTACGAAACCAGTGAACAGCTTAACCGGATTATTAATACGGGCGACGAGCTGAGAATTGATGTGGGTGCAAATACTTTGGAAAATATTACTCGCAACATTACCTACAAGCTTAATTCGCTGGGCGATGTGTTTAACATTGTTGAGGCTGGCGGGATTTTCAGTTATGCGAGGCAGGAAAATTTAATGGCCCAAAACTGATTTATGAATTTGACGAATAAGACTATAGAGCTTTACGATACCACTCTGCGTGATGGCACACAGGGTGAACATATAAACCTGTCGGTACAGGATAAGTTGCTTATTGCTGAAAAGCTTGACGATTTTGGGGTGGACTATATCGAAGGTGGATGGCCGAGCAGTAATCCGAAGGATGAGGAGTTTTTTATTAAGGCTCGACTGCTGAAGCTTGGGTGTGCCAAGTTGTGTGCGTTCGGGTCGACGGCGAGAAGTGTGGCGACGGTTGAAAGCGATCCTAACCTGCTTGGACTGCTGGGATCGGAAACTCCGGTTATTACCATTTTCGGTAAAACGTGGAAGGCACATTCCGTTAAAAGTCTCGGTATTTCGGATGAGGAAAATGCTGAACTGATATACCGATCGGTAGCTTTTTTAAAGGGTGAGGGTCGTGAGGTGTTTTTTGATGCTGAACATTTTTTTGACGGGTACAGGGATAATCCTGAGTTTGCCTTGAAGATGCTGCGTTCGGCGGTTGAGGGTGGAGCTTCGAGACTGGTGTTGTGTGACACTAATGGTGGATCGCTCCCCCACCAGGTGACAGAAACTGTGGCGCATGTTCTTGAGGTGACCGGGGTGCCGATTGGTATCCATAGCCATAATGACGGGGATCTGGCTGTGGCGAATTCTATAGCTGCGGTGATGGCTGGCGCTACGCACATCCAGGGAACTATTAACGGGATTGGGGAACGGTGCGGGAACACGAACCTGATCAGCGTTATACCTAATATAATGCTGAAGCTGCAGCGTTCTTTTTTGCATGTTGAGCTTCTTGACCAGCTGACTTCTCTTTCGAAGTTTGTCTATGAGATTTTGAACATGCCATCGAATACGAGGGCTCCTTTTGTAGGGAAATCGGCTTTTGCACATAAGGGCGGCATCCATGTGAGTGCTGTTATGAAGGAGAGCTCGCTATATGAACATATTGATCCTACCTTGGTTGGAAATCGGCAACGGGTGCTAATTTCAGAGCTTGCTGGACAAAGTAATATCCGCTATAAAGCTCAGGAGTTGGGGATTATTATTCCGGTAAAAAGCGATATTATTAAAAAAATTGTACACAATATTAAGGAACTCGAACACGATGGGTATCAGTTTGATGGAGCTGACGCGTCGTTTACGCTGATTTTGCAACGGGAAATGGGCAGCTTTTCACCGTTTTTTCAAGTGCTGGAATCCAAGGTCCATATTGAGTCGAGCATCAATACAAAAAATGTCGATCAAGCGGTTCTGAAGGTTAAGGTTGGCGAAGAAGTGGAACATATTGCTGCTGATGGTGATGGACCGGTTAATGCGCTGGATAAAGCGCTTCGCAAAGCACTGATCCATTTTTATCCTGAAATTAAGAGTATTAAACTGATTGACTATAAAGTTCGTGTGCTTGAGGAAAAAAGAGGAACCAGTGCTAAAGTAAGGGTGTTGATTGTTTCGAGCAATGGCAAAAATACATGGGGCACTGTTGGTGTTTCGACGAACATTATTGAAGCAAGCCTGCAGGCGCTTCAGGACAGCATGAACTATTACCTGTTTACCGTGAAGGCTGCCATCCCCCGAGTAATTCCATCCATTCAGAAATAACCTATTCCTGCCAGTTAGCATCGGGTGTGGTGCTGACTATGCTATGAGGTCTTTATAGTGTAACATTCTATTGCCTGGCAATACGTTTTTGTGTATCTTTGTTTTATACGCTTTTATTGCATCGCCTTTATTATTGAGGGTTGATTACATTCGTTAAAACAGAGATAATGCGGATACATGATCTGGATCCTGAAAACAGACCAAATGAGCGGTTTATGCTTAGTGGACCCGGGGCACTGAGTCCTGCGGAACTGTTGGCAATTATTCTGCGTACCGGTACAAAAAACCTTAATGTTGTTGATACCTGCAACGAGATCATTTCGAAATTCGGTCTTGAAAAACTTGCTGACACCACTACCCGGGAACTGCAAAAAATAAGGGGTATCGGAAAGGTTAAGGCAATGCAGATTATTGCTGTTTTTGAACTGAACAAGCGGTTGCAATATACACGCAATACTAAAAAAAAATTTAAGGCGTCTGAGGATATTTTTAATTATATGGATGGTCGCATCCCGGATGAAACAAAGGAGCATCTTTTTGTTTTACATCTGAATACGAAAAACCAGATCATAAAAAATGAGCTTGTTTCGGTTGGAACCCTCAATGCTGCACTGATTCATCCGCGTGAAGTTTTTAAGTCGGCAATCAGGGAGAGTGCTCATGCTATTATTTTGGTGCATAACCACCCTTCGGGTGACGTAGAACCTAGCAATGCTGATAAGCAGGTGACTGATTTGCTGAAAAAAGCAAGCGCCATCATCCAGATTGAGCTTCTGGACCATATAATTATAGCAAAAACAGAATGGTTCAGCTTTCGGGAGCGATCTCTTATGTGATGGAGCTCATTCCTAGCAGTTCAGGCGAATGCGTTAGTTGGAAAAGAGGTGCCGTCAACAAAGCCATTCGATGAAATTTCCCGTACGTTTTTTGCCTGAAGACCTTTCTGGGTTTTGTCGAGTTCAAAGTCCACGGCAGCATCCTGGGTGAGTACTTTGAACGTCTGTTCAGACTGTATGGCTGAAAAATGAACAAAGATGTCTTCTCCACCTTCTGGATTCAAAAGAAAGCCATAACCCTTTTTGCCATCAAACCATTTAACTTTACTTATTGCCATGATAAACGTGCAAATTTACTTTTGTTAATGATTTGCACTACACAATGGGGGCCGCTGTGTATCTGCGGTTAATTACAGTTGAAATATATATATTTATTCTCAGTTTTTTTACTTCCCCCTTTAAATAACACCTCTGCATTACGGTTTTTATTACTTTAATCTAGCGGCTCATAAATATTTTATAGCTAATAACCTCCTTATGACACCTATAAGCACATGAAAAAAATCATCATTATTACGGGAGCTGGAAAGGGCATTGGAAAAGCTATTGCTCTTGATTTTGCAAAAGCCTGTTTAAAACCCGGCGACTTTAACCCGGTGTTGGTGCTTGTGTCGCGAACTCTGTCGGAACTTGAAGATGTTGCTGCGGAGTGCCGATCTTACGGAGCTGAAACTGATACGGTTCAAATGGATATTGCGGATATTAAGGAGGTTAAGGGCCTTGTTGCGAGAACGCTTGAGCGGTTTGGAACGATTGACTGTTTAGTCAATAATGCAGGTGTTGGCAGGTTTAAACCTATTGCGGAAATAACTGAGGAGGATTTTGATTATACCATGTCGGTAAACCTTAAGGGGACTTTTTTCCTGACTCAAAAGGTTTTTTCGATTATGGAAAAGCAACAATCGGGGCATATTTTCTTTATTACGTCTATTGCTGCTGAAATGGCATTTAAGAGTTCATCGGTTTACTCGATGTCGAAGTTTGGCCAGAAAGGCTTGGTTGAGGCTCTGCGACTGTATGCCAGGGAGTGTTGTGTCAAAATTACCAATGTTATGCCTGGTGCGGTTTACACGCCTATGTGGGGCGAGGTACCTGATGCGTTAAAATCGTTTATGATGATGCCTGAAGATATTTCGGGGAGTATTGTGAGCACTTATCTGCTGCCTGCGCGTACGACAGTGGAGGAGCTTGTGTTCAGGCCTGTCGGTGGTGATATTAATGAGTAAACTATTGAATATGCAGTTGTGGGAAAGCCGATTTTTTTCGTGTATTTTCTGGTTCTTTTTTTAAACCCTAACGTTGTGTAGAATTAACTATGAGTCTGAAAGAAAAAATTGATCTGGATCTAAAAAATACAATGAAAAGCGGTGACAAAGACCGCCTGAATGCTATTCGATCGATCCGGGCCGCACTTCTTGAAAAAGAGGTCTCTATACGTGTTGGCGGCAAAGGTGTGCTGAGTGATGAGCAGGAAATAGAGGTACTGGTAAGTGTTGCAAAAAAACGCAGGGATGCTATTGAGCAGTTCAATGCGGGGAACCGTCCGGATCTTGCGGAAACTGAAACGCTGGAACTTCGTGTTATTGAGGAGTACCTGCCTGAACCGGTTTCGGATGACGATGTAAGGGCCGTTGTTGAGGGTGTTGTTGCAAAAACCGGTGCTTCATCCATGAAAGACATGGGCAAGGTAATGGGTGAGGCTATGAAAGCTCTTAAGGGGAAGGCTGATGGCACGAAGGTTCAGGAAATTGTCAAAGCTCTTCTTTCTGCATAACAACATTCTTTATACATCATGCTTGATATAAACGTTATCCGTCAGTTTCCTGAGGAAATTATTGCCATGCTGCACAAGCGGCAACTTTCGGCGGAGGAACCTAAACTTCTGGAACTTCTGGAACTGGACAAAAAGCGCAAGGGGCTGGTACAGCGTTCGGACGATCAGAAGGCTTTGCGTAATAAGGTATCGAAAGAGATTGCTGAAATTAAAAAAAGCGGTCAGGGCTCTGGTGATGAACTTATCCTTGAGATGAAAATGGTTTCTGAGGATATTTCTACCATGGATTCGATGTTGGGCGGTCTTGAGGTGGAAATGGAAAATATTCTGCTGGGTCTTCCCAATAAACTGCATCCTTCGGTGCCTGTGGGGCGAAATGCGGAGGATAACCAGGTTTTTAAAGAGAAGGTGAGCTTTGAGCATGATTTGAACTTTACGGTTAAAAACCACCTCGATTTGGGTCGGTCGCTCGGAATTCTTGATTTTGAGCGAGGTGCCAAGGTTTGCGGGGCGGGGTTTCCGGTCTATATCGGCAAAGGTGCACGGCTTGAACGTGCCCTGATTAATTTTATGCTGGACTTCCATGCTGAACAGAACGGGTATACGGAGGTGTTTCCGCCTTTTATGGTGAATCAGGAGTCTTTGAGGGGTACTGGACAATGGCCGAAATTTGCGGATCAGGTGTACCATATTAATGAGGATGACCTGTATGCGATTCCTACTGCTGAGGTGCCGGTAACGAATTTACACCGTGGCGAAATGCTTGATAATAAGGCTTTGCCGATTTCTTATGCTGCTTATTCGGCATGTTTTCGTCGTGAGGCTGGCAGTTATGGCAAGGATACTCGGGGGTTTTTGAGGGTGCATCAATTCAATAAGGTTGAAATGGTGAAGTTTACCAGACCGGAGGAATCGTATGATGCACTTGAACAGATTCGTGAGCATGCTGAATCAATTCTTGTGGCTTTGAAAATACCTTATCGGGTTCTTTTGCTCTGCAGTGGAGATATTAGTGCGAATGCTGCGAAATGTTACGATATAGAGGTATGGTCGCCGGCGGAGGAGAAGTATCTTGAGGCTTCGAGCTGTTCGAACTTTGAGGATTACCAGGCCAGGCGAGCTAATATTCGGTTTAAGCCTGACAGCAAGTCGAAACCTGAGTTTGTGCATACGTTGAATGGGTCAGGTCTGGCTACCTCCCGGCTGATGGTTTCGCTGCTTGAGCATTACCAGACTCCGGAAGGCAATATCATGGTGCCTGAGGTGTTGCGGCACTATACGAGGTTTGATGAGATTACTCAGGCTGCGGGGTAGGCTTGCAATGCCCTGCCATCAAGAAATTCGCGAACCATACGACTGACGGTTTGGACGTCGATTAAAAATGAGTCGTGTCCGTATGGTTCGTCGAGGTAGAGTATGCTTGAATGTGGCATATACTGTGCGAGCTCTTCCTGCTCTTCTTTTGGATAGAGGATATCGGAGTTGATGGAGAGGATTTCGATGGGGATCTGCAGTGCTTGCAGGACATCATAATACTCTCCCCTGCCCCTACCAAGATCGTGCGTGTCCATGGCTTTTGTAAGGGTGATGTAGGTGTTGGCATCAAACCGTTTGACAAGCTTTTTTCCCTGATGGTGCAGGTAGCTTTCGGCTTTGAAGGTGCCTGTGCTGCTCTGGACTTCTCGTCCAAACCTTGACTGGAAGTTTTCGAAGCTTCGGTAACTGCACATGGCCATCATTCTTGCGGCCCCGAGACCTCGTGCGGGTGGATGGCTTTGCAGGTACCATCCGTCATTCCAGTCGCGATCGGCATAGATGGCTTGCCGTTGTGCTTCGCTCTGGCCTATGCACCATGCGGAATGCCGGCCGGATGCTCCCATTGGCATCAGCGCCTGAACAACTTCAGGGTAGAGATATCCCCATTCAAGTACCTGCATGCCGCCAAGTGATGCTCCTACGGCGAGTTTGACTCGGTCGATTCCCAGATGACTCAGCAATCGACGCTGTACATGCACCATGTCCCTTATGGTTACTATTGGAAAATCGGGACCGTAATGCTTTCCAGTAAGGGGGTTCTTCGATAGCGGGCCTGTGGTGCCGTAACAACTGCCGAGAACGTTGCTGCAGATAATGAAATCGGTGTTTTCATCGAATGCTCCCCCTGTTGAAAACATTCCTTCCCACCAGGCATCGGCATCTGCAGATCCGGTCAGTGCATGACATATAAGGACCACATTATCTTTGCGGGAGTTAAGTTTTCCCCAGGTTCTATATGCTACCCGCACTGAGGGAAGAAGCCCGCCAAGTTCGGGGGCATAGGATTCGATTGTATCGAAGTAATGCGTTTTAGTGGATATGATATCTGAGTATGCTCTCATTGGTTCAATCAATGGAAAATGCCGCTATCGCACCCGTGAGGGAGAGTAACCCTTCAAAAAAAAGAGCTAGTGCGGAAAATATCTGAAGAGAGGTATGAACATGAGGCAATGCATGCATACCATCATCATTCCCGGTTATTTTTCCGGGATGGAATTGGCACCGCTCATTGTGCAATGACGGTTGCCAAGGCTTCTTTGGGCCAGTCCCTCCACCTTTCTGGATGATAGCTTGAAATCTTAAAAAGAACATTTATTAATGTTCAATCTACAACAGGGATTAGTATTTTACAAACTGCCATAAGGTACCAATGCACTTAAATGATTTTTATTATTACTCATGATCACAGCTCGGGAACTTGCTTTTAATGCTCTGCAGAAAATTGAAACTGAAAAGAAGCGATCTGACCAGATTTTACATAGAATGCTGCAGCATTCTGTGCTTAACCGCATCGACAGGGCTCTATCGACCGGATTGGTCAATGGTGTGCTGCGTTACAGGCTTCAGCTGGATTTTATTATCGGTAAATTTTATCACCATAAGCTTGATAAAGCTTCGCTTGTTATAAAAAATATTCTCCGACTTGGTGTCTATCAGATTCTGTTTCTTGACAAGGTACCTGATTGGGCGGCAGTTAATGAGTGTGTGAAGCTGGCGAGAAAGTATAAAGGTGACCGTATGTCGAAACTTGTCAATGGTGTTTTGAGGAAAATAACCTCTGAAGGTGTGACTCTTGATGAGTGGCTGAAAGATAAAAAACCGGAGGAACAGCTTTCTCTTAAATACTCTCACCCGTTGTGGCTTGTGGAGCGATGGATGAACACGTATGGACGTGAAAAAACTGAGGCTATTTTAGCTTATAACAATGAGTTTCCGCTGTTGGGGTTCAGGATAAACCGTTTGAAAACGTCGGGTGAGCAACTTTTTCTGGATCCCGCTCTGGAAGGTGTTTCCCGTGAATTGTGCGGGGTTGATAACTTTTTTCTTTCGAAGGAGTTTATCAGTTTTGAACCTGCGGTGAATGATGGACTTCTTACGGTTCAGAATCCAACGCAAAGTTTGGCTTGTCTGTTGCTGGATCCTAAGCCGGGCAGTGTTGTGCTTGACTTTTGTGCTGCCCCTGGAGGTAAAGCTACGTTTATTGGTGAACTGATGGAAAATAGCGGTGAGGTTATTGCTGTGGACCTTTATGAGCAAAAACTTTTGAAAACGGAATCGCATGCCAAGGCTCTTGGGATTACTATAATACATCCTGTTGTGGGGGATGCACGAAGCTTTGTGCCGGATGTTCGTCCTGATGCCATCATTCTTGATGCTCCGTGCACGGGGACCGGGGTACTTGGAAGACGCACTGAGTTGCGGTGGAAAGTTAACCCGGGTATGCTTCTGGAACTGCAGAAGTTGCAGGCGGAGTTGCTTGACCATGCGGCTGATTTGCTTGATGTGGATGGTGTGATGGTGTATGCGACGTGCTCGATTGAGCCTGAAGAAAATATGTTGCAGGTTAAATCTTTTCTTGATAGACATCCTGATTTTGTTGCTGATACTCAATATGGCGGGGTGCCTCTCGATTTTTTGAAGCATTTATCATCTGCTGGCGCTGTCCTTACGTTGCCGGGGGAGTATCCTGGATTTGACGGGGGGTTTTGCCAGCGACTGCGTAAAGTGAGCATGGTTTCGAATGAATAACTTGCTTAAGCAATACCGTGGTATTCTTGAGAGTTTTTTGAACTATATGCTGATTGAGCGTAATTTTTCAGCAAATACCAGGGAGTCGTATAGCAACGACCTTAAGCGGTATTTACTGTTTATGCAGCAAAGCTCTTTATCGCTTGAGGCGATAGAGCCTAGTCATATCAATGAGTTTATTAATGAGCTTTTCTTGATGGGGTTGGAGGCTAGTTCTATGGCGAGAAATATTTCGGCTATTCGATCTTTTCATAAGTTTCTTATTTCGGAACACACGCTTTCTGTTAACCCTGCGGAAAACCTTCATCTGCCGAAACTTGCCAGATATCTTCCTTCGGTGTTGACTGTTGATGAAACAATGCGGATGCTTGAGTCGCCTATGAATCAAACGCCTTGTGGGAAATATTTTTTGCGTGACAAGGCTATACTTGAACTTCTTTATGCGTCGGGTATAAGGGTGAGTGAACTGGTTAACCTTCAACAACAGAATCTTTATCTGGAATCAGGCTTTATACGAATTTTTGGTAAGGGATCAAAGGAGAGGCTGGTACCGGTTGGAAGTTCTGCCGTTACGTGTGTTAACCGGTACATTACGGAGCTTCGTATAGCACTTGTATCGGGCAAATCGGATGATTATCTTTTCCTTAATGCTCGAGGAATTAAGCTTACGCGTATGGCGATTTTTTCGATGGTGCGTAAATATGCGGTTCGTGCCGGGATTGACAAACGTATCAGTCCGCATACGTTCCGACATACTTTTGCGACACATCTGCTTGAGGGAGGGGCTGATCTTCGTGCTGTGCAGGAAATGTTAGGGCATACTTCCATTGTGACAACACAGATTTATACCCATCTCGACCGTTCGTTCATTAAGGAAGTGCATAAGACTTTTCATCCGAGGGGATAAAAAAAGGTTTAACGGATTTTTTGGTTGCAGTTGCTGCCATGCCATTGAATGAATGCGTAGCTCAGCTGGTAGAGCATCTGCCTTTTAAGCAGAGGGTCGTGGGTTCGAATCCCGCCGCATTCACCATGGTGATGTTGTTGTTCAGTATCCTTTGGTCTCGAGAATAAGCCTTTTTTTGTCGTGGCTTTCCATTTCTATTCTGAAGGCTGCCAGGTTCATGTTTACATCCAGGAAGAAAAAGAGCAGTGAACTGCTGAGACAGAGCATGCTGCCGATGAATACTGCTGACAAAACCATTGGCAGATCTATATTGACCAGTGCGCTGAGAAACAGCATAATTATCAGTAACGATGCCCCGAGACAGGTCATGCAGGCCAGCAGAATAGCAATACGGATATAGCGGGCTCGTTTCCAGAGGATGGCTACCTCTTTGTTGATTCGCAGGACGTATGACTCAGGATTTGATTCCAGATTATCCAATAGGGATCTTGAACGGTCTATAATGCGGCCGAGCCTGTTGGTCATGGTTAGGAGAAGTAGACCAAGGCCTGAGATAAGAATCATGGGCCCGATTGCGGTCTGAAGTATAGGGACAAGCTCCCTGAATGAGGTAACTGACATAGTATCCTTGTTATTATCAATAAAAAAACGATCGTCATCATCATCATCAATGCGGTCCTGAAACCGATAACCATCACCTGTAACACCCTGTTAAAATAGTAATTAATACTACACACGCAACCCCGGAGGGGAGGTTTTGCAAATGAGTAACAATCCCGAGCTATCGGCTCTAATTATGGGTTAAAGGTTATAAGATCACCGGATACAGGAATAGTTGCTTTGCAGTGCAGACGTTTTTCAAGAGTGTCCCGAAATATTTTTTTAACAGGGTCGTCGCCGTGTACAACAAAGATTTCGGGTTTGTTGACAAATCCACCTGCCCAGCGCAGGAGGTCATTTTGATCGCCATGTGCTGATAAACCGCCAATGGTATGGAGTGCTGCTTTGACTTTGCAGCTTCGACCATGTATGATAACCTCTTTATCGCCGTTTACGAGGGAACGGCCCAGGGTTCCTTCGGCCTGGAAGCCGGTCATGATCAATGAGCATTCCGGACGTTCTATATTGTGTTTGAGGTGGTGCAAAATTCTGCCGCCATTACACATACCGCTTCCGGCAATGATTATTGCTCCGCTTTTTATGGCGTTGATTGCTTTGGACTGTTCAGGTCTCGGGGTGAAGTGTAGGTTTTTTATATGTGGCATTATGCTTTTATCGTTACGAAAAGCAATTGCCTCTTCGTCGTAGAGTTCGGGATAATCCCAATAAATGCTGCTGGCTTCTATTGCCATTGGACTGTCGAGGTAGACCTGCCACTGATCGAGACCCCACTGGTCGTAGTATTGACCGAAAAGGTAGAGAAGTTCCTGGCTTCTGCCGATGGCAAATGCTGGAATGAGAATGTTTCCGTTTCGGGTGCTGGATGAGCGTAGAATTTCGCCTATTTCGGCGAGCGTCAGGTTGAGCTCGCGATGAAGGCGGTCGCCGTAGGTACTTTCAAGAATTACAGCGTCGGCCTCTTCGATTGTTACGGGATCTTTCAGGATTGGACTGCTATACTGACCTACGTCGCCACTGAATACCAGCTTTTTGGTTACGGAGCCTTCCTGGAGCCAGACTTCCACAAGTGCTGAACCAAGGATGTGGCCGGCATCCTGGAGGCGAATTGTTATGCCTGGCAGAATGTGATGCTTTTCGTTATAGGGCAGGCCCGTCATGGTTGTCAGGGCGTGCAGTGCGTCGTTGCGGGTATAGAGTGGTTCTGCATGCTGGTCCTCATGTGTTTCGGGGTGTTTGCGGCGGTATTCGGCATCACGTTCGCCCAGGGATGCTGAGTCGAGCAAAAGAACTTTGCAGAGATCTACGGTGGCATGCTGTGTGTAGACGGTGCCTCTGAAACCCTGTTTTACCAGTAATGGTAGACGGCCTGAGTGGTCTATATGTCCGTGGGTAAGCACAACGGCACTGATTGATGCGGGATCGAAGGGAAATGGCTGGTGATTGAGGGCTTCGTCTTCTCGGGAGCCTTGGATCAAACCGCAGTCCACAAGAATCTTGTACCCGTTCAATCTAAGAATGTGAGAGGAACCGGTCACTCTGTCTGTTGCGCCGTAGAACTGAAGTTCCATCATTGTGGTCTATCCTTTATTATAGGATTGTTCAGTGATCATCCCTGAAAAACCGGAATCAGTACTTACAATATACAATAAAGAGGAAGCGTAAGAAAAGAGAGTGATGTTCGGGAACGGGTATAAAAAAAAGCGGGGAATTACTTCCCCGCCTGAATTTCGCTTCGTTTAGGTTTAGCCCTTGCGTTTCTTTTTGCTGCCTGTGAAGAATGCAGTTTCTTTTCCGGCTGGCTTAAATGGCTTTTTGAAGGGCTTTTTTATTCCGTAAGGTGATGACTGGCGCTCCTGATCTTCCATTTTGGAGAGTCGTAGCTGACGTCCACAAACTCTTACTTTACGGAGTTCGTGAAACACGTCTTCTGGCATTCCTTGTGGAAGTTCTACAGTGCTGTATGAATCGTTGATTGATATTTGTCCGACTGATTCAGGATCAAGGCCGACTTCGTTGAGTATGGCTCCGAGAATGTTACCGGCTTTTACGCCATGGGTACTGCCGACTTCGATGCGGTACCTTTCTTTGCCTTCTTCACCATAGGTTTCGTCCTTTTTCCTTCTTTTTACTGGTCCACGGTCTCGGTCTCGGTCTGAGCTGCGGTCACGGTCGAATCCATCGCGATCTTCACGTGGTCTTGGCTTTTCGGGCTTGTTTGATAGAAGAAGCGGGGTTTCGCCCTGAACCATGGAGGCTAGTGCTGCAGCGGCTTCTAGTGCCGGAACATTATGTTCGTGACAGTATTGCTCGATCAGGTTGGTAAAAAATCCAAGATCTTCGGCGGCAATGGTATCGGTAATTTTTTGATTGAACTTTGCTACCCTCTTGTTGTTGATAACTTCTGTGGAAGGCAATTCCATCAATTCGATTCGACTATGAGTAGCTTTTTCTATGGAGTAAAGCATATTTTTCTCTCGTGGAGAGACAAATAAAATGGCATCTCCTGCACGTCCGGCTCGACCTGTTCGTCCTATGCGGTGCACATACGATTCGGTGTCGGATGGGATGTCGTAGTTGATAACATGGCTGATGCGTTCGACATCGAGTCCTCGTGCAGCAACATCTGTTGCAATAACAATGCTTAGTGCGCCGTTCTTGAGTTGCTCGACTGTTCTTTCACGCTGGTTCTGGGGCATATCGCCGTTAAGGGCTGCTGCTCCATATCCCCTTGCCTGTAGTTTTTCAGCAAGTTCGAGGGTCATGGTTTTTGTGCGGACAAAAATAAGCATTCCATCGAATGGCTCGACTTCAAGGATTCGGGTAAGTATGTCGATTTTGTGGCTTCCACCAACAATCCAGTAACGCTGGCGTATGGTGTCGACTGTTGTGGTTTTGGTCTGGATTGTAACTTCCGCCGGATTATTCAGGTATTTTTGTGCAATACGGCGAATAACGGAGGGCATGGTTGCTGAAAATAGAGCTACCTGGCGGCCTTTTGGAGTCTGGTCGAGAATCCATTCGACATCGTCAATAAATCCCATGCGAAGCATTTCGTCTGCTTCGTCGAGTACAAGGCATTTCAGTGAGGAGAGGTTAAGTGAACCGCGTCGCATGTGGTCCATAACTCGACCTGGTGTGCCTACAACAACGTGCACGCCGCGTCTGAGCATGCGAAGCTGAATGCCGTAATCCTGGCCTCCGTATATAGGTATAACATGGAAGCCTTTGAGGTATTCTGCGTAGCGCTGAAATGCCTCGGCAACCTGTATGGCAAGTTCTCTTGTCGGTGCAAGCACAAGAGCCTGGGGTTCGGCTTGTTCGAGAGTGATATTTGAGAGTATCGGAAGGGCAAACGCTGCTGTTTTTCCGGTACCGGTCTGTGCCTGACCGAGGACGTCACGCCCTTCAAGAATAAGTGGAATTGTTTGAGCCTGAATGGGAGTGGGGTTTTCGTACCCGACTTCTGCGAGGGCTCGCATTATAGGTTCGGCGAGCTGAAGGCTGTTAAATTCCTGCGGCAATAATTGCTGTTCTTTCATTTTTGGTGTTCCTGATTCCAAATCATTGAGTAAAAAAGCCTCGTATGAGGCGGGAGTGGCAGCAATGCAGGAAAGAAAAAAAATGAAGAAGAGTTCTCATCAACCGAAAACATCCGGGCAACTTCAGACAATACCGAGCGCCATTGTTTCGTCACAAACACTGGAAATATTGTAGTCTGTTGGACTATATATCCCTGCGTCCTTTCTTAGCATATTCACCACGCATTAAAAACGTCAGCATAGTACGATTTTTTTTGGCTAAAGACGAATTTATTTATGGTTGTTGAGGTACCGTGATCCATGAACTTCAGGATATGCATGAAACTTTGCATTTTTTTGGGGGAAATAAGCTGATGGGAGTCGGCTTGTGACTTTTTTATTACCTTTACGGTGGTTCCCTGTGTTTACACAAGCAAGATATAATATCTGATGCCTAGTTTTTCCCTCTTTTTGTATACTCTGGTGTTTCCCCTTATTTCTGGTACTGCTAGACTTTTCAGTCCTTTTTTTACTAAACTTCGAACTTTTTTTGAGGTACGAAACGGGGTGTTTCGTGAGCTTGAAAAAAAAATCGGGGCACTCTCCTCTTCTGCTTACAGGGTATGGATACATGCTGCGTCGGTGGGAGAATTCGAGCAGGCACGTCCGATAATTGCGTCTTTGAAAGCGAAACGATCGGACATTATTTTTTTTGTATCATTTTTTTCTGATTCGGGATATAACGCGAGATTAAACTTTCCTGCAGCTGCTGTGTTTTATCTGCCGATTGACACGGCGAATAATGCTAAAAGACTGGTCTCATTGCTTAAACCTGATGTTTTGCTTTTGATGCGTTACGATTTTTGGCCTAATCACCTTGTGGAGGCTAAAAAATTCGGCACAAAGCTGATTCTTGCGGCTGCTGTGCTGCAGGAGAATTCCCCTTACTTTAATCCGATACTGAAACGTTTTTATCGCAGTATTTTTTCCCTTTTTGATTGGATCTTTACGGCTTCACCAAATGACATGATTGCGTTCAAAGAAAAATTTATGTGTCGTCAAACCGAAACTGCTGGAGATCCCCGGTTTGATCAGGTCTTGATGCGCAGTAAAAATTTTTCGGATAAGGTTGAGAGTCTCAAACCTTTTTTCAGAAACCGAACGGTACTTGTTGCTGGTAGTGTGTGGGAAAAGGATGTGAAGTTGATTCTTTCGTCGTGGCAGGAACTCGAAGAACAGCCTGCGCTTATTCTTGTGCCGCATCAAGTTCATCCTGAACATACGGCAACTCTCTGCGGGGAGCTTCAGAACCGATCGATTGCATTTACAATGGTTTCGGCTTTGAATGATTCTTTCGATCCTGACAGACAAGTTCTGGTGATTGACCAAACAGGTTATCTTGCTGAGTTGTATGCAATCGCTTCTTTAGCTTATGTTGGCGGGGGGTTCGGGGTGAATGTGCATAATACCCTGGAACCAGCTGTTTATGGGATTCCTGTGGTGTTCGGCCCGAATTTTCATAACTCTCCTGAGGCAGAAGCTCTTGTTGCTGTCGGAGGTGCTGAAGTTATTTATAATCAGGCAACACTTTCAGCTGCTCTGAATGTGCTGGTTACGGTCAGCGTGGAAAGAAGAAAGAGAGGGCTTTTGGCTAAAAAATTTGTTACGGACAGGTCCGGAGCTACTGAGAAAATTGCTGACAATATCGTAAGCATGCTCCATTGACATAATTTTTTATTCCCCATAGAAATATGACAATGGCTCACGCTTTTATTGCCTCTCACTTGAGCTGGGATGAGGGGTTTAGAGTATCCTTAACTGCCTTGATCGGTTCAATTTTTGGTAGTGTAATAGGGCGTTTACGATACCTTTTTGACCATCCCTGTATGGTGAGGGCTTTAAACGTCTGGGGTCCGGTCAGGTTTCCTGTGATTTTTAAATATTTGCCGGATATAATTCGAGTGCCTGTCCGCACTTCCGCATTGCTGATATCAATCTGCCAGATTTTCTTTTTAAAGTCTCGTATAACGAGAATTTTTTGGTCCTTTTGGTACTGAATAACTTTGCCCCCGAGCAAGCCTTTTTCTGCGTGTGTCCATCGGTGTTCATTGGCGTAAACAAGTTTGTTGTATACATGAACATTTTCAATAAGATAAAGATGGATGTACTTGCCGACATCGATGGTATTTAATCCAACACTGAGCAGAAGACTTGCAAACAGTGCTCCTGCTATTACTTTTGTTGTTGCGTACTGGTAGCCTTTTTTGGTGTGACGAAATCCGAAATAGGCTACAAGAGTGAACAGGGCAAGCGCTCCCAGCCATATATAGGGGATACTTGCAACAATCTCGGCAACCAGTGGACGTTCTGCCAGGAATAAATCGATGTATTCGTGGTCTTCAATGAAATCATTATCAATGAAAACATAAATCGCTGTTGCCATCGCAATGCTGCCGGTTAGGACAGAAATTACTGCAAGCAACCAAAATCCGAAACGTTGAAGCGCAAAGTGCCATTTTGGAATAGGCACGGCCTTTCTTTTTTCGATTTCTTCTAAAATTGTTTTGGATCTGTCCTTGAGCATAATCATTATGTCGAACTCGCTTCTAAATAACTTTTTATCTTTTTCTTGGCCCGATTAATCATTGTCGCTACAGTGCCCTGCGGGAGTTGCAGAATATCGGATATTTCTTCGTAACGTTTTTCTTCAAAAAATTTCAATACAATAATTTCTCTGCTTTTGGAATCCAGCCTGTCAACTGCAGATTGCAGTTCGGTTGCGGAGTACTTTTGGCCATTTTGAGTTGTCAGGTCAAAGTCGTCAGCAACTTTTTCAAATAGATATAGGTCACCCTCTCTTTCTAATACACTCGGACCGTTCTTTTCCTTTCGAAAAAAACTGATTATTTCATTATGTGCAATTCTGTAGATCCACGATGAAAACTGAAGCGAGTGATCGTAATCGTTAAGATGAGTGTAGGTCTTGATGAAAATTTCCTGCAGCAGGTCCTGTGCCGTTGCTTGATCTCTGCATCCTAAACGGGTTATATATCGTAAAAGCGGTGCTTCATATCGACGAACGATTGCAGCAAATGCCTGTTTATTGACAAGCGTTTTAGAAACCAGTTCCTGATCGGTGATCTGCTGTTGCTCTTTTTGTCGTGAAGGTTCGGCCATATCCCGTTGAAAAATCCTGAATTTCGGTGGTTCAAGCTTTGTTGAGCAGCTATAGCCTAATGGACTATCTAATTACGTAAAAATTGATCTGCTGTGTAGCTGTGCATTTAATCCAGTCGGGGCTTGACTCCCTTGATATCATGGAAAGATACAACACCTAGCAGGACATCTTGTTCATCAGTTATGGGAATGGCTCGGAAGGAGTAACGTGTAAACATGTCTACAGAATCCTGAAGGGTATCATCCGGATTGAGTGTGATGAGACTGTCTGTCATGATTTCGCCTAGTGTCTGCTCTGGTTCTGCAGCTATCAGCTCTCTTAGATCGACAACTCCCTGCAGGATGTTTTCTTCATTGACAACATAGACGTACATAATGACATCCATATCGCCGGCAACTTCACGATAATTGTTAATGACATCCCTGACAATGGTCTCAGACGGTCGTTTGATAATCTGCTGCGTAGAGTAGAGCATGATGTTTTCATCGTGCTTATCGATCATCTGCTGCACCCTCTGCTTGTTTTCAATGTCAACAAACTCGATAATTTCATCGGCCTCCGAAGCAGGCAATGCCGAAAGGATATCGGCAACCTGCGCAGGACTCATTTCATTGATTAATTCGGCAGCCCGTTCTTTTTCCATTGAACGGATTAGCTCCCGCTGTACTCTCGGCTCAACCTCTTCAAGGGTATCAGAAGCCAGTTCCGGCTCGATCTGGTTGAATACGGCCATACGCTGACTACCATCCAGCTCCTCGAGAATATCAGCCAGATCAACAGGATGAATGTCGTTGATGTTTTCCTTGAGAACATTGAGCTTGACATTACCTTCAAAGCTGCCGATAGTCTCCGGCAAAGGCTGCACATAAAGCCAGGAGATACTGGATCCCTCTTTGTATTTTGCAAGATAATTCGCAAGCTTTTTAAACCCCATTCGCCGGAGAATACGAAAACGGTTGAAATCTACATCAGTGACAAAAAGGCGGTCGTTCTGAAACAGTAGCTTGACATCATACACCACTTCAATCTCGTGATCATCCATATCAAGGATCTTTTTATCAAGTATATAATCTTTCAGAAAAATATGGTTGTCGAGGGGGTTCAGTTCATACCCTTCAGTGCTGGTGATTTCTGAAACAATCTCCGTGTTGGATATCAAGGTGATTTTATCCCAAGGCAGCAGCAGGAGGGGATCTCCATAAGGCTGGTGAACCAGCAGGTGGGTAACTTCAGGAACTTTACCAGCGTTTTCCTGTATCACGAAATCTTTAAGCTTGCCGATTGAACGTGTTTTCAGATAGACTCGGCGTCCGACAATTTCGGTTAGATAAAATTCACGATCCAGTATAGTAACCATGTTGTCGTGTTTGGGGTTTTATAAAACAGTGATGAATTTGTAGATCATCAAAAGCACCAGCACAAAAAGGTATATCCTGAGAACCGCCAGAGAGAATTTAACGCCTTTCGACATTTCAATCTTTGGTTTTCCATAACGCTGGTTTATCTCACGAATCTTGCTTCTAAACTGTTTGAGCATCCTCATTTTGTCGCTTCCTCTCGGATTACTGGAAAAGATTAGGAAAAAGTGCACTGACACCATACAAAGTCGAGAGTACGATAATTAAAACAACAATGATAACACTGACAGTATTCTGCAAAGGAGTATTGGCATACTCACCCATTGTCTTTTTATCGTTAAGCAGTAATATCAAAAAAACCAGTGCTGCAGGCAGCAAAGTCACCGCAACAACTTGAACAAACAGAGTAATGAGCACGAGAGGAGCGCCAGGTATAAGAGGAACAACACCTGCAGTAGCAAGAGTAAGAAAAAAAGAAATATAGAACCAGGGAGCTTCCTTCACCTTCGTGTTAAGCGAGTGGGCCCATCCGAAAATTTCTCCAAACGCCCACGAACTTGCCAGTGAAATGCAGATTGCCCCAAGCAGACCGGCGTCAAACAATCCAATAGCCATGAATGCACCAACATAATGGTTAGTCTTCATCAGCATTCGCGCTGCTGTAGCGGCATCGTCGATTGGAGCTCCATTCAGTAGTGTCCCGGTTACAATCACAATAAATATCGCAACGACAACAGTGATGATAGAACCAATCAAGGTATCAAGTTTACCCATGTTGATATCCTTTTCTTGTAATCCTTTATCAACAACAGAGCTCTGCTGGAAAAACAGCATCCATGGAGCAATAGTCGTCCCGATATTAGCCATGAGCAAAAAAAACAGCTCATTATTGAATCCACCAGGCAGATTAGGAATCAATCCCTGACCTAAAATACTTGATACTGAAGGGTTGACCATAAAGGCCGCCGGAATATAAATCAGGTTCAGCAAGCAAAAGCCCAAGGCAATCTTTTCCCATGTCCAGTATCGGCCATTGAGAACAATAATGCTCATAAGGAGCACAACCAGAATCACGGTTATCCATGCAGGGATACCGAAGATGCTTAAGGCAGCGGTCATGCCGACAAATTCAGTGACTAGCGTCAGCCAGTCCACAAACATAAGGTCAATGAGCGAGAACCATCCCCAGAATGCGCCAAAACTCTCAAAAATAGCTTCAGCATGCCCTCGCTTGGTAACCGCACCAAGCCGAACCGTCATTTCCTGAACATAATAAGCGACAGGTATGAGAAGCAGTAAAAACCAGATGAGGTGATAACCGTATTTGGCGCCTGTGGCTGCATAGGTAGTAATACCGCCGGCATCATTGTCGGCAATCATTACGACAAGGCCCGGACCTGCAATAACAAGGTAGAGTCGAACTGCTTTCCAGACTTTTTTAAACCGGAAGTAGAGAACGGAAAAAAAATCCATATCCGTTGAGTTGGACGTTGACGAAACCCGGCATTAAAATTGAGGCGGAAAGGACTCAGGCATAACACACATAGGTGATTTTTTCAATGCCTGAAACGGGAAGGGGGTATGCATTGAAAATACGAATGCGACCAGGTTCATACTCACCATTCAATCTGGCGCAAATTTACCATTATGTGGTCACTTTACAAAGTCGTTTTTCTAATCATTTGAGAAGAAAGAAATGAAGTATATACCGTATATGTGGTATTTGATAATATTCGCTTGCAAAGCCATGAAATATTGGCCTTTATTAGCAATTGACAGCAACTGTTAAACGGTATTTTATCCCCTCGAAATTTGTCAATTTTGGGTAATAAATATTTTATTACCCGCAACCCGGTGAAAATGGCTGTATGGCAAAATTCTATGACCGCGCGAAAATGACAGACTATCCTGATGGTAAACCGTCGTTCAGGCAAATGCTTTGTAATTCAAATTATGCTTTCCTTAAGTTGTTGTCGTTTAGAATATTCATTGTTCTTGCCTACCAGATAATGGGGATCGTGGTGGGATGGCATATTTATGAGCTGACACATGACACTCTTGCTCTTGGCTTGATTGGTCTGGCTGAGGTTGTTCCGTACTTTTCATGTGCACTTTTTGCCGGTTATGCAATTGATCACTATTCCCGACGAATGTTCGGTGTGGTGGCCTGTCTGATGTTGGTGGTCAATGCTCTGACACTTACTGCTGTTTCGATTGGATGGATCAGTGGTAATCCTTCATTGTGGATATATGGATCTATAGCTTTTGGAGGTGTTGCACGCGCTTTTCTCGGGCCTTCGTATAGTGCGATGTTTGCTCTTGTTTTGCCTCGAAATCATTATGCGCATGCATCCGGAATCGGCAGTTCAGTGTTCCAGCTGGGACTGGTTATGGGGCCTGCGCTTGGAGGAATACTGGTGGGATGGGCTGGCAAAACTGCAGGCTATGGAGTGGCAACCGGACTCTGTTTATGCGCTGCGGCAGCGCTGCTCTCTCTCCGTGTCGACGAACCTCCTTCTGCTGGAAGTACTCCTATTTTTACCAGTATAGCCGGCGGATTGAAATTTGTGTTCAGCAACCAGATTATTCTGGGGGCCCAGTCACTGGATATGTTTGCCGTTCTTTTTGGTGGGGCTGTGTCGATGCTGCCTGCATTCATTCATGATGTCTTTCACTATGGTCCTGAGGGATTGGGGATTCTTCGTGCTGCACCAGCTATTGGCGGCATGATGACTGGTCTTTTTCTTTCACGGCATCCTATCAATTTACATACAGGACGATGGTTTCTTGGAGCTGTTGCCGGATTTGGTATTTGTATTATCTGTTTTGCGATTTCGGTGAATTTCTGGATTGCTGGACTGTTACTGCTGTCCTCGGGTGTTTGCGATGGAGTTTCAGTTGTGATGCGAACAACTATTATGCAACTTCTAACACCTGATGACATGCGTGGCCGTGTTTCGGCTATTAATGGCATATTTATCGGGTCTTCCAACGAGCTTGGTGCTTTTGAATCGGGTATCGCAGCCCGATTAATGGGGCTTGTGCCATCAGTAATTTTTGGTGGAATAATGACACTCACGGTGGTTGCTGCGACGGCTAAATTGGCTCCAAATCTTCGAAGGTTTGAGCTTGAACAACTTTATTAAACATACTGTTTTAATTGAAATCTTGAGGGTGTACTCCCCTGCCCTTTACTCGCGTTTCACTATTTTATTATTATTTATTATGTTGTAAGTGCATCAACACAGAATGTCAGGCATTCCCTGTTGAAGTAACATATCCCTCATATGTTCAAGTGCAGAAACATACCGTTGACAGATTGTGTTATATCTATTTTTTGTGTATTTGCTTCCCATGATTCCATAAAGACTTTCAGATAAGAACATTATTTATCTTGCTCCTTTGTGGGTTGTTTGATTTTTCAAGAGTTTCAGATATAAACCTTTAAAGATTAGCTTTTACACAAATGCATATTTACCGTCGACAATTAATCTTAATGTTAATCACAGTATTCTCTTGTGTTTCGTCACTTGCATCCGCTCAGGATAAACTGCTTTTTTCAGGGTTTGCTTTTTCAGGAAACTATGAGAACAGGAAAGAACTCTACCCATATTCTTCTCAAATTGAACTGTTGAAAAGTGAAAATGGACAACCACTCCTCAATAAAGTATTTTATGAAAAGGTAAAAGCTCGCCCGAATGAGGATGCAAGATTAACAACAGAACTTGGCAGAATTGGTCAAGGCAACCAAATCGCAGTTGCATTTGCCCTTACTTATGAAAAGGTCGAATACATGGAACTGGATGGCCATCTGCTTTTATTTCTTGGCATTAATGCTAATGTTCTTGCATTCGATAGAGCAACAAAACAGTTAATTGCCGCTTATCCCCTTCGTATAAGGTACCATGACACTGTCAATCAAAGGCTGAGTGATGAACAGATTACCTCATTGTTTAAAAAACTTTATTTAACCAATGAGTTGGGAATTAACCCTTTTGATGAGTGGCTTAACAAGTTTGCTCAAATAAAATTTAAAGGGCGTTATACAAAGTATTTACAAGTTAAAAATATTGATATCGAACCGGAGGCCTTGAAAATAGCCGCCGCGAATAATCAAGGCCCGAAGGCACTAAAAAATCTTATCGCTAATGAATTGGAATCGTCCATTGCCTCAACTAACAATATACCGATTATACCATGGAGCCCTGGTGAAGTTGTAGGAAGAGTAATGGCTATGAGATTCTGTGATGGAAATACGTTTAATTTAAACCTGCCGAATCCTGATTATGAAGTTGATTTTTCGCTTCGTGCTTTTCGCGGTACGGAAGTGGAAGGAGCCTACTCAAGACAAAAAATTTATAGGGTGCTGGGGACAATTAAAATTTTTCAGCCGGATATCAAGAAATATCATTTGAATGAAAATATCTATAATACTCAGATTGTGACTCTCGCAAAAGCCTATGATGCAAGAGTGGAAAATTGGGAGCAATACAAAAAAACATTGAACGAACTGCTGTATGATACTTCTAAACAGTTTTCTGCTGTAAATTCGGGCTGGATGAAGGAACATGCTTCAAGAGGTGGCGAAGCGATTGACTCTTTTCGTGATACTTCGAAATTATTTGATCAATTAAAATAACCTTGTTAATACCATGAAATTAAAATCATTATTGCTTCTTGTGGGTTTATCGCTTTTAATTACTGAGCCCTCGATAGCTGAGCCTATGAGGTCAACTCATTCTCTCTTTACTTTTCTATTTATGGCTCGTAAAGCCACGTCAATCACTCAATTTGATGAGAAAAGAACAGATGTTCGGGTACGTCGAAATACTTCGCCGGGTAGTGTAGGGTTTGTTTCGGGAACCCAGGTAGAGCAAACAGGTGGCAGTACCCAAAGAAAAGAAGATGCTGTTACTTATGCTGTTACGAGTTCGCAGGACATAGATTCTGCAATGGGTGAGGTGCTTACAACTGCTGGAATTGAGTATGCCGCGTATGATGATGTCATGATAAATGGTGGTGGTCCTGATCCTGCTGTGATTAAACCTGAATTTGTCCATAAGGATGATTTAAGCGCACAGACAAGAGCGAAAGTTATTAATGCAGCGAGAAAATGCGACGTTCGGTATTTAGCCACTGGTACAATCGATATAGGTGTTAATGATGTCGACCCGGTATCAGGCAACAAACGTGTGTATGTTTCTGTACGTGCAAATCTCTGGGATATCAGCACAACTCTTCCTAGAAAGATTGGTTCGGTCGGCCCGGTTCAGTTTTCAGGTTTAGGACCTGACCAAAGTGTTGCAAGCCGTAATGCGCTTATCGTGGCTGCTAAGGAAACAGCATTGAGCCTTGTTGATCAGTTAAATGCGAAAGGTGTTCGATAAATTATTATCAAAACCAAATTGAACTCATTATGAAGTTAAAGTCGTTGGTTCTTGTTGGAGCATCGCTACTTTTCGCATCGCCTGCTATGGCTGCTTTTGGACTCCCCAATATACTCGGTGTGAGCGAATCACATGGGGGAAAGGCAAATGTTAGAGAAGTTGTTCATGATTGTCGAAGAGCTTTGCATGAGTACCTTGAGTCACAATATCTGCTTATTGATGCTTTGGACTTGAAAGAGGAATTAGCGGCCAGAAAAGCCACGCTTAAATTTGCGGAAAAAGGTAGCGCTGCACAATCGGATGAAGACATGATAGCTGAATCCGCTGCTTGCAGTGACGTGATACAACCGCGTATTGAATCGAATAAAAGTATGGATGCTGAGCATAGAAAACTCGCTGCTGTTGCTGCCCTGAAATATGTTCGTGCTTCTTTAGAGACAAAAAAAATGGCTAGTGAGCTTACTCGTCTTGACACGGGATCGCTTGGGTTCGGTGATATTGGTCCTGTTTTGTATCTGGTTAGAAATGTTCCGCCTTTGGTTTCAAATGCGGTTTCAACAACGAGCAAGCTTATGAAATATTTATCGGCAAATAATGTGGATGTAACCGAAGCAAATAAGGCTGCGGGTGATCTTGGGGTCTAGACTAAGGCAACCTAACCATTAAAACTGATGCCAATAAAACCTTTGAGGTATTTCGTTGCTGGGGTTGGAATTATTTTTGCCGGCTCTATGATGATTTCTTGTGATAAAATACCGGACTTACCTTTCGGAGCTTCGAAAGGTAAGTTGAAAGTTGCTTCTGAGGAGCAACAAAAGAAAGAACCGGAGGGGGTGAAACCTAATACCATTATTGTATCGGGTACTGGTCCAACGGAAAAAGAGGCCATCACTGAGGCTCTGGTAATGGCTGTATCAAAGATTCGCGGCGTCAGTGTTAGCAGTGAGGATAAAAAGCAAATAAAAGAGTATCAGGAAACACATCCTGTTTTGCCTGGTCAAAAGGTAACTGAGGGATCGCATCAACAGGATGTCAGGACATCTACACAAGGTTTTATCCCTGATTATACGGTCTTGGAATCGCAGAAATCGGGATCATTGTTTTCGAGTGAATACACTGTAAAGTTAGAGGTTGTTGCGCCTTCGAAATATCATGCCGGCGTTGAAATAAAACGGAAAAAATTGGCGGTGGTGCCTTTGCGGATCCCTAAATATTCGGCTGGGGAGGGATTTGCTAAAAACTGGATGCAAGACCTGGAAGTATCTTTGGTTCAATCCGGAAGGTTTGCCATGCTTGACCGAAGCTTTGCTGAAGTTACAAAGAACGAAACTGATCAGTATTCTAACGGGGATTTTTCTGATTCAGAGTTAGCACGGCAGGGACAGAAGTCGGGTACTGATTACATTGTTACTGGTGAACTTATCAAGTACAGTTCGACCGAATCGCAAAATGATAATAAGGGAGACCGAAAAAAATCGCCTTCGAATGTTGTGGGCATTAGAATAATTGATGTTTCCACTGGTCAGGTGAAGTTTGCAAAGAATTACTCTGAAAAAGCCAATGTCGCATTTAGTGATATTATTGATTTCTTTTTCCCAATATCCCTTGTGGGTTTAAATGGGTCGGAAGTAATTATTGGTCAGGGGGGTGAAAATATAGAGGTTGGTCAGAAGTATGGCGTTTTTTCTCTGGGTCAGGTCCTGAAGGATCCATATACAGGGGAGTCTTTGGGCAGAACTGAGACCTCTGTTGGTTTGATTGAAGTCACTGCATCAGGGTTTAAAACCAGTCAGGCAAAAATCTTGAGTGGATATGAACAAATAAAGGCGGGTATTAACAGTGGCTTGATTATCAGAAAAATTAAACCTGAAGTTTTAAGTGAAAACAAAGACAATCATAAGTCTGTACATAAAACGAAAAAAATAAACCTTGAGGGTTTATGGTAATAAAAAAAAGAAATTACAGGTTGTATCCGGTTAAAATAAATGAGAGAATACTGATGAAAAATAAATTCTTAGTCATTACCGCGGCACTTGTTGGTATGGTGGTTTTGGATGTCCATATATCCTATGCTGATGCAGCTTTCTGGAAAGAGAAGGACCGGGAGGAGGCTGCAACGCAAGAGAAGCTTCATGAACAAAAGCTCGAAATCATGGATGCGAAAGCTGATGCTAAATTGCGCCAGCAGGAGGAAAAAACTGAGCAGGAACGGTTACGCTTACATCGCGAAGAGGTACGGCTTCAGGAAAAGGAGTTACAACGGGAGCGACTGCGCCCTCAGAATACCTATATCATCGTTGAGCCTTGAGCTTTTATTTAATTACAGTATAGACAAGCACCTGTTTAATCATCCATACCGAGGAGAAATTGCACCTTGTCTGATGCAACAAGGTTGAGCTGTTTTTTTTTCCTCCCGCCCCTGATTAACAAACATCATACTCACCAATTATTGATGCTTCATCAATTTTAATCGGGAGTAAGCTGTGGTGTGTTGATTGCTCTGCTATGGAACGTGCCAACTGTTAGTAGTTGAAATTTCACGTACATTCTTTGCCTGCAATCTATGACCTTTGCTGTCAAGCTCGAAATCCA
>SESF01023568.1_pt1 | contig 41532 bp, 41 predicted proteins | sample 3171521 | NCBI WGS metagenome assembly SESF01 (sample SAMN10866945, study PRJNA518727) | freshwater metagenome | biome: subpolar coniferous forest; feature: holomictic lake; material: water; isolation source: holomictic Lake 227, 6 m and 8 m depth | place: Canada: near Kenora, Ontario | collected...
CGGGTCGGCGGCGTTGAGGTCCGTGGCCGCCCCTTCCTGGTCGGCCGCGTCGAGGGCACGGCTGTTTTGCAGGAGTTCCTCGAACGTCTCCGCACCGACGCCGTAGGCGCTCTTGATGGCCCGCAAAAGCTGGCTGCGCGGCACGAGCGCCCACGCGATGGTCCGCCCTCCCACCAGCTGCGCGGCCAGTTGCCGGGCCGTGGCGTTGAAGACGTCGCAGGTGGCCAGCCGGATCGTCGCCTCCTCCACGGCCAGCGGCAGGATGTGGTGTTTGAAGACGAACCGGCTCGGCAGAGCGGCAAGCGCGGAGCGATCCAGCCGCGCGGCGGAAAGCGGCTCCACCGGCGTGTCAAAAAGCGCCCCCAATGCTTCGGTGAAGCGGGTTTCATCCACCTTGCCGGAGTTAAGCACTTCATGCACCCACGCCCCTCCCGGCGCGCACAGGGCCGCCAGCGCGCGCGCCGTTTCAAGGTCGTCCACGCCGCTGGCCCGCAGCAGATCAACAAGAGGCTGGCTTTTCATCGCGTCGCCTTCGGCGCGGCGGCCGGCCTGACCGGCACCGCTTTTTCAATCCGCACGCCCGGCGGGTCGAGCGACGCGTCCAGGTCCGGCGGGAAGTTCGTTTTTTGCAGCACGCGTTGCCCCGCCTTCACCGCTTGCACCGGCCCGCTCGTGACGGTCGGCCGGATCAAGACCACCAGTTCCGTGCGCTTGATGGTTTTCGTTTTGCTGCCAAAGAGCGGCCCGATCAGCGGGAGCTTGTGCAGGACCGGGATCCCTGAATCGGTGATCTGCTTCTGCTCGCTCACCAGCCCTCCAAGCACCACGGTGGCTTCGTTGGCGACCGAAACAGTCGTGTTGATGGAGCGCGTCGTGACGTTCGGAATGGCGTTGCCGCTGATGGTGGTGGACCCGTTGGTGTTGTTGTCTTCCTGCGAGATTTGCAGCGTCACTTCCCCCTCGGAATTGATCAGCGGGAGCACGGAGAGCTTCAGCGCCACGTCGATATAATCCACGCTGGCCGTGCTCACGAGGCTGTTGCCAGTGGTGTAGCTGCTGTTGATGCTGCTCGGGACGGCAATCGATTCCCCCGAACTGATAATGGCCGCGCGATTGTTGCTGGTGAAGATCATCGGCCGCGACGTGACCCGAAAACGGCCCGTCGATTGCAGGGCGGAAACAAACAGATCGAGCGTATTGGTCGCCCCGATCAACCCCGTCACGCCGCCGCCGGTGCTCGGCAGGCTCGCCGCGGAAATGATATTTTTGAGGCTCGTCCCGCTGATGCCCGGAACACTCCACGGCAGCCCCGACGTGCCGCTTGTCCCCAGCGCCTTGCCTAGGTTGCCTTTGCTAAAAAGATAATCGATCCCAAACTGCTCGTCGCTGTCCAGCGTCAGTTCGCCAATCACCGCCGTGAGCAGCACCTGCGGCGCGCGCACGTCAATCTGGTCTAGCAGGGAAAAGACTTTTTTGCGCATCTCCTCGTTGCCCACCACGATGATCGCGTTGGTCCGGTTGTCCGCGATGATCTTCGTATTGCGGATCATCCGCCCCTCCGGCGCCGTATCGGTTTGCATGGTCATCCGCCCGGCTCCAAACGCCCCCGGCGTCATGCCGCCGGAGTTGACGCGGGTTCCCGAGCTCCGCACCGCGCTTGCGCCGTTGCCGCTGTCCCCGAGATTCGCGGTGGCGTTGCCCAACGGATTCGCCGCGCCGGAAGCATGTTCCGCCTCCTCCTTTTCCAGCTTCTTGACCTCCACCCCGGGCTCCGCCACCGACCCCGCCACCACGTCCAGCACATCGCCCGCCAGGACGAACCGCAGCGGCCGCGTCACCGGCTCCCCTTGCGCCACGGCGGAATCGAGTTCCGCAATCACCGTGCGCAGGAACGGCAGGTTGACCGGCCGCGTCACCACGTGCACCCGGTTCGTCCGCAGATCCGCTTCAATCTTGATTTTGCCGACGATCAGCGAGTCCTCTGAAAGCGCGCTCTTTGCCCCTTCCGGCGCCACCGCCCCGGGCGTCCCCTGCCCGGCCGGAGCCGCCCCCCCCTTCTCAAACATCTTGCCCAGCTTCTCCACCACCTCCTTCGCATCCGCCCGCTCCAACGAAAAAAACTCGCTCACCACTTCCGCCGGCTTGCTGTCCAGCTTGGCGACGATCGGCGCCAGACCGCGAATGCGCTCGGAGTTCTCCGTCACCAGCACCGCCTGCGACTTCGGCAGCGCCACCACGTTCGTCAGGGAAGGCGTCGCCGATATCACCTGATCCAGCGCCGCCTTCACCTCCGCCGGGTCCGCATACTCCAGCTTGAACAAAAACGTCACCACCTGGTTGCCTTCCGGCAACTGGTTCAACTCCGAGAAAATCGGAATATCAAACTGCCGCACATTCTTCGTCGCGTTGATCACTTTCACGATGTCCCCGGGGCCCGGGATCAACGTGAAATTATTCAGCGCGAACACCGTCTCCAGCACCCGCACCGCCTCCGCCCGCGCAATCGGCTTGCCCACCCGCACATGCACATTTCCCTGCACGGTGTTGTCGTAAAGCGCCTTCTTGCCCGTCAGCACCTCGTAAAACTCCAACACTTGCCGGATGTCTGTATTAGGGAAGTCGATATAGGGAATCATCTCCCCGCCGGCGGCGGGCAACGACGGCTTGGAGGGCGAAGCGGGGGAAGGCGGGGCCGTATCCTGCGCTGCCGCAGCGGAAACAAGGGCGAACGCGAGGGCCAGTATGAGGCGGGTCGGGAATTGCACCGGAATAGGTAGATGCGCTCTTTCCGTCTGTAAAGGTACGAAAGCGGAAGAATTTTCGCGCGCGAATTTTTGCCAACAATCGGCTTGCGCTTCCCGGCGCTGTGCTATGTTGCCGCCTGCCGATGCCCTCTTCCGATTCCCCTGTTTTCTCCGGTTCCCAATCGCCCCGCCGGATGTGTTGGAGATTTTTCCCGCTCCTGGCTTGGCCCTGTCTTGCCCTTGCCGGGGAAAACGCCGCCGGGCCCGCCGCAGCAGAACCGTTCGCCCGCTACGAAGCGATGCTCGCGCACTCCCCCTTCGCCCCCCCGAGCGAAAGCGCGCCTGCGGACAACCGCGCCGGATTCGCCAAGGACCTGCTCCTTACCGGCGTGGTGCGTTTCAACGGCGGCGCGTACGTCCTGCTCGCCTCGCGGGACCAAAGCCTGCGGCTCGCGCTGAAGACGGGCGAAACGGCCAACGGCCTCGCCATCGCGGGCATTGCGTGGTCCGAAACCCCCGGAAAGACCAGGGTGACGCTTCGGCGCGGCGACGAGATCGGCGTGGTCGGTTTTGACGAAGCCGCCGCGAGCGCCCCGCCGGTTGCCAGCAACGCGCCCCCGGACGCCGCCGCCGCACAAGCCGCTCCCCGCCCCCCTTTCGCCCCCCCTCTCCCGCTGCGCCGCCGGTTCTTCCAGTAGGCGCGGCCCAGTTCGCCGACGAAGCAATATTGGTGAGGAGGACGCGCACGGGCCTGCCCCCCATCTCCGCATCTTTCCGCTACCGGTGCAGCGGCTTCCACCTGTGCAAATCCGGCGGCGGCGCGGCGTGGTGCGGCTTTTCGCGGCGAAAGGGCGGCGCCAACCGCAGATGATGCACCGCCATCGCCAGCGCCATCACATCGTCGTCGTGCTTGCCCGGCAGCGCCGCCTCCCGTCCGTCCTCGTGGATCACGAAGCTGCCCAGCTCGTCGATCACATGCGGATCGTAAATGTCCAGCGGCGGATCGCCGTCCAGCGCCCGGCTGAGCGAACCGATCACCAGCGGCTTCGTCGCCGCGTTGCTCTGGAACCCTAATTTCTCCAGCGCCGACACCCCGGCCGAACCGCTCGCGCGGCGCTTGAAAAGCGGCATCCCGGCTCGGCGCAACCCCTCCAGCAGCGTCAACCCCATCGGCACCTCCACCCCGATGAGACACCGCCCGTAGTAGCGGCAAAGCGCGATCACCTTCTCCTCCAGAATGTGCCAGTCGTCAAAACACGGCGGACGCACCCGCGCCACCAGCATCGCGGCGGCGTGCTCCCCCTCCGGCGTGGCGAATCCCTGGCGCAGCACCAGGATGGAATGGCGGTCCGGGTCGCGGCTCTCCCTCGTCTGCTCCCGGCCCGTTGCCGTATCGCACCAGAGCAGGTAATGGCCGTCCTCCCGCGGAGGCTCCCAGATCTGCGCCCAACCCGCCGCGTGCGGTTCGAAAACCACCTCTTCCTTCGCCGCGCGCAGGAACCCGAAACGGGGCGCGATCTTGCCCTGCATCGCCCGCAGCCGCGTCATCCCGCCCAGCGAGAACCGGGGACGCCCGCTGGTGACAAACGCGATCTGGCCGTCCTCCGGGTATTCCTGGTCAAAGAGATCCTCCCGCCCCGCGCACTTCTGGGCCAGCGTCCAGCGCCGCCAGGCGATCTGGCCTGCGTCCCAGCCAAACAGCGTCGCCCCGCGCCGTTCCCGCTCGTTCAGCGGCTCCAACTCCAGCGCCGCCCCGTCCATCCGGCTGTCGTCAAAGACGAACCAGGGCGCAAAAATCTTCACCCACCCGTTGCCGCGGCGCCCCTCCAGCGACTCCTCGAACGTCGCCGCGCCCAGCCAATGCTCGTAAAACCAGCCAGCGGAGCCGTTGGCCGTCGTCTCCACAATCGCCACGCTCCCGGGCACGTCCGCCAGCGAGTTGAGCAGCGAAAGCATCGTTTTCTCCGCCGACTTCTCCCCGTCGTTGGCAAAATGGGCCGCCTCCGAGACATGCAACACCTGCACCGTCCCCGAACGGCCCGCGCGCGGGTTTTCCGCCGTGTCGCGGTCGATCCGGCTCCAGAGCCGCCCGTTGCGCGTCAGCGTCGCCGAAGTCGCCGTGGCCTGCCATTGGTGGGGCCAGGGGAAATCGTCGTGCTCGGCGTACCGGCACGTCATCGCAAAAAGATTGTCCGAATTCTTATAGCGGTCGGCAATCTGCAACGCCCGCGAGCGGAACCGCCGACAATGGTGGTAGACCACCGCCGCGCTCACTGTGGAGCTTCCCTTCTGGCGCGGCTTGAGCGCCAGGATGCGGCACGGCGTCCCGTGGCTCATGCACCATTCGTAGACCTCCAGGATGCGGAGCTGGTAGACATTCGGGTCGGGCGTGACCAGGCGCTGGTCCTTGGTCAGGATCTTCGCGCACGTGGCAAACCACAATCCCGCACTGGTGGCGATGGCCGCCACCGCTTCGTCCGTGGCTTTTTGTTTGGGTTTCCGGGGGGACCGTACACGGCGACGCGCGCCGTCCTGTAAATCACTGCTCTCCATCCCGCCCAACGTAAGCGGCGCGGGCCGATGCGCCATGGCGCGCCGGGCGCGCCGCGTCAGAAAACGGAGTGGGATCAATAAAACTCGCGGATTTCCCGCATCATCCGCCGCACATGGCGGTAGTGCTTCACCGGCTTGAGCCGCCGGTAGCTTGCCCACGGGTCACCCCAATGGAGCACCTCGATATGCACGCGGCGCACTCCCCAGTGGCACATCTCCGCGCGGGAAGATTTGTAGAGATCCAATGTATTGCGGCCCGCCAGAGCCCAGCCGTAGTCGTCCACCTGGCAGATCTCCCCCGTTTCCTGAATGCGGAAGAGGGTCCCCGCGGGCCAGCGCGCCCAGTCCGCCGCCGCGCTGTGGATCTTGTCACAACGGAGCGTGGTGCCCAGCGCCGTCGCCTTTCCGTAGGGGAGATGGTCCCGCTCCGAGTGTGTGTAGGCCGTTGTGCGAACGCTTTGGAACCGGGTGCGCGGCAGCGGCTCCTCATAGGGAGGCAACGGGCGCATGCAGCCGCCCAGGCAAAGCAACGCGAGCAAAAGGGGCCAGGAACGCATGGGGAGAAATCGATTGAGCAAGAGCATAATGCGCCCCCGTACCGGGGCAAGTTCTTTGCGGCTCGCTACCGCGCGAAAAGCCAGTCGTTGCTCAGCCCGGGCTGCCAGGGTTGGATCACCCCCATCCGCTCCCATTCCCTCAGCTTCCGTTCACAGGCGAGGCGGACATCCTCATAATTGTCGTAATCCCTGCGGGAAATGCCGCAGGTGTCCTGGTGAAGGCGTTTGAATTTCCGTTTCGGCAAAGACTCTTCCATGATCGGTTGCATTCTAAAAGTGGCGCATGGTGTATTACACCCGGGCCCATTTATTCTCCGGTCCACAGCGAAGACAAGAGCAGAGGGGGACCATGGCGAAAAAAGCCATCCCGCCACTCAATTTTCCTTCCTTAAAGGGGGGGAGAGGATTTAACTTATCGCGCGTTTTTTCCCCGCCTTTCCCGCGTCCCCCCCCCCTTTAGTGGCATGACCCGTCATCGACATTCCCCGCGCACCCGCTCCCGCTCCGATTCCGATCTGGAGTTTGGGCCGGTCTTTAAAGTCCGCAAGCGCCGCCGCCACCACCGGATGCAAAGCGGGCGGCTCCACCTCTTTCTCCTCTTCCTGTGGCTGCGGATTGTGGACTCCACCATGCTCCTGTGCGTCTATCCGCGTCTCCCGATTGCCCATCAGCGCAATCTGATGCTCTTCCTCGGCGCCACGGCGGTCTGGACCACCGGGCTGTTGCTCGCCGTCTGGTTCCGGCAAAATTGGGCGAAATACATCCTCGTCGGCAGCCTGCTTTTCACCGTCGTTTTTACCCTGTCGATGATCCCCAGCCTGCCGGATGTCATGCACCCCAGGAAAGAACTCTACGCTATCCTGGGGATCACCGCCATCTATCTGCCGGTTGCCCTGGTTCTCATCATTTCCAAACACATCCAGAAGCTGACCGAGCAGGATCAGTTCGAATAGCCCCTTGCGCGGCCGCCCGTGCCGGGGAACGATTGCAGATCCTCGTCGCCAACCGCGATTTCTTCGGCTATCTTGCCTCCCCATGAACCTTGCAATCATCGGTGGCGGTCCGGCCGGTTTGCGTGCGGCGGAAGTCGCGGCGGGGGGCGGCGCTTGCGTCACCCTTTTTGATGCCAAACCCTCCCTGGGGCGCAAACTCCTCGTGGCAGGCTGCGGCGGGCTCAATTTAACGCGCGCCGAATCGCGCGAACGGCTTGCCACCCGTTACAACGGAGACGGGATGCCCGAAGACATCTGGCCCTCCCTGTTGGCCGACTTTGATGCCAACGCCCTGCGCACCTGGGCCGCCGGGCTGGGCATCGAAACCTTCGCCGCTTCTTCCGGCCGCGTTTACCCCATCGGCCTCAAAGCCGCGCGCTTGCTGCGGCAATGGATTGCGAGGCTCCGCTGCCTCGGCGTCCAAATCCAACTCGGGCACCGCTGGACGGACATTGCCTTTACCGAAGCCCCCCGCCGAGTCCGGCTCGGATTTGCCGCAGGCGCGCGGGAAACCCCCGTTTCCTTTGAGGCCGACGCCGTCCTCCTCGCCCTGGGCGGCGGCTCCTGGCCGCGCACCGGCTCCGATGGGCGGTGGACCGGCATTTTGGAACGCCTCGGCGTCTCCATCGCCCCGCTGGAACCGGCCAATTGCGGTTGGGAAATCCCCTGGTCCGCCGCCGTGCTGGCCCAAGCCGAAGGGCGGCCCATCAAAAACATCGTTGCACGGGCGGGCGGCACCGAAGCCGCTGGCGAACTCCTCCTTACCCGTTACGGGCTGGAAGGGAGCGCCCTCTATGCCCTGGGCCCGGCCTTGCGGAACTCGAAGAAGCAGCACGGCACCGCCGAACTGCGCATCGACTTCAAGCCCACCTTCACCGCCGGGCAACTCCTCGCCAAACTCGGCGCTTTGGGAAAAAACCCGGCCGATCTTTTGTCCGAAGCGCGCGCCCGGTGGCGTTTGAACGAGGCCTCCCACGCCATCCTTGCCAGCCGTGGCCCTTTCGCCACCCCCGCCGCTTTGGCCGAAGCCGTCAAGGATTGCCGGCTCTTTTTGACCGGGCCGCGCCCGCTGACCGAGGCCATTTCGTCGGCCGGAGGCATCCGCTGGAGCGAACTGACGCACGGGCTCATGCTGCGGCGGCTCCCCGGCGTCTTCGTGGCCGGAGAAATGATCGACTGGGAAGCCCCCACCGGCGGCTACCTCCTGCAAGGCTGCATCTCCAGCGCCACCCGCGCCGCCCACCGCGCCCTGGAGTGGATCCATTCCACCCAGGCGGCCTGACGGACCGTCCGCGCCCCTGCAGCGAGGGGGCATCCAAGGGCGCGCCGCGGCGCGAAGAGAGAATATGCGCTACCTTTGGGCCGCCATCATTGGCTTGATCGTGGGGGCTATCGCCAAGCTCCTCATCAGTGGAACCGGGCCAGCAGGGTGTATCCCCACGGCCTTGCTCGGGATTGCCGGTGGCGTCCTCGCCGCCGTTGTCGGGCAAGCCCTTGGCTGGTATCTCCCGGGCGAGCCCGCCGGATTCATCGGCTCCATCATCGGGGCGGCCGTGCTCCTGTGGGCCTACAAAATCCTCAAAAAAACGTAACAGAGGAGGGGCGGCATGCGCATTTTTGCCGCCGCAGACTTGCATCCCGCCGGAGGGCTGCTCAGATGAGGGGATGCGGATTGCCGTCCTTGCCGATACTCACAACCGCCTGCCGTCCCATTTGCCCCGCGAAATCGCGGACGCCGATGAAATCTGGCACCTGGGCGACGTGACGGACGAAAGCACGCTCGACCCCTTGCACGCCCTGGAATTGCCGTTGCACATCGTGCGCGGCAATGGCGACTGGTGCACAAATTGGCCTTGGGTGCTCGACCTGGAGCGGGAGGGCTTCCGAATTCGCCTCATCCACATCCCGCCGCTCATGCCCCCGCCAGGGACCGACCTTCTCCTCCACGGGCACACGCACCTCCCGCGCAACGAACGGATCGGCGCGACCCGTTTTTTCAACCCCGGCAGCGTCGGCAAACCCAACCACGGGGCGCCCCCCAGCTATGCCTGGCTGGAGTTGGTCCGGGGCCGCGCGCCCAAGTGGGAGCTGGTGCGGATTTCGTGACTACTTAAGCATCTCGGTGAGAAGCGGGTTCATCGCTTCATACCAGAGATCGTAGCCGTGAGCGTTGGGATGGAGCCCGTCGGGCATGACGTCTTTGGGGATTTCGCCCTGGGCGTCGAGGAAGACTTTGCTGATGTCGAGATAGCGGGTCTTTTTGCCGTCATCCAGCTTGCAGATGATCGCGTTGATCGCTTCGACTTTCTTCCGGAGCACGGAATCCTTGGTGGCCCGGGGGAAGACACCGAGGAGCAGCACCTTGGTCGCAGGCAGCTTCTGGTGGATCGTTTCCACAATTTTCTGCACTCCCGCTGCGGCCCATTCGGGTTCTTCGTTGGGGAAGTGGCCGATGTTGTTGGTGCCGATCATGACCACGGTGACTTTGGGGTTGATCCCGTCCAATTCGCCATTGGTGATCCGCCACAGAACCTGCTCGGTGCGTTCCCCGCTGATGCCGAAGTCGGCCGGATGATAGGGGGCAAATTTCAGCCAGCTCCATTCGCCGGTTCGCGGCCAGTAATCGGTGATGGAATCGCCCAAAAAGAGAAGGCCGGCTTCGCCCTGGGTGATCCGATACATGAACTGGACGTGCCGGCCCATATTTCCGGCTGCCGGGATGGTGATTGCATCTGCCGGGGTACGCGGCACCGGTGTGGGCTTGGGCGTGGGAGTCGCCGTGGCGGCGGATGATGGGGACGGTGCCGGGGCTTGCGCGAGGAGGGATGCCGAGGTGATCGTGACTGCAGCGACGGCGGCGGTCAGGCGGGTAAGAATGCCGAGGGATGCTTGCATGGAGTTTGATATTAATGGATATGCATAAAAAAAACGAAGCGGAAAACACAGGGTCTCCCGCTTCGTTCTGGATTTTATGGAGCCTGCGTTTAGATCACCGAGACGGCGTCTTTGGCGGAGGCGAAAACGTATTCGCGGTTCAGCATGGAGATGAACGACGATTTGATTTCCGCCGGGCAAACGGCCTCGCACTCATAGTAGTTGGTGCAGTTGCCAAAGCCCTCGGCGTCCATGGTTTTGACCATCTTCAGCGCGCGCTGGGTCCGTTCCGGCTGGCCTTGCGGCAGCAGGGCCAGGTGGGAGACTTTCGCGCTCACAAAGAGCATCGCCGAGGAGTTCGGACACGCTGCGACGCACGCGCCGCAGCCGATGCAGGCGGCGGCGTCCATGGCGCAATCCGCGTTCTGCTTGGGAATGGGGACGCAGTTGGAGTCGGGCGCGGAACCGTTGCGGGCGGAGATGAAGCCGCCGGCCTGCTGGATGCGGTCCAGCGCGGTGCGGTCCACAACCAGGTCTTTGATGAGCGGGAACGCCATGGCGCGCCACGGTTCGACGTAGATGGTGTCGCCGTCCTTGAAGTGGCGCATGTGAAGCTGGCAGGTCGTGGTGGCCCGTTCGGGGCCGTGGGCGACGCCGTTGATGACGAGCGAGCACATGCCGCAGATGCCTTCGCGGCAATCGTGGTCAAAGGCGATGGGCTCTTCGTTTTTCTGAACGAGGGTTTCGTTCACGATGTCGAGCATTTCCAGGAAGGAGCAATCCGTGGGGATGTTCTTCGCGGGATATTCGACAAACTTTCCAGGCGTGCCCGCATTGCGTTGGCGCCAGACTTTCAGGGTCAGATTGAGGTGGTCAGACATGGTTATTTGTAGCTGCGGACAGCCAGGTGGACGTTCTCGTAAACAAGCGGTTCAGTATGGCGCACGGATTTGGCGACGTCGCCAACGTATTCCCAGGCGGCCACATGCGCGAAGTGTTCATCGTCGCGTTTGGCTTCGCCGTCGGGGAACTGGTATTCCTCGCGGAAGTGGCCGCCGCAGGATTCGCGGCGCTCCAGGGCGTCCAGGCACATCAGTTCGCCAAACTCCAGGAAGTCGGCGACGCGTCCGGCCATTTCCAGCGACTGGTTGAGGTCGTTGCTTTCGCCGAGCACGTTGACGTTCTTCCAGAATTCCTCGCGGATTTGCGGGATCCGGGCCAGGGCTTCCTTGAGGCTCTGCTCCGTGCGGGCCATGCCGCATTTTTCCCAGAGGAGAAGGCCGAGTTCGCGGTGGAAGGAATCGACGGAGCGGTTGCCTTTGATGGAGAGGAATTTCTCCGTGCGGGCTTTGACTTCCTCGACGGCTTTGACGAATTCGGGGTGGTCGGTGGTGACCTTCTTGCCCGATTGCGTGGCCAGGTAGTTGCCAATGGTGGCGGGAATCACGAAGTAGCCGTCGGCCAGGCCTTGCATCAACGCGCTCGCGCCCAGGCGGTTCGCACCGTGGTCGCTGAAGTTGGCTTCGCCCAAGACATGGAGGCCGGGGAGGTTGGACATGAGGTTGTAGTCCACCCAGAGGCCGCCCATCGTGTAGTGCACGGCGGGGAAGATGCGCATGGGCACCTTGTAGGCGTCCTCTGCGGTGATCTTGTGATACATGTCGAAGAGGTTGCCGTAGCGTTCGCGGATGGTGTTCTCCCCAAGGCGCTTGATGGCGTCGGAGAAGTCGAGGTAAACGCCCAGCTTGGTGGAGCCGACGCCTCGGCCTTCGTCGCAGACCTGTTTCGCGGCGCGCGAGGAAATGTCGCGCGGAGCGAGGTTGCCGAAGCTCGGGTATTTGCGCTCCAGGTAGTAATCGCGGTCTTCTTCAGCGATTTCTCCGGGCGGTTTGCCGCAGTCTTCTTTTTTCTTGGGCACCCAGACGCGGCCGTCATTGCGGAGGGATTCCGACATGAGGGTCAGCTTGCTCTGGTAGTCGCCGTGCACCGGGATGCAGGTGGGGTGGATCTGCGTGTAGCACGGGTTGGCGAAGAACGCCCCCTTCTTGTGCGCGCGCCAGGTGGCCGTCACGTTGCACCCCTTGGCATTGGTGGAGAGGTAGAAGACGTTGCCATAGCCGCCCGTCGCCAGGACCACTGTATCGCCAGCGTGAGCTTCGATTTTGCCGGTGATCATGTCGCGCGTGACGATGCCCTTGGCCTGGCCGTCCACGACCACGAGGTCGAGCATTTCGGTGCGCGGATACATGGTGACCGTTCCCGCGGCGATCTGCCGGCAGAGGCCGGAGTAAGCGCCGAGGAGGAGCTGCTGGCCGGTCTGGCCGCGCGCGTAGAACGTGCGGGAAACCTGCGCGCCGCCGAAGGAGCGGTTGGCCAGGAGGCCGCCGTATTCACGGGCGAAGGGAACGCCCAGGGCGGTGCACTGGTCGATGATGGCCGAGCTGACTTCGGCGAGCCGGTAAACGTTGGCTTCGCGGGCGCGGAAGTCGCCCCCTTTCACCGTATCGTAGAAGAGCCGTTGAACGGAGTCGCCGTCGTTCGGATAATTCTTGGCGGCGTTGATGCCCCCCTGCGCTGCGATGGAGTGAGCCCGGCGCGGGCTGTCCTGATAACAGAAGCACTTCACGTTATACCCCATCTCGCCCAGGCTGGAGGCGGCGGAAGCGCCCGCAAGGCCGCTGCCGACGATGATGATGGTGTATTTCCGCCGATTGGCCGGGTTGATCAGTTTGCTTTCAAACTTATGTTTTGCCCACTTCTTCTCAATGGGGCCGGATGGAATTTTGGAGTCGAGCGTGGCCATGGTTAGTGCGCGAGGGGTTGAAGGAACGGAAGGTTAAGATGTTGGGCCAGAAGGCAGCCAACCGGGATCGAAGCATACCCCAGGAAGATGAGGCCCGCGAGGTAAGGGCTCGCGGCGGAAATCGGCTGGGCGATTTTCCGGCTCCGCAGGCCGAGCGTCTGGATGAAGCTCTGGATGCCGTGGCTCAAATGCATGCACAGCAGGAAGAGGCCCAGCAGGTAAAAGCCGCTGGCGAGCGGGTCGCGGAAGCCGGCGATGACCAGGGAATAGACATCGTGGCGGCCTTCGGGATCTTCCCATCCCTTCCATTCGGGATGGATGGAGAGAGTCGTAAAGTGGAGGAGGTGGAAGACGAGGAAACAGACGATAATCAGCCCGCTGACAATCATGGTCTTCGCGGCGATGGTGATCGCCTGCGGATTGTTCACCGCGTATTTCTGCGGCGTGGCGGCGTTGTTCTGAATCCAGAGCAACACCGTGGTGATGATGTGGACGCCAATGCAGGCGAGCATCACACCGCGGATGATCCCGAGGAGTTCGCCGAGACCTTGCAGGAAGGCGGCGTATTTATTGAGGGCTTCATGACCGAGAAAGATCTGGAGGTTGCCGATCATATGACCGGTGACGAAGCCCACCAGCACCAAGCCGGTGAGGGCGACGATCCATTTCTTTCCGATTGACGACTGGTAGAAGGAGATAATGGCTTTCACTATGGTAGCAATCAGACCGGGTTTTTGAGGCCCGTTCAAGTAGCACGCCTTATTTAAGCAATAGAGCCTGTTTCAAGGCACTCCGTTTTTTGCGGAACCTGCCCCCTCAATTGCGAGGGGTGGTCGATCACCGGGATGAGGCGTGGTTGTAGGTGATGCGAATACAAAAAAACCAGGGCCCGAACCAAGCTTTATTTGTGAAAAAATTCACAAAGGCCTGTTTAACGCGTTTCCCGATTGGCATTTTCCGCTTTCCCGCCTATTTATTTGAGCCATTATTTATGAAACGGTTTTCCCTTCCAGCCCTTGCCGCCCTCCTCGCCCTGGCAGCCGCCGCCTTCGCCCAGGAGGAAATCAAAATCGGCGAGTATGCTTCGCTCACGGGCGGACAGGCCAGCTTCGGCATTTCGCAGAATAACGCCATCCTGATGGGCGCGGAGGAGATCAACAAAGCGGGCGGCGTTTTGGGCCGTCCCCTCAAAGTGGTCGTGGAGGACGACCGCTCCACGCCGGGCGAATCGGCCACCATCGTCCGCAAGCTGATCGCCAATGACAAAGTCGTCGCCATCCTGGGCGAATTCGCCTCCTCGCGGTCGCTGGAAGGAGGCCCAATCTGCCAGGAAAGCAAAATCCCGATGATCTCGCCCGGCTCCACGAACCCCAAAGTGACCGAAATTGGCGACTACATCTTCCGCACCTGCTTCATGGACTCCTTCCAGGGAACCGTCATGGCCAAGTTCGCCCTCGCCAAAGGCTACAAAAAAGCCGCCGTCCTTACCGATGAAAAGCAGGACTACAGCAAAGGCCTCGCCTTTTACTTCAAAGACTACTTCAGCAAAAACGGCGGCCAGATCGTCAAAGAGCAGAGCTATAGCAGCGGCGACAAGGACTTCCGCGCCCAGTTGACCTCCCTCAAATCGGCCAAGCCGGACGTGGTCTTCCTCCCCGGCTATTACAACGAAGTGGCGCTCATCGGGCGGCAGGCGCGGCAGTTCGGGGTGAAGGTCCCGTTCCTGGGCGGCGACGGCTGGGAAGGAGACGCCCTCTTGAAAGTGGCCGGCAACACGCTCGACGGTTGCTACTTTTCCACCCACTTCTCCGCCGACAACCAGGCCCCGGCGGTGCAGGACTTCATCAAAAACTACAAGGCGAAATACGGGCTCGTCCCCGATTGCCAGGCGGCGCTCGGCTATGACACCGTGCGGCTTCTGGCGCAGGCGATCACCAAGGCGGGGAATACCGATCCCGCCGCCCTGCGCGGCGCCATCGCCGCCGTCAAGGACTTCCCGGGCGTGACAGGGAAAATCACCCTCGACGCCAACCGCAACGCCAGCAAACCGGCCGTTGTCCAGACCATCGGCGGGGGAAAATTCAAGTTCGTAGAGAACGCGGAACCGTAGGGGGAGAGAGACGATAGAGGGGGGAGATGATAGACTATAGAAGCTTGGGGTTGCAGGGAGGGTTGTTTGGAAATGGAAATTTTAAAAAGGAAGCTGTCATGAAGAAACTCGTTTGGGCTTTGGTTGTTTTTGCTTTCACTTTGAGCGTTCATGCCGATGAATTTGCCCGTTCAAGCAAGTTCGAGTCCGTCGAAGCGTTTGTCACCGCCGCAAAGTCTTTTGAACCGGCCAAAACCAAAGGGGAGATGGCCGCGCTTTTTACTGTCAAGGAATTGGGTCAATCGGAAGACCCGAAAACGGGAACGCCTGTTCCAGCAAAAGCCATAGAATCCTGCGAAACGCTTTATGTTGATGATCAGCTTGCCCTTGTATGGGTGAAAGCCCACCCGCCGACTGACGCGACCCGTTCTGTTGTAGCTGTGCTGTTCCTTTTAAAGAGCGAGGGAGCGAGCTGGCAGATCGTTGATTTGCTCCGTTTTGAAGCATCGGGAAAATACTCCGAAGTTAAAGCGGAACTGACAGCAGTGAGCTATAATGGCAAACGCGATCCCGGTTTCCTGACAATTACGGAATTTCAAGGAGGCCGCGGCTACAGCTCCAGTATAAGCGCATCCTATGCGTGCCGGGATTACAGGTTCAAGCGGGTTGATTTGGAATAAACGGCCCGCCTCCTCGTTCCCAAGTTCTACTTGGGAATGCCCCTCCCGCGAAGTTGCACTTCGCCACGCCGCCACGCAGACAAATCCCCCAAACCACCTCGTAAACCATGCGCAGCCGCTACCGCGTCCATGAACCCTACGCCGCCCACTTCGTGACTTCCACAGTGGTGGGGTGGCTGCCGGTGTTCACCACGGCGGCGCGGTGCGATCTTCGTGTCGAGGCGCTGGCGTATTGCCGAGAGCACAAGGGACTCAATATCTACGGCTGGGTAATCCTCGACAACCATTTCCACGCCATTCTCGCCGCTCCCGATCTTTCGCGGGTGCTGGCGGATCTCAAGCGTCACACTGCACGCCGCATTCTGGAGCAACTTGAAGCCGAGCGCTGCGAATGGCTGCTGCGGCAGTTTGGGCATCGGCGTGCGGAGCACAAAACGGAGAGTGCGCATCAAGTATGGCAAGAGGGCACGCATCCGCAGGCCATCGTGGGTGATGAGATGATGCTGCAAAAGCTGGACTATTTGCACAACAACCCCGTCAAGCGCGGACTGGTGGCCGCACCGGAGCACTGGCGGTATTCGTCTGCCCACGAGTGGTGCGGTGGAACGGCGCCGGTGCTGCGATGTGATGATTGGCGGGGGTGATGCTGTGCGCGCGGCGGGGTTTGCGAAGTGCAACTTCGCGGGAGGGTGCGTTCCCAAGTGTAACTTGGGAACGAGGAGGGAGGAGAAGCGCTCAAAGTCGCTTGACTTGACCCGCTCTCCACTCTCAACTTTCCGCCACCGTGACCGAATTTCTCCAGCAACTCATCAACGGCCTCTCCCTGGGCTCGATCTACGCCTTGATAGCGCTGGGCTATACGATGGTCTATGGGGTGCTGAAATTCATCAACTTCGCCCATGGCGACGTTTACATGGTCGGCGCGTTCGCGGGCCTGTACCTCGCGCCGTGGGTCTGGAAGGTCATTCCCCAGGGTTCGGACCCGTCGCGTTTTAGCTGGAGCACCGCGGGCGGCGCGCTCGCCGTCCTCCTCCTTTCCATGGCCGTCTGCGCCATGCTGGGGGTCGTCATCGAACGGCTCGTCTACCGGCCCTTGCGCGAACGCCCGCGCCTGACAGTCCTCATCACCGCCATCGGCGTCTCCATCTTCCTCGAAAACTTCGGCCAATACCTCTTCGGAGCCGATCCGCAACTCTTCCCGGAGATTCTCCCTGACCGCGTGATCGACGGGCTGGGGGACCTCACCGTGAGCGTCAACCAAGTCGTCGTCTTTGTCGTCACCCTGGCGCTCCTGGCCGCCCTCTCCTTCATCGTCCTGAAAACGAAGATCGGCACGGCCATGCGCGCCCTTTCCTACAACCCCGTGGCCGCCTCGCTCATGGGGATCAACAACGACGTCGTCATCGCCTTCACCTTCGGGCTGGGCTCCGCGCTCGCCGCCGCCGCCGCCCTCCTCAACGCCATCAACTACCCCGCCTACAGCATCGACCCCCTCATGGGCATCCTCCCGGGCATCAAAGCCTTCGTCGCCGCCGTGCTGGGGGGCATCGGCAACCTCCCGGGTGCCGTCGTCGGGGGGCTCATCCTCGGAGTGCTGGAAACCCTCGTCGTCGGCTACGTCTCGCCGATGTACCGCGACGCCATCGCGTTCGCCGTACTGATCGCCATCCTGCTCTTCAAACCCAACGGCCTGCTCGGGCGGGCGGAAAAGGAGAAAGTCTAGCCATGAACCGCCCGAAGACCTGGTTGCTTCTCTTTGTGGCGCTGATCGCGGCTTGCGCGCCGTTTCAGGACGCCATCAATCCCTACTACTTCGACATTCTCATCACCATCGGGATCAACATCATCCTGGGGGTGGGGCTCAATCTCGTCACCGGCTACACCGGGCAATTCTCGCTGGGACACGCCGGGTTCATGGCCGTCGGGGCGTATTTGAGCGCGGCGGTGACGGTGTTTTTGGGATGGGGCTTTGTGGTCGCCCTCGGCGTGGGGGGCTTGGGGGCGGCACTGGCCGGTCTGGCCGTCGGCGTCCCCTCCCTGCGGCTCAAGGGGGATTACCTTGCCATCGTCACTCTCGGCTTTGGCGAAATCATCCGCGTCCTGCTCCAGAACATGGAGGTCGTCGGCGGCTCGCGCGGCCTCTCCATCCCGGTCCGCAACACCGGCCTCTTTGGAACCTACCTGGCCGCCGCGCTGACGGTGTACGTCGTCGTCCTGCTCGTCCACTCCACCTACGGGCGCGGATTTTTGACCGTCCGCGACGACGAGATCGCTGCCGAGGCCATGGGGATCAACACCACGAAATACAAAGTCATCGCCTTTGTCACCGCCGCCTTTTTCGCCGGAATCGCGGGCGGCCTGTATGCCCATTTCAAGCAATTCATCCACCCGGAAGGGTTCGGCTTCCTGCGCTCGGTGGACATCGTCGTGATCGTCATCCTCGGGGGCATGGGGAACACGCCGGGGGTCATCCTTGCGGCCATTTTATTGACCATCCTCCCCGAGGGGCTGCGGGCGCTGGCCGACTGGGAATTGCTCCCCGGCGGCCTGCGCGGGATCATCAAAAACCGGATGATCCTCTACTCGCTGCTCCTCATCGTCCTCATGCTCACGCGTCCGCAGGGGCTCTTTTCCAGCGGAGGCAAATGGACGCAACGGTGGCAGGCATTGAAACGGAGGGGCCGCGCATGACGACCCCGCTTTTGGAAATGCACCACGCCACCGTGGAATTCGGCGGCCTGCGGGCGGTTTCGGATCTCAACCTGGCTATCAGCCAGGGGGAGCTTGCCGGGCTGATCGGCCCCAACGGCGCGGGGAAAACCACCGTCTTCAACCTCATCACCGGCGTTTATCAGCCCACCTCCGGCGACATCCGCTTCGAGGGCCGTTCCGTCGTCGGCCGCAAGCCCTACCAAATCACCGCGCGCGGCGTCGCCCGGACCTTCCAAAACATCCGCCTCTTCGGCTCCTTAAGCGTCTTTGACAACGTGCGGGCCGCCTTCAACATCCACCTGCACCACGGCATCTCCCACGCCCTTTGGCGGGGCCCCGGTTTCGCGCGAGAAGAGCGGAAAGTGGAAGAAATGGCCGAAGAACTCCTCTCCATTTTCCACCTCGACCACCTCCGCGACGCCGAATGCACCGCCCTCCCCTACGGCGACCAGCGCCGCCTGGAGATCGTCCGGGCGCTGGCCACGCGGCCCAAACTGCTCCTCCTCGACGAACCCGCCGCCGGGATGAACCCCACGGAGAAAGTCGAACTCATGCGGCTCATCCGCTTCACGCAGGAGAAATTCAACCTTGCCGTGCTCCTCGTGGAGCACGACATGCGCGTCGTCATGGGCATCTGCGAGCGGATCGCCGTCCTCGACTACGGCGTCAAAATCGCCGAAGGCGCGCCGGAGGAAATTCGCAACGACCGCAAAGTTATCGAAGCCTACTTGGGAGAGTGACCATGCTCCAAATCCGCGATCTCAACGTCAACTATGGGGCCATTGCCGCGCTGCACGGGCTCAACCTCGACGTTCCCAAGGGCTCCATCGTTACCTTGATCGGGGCCAACGGCGCGGGCAAATCAACCACCCTGCGCGCCATCTCCGGCATCGTCCGCACCGGCGGCGGGAGCATCCGCTTTGACGGCGAAGAGATCACCCACCTGCCGCCGCACCGGATCGTCGAACGGGGCCTCTGCCACGTACCCGAGGGGCGGATGATCTTTGCCAACCTGACCGTCCGCGAAAACCTCCTCCTCGGAGCCTACCGCCGCGGCGATCGCGCCGCCTTTCCCGCCGACCTCGACTATATCTTCGACATCTTCCCCCGGCTCAAAGAACGGCAGAGCCAGAGCGCGGGCACACTTTCCGGCGGCGAACAGCAGATGCTCGCCATTGGCCGAGCCCTGATGAGCAAACCGCGCTGCCTCATGCTCGACGAGCCCTCCCTCGGCATCGCCCCGCTTTTGGTGAAGACCATCTTCCAGAAAATCGTCGAAGTGAACCGGAACCTGGGCATCACCATCCTGCTCGTCGAGCAGAACGCCAACCTCGCCCTGGAAATCTCCCACACCGGCTACGTCCTGGAGACCGGCCGCATCATCCTGGCCGACACCTGCGCCAAGCTGCGCGAAGACCCAAAGGTAAAAGAATGTTATTTGGGCGGATAGGGGAAATGAGAGTTGAGAAAAAAAAAAGGCAAAACATTTTCTCTGAACTCCTTGCTGCCCGAGTAGGTCCCGGTTTTTTGCGTAGCCACATACCCCAGGAAGGGGGAAAAACCCCTGCAGCGGCAGGGAGAAGGCTCTGTAGCCTCATCCTTTGATGTTGACCCAACCCCAGTCCTCCCCCTAGCCTCTCATCCTCTTTACTGCCATAGCTTGTTTGAAATGATTTTTGGCTGGAGGATGGGCCCCCTCACATTTTATGGATGAAGCTTTAACAACGCGAATAGCACCTTCTCGAGGTTCCTCGGGAACAAGGCTCCCTTCTATCGATGGGTGGAGGGCGATAAGCATTCTCCTTGTGCTGGGCACCCATTGCCCTTGGGCGGAAGGGTTCCCACGTTCCTGGGAACCCATTTTTAAATGGCTGTTTGACGGCAATCTTGGGGTTCGCTTCTTTTTTATCATTAGCGGTTTCCTGATTACTTATTTGATGATCGCTGAAAGCGAACGGGAAGGAAGCGTGAATCTAAAGCATTTTTACCTACGCAGAGCGTTCCGAATACTCCCAGTCTATTTCGCTTTTTTAGGGGTTCTTTTTCTTTTGCAAATTTTTACCCCATTCAGGCAAAGCGCCCTTGCTTGGGGTGGGTGTCTTACATTTACAAGGGATTTTATTGACGGCACTCAAGCGGATCTTCAAATCAGCAGGCACCTATGGTCTTTGTCGGTGGAAGAGCAATTCTATCTCCTTTGGCCATGCGTATTTTCATTGATGCACAAAATGAAACTTAAGCATTGTCTTTGGTGGGCCATCGTCTTTCCCATTTGCTTTTCTCCCATCTTTCGCGTGGTCGATCATTGGAGGAGTTATCCGGCTTTTTTGAATCCGCTATTTGCGAATTTTTCTTTCTTTAAATATTTTGACAGTATCGCGGTGGGGTGTGGCGGCGCCTTGCTTTTTGCGCGCTACCGCGATCAAATCAAACGTTTCTTGATTGCTGACTCTCGGGTGATTGAGGGGGTGTCTATCGCCTTGATTTTGGTCCCTTATCTATTGGATCATTTGATGGTGGCGCGGTTTGTTACGATTCCCTTTGGGCCCACCATGCAGGCGTTTGGTTTTTCAACACTTCTTTTAAAGAGTTTGATAATGCCTCATGCGAGAGTGTATCGGGCGCTCAATTATCCATTTGTCCGCACCCTTGGCGTGCTTTCCTATTCCATCTATATATGGCAGCAGATTTTTTGGACCAGACCCTTGGAGTTCGGTTTGGAGTCGGTTTGGTGGATGTCATTCCCCGGAATGCTGGTTTCTTCCATTGGCGTTGCCGCTTTTTCTTACGTTTGTTTGGAGCGGCCGTTTATCAAATGGCGCGCATGTTTCCGGTAGGGAATCGTTGAGGAAGATGCATGGAGATCCCGGCGGTGAACAATGGGATTGGAGGGTGGGGGCTTTCCCGGCACTCTTTTGGCGAGGGGAGGAGGACTTTTTTGTTTGGCCAATCGCCGCTTTTATTTTATAGCATTTCTCGAAAAGAATCTCCGAATCAAGAGATGGAAGCGCCGCAACGCCGCCAGACAACTTGTGCCGCCCCAGCTCTTTCGGAAAGGATTTTTAAGAATTGCTCTACACCGGTTCCATGGCAAAACCTTCCACCAATCCCCTTGCGTAATGGGCCCCGGCCTCAAAAATCGGCAAGCCCAGACCGCCGCCCTCTGCAAAGAGCATCTGCGCGCCACGTATCCGGCGCAATCGGCGCTGGTGGAAGAATTCATCCGGGAGATCGAAGGGGTGGAGCCAGAGGCCGATCCCGCCAAGTGGGGGCAATTTACGGATCTCTCCCGCAGCACAAGCGCGCTATTGAAGAGATTGGACTCCCGTTTCAATCAGTGGTTGAATGGGGATGTTTGATTCCCAGTTCCTGGGAAAAACAACAATCTTAAAATAGTGAAAATTAATTACGGATTCGAAAAACGGAAAAGAGAGTTAGAGAAAAAGAAGAAGAAGGAAGAGAAAAAACGGGCCAAGCTCGAACGGCCTTCTGACTCCAAGGAAAACGGCGAGGCCAACGCCTTGCTGCCCGAGTAGGTCGCGGTTCTTTTGCGTAGCATACCCCAGGAAGGGGGGAAAACCCCTGCAGCGGCAGGGAGAAGGGGGCTTGTGTCTCTTTGCCACGGGGAACTAAGGGTTGACGCCTACTGGAGGCGTTCTATCGTGCCCGGGTGCAATTGATCGAGATTTACAAATGCCTGTGCGATCCCACGCGGCTGCGCATTTTGAACCTGCTCGCCGCCTCGCCCCTCTGCGTCTGCCACCTGCAAAGCATACTGGGCAAGTCGCAGGTGCTCATCTCCCAGCATCTTGCCTATCTGCGCGAGCGGGGGATGGTGACGGGGCGGCGCTACCGCAATTGGATGATCTATGCGCTGCCGGACGAGCGCCCCGCACCGTTGGAGGCGAATCTGCGCTGCCTGCAGGACGCGTTCCCCATCGAGCCCGTTTTTCGCAAGGACCGGGAAAAGCTCCAGAAATTGCTCGGCTCCGGCAATGCTCAAACCTTGCTGGACAAGGGGGGGTGCTGTTTGCCGGGGAAACGGGTCGCTCCATGAGCCTTCCCTTCGCCGTCGTGGACGAGAGCGCCGAGTGGATGGTCGTGGATAAACCTCCGTTCCTCCTCGTCCATCCCAAGAAGCCGGGCGGGCCCCGGACGTTGTGGGACGGCCTGCGCGAAATCCTCTCCTTCGAGCTGGCCAACGGCGGGCAAGTCTCCCTGGTCAACCGCCTGGACCGGGAAACCAGCGGGCTCATCCTGGTGGCCAAGACCGCCCTTGCCGCGCGCCGCTTCCACACCGCGATGATGCGCCGGGCCATCGCCAAGGAGTATCTCGCTCTCGTCTGGGGCTGGCCCGGGCAGGACGAGTTCACCGTTTCCGCGCCGATTCTCCGGCAGGGGGAACGGCTCCCCACCGCCATTTACCTCAAACGTTGCATTCATCCCGAGGGGGCCGAGGCCGTGACGCGCTTCCATGTGGAGCGGCGCTTTGAGAAACCGACGAGCGCGGGGAACCGCTTCGCCCTGGTGCGGGCATATCCCGAAACGGGGCGCACGCACCAGATCCGCATCCACCTGGCCCACGCCGGGCACCCGATTGTCGGCGACAAAATCTACGGCCCCGACGAGCGGTGCTACCTGAAGTTCATCGAAACCGGCTGGACGGACGCCCTGGAAGCGCGGCTGCTTTTGCCCCGCCACGCCCTCCACTCCGCGCGGTTGCGGCTGGAGGACGACGACGGAAGCGCGCTCGACTGGCACTCCCCGCTGCCCCTGGACCTGGCGGCATGGATGGAGATTACGTGATCCGCGCGATCCGGGAACTTGGGCGCATTTTTACCGCTACGCTCCCACGATAGTGCGGAAGTAGGCGATGGTGCGCTCGATGCCTTCTTCCAGAGGCACCTTGGGTTCCCAGCCAAGGTGCTGCTTGGCGAGCGTGATGTCGGGCTTGCGCTGCTTGGGATCATCGGCAGGCAGCTCTTTGTGGGTGATCCTGGAAGGGCCGCCCACCTTTTTGAGCACCAGTTCGGCGAGTTGGAGCATGGTGAATTCGCCGGGGTTGCCGAGATTCATCGGGCCGACAATTTGCTCCTGGTTCATGAACCGGATGAAGCCCTCGATGAGGTCATCCACGAAACAGAACGAGCGGGTTTGGGAACCGTCGCCGTAGATGGTCAGATCCTCCCCCTTGAGCGCCTGGACGATGAAGTTGGAGACGACGCGCCCGTCGTTCGGGAGCATGCGCGGGCCGTAGGTGTTGAAGATGCGGACGACGCGGATGTCCACTTTGTTTTCCCGGTGATAGTCGAAAAAGAGCGTTTCGGCGCAGCGCTTGCCTTCGTCGTAGCAGGAGCGGCGGCCGATGGGGTTGACGTGGCCCCAGTAGTCCTCGGTTTGCGGGTGGATCTCCGGGTCGCCATAGACCTCGGAGGTGGAGGCCTGGAAGACGCGGGCGTGGAGGCGCTTGGCCAGCCCGAGGCAGTTGATGGCGCCCATGACGGAAGTTTTCGTCGTCTTGATCGGGTTGTACTGATAGTGGGGCGGCGAGGCGGGGCAGGCCAGGTTGTAGATATGGTCCACCTCCACTTTGAAAGGCTCGATCACGTCGTGGCGGATCAGTTCAAAGCGCGGGTTGCCGATGAGATGCTGGATGTTGGCTTTGCGGCCGGTGAAGAAGTTGTCCAGACAGAGGACTTCGTGTCCGGCTGCTATCAGGCGTTCGCAAAGGTGGGAACCTAGAAATCCGGCTCCGCCGGTGATGAGGATGCGCATGGTTTTATTTGATTCGTTTTGGGGAAGGGTTGTCAACGCCGTAAATGCGCGGCGATCCAGGAGGACAATTCCACGGCGTTGTGGAGAAACTCGCGGCCGAAACCCCGCACGGTGACGCACGGCGCGGTCAGCAGGACGAGCGCGGTGATCACCGCCAAATTCATGAGGTAAATGAGGACCAGCGAGAAAAACGTGCCGTGGCGGGCCAGGTCGCTCTGCCCCTTGGGGATCATCCAGAGGGTGAAGCTCATGTGGAAGGTCCACGTGATCCCGAGCGCGAGGAAGAGCCAGCGGGTATAGGGGGCCATGTCCCAGAGCAGCCAGCCCAGCGCGTAGAGGATGATGACGGCGACGCTGTAGATCGGGTAAAAATAGGGGGAAAGGGCGATCCAGACGTTGCTCTTGTTGGTCATGATGTGGCCGCCGTCGCGGCGCACCTCGAAGGCGCTGACCCGCCCCCCCATCAGCCAGACCCAGATGGCGTGGGTCAGCTCGTGCCCGTAGACATAGGCGTAGTTGACAGCCCGGCGCGGGAGCCCGAAGAAGGCGACGATCCAGAGCAGCGCCCCGAGCGCGAAGAACCAGAATTCCTCCGTGGCCCAGTAGTCATGGCGCAAGGTTTCGCGCGCGAAGACGTAAAAGAACGTCTTGCTCCAGACGGCCGCCAGCGGCAGCAGAAAAAGGGCAATGACGGTGTTGAGAACGCGCGTCGGGACGACCAGCCGGGGCCGCGCGCCGGGCATGGGCTCCGCCGCCGGCCCGGCTAGGGAGCCAGCTCCGCCCCACAGGGCTGCGGAACCGGATTGAAGCCGGTGAACTTTCCGCCTTGCGGTTCCAGGGCGCTTGGGGAGCCGTGGCATGGCGAAGGCGAGGAAGGCCGGTTAGGCGCGGCCGAGGTAAGCGCCGGTGCGGGTGTCAATTTTGACCATCTCGCCTTCCTTGATGAAGAGCGGGACGTTGACGACTTTGCCGGTTTCGAGCTTGGCCGGTTTCTGGACGTTGTTGGCCGAATCGCCGCGGACGCCTTCGGCGGACTCGACGACTTTCAGCGTGACGGTGGAGGGAATTTCCACCTGCACCGCCTTGCCTTCGGCGTAGAGCACTTCCACGCCGAGGTTTTCAACGAGGTAATCCTTCGCGTCGGCGAGGAGATTTTCGTTGAGCGAAATGGTCTCATACGTCTCCGGGTCCATGAAGTGGTAGCCGGTATTATCCTTATAGCTGAACTCAAGCTTCTGGCGAGAGACCTCCACGAGATCCACTTTATCGGTCGATCCGAAGCGGACATCGGCGGATTTGCCGGTGCCGATGTACCGGATGATGAGTTGGACGAATGCACGGAGGTTGCCGGGGGTCCGGTGCATGACTTCAAGGACGATGGCGACGTTTCCGTTGTAACGGATGGCCATGCCTTTGCGGAGATCGTTTGCTGCTGCCATGTGGTAAAAAAGGTAAGCTAAGAAAGATTAATAAAGCAGGGGTTGTCGGCTTAGACAAGTCTGAACTTGGCCAGGTCCTGGGAGTCGACCAGCCCGACGGGAACCGGCTTGCCGCTGGTTTCATCCACCACGATGAGGTCGTCCACGGCGTGTTTCTCCATCACATGCAGCACCTCCACGGCCAGTTTCCCGGCGGCCACCGTCACCGGCTTGGGCGTCATGAAATCGCAGACCTGGCGCTCCAGGAAATCGGGGACGGAATCGAAATAGCGGCCAAAGTCGCCATGGGTGAAGATGCCCGCCAGCGAGCCGTCGGGATGCGTGAGAATGGCGGACCCGGCGCGGACACGGGCCATTTGTTTGAGAACCTCGCGCACCGTGGACGCGGGCGGAAGCCGGACGAGCTGCTCGCCCGTGCGCATGATCTCGTTCACCTTCAACAGGAGCGCGCGCCCCAGGCTGCCGCCGGGGTGGAACCGGGCGAAATCCTCTTTTTTGAACCCGCGCGCCTGCAAGAGCACCATGGCCAGGGCGTCGCCCAGGACGAGCGCCGCGGTGGTGCTGGAGGTGGGGGCCAGGCCGAGCGGGCAGGCTTCCTCTTCGATGGAGGCGTCGAGGTGGACGTGGGAATGCTTGGCCAGCGTGGAATTCGGGTTGCCGGTGATGGAGACGATTTTGACGTCAAAGCGGCGCAGGGCCGGGAGAATGCGCAGAAGCTCCTCGGTTTCGCCGGAGAAGCTCAGCGCCAGGATCACGTCGCCGTCCGCCAGCACGCCCAGGTCGCCGTGCAGGGCGTTGAGCGAGTTCAGCACCACGGCCGGAGAGCCGGTGCTGGTGAGGGTGGCGGCGATTTTTTCCCCGATGTGGCCCGACTTGCCGACGCCCACCACGACGATCTTCCCGTGGGCTTCCACGCTGCGCAGAATCGTTGCCACGGCAAGGCTGAACGACTCGTCCAGGCGGTCCCCCACGCGGCGGACCTCGGCGAGTTCGATGTCAAAAACACGATGGGCTTTTTCAACAAAATCCATGCGGCGAAGTGTGGACGGTGAAGGGGGAGCTGCCAAGGAAAAGATGGAGAGGAGAGGATGGACTATAGAGGGGGAGACTATAGAAGAGGGAGATGTGCAATTGACATCCGGCCCCCCCGCGTGTAGCCGAATCCCCTGCATGCATCGCATTTTCCTGGCGCTCTTTTGGGCTTTCTGCCTGGCTGCCCCCGCGCGGGTGCGCGCCACCGAGGCGATCGCGCCCCCCTTCGGCCTCACGTGGGGCGTCACCAAGGAAGGCATGGCCGCGCTCCTCAAAGGGGCCAACGCAAAGGTGGTCGAGAAACGGATCGCCAGCGGCCGCGAAGTCTGGACCGTGGAAGGGCTGATCCAGACCAACCTCCAGCGGACCCTCTTTTACTTCCACAACGACGGCCTGGTGGAAGCGGAGTTGCAGTATCAGAACGCCTCATGGCTTGACGCCGAATACAACAGCTTCCTGGGGCAGCTCCGGCTGAGCCTGGAGAGCAAGTTCGGCCCGGGCAAATTGATTGCCCGTTCCAAAACCCCTCAGGGCGAGGTGATCCAGACCCTCACGGGCTACGAGTGGGTACAGCCCGGCAATGCCGTCCAGCTCATCTACTTCAGCGCCGAGAGCCCGTCTCAAGTCTTCCGCATGGTCAGCCTCCACTACAAGGCGATGTAGCGCAGATTATAGAAAATCGACCATAGAAGGAGGAGACGGGGAGAAAAGAAAGACGCGCTCTTACCGCAGGACCACGGAATCGAAGATCGCTTGCGCGTGGACTTGCGCCATCTCTTCCGTCAGCCGGTAGGCGTCGTAGATGAGGATCCAGACCGTGCGGGGCTGGCAAAAAAAGCGGACCTCAAAGCGGTGCTCCACGTTGCGCGCCTCGCCGCGGTAGACGATCAGCGGCACATCGAGCCATTCCCCGTATTCGGGCTCGCTCATCGTCAGGCCGGCCCCGCTGCCAAACGCCAGTTCCATCGCCCGCCGCTGCCGGATCACCAACCGGCGCAATGCCGCCTCCGCCTCCTCTTCCCGCTCCTCCGGCTCCTCCCGGATCAGCGTGACGTGTTCGTTGTGTTTTTCCGCGCTGCGATACAACCAGCGCGACGGGGAATCCGAGGGGCGCAATTGCCATCGGCCCGGGAGGCTCAAAGCGAGTTCGTATTCGCCGAAAAGGGTTTCACGTTGTTTCCAATGAGGCATGCGAAGAGCAGAAACTCCACTCTACGCCTTTTGGCCCAATATTCCACGCGCTAATTTTACTCTGTTCCCGGCGCACGGCAGTACCACTCCCAGAAGCGCTCCACCCCCTCCGCCAGCGCTCTGCGCGGGGTGAAGTCGAGCAACTGGCGCGCTTTGCTGATGTCGGCGTACACGCACGGGCTGTCGAAATCGGGGGGGAGGGCCGGGATGAGATGTGCCCTTCCGCCGGAAAGCCGTTCCACCAGCGCCACGAAATCGGCCGCCAGGACCGGCTCGCCCCGCCCGAGATTGAGGATCTCGTAGCCGAGCGGACGGTCGGCCGCCGCCATGATCCCGGCGACCAGATCCTCCACGGCAATCCAGTCCCGGTGGATTTGCCCCTTGCGGTGGAGGCGCACTTTCTTGCCGTGGCGGATTCCCTCGGCGATCTGGAACGCCAGGCTGTCGGGGCGGCAGCGCGGGCCGTAGACGGAGAAAAAGCGCAGAGCCGTGAAGTTCAGGCTGTAGAGGTGGTGGAAACTAAAACCGAGCATTTCCACGGCCCGCTTTGCCGCCGCGTAGGGGGTCTGCGGGCGGTCGCACGGGTCCGATTCGTGGCACGGAACCACCGGGGAGTCGCCATAGACGCAGGCGGCCGAGGCGAACACAAAGTTGCCCACGAAGGTCTCCTTGGCCGCGCTCAGGAGCTGGAGCGTCCCGTTCACGTGGACATCGGCCGAGAGAGAGGGGTCTTCGATGGAGGCAGCGCCTCCCGGCAGCGCCGCCAGGTGGACCACGGCGTCGAAGGCGTTTTCGCCAAACAGCCGTTCCAGCAGCGCGCGCTCGCGGATGTCCCCCTCCACAAACATCCATTGATCCGGCGCGGCTGCCGCGGCTTGCACGGCGGCCAGATTCTCCCGCTTGCGGGCGGGCGCGTAGGAGGCGTCCAGGTTGTCCAGCCCCACCACGCGGTCGCCGCGCCGCAACAGCGCTTCCGACAGATGGCTGCCGATAAAACCGGCGGCTCCGGTGACAAGGAGGTTTTTTTTCATGGAGCGCGAATATCTCTTCTCCTTCGCGCCCGGGGCGCCGCCCGGATGCCGCGTCTCTCCGCCTACCCTTTGCGGAGGATGCCGCCGCGCATCAGGCCGACCAGCGGGAAGCGCGAAACCTGCGCGCACCATTCCACGTCGCCGCCCCGCCCGTTGGCAAGCAGGGTCCGGCCGTTTTTGGCCAGCCGCAGCGCGGCCGGGATGTCGGCCCGGTGTTCCCGGTAAATCGCCCGCGCGAGTTGGGCGGCGTCCGTCAGCTCCGCCTCGGGAAACGCGGCGGCGAGCATCCCGGCGGCGAGCGCGTCTTCCAGGGCCAGTTCGCGGAACGTTCCGGCGCAGACCAGCGCGACCCGTTCGGGCACCTCGCGCCGGAGGCGTTCCTCCAGGGCCCCCATGTTCAAGAGCGCCCCGGCCCAGACCTCGCGCGCCCCCGCGCACGCCCGCAACGCCACCGTGCCGTTGGTCGTCGTCGTCACCACCCGGCGCATCCCGGGGCGGCAGTATTCCTGCGGCGAGTTGCCGAGGTCAAAGCCTTCGATGCGGTCACCAAAGCGTTCGCCGCCGAGCACCGCGCCGGGCCACTGCGTGCGCAGCTCCAGCGCCTCTTCGATGGTGCACACGGGCCGGATCTCCTCCACCCCGTGCGCCAGCCCCGTCACCATGGAGGAGGTGGCCCGCAGCACGTCAAAGACGATGCAAACGGTGGCGGCCAGGTCCTGGTTGGGGAGCAGGTCGATTTCGGCGGGAGTCAATACGGCGTCAAACAACATCCGCTTATTCTACGGCCTCCACCGCCCCGTGGGGAAGCGCTTCCTGCCGCAGCGCCGCCAGGAACTCCGGTTCCGCCGGGATGCGGGCGAACGCGACGCCGAGGCGCCGGGCGTGCTCGCGCCAGAGCCCGAAGTGCCGGGTGTATGCCCCGCCATACGCGGCCAGCAGACCGGGCGTCACGCGCTGGTGGCGGCGCGCGCCCGTCTCGCAGTCCACCAGTTCCACGTTCCCGTCCCAGCCGGGCCCGGCCTCGGCCGCGCTCCAGGGGGCGAAGACCACCCCTCGGCCCTTGCCCGCCGCCAGCGCGTGGAGCGACGGCGCGCCGGGGAAAAGCAAATCCGAGATCCAGACCCGCAGGGAGCCCGTCCGCCACGGGACGCGGTGCAGCGCGGGAACGTCCGCTTCCGAGGCAGCACCCGGCGCGGCGGCCCGGCAGGCTTCCGCCACCCGTTGCGCCGAAAGCGCGGCTTCCGCCGGGAGCGGCGTGACCGACTCCCCGGCCAGGAAGTAACACCGCAGCGCCCCGCGCGCCTGGAGGGCGCTCGCCACGGCGAAGGCGAAGAGTTCCAGCGTCCGCGCCGCCTTGGGCGGGTCCACGGCCATGGAGCCCGAGACATCCAGGGCGAGGTCCACGCCGGGAGAGACCTCCTCGCGGTAGAGCTTCATCGTGTAATGGCCCGAGCGGGCGTACGCCTGCCAGTCGATGGCCCGGGGATCGTCGCCCGGCAGATAGGGGCGGTGGTCCTGGAAATCGATGGAACTGCCGATGCCCCTTCCCAGCCACGCCCCGTTCATACCGCGCCACGCCCGGTTGCGCAGCGGCAGCCGCAGCGTCCGCGCCGCCGCCTGCATCCGGGCCTGGATGGGGAGCAGGACACTGGCGTCCACCGGCATCATAGGTTGAGCTTGGCGGCCTCCCGCTCCATCGCCGCGATGGTTTTCCATTCCTTGAGTGAAAGCAGGAAGAGCGCAAAGAAGCCGAGCAGCGCCAGCAGGGCGGCCCAGAGGGCCATTTGATCCAGCGCGCTGTAATCCCAAAGGTGCAGGAAGAGGCCCAGCGTCGGCACACATCCCGCCCAGATCAGATGGGGGTCGTGGAGGTTGAAGTTGGCCGAGAGCGTCACCGCCGTGACAAAAAGCATCAGTTGCAGGCCCAGGTAAAACGGGAACAGGTTGGCGGCCCGGCGGAAGCAGAGGCGGACAATGGCGAGCGGCACGAAAAGCGTCTCCAGCAGCGCCGCGACGCGGAAAGCCGTTGAGGTGTCCGTCCAGGAAAAAGGTGCGGCCCAGAGCGTCGCGGCGATGGCCAGCAGCACGAACCAAAGCCCGCTGGCCCAGCCGGGATAAAAGAGCCGCCCGAAGGCGCGCCCCGGCAGGCCCCGCCGGAGGAAAGGCAGGTACAGGCTCGGCACGAAGGGCGTTTCCTCAACCAGCGCTCCCAGGCAGATCGGCGCGGCGGCGATGCCCCCCAGTATCAACAGGAACGCCGGTTCATGCAAGGCGCGGCCCAGCAGGATGCTGGCAGCCAGGAGCGACGCGGCGATCAGCCGTTTGCGCGTGCAGTGGTTTTCCGCCGAGGGGGCGATTTTGCCCACGCCCAGCTCAAAGAGTTCCAGCACCAGCAATGGTCCCAGCACGGCGGCGGCCGCCAGCCAACTCGAAACCGAAGGGGACGTTCCCCCGCGCCGCGAAATATTAAAGAGAAGGAGGGGCACCAGGTAGAACCCCGCGAAAAAGAGCACGCCGATGCCGATCCGACCCACGAGCGACTGCATGAACCCCGAGAACCCGATCGCCAGCGCCGTGGCCAGCGCCGAGCCGATCAACAGCAAGCCGAGCAGGACCAGATCATCCACCAGGTTCACCCCGCCCAGGAAATAGCGCAGGACCACATAGGGGAGCACCGCGCAAACCAGCAAAAGCGTCTGGAGCACAAGCGCGAGCCATTTGCCCGCCGTGATGCGCCACGCCGAGAGCTGCGTGAGCAGCATCAGCTCCAGCGTGTTCCCCTTCATCTCCCCGTTCAGCGCCGCCAGCCCCCGCAGCGGCATCGCAAAGAGGATCGCCGCGCCGATGAACGTCCAAAAAAAACCCGCGGCCGCCTCGTGGGAGCCGTCGCCCAGCGACCCGATCACGCAGACGATCATGAAAAACTGGATTGCCAGGAAAATGAGCAGGAACGCGCGGGACCGCATCCCCTGGCGGAGTTCCTTGACAATGATCGGGCTAAACCAATCGGCAAAATCGTTCATGGGAAAATGTTTAGTGAGGGCCGTGGCCGCCGACTTTGTGCAGGATGTCCACGAAGGCGTCTTCCAGGCGGCGTTCTTCTTTGTGAAATTCCGTGACGGCGAGGCCGTCGTGGATCATTTGGCGCAGGATAGTGGCCAGCGATTCCGGGGCGTCCGCCTCCACGCGCAGGCGCGCTCCCTGGCGGGTCGCTTCCGCGAGCGCCACCCCGGGAACCATCGCCACCCATTGCAGCAGCGGCTCCGGCGAGCCCGCCACGCGCACTTCCACCAACGCGCCCGCGCCGTCCAGGCCACCCGTGCGCAGGCTTTCCGCCGAGCCGTAGTGGACGATCCGCCCGGTGTCGATGAAGAGCATCGTGTCGCACATTTCCCCCAGTTCGGAGAGGATGTGGGAGGAGATGAAGAGCGTCTTGCCCTCCTGCGCGAGCAGCCGGACCAGGTGCTTGAACTCGATGCGCGCCTGCGGGTCCAGGCCCGCCGCCGGTTCGTCCAGGATCAGGAAGGGGGGATCGTGCAGCAGCGTGCGGCCCAGGCAGAGCCGCTGGGCCATCCCTTTGGAGAGCTGGTTCATCGGCCGCGTGCAGATGGAGGCGAGGTTGGTGAACTCCATCACCTCGCCGATCCGCTCCTGGCGTTCCTTGCTCCCGAAGCCGAAGGCGCGCGCGTAGAAGTCCAGGTATTCCAGCGCCGTCATGTTCTCATACGTCCCGTAGGCGTCCGGCATCCAGCCGATGAGCCGGCGCACTTCGTTGGGGAAGTTCAGCACGTCGCGCCCGCCGATGGAGATGGAGCCCGAGGTGGGCACATCCAGCGTGGCCATCATCCGCATCGTCGTGGTCTTGCCCGCGCCGTTGGCTCCGATGAACCCGACGACCTGGCCGGGATCAATGTCGAACGAAATCCCCTGGACCGCTTGCAACGTTCCGAAACGGCGGGTGAGATTGCGCACTTTCACCAATGGCTCGCTCATGGCTGGGGGGCTCCTGTTGAAGATGCGTGCGTCTGGTCCACGGCCAGCCCGGTATAAAAGACGAGGTCCTCCCGCCAGCGCAGCGAGGGGAGGGTGGCCAGCATTTCCGTTCTCGGCCGGGTGACGAGGGCGGCGAAATGACCTTCCTGGAACGGCATCCTGCCCAGCGTCTCACGCAGGACGGCCCGGGCCGGGGCAAGTGTGGCGTCGGCCCAGGCCTCCCGTTCCTTGACGGAAACAGGCCGCATCGCCGCCTTTTCCCCCGTGCGCAACCCGTCGGCTCGCCAAACCGTGCTGTTGGTGTCGGTCAGGAAGACGGTTTCCAACGGGCTTTCGATGCTGGAGACAATCACGGGCGCGCCAGTGGCGGCGTCGCGGCTCACCACGGCCAGTTCAGCCCGCGTGGGCCGGATTGTGGCAAACCGCTGGGCCTGGAGAGAGCGGCTCTTAAACCAATCGCCGGAAAACGCCCGCCCCTCCACCGAGTATGCGTTCCGGTTTTGGTGTTGGAACGGGAGGTTCAGCCGCAGCGGGATGGCGATGGTATCCTCCGGGAGGCGGAACGCACTGCCAAAGAGGAGGCCGGTCCGGGCGGCTTGATCCTGGATCACCGCCGCCTCGTGGGCTCCGGGAAGGAGGTGGATGGCCGTGAAGCGCCGCCCGGCGCCGCCCACCCCTTCCTGGAAAGTGATGACGGCAATGAGCAGCAAACTCCCGCCCAGCGAGAGGAGCGGCGTGGTCCAGAACATCCGGTGCCGGTGCATGGGCGGCGCGAAAAGGAAGAGGTTAACCGGCCCCACCAGCGCCGCGAAAACGATCACAAAGCCGAGGATCAACGGCGTGTTGGGCTTCAGGGTTCCAAGGCTGGAGAGCAGGTTCCAACTCTTGTCTTCGTCGAATGCGTCGCCCCGTTTCGGCTTCTTCTGCATGAGCAGCGGGCCGAGCGTTTCCGGTTTCAGTTCCTTGCCGTCCCAAAGGGCTGCGGCCAGAACGCCAAACCCGTAAGGCGCACCGTTGGCCGACGCCGAGGGGGACCGGGCGCCGCCCCAGTCGATGGCGGCCGGTGCGGTCGAGGTGACGACCAGCCGCCCGCCCATGCCCACCCACTGGCGCAGCGCGGCGCGGACGCCCGGGGCGAGCCTGGCCCATTCCGTTTCGGAGAGCGCCAGATAATCCACCCCTGCATACGCGCGCCAGTCTTCCACGAGGTCGGCGGGGTCGAATTGCGTGGCGTCAAAGGCCCACTTGGAGCTTTCGATGTGTTTTTTGAGCGGCTCCCAGGAGCGTGCGGCGAGGTCGCGGCTCATCGCCAGGAAGAGCGTCTCGGTGGGGGTGCCTTTGGTTTGGTGGCAGATATTGGCGCGGCGACCCTGGACGGCCGGGCCGTTGGCGACCACTTGCAGGGTGTTTCCGCACGAGACCGCTCCCCCCGGGGCAAGGAGCATCAGCGTGCGGGACTGCCCCGGCCCCACGGTGATTTCCGTCTTCGTTTGCAACTCTTCATCCGTCTTCATGAAATGGCTGACGGTGAAACGCCACGTCCCGGCCTGGCCGGAGCGGTTGGCGACGGTGATGTGCAGCGGGACGACGACACACGGCGGGGTGTTATCAAAGAGGCACTTCACCTGGATGTCGATGCCGCTCCCGGGCTCGGTGTCGATGTTCTGCTGCCAGGCGGCCCGGGCCGCGTGCGGCAGCGCCAGGGCGGCGAGGAAGGCCATCCCCCGCAAAAGAGGGGCAAGACGCGGGTTCATACGTTGGCGAGGGTCGTGGGGGTTTCGCGCGCCTGGCGGGGGACTTCGGCCAGGATCCGGGTGACGACTCGCGCGCTGGTTTCGCCCGCGAGCCGCGCGGAGAAGTCCAGGAGGACCCGGTGGGCGAGCACCGGCAGGGCCACGGCGGCCACGTCTTCAAAGCTGGCGTTGAGACGGCCTTCCAGCAGCGCGCGGGCCCGGGACGCCGCCGCCAGCCCCAGCGCCGCGCGCGGGCTCGCGCCGAATTTGACCCCCTCCGCCGCGCACGATCCACCCGGATGCGTCGCGTCCACCAGCCGTGCAATGTAGTTGGCCACCACCGGCGGCATGTAAATGCGGCGGACGAGCGCCGAAAGCGCATCCCATTCCCCCGGGGTCAAGACCGCCTCCACCGGCGGCTCCACCCCGATTTCGCGCCGGTTGACGATCGCCTCCAGCACGGCGGTCCCGGCGCGCGGAACGTCCAGCTTGAAAAGGAAGCGGTCGAGCTGCGCCTCGGGGAGCGGGTAGGTCCCCTCCAGTTCAATCGGGTTTTGCGTCGCCACCACAAAGAACGGATCGGGAAGAGGATGGCTCACCCCCATCACCGTGACCCGGCGCTCCTGCATCGCTTCGAGGAGGGCGGATTGCGTTTTGGGCGAGGCCCGGTTGATCTCGTCGGCCAGGATGAGGTTGCCGAAGAGGGGCCCCGGCTGGAAGACGAACTCGCGCCGCCCTCCGGTTTCCTGGAGGATCGGGCTGCCGGTGATGTCGCCGGGGAGCAGGTCGGGCGTAAATTGGATCCGTTTGGCCAGGAGCCCCATGGCGCGAGAGAGCGCCTTGACGAGTTCCGTTTTGCCCAGGCCGGGCAACCCCTCCAGGAGCAAGTGGCCGCGCGCCAAGAGGCCGGTGAGCACGCCGTCAATCAGCGCCTCCTGGCCGAAAAGCACACCGTTAAGTTCCCGCCGCAGCCGCTGCAATGGCGTGCTGGCGGCGGCGATTTCCGTCTCGTTGAGGGGTTCCATGTCGGGCATTGAGGAAAGCAGGAAGAGGCGGCCAGGAAAAGAGAAATGCTCCTAGACACGCCCCAATGGAGCAGGTGTGGGCGCGAGGTAAAAAATCCCTTGCGCGCCCCCTCCTGCAAAGGCACCCTTTGCAACGCATGTCCCGGCTTGCCCCCATCCTGCTCTTTGTCCTCCTTGCCCTGCGCGCCTTCGGCGCCGGCGAATGGACGCTCCTCAAATACGAGGGCCGGGATTACGTGACCCTCTCCAATATCGGCGCGTTCTACCAGCTTGGGGCTCTCCAGCGGACGGGAAATCAACTGGTGTTGCGCACGCAGGCGCGCAGCCTGCGCGGAGAGGTCGGCTCCAGTGAGTTTTACCTCAACAACCTGAAATTCATCCTGAGCTATCCGGTGATGGAAATCGGCGGCCAGCCAAGCATCTCCCGGATGGACCTGACCAAACTGCTGGAGCCGGTCTTGCGCCCGAGCCGCATCCAGAACTCCACCAAAGTCGACACTATCATCCTGGACCCCGGCCACGGCGGGCACGACACGGGGGCCGTCTGCCTCTTCGGCAACGAGAAAACCTTCGCGCTCGACGTGGCGTTGCGCGCGCGGGAGATGCTGCGCGCGGCCGGGTTCCGCGTTTACATGACGCGCTCCACCGACCGTTTCGTCCCCCTGGAGGAGCGGGCCGCCATCGCCAGCCGCTTCCCCAACGCCCTCTTTATCTCCATCCACTTCAACTCCAGCGGCAACGGGGCCACCGGCGTGGAAACCTACACCCTGGCCCCCCGGGGCGTCCCCTCCATGGCCGCCGACGGGCCCGCCCTCTCCGACTTTGTCCCGTGCACCGGGAACGCGCGCGATGCCGAAAACATCGCGCTGGCCTGCGCCACCCACGCCACGCTGGTTTGCAACTCGGCCATGTTCGACCGGGGAATTAAAAGGGCGCGCTTTGTGGTCTTGCGGGAATCGGCCACCCCCGGCGTGCTGATCGAAGGGGGCTTCCTGAGCAACCCGAACGATGCCCGGCGGATCGCCACAATCCTCTACCGCCAGCAAATGGCCGGCTCCATCCTCCAGGCGGTGCAGAATTACCGCAACGCCGTCGGCCCGCGCCAGTCCCTCCCGGTCGCCTCGGCCGCGATGCCGCCGCCGGGAGCCACCGGCCCGACCGTCATCACCACCCCGGGCGTGCAGTAAAGACAAGACACGGAGAGAGGAGCCCCCCTCGCGCCCAAGTTGAAGGGGCATCAGGGCAAAAAAGAGGCGCGCTGACAGATTAACCCCTTCTGCCAACGCGCCTACCCCTGATTGGGAAAAGCTGGTTTAGAGGATGCCCTTAATTTGCGATAAGGGGAATGCGTACGAATGCGTAGATTCGGCCTGAAAATGGCTATTTTCCACATTTTTTGGCCAGGAAGGAGGGCTTTTAGCCCATTTTCCCAAGTCTGAAAGGCACCACCCATCGCCAAAACCGCTTGCCGCCAGCACTTTTGGGGTGGCCACGGACTATTGGAAACGCGGAGGCTGACCGGTGATCTCCACGACGGACTGCCAGAGTTCGCCCGAGGGATCCACCTTCCGGCGTCCGTGGATGACGAGGTCGATGGGCATGTGGACGTAGCTGCCGTGCCACCGGCCGATGAGCATGGCGGTCTTGCCCGCCATGGCGGCGTGCACGGCGTGCTGGGCCAGCCGCGAACAGTAAACGTTGTCCTGGGTGGAGGCCGGAACGCTTCGGATGGTGTAGCTCGGGTCGATGTATTTGAGGGTGGTCTCGACGCCCAGTTCCTTGAAGTGGGCCGAGATCCGGTCGCGCAGATAGACGCCGATGTCTTCGAGCTTCTTGTTGCCGGAAGCGTCCACGCCGGCTTCGCCGACGAGGTTCTTGCCCGCGCCTTCGGCCACGACGATGACGGCGTGCTTGCGCAGGTTGAGCCGGGCGTGCAGATGGGCCAGGAGACCGCCGGGCCCTTCGAGCTGGAAGGGGACTTCCGGGATGAGGACGTAATTGACCTCGGCGCAGGCGAGCGTGGCCAGGCAGGCGATGAAGCCGGAGTCGCGCCCCATCAACTTCACCAGCCCGATGCCATTGAGAGCCCCCATCGCCTCGGCGTGGGCGCATGAAATCACTTTCCCGGCCTCGGCGACGGCGGTTTCAAAGCCGAAGCATTTGTCCACGTACATGATATCGTTGTCGATGGTCTTGGGGATGCAGACGATGGCTTTCTTCAGGCCGCGCCTGGCGATTTCCTCCGAAATCTCGCCCGCGCCCCGGATGCTGCCATCGCCGCCGATGACAAAGAGAATATCGACGCCCATCTCCTCCAGCGTATCGACCATGACCCCCACGTTCTGGGGCCCGCGCGAAGAGCCGAGAATGGTGCCCCCATTCTTGTGGATGGAAACGAGTTTCTCGGGGCTCAGTTGCACCGGCACGCGGCCAAAGCTCGGCACGAGCCCTTCGTAGCCGTAACGGAAGCCGTAGATGTCCTTGATGCCGTAGTTGTAATAAAGGACCATGACGAGCCCGCGAATGACGTCATTAAGGCCGGGGCAGAGCCCCCCGCAGGTGACGATGCCGGCTTTCGTCCCGCGCGGGTTGAAGAAAATCTTGGAGCGCGGCCCGGCGACTTCGAAGCTCGCGGGCAGCTCCTTTTGCGCCGCCGCCTTTTTGAAAGCGGCCAGCGTATCGTCAAAGAGCACCCGCTCGTCGTCGCTCCGAAAATAGGCGTCGTTTTCGCCACAACGGGTCAACGGCGAAGGATACGAGCAAGGGCCCAGCGAAGGAATGGCGGTCTGCATACGGAGGTGTTGTATACTGGCAGAGAGCCGCCCCGGCAATCCCGAGAAGAGGAAATTTCAAGGTTTTGCCGCAGCAGACGGCCGTTCACCTTTCCGTCTCTGCATGGTTGACCTGCCGCGCCAACTGCCCTAAAAGGGTCGTTCCCCAAGGGCTTCCGAAGCCGTTTTGGAGAACCTCATCATATCGTCCAGTGGAACTTAGTCTAGAAGGGCACCGCCCTAGAAACGTCGATTGGAAACGCGCCGCCGCCCTGCTTTACGGGGACTGGGGCACCAGCAAAGCCTATGTTACCGGCCTCGCCTTTTTGGCCGCCGGGTTCTCTTCTTTCTGGCTCATCCTGGCGGTCTGCGCCCTGACGGGCCTGGTGGCGGTGAACTACGCCGTGATCTGCCGCTACTTCCCCGACGGCGGCGGCGTTTATTCCGCCGCGCGCTCCCAGGGGCGGCTGCTGGCGGTGATCGGGGCGCTGCTGCTCATCGCCGACCTGACCGTCACCGCGGCGTTAAGCGGCTGGTCGGGCTTAAGTTACCTGACCTCGGGGGCGGAAAGCATCGCCTGGATCGCTTTCTTAAAAGAACACATCGTTTTCGCCACCATCGGCCTGCTCATCTTCCTGGGGTGGATCAACTGGTATGGGCCCAAACACAGCGGCAGCTTCGCGGTGCTCCTTTCGGCGCCCGTGATGATCGCCGTGGTGGTCTTGATCGGCATCAGCATCCCGCATTTGACGCTGCACTACGTGGAACCGCCGCACACCAGCCCCGGCAAGGTCTGGGAACAATTCGTGGGCGTCATCCTGGCCCTAAGCGGCGTGGAAGCCATCGCCAACATGACCGGCGTGATGAAGCTCGACCCGGGATCTTCGATGGAGCACCCCAAGGTGCACCGGGAATCCGCGCGGGCCATCTGGCCCATCGCCTTTGAAGTCGTCGTCAGCACGGCCATCCTCGGCTGGGCCATGGTTTCGCTGCCCAGCGTGCTGGAAACCCTCGGCATCCATGGCAGGGCCAACTGGGTGACGGCCATGAACAATCACAGCGAGGACATGCTTCGCTTCATGGCGGAGTCGTTCGCCTCCGCCACCGTCGCCCCGTGGTTCGGCGTCGTCTTTGGGTGGGTGATCGGCGTGCTCGTGGCCCTGCTCCTCCTCAGCGCCGCCAACACGGCCATTGTCGCCATGATCGGCCTCCTTTTCATGATGGCCCGCGACGAGGAGATGCCCATCGAATTTACCAAGCTCAATCGCTACGGCGTGCCGCTGATCCCGCTGATCATCGCCGTGAGCCTCCCCATCGCCGTCCTGCTCACGACCTCCGATTTCGCCGCGCTGGCCGGTCTGTATGCCATCGGCGTCGTGGGAGCCATCACCGTCAACCTTGGCTCATGCACGTTCAACCGCGCCATCGGGTTCCTCTGGGTAGACCGGGTGCTCTTCGGCCTCACATTTGTCATTCTCTTCGCGGTGGAAGTGACGCTCGCCCACACCAAACACGACGCCCTTTTCTTCGTCGTCTGCGTCCTCGGCCTGGGGATGGCACTGCGCACGTACGCCTTGAAGCGGGCGGGCCTGACCAGTGTGACAGTCTCCAAGGAACTGGCGGAAATCGTCACACCGGAGTCAATCCAGCGGCTCCAGCCCCGGCTCGCCGAGGGTCAGAAAATCATGGTCGCCGCGCGGGGCGTCACCCCGGTGCTGCAATTCGCACTGGACGAGGCCCAACTGCGCAAGGCGACGCTCTGCGTGCTGTATGTGAAGGAACTGGCCGTCTACCTCCCCCAAGGCCCGGCCCCCAGCAACCGGGGCGGCCATCCGAAATGGCAGGACGATCCCCAGGCCGCCGCCATCATATCGCTGATCATGAAGGCCGCCGAGCAACGTTGTGTGGACGTAATGCCCGTGTACGCCATCAGCGACAACCCGGCGGGAACCATCCTCGACCTGGCCGCCACACTCGGCATCGACATCCTGATGCTCGGCTCCTCACACCGCATGAGTATGACCAAGATCCTCAAGGGCGACGTCATCGCCCAGGTCGCCGCGGGCCTGCCGGAGGATATCCAGCTCGTCATTCACGGGTAACTTCACGAGTAAGACGAGAGTTGAATCTACCGGCCGCTCTGCCATCATCGCCCCCTTATGTGGAAAGGACGCTTTAAAACCGACACCGCGCAGCTCCTCAAAGATTTCAGCGAGTCGATCTCTTTCGACTGGCGGCTCTACCGGCACGACATCGCCGGCTCCATCGCCCATGCCACGGCGCTGCAATCCGCCGGGCTGATTACGCACGAAGAACTGGAAGCGATCCGCGCGGGGCTGCTCGGCATCCGCGACGAGATCGACCAGGGGAAATTCGCGTGGAAAAAAGAGCTGGAAGACGTCCACATGAACATCGAGGCGGAACTGACCGCGCGCATCGGCGATGCGGGTGCCAAGCTCCACACCGCCCGCAGCCGCAACGACCAGGTGGCGCTTGACCTCCGCCTCTACCTGCGCGACGAAGCGGACGAACTCGGCCGCCTGCTGGCCGAGGTGCAACGGAGCCTCGTCGATCTCGGCGAGCGGAACGCCGAAGTGGTCATCCCCGGCTACACGCATCTCCAGCGGGCCCAGCCCGTTCTTTTCGCCCACCACCTGCTGGCCTATGTCGAGATGTTCGCCCGCGACGCCGGGCGGGTGGCCGACGCGCGCGCGCGCATGAACGTCCTGCCGCTCGGCTCCGGCGCGATTGCCGGGTCCACCATCAACCTTGACCGGGAACTGATCGCCCGGCTGCTGGAATTCCCCGCCGTCACCCAAAACAGCATGGACGCCGTAAGCGACCGCGACTTTGCCGTGGAACTCCTCTCCGCCCTGGCGCTCATCGGCGTACACCTCTCGCGCCTGAGCGAAGACCTGATTCTCTGGGCCAGCGCGGAATTCAAGTTCGTCACCCTTTCGGACGCCTACACCACCGGCTCCAGCCTGATGCCGCAGAAGAAGAACCCGGACGTGTGCGAACTCACGCGAGGGAAAACCGGGCGGCTGGCGGGCAACCTGGTTTCGCTGCTCACCACGCTCAAAGGGCTCCCGATGACCTACAACCGGGACATGCAAGAGGACAAGGAGCCGGTGTTCGACTCGCTGGATACCGTCAAGACCTCGCTCCAGATTTACGCCGCGATGCTGCGGGAGATCCAGGTGAACCCGGCCCCGTGCGCCGCCGCCGTGAGCGACTGGGGCCTGCTGGCGACTGACCTGGCCGACTACCTCGTCCTTCACGGCGTCCCCTTCCGCAAGGCCCACGAGATCATCGGCAAAACGGTGGCGCTCTGCCTGGAACGGGGGACCGGCCTCTCCGATCTGACATTGGACGATTATAAGACCCTCTCCCCGGCGTTTGATGCCGACGTATTCGCCATCCTGAACGTCCAACGCTCGCTGGAAGCGCGGACCAACCCCGGTGCCCCCTGCCCCGCCAACGTACACGCCCAGCTCGCCCGGTGGCGCGCCGCGCTGGGCTAGAGCGTTTTTGGGTT
>SESF01030055.1_pt1 | contig 41405 bp, 43 predicted proteins | sample 3171521 | NCBI WGS metagenome assembly SESF01 (sample SAMN10866945, study PRJNA518727) | freshwater metagenome | biome: subpolar coniferous forest; feature: holomictic lake; material: water; isolation source: holomictic Lake 227, 6 m and 8 m depth | place: Canada: near Kenora, Ontario | collected...
TGGCATTCCGACCACCCAATTTACCCCCGACAACAACACCCTTATGCTCCTGCATTGCGATCCCGCCAACGGCGATGTCACTTCATCCAACCTGCCCTTGACCTGGGGCAGCGGCGCGACCACGACTTCGTATAAATTCGGCAGCAGCGGAGCGTATTTCAACGGGGTGAATAGTTGGATTAAAGGCCCAGATGCTAATGCTGCGTATCAGTTGACTGGAGACTTTACCTATGAGTGCTTCTTCCAGACCACTTCAACATACGCTACAAACTGCGCCTTAATTGAAACTGGTGCTGCGTCAACAGTCACAAGATTTTGCATCGCGCTTATTGGAGGGCAAATCCGGGGCGATAGCAATGTGGCTGGGGCAATATTTGCCGCGTGCGGGAACTATATCCAAGGAGTATTCAACCATATCGCAGTGTCTCGGACATCCTCAACTATGTCCGTTTACCTTAACGGAACCCGCATTTATACCGGAACTGTCGCCCAGTCATTCAGTGTAGGAAATCTTCGCATTGGCGCTTTGTATGATGGGTTCAGTGTCTTTAATGGCGTGATGGATTGCGTCCGCATAATCAACGGAACAGGCATATACTCTGGCGCAACGATCACCGTCCCCACGACTGCACTAACAGCCGTGACCAACACCAGCCTGTTGCTCCAGTTCGATGTCCAAGATGGTGCATTAAAAGATGTTTCAAATAGTGATGTGAGTTTGGCAGCGACGGGGCTTACGATAACCGCATCAAATCCTCCGCCGGTCAATACCTATAGCGGTGCGTTTAACGGCAGCACTTCTTTCGTCCAAGGCGCATACAGTGCCGCAACTCAGTTTGCAGGACCGTTTACAGTCGAGGGGTTCGTCAGATTTAACTCAGTCGGCTCTGATGCTATGATATTTGAGAACCGTGCGTCAGCGTCTGGAACTCCAGGATTCTGCGTTTACCTCCACTCAGGGAATATCATCTTTAATTCTGGAGGGAATCCCAGAATAACAGGAACATCAACGCCTAGCATCAACACTTGGTATCATTGGGCTGTCAGCAGAGACTCGTCAAATAATATCAATATGTGGTTCAACGGAACTTGGCAGGGCACCACCTGGAACTCTTCGACTTTGGCATACACTGATGCTCGGTTAAGACTTGGGGTAAACTGCGTTGATACGGCGCTCCTGAATGGCAATATGTCTAGCATCAGGATCAATAACAGTGTAGCCGTCTATAGCGGGACGAGTAGCATCACCGTTCCCACAGCCAGACTAACCGCAATCACTGGCACGAGCCTGCTGATAAACTTCGACAACCTTAACCCCGACAGCAGCACGAACAATGCTGACCTGACCTGGAACTGCGTCACCACCCGCCTTAGCCGGTTTGGAAATAGTGCTCTGATGCTGGATGGGAGCACGAGCGGTCGAGTTTATTCGTCATCCGCACCAGGAATCTCAGGCAATGCGGCAATGGGGATGGATGTCTGGTATTATCCGATCACTACGGGAGTATCAGGTTATGGTATTATACTAGGGGCGGCTGTGTCAGGCGGGGCTATACTTGGGCATGTAAACGGGGCATATACAGTTTCAATATCAAGAGCATTTATTGTGGATACCTTAGTTTCTACCGTCCCGATGGTCCCTAACACTTGGAATCATATTGAATGGGACAAAACGTCGGCCGGAGGGACTTCGTATTTATTTTTGAATGGGCTGGCTGCCGGGTCTGCTGCCGATAATGCGTCCTATACGTCAGGAGCGTTGTCTATTTCTAACAGCACAGCGCATACTATCATCTCAGGTCTTATCGATGAGCCTAGAATATCAAGCACCTATCGCGGACATTCATCAGCCTTTACCCCGCCGACCGTCGAATACGGCGGAACGGCTGCAACATCGTCTCTCCAGGCCACTGCGTTTACTGCACTGACCAACCCGACGACTGGCGCTCTGGTTGCTCGCTGGAAAGATGACAGCGGTGGGGCTGCGCTCAACACTGACTTGATCGGCGAAATCTCGGTGGACGGTGGCAGCACTTGGACGGCGATCACCCTGGCTGACCAGGGGCCGTGGAACGTCGTTGCCGACAGCCGCGTCCTCTACGGCAAGGCGACCTTGCCTGGGACCGGGGCCAACATCGTCAGCCGGCTCAGGACGGCCAACGGCAAAGCACAGAAGCATCGCGCCCTCTCAACCTTCGTGAGCTAGACCCATGAGAACCCTGACCGAGATCGACGCTGATATTGCCGCCACGCAGCAGCGTCAAATCCAGCCTCAGACCGACCTCTCTCTCGATCCGACAGGAGATCGAGGGATCGGACTCCCGGCGCTCAACCTGCTCAACTCTCTGAACGCGACTATTGCGACCCTTCGGTCAGAGAGAGCTGAAGTTGTCGCGGGTGGACCTTATCCGAAGGACCTGTCAAAGCTGGAGTTCCAAGCCTACCTCTTGGGCATTGTCGGAATGTCCGCTTATCAAGCCTTCCGTACCGACCCGCTCTTGTTCGTGCTGAACGACACTCTCAACTTAGCCGTCGTCATTCGCGCTGTCGATGTCACTGAGATGTTGCCCGCCGTCGTCATCACGGGGCACATCACTCAGGAACAGTCCGACGCGATCATTGCAGGGTGGCCCGCAGCATGACTGACTTCTGGCCTAAGTGGCTTTATAACGTCGCCGTTGACGCCGACAAAGAGGTCTCCGCAGTCACTTTAGGTGATCCGCGTGAGACAATCTCTTCTCGTCTTGGCAAAGCCTATCGGGGCGACTTCGGTAAGGTTTGGAAATATCTGACCCTACCTCTTCATCTTATCGTCAACGCTGTCGCCCGCGCCGTCTGGGGTCAGCCTGATCATTGTCTGGACGCGATCAATGACGAAGTAGGGTCAGAGTCTCCCCTGAGTGAGGAACAGTCATGACCGACAGTACAATTCGCCTCGCCGCAGACGGAACTGGGAAGTACATTGACGTCTCAGAGCTTACTGTAGGAGCGACTACGGTTGAGCGTCAGCGGATCAATATCTCTGATCCGACGTCTCCGACTGCGATTGCTGCTGTCAAAGATGCAAGCACTGCGGCTGCGGCTGCGGACCCCGCTCTCGTCGTGTCTGTGTCTCCGAATACCGCCGCTGTTCCAGTCACTGTGAACGGGCAAGCACAGAACTCGACAGCTCCGGTCTACTCTATCCGTGTCTCGGAGGATGCGAAGTCCATCAACGGTACAGACGGTGTCATTGATGCGCTCAACCGCATCATGATTGAGTTGAGACAGTTGACTATGTTTACCAAGCAGCTCCCGCTGTACCTAAATCTTGGCATCCAGATCACGGATGATAACCAAGACTTTCGGGACGACCCAACGAACTTTTCTTCCTAGGAGGTTACAATGCTTTTCCAAGGTACTGTTGGACAGCCGTCCAACTCTTCTCTCGGTGCTGGTTCCAACCCCACTGTCCGTCAGGGTCAGCTCGGCGACCTCGTCGTCAGTGAGCTGCACGGGCGGTACTATGAAGGCTCCTACCGTAAGTCACGCTTCGGTGGTTCGATGCAGGCGGTGCTGGCGACGGCGACCATTGCCGGTCTGTCCACCGCAATCACGGGGACTTCCGTCCTCGCCAACCCCAACGGTTCGGCTGTGAACTTGGTGTTGGAGAAGTTCGGTGTCGGCTTCGTGCTCGCCCCCGCCGCTCCGTTGGTCTACGGCATCGCTACGGGTCAGTCAGGCACGGCTCTGGCAGGCACCCTGACCTCGCTGAACCCCAAGAGCAAGTTCCTGGGTTCAGGCATCTCCCCGGTGGGTCAGCTCTACGCCTCGGCTGCGATCACCTTGCCGGCGGCCCCTACCGTTGACGTGGTGCTCGGCCAGCTCGATACGGGCGCGATCACGACGATGACGTCAGCCACGGGTCTGTTCGACCTGGAAGGTCAGATTGTCATCCCGCCGGGGGGTTATGCGGTCTTCTGGACGAGTGCTGCTCTGCTGGCCTCGGCTCACATCGCAAGCTGGAGCTGGGAAGAAGTGCCCGTTTAACACTCTTCTCGGATGAGGGTCTGACATGCTCGTTGCTCTTCAAAGCCTGTACCAACGAGTTGTCGGACCCTACTCCTCCGGCTTCGGTTCGGGATTTCAGGGGGGACAGGTTGCACAGCTCACCGACCCTGTCGGTGTCTCTGCAACCTTCTCCGTTGGAACTGTCACTCCGTCTCAGACTGTTGTTGCTGACGGAGCTACGGCGGCCTTTGCTGCTGGAGACATAGCCCCCAACGAGACGGACGTCTTTGTCGGTGTCTCTGTCTCCGTCTCTCTCAACGATACGGCTCCGGATCGGACTCTACCGGCCACAGGTGCTGTCGCAACCTTCGCTGTCGGTACTGTCACCCCCGACGAGACGGACGTCTTCGTCGGCGTCTCTGTCTCCGTCTCTCTCAACGATACGGCTCCGAATCGGACTCTACCGACCACGGGTGCGGTTGCGACCTTCTCGGCCGGCGCTCTGGCTCCGACAAAGTTTCTCCCCAACGCTGGCACCTCGGCGACCTTTGCTGTCGGTACTGTCACCCCGAATACTACCCTCGTTCCGGCGGGGGTCTTCATCGGCGTAGGCATTCCTTCACCGACCCCGAACACCACCGTCGTCCCCTCCGGAATCCTTATCACTTCGTCTCTCGGTGTCCTCTCTCCTGCGAGAGTGTTGGACCCGAACGGAGTGTTCATCTTCAAGAGCTACTTCAACGCCAATCTGGATACGACCGTCGTCCCCGGAGGCGTGCTGATCAATCCGGCTGTAGGGCCGCCCTCCCCCGGTCAGGTTCTGAACCCGACTGGCGCTTCCCTAACCTCTAACCCTGTCTTCGACGCGATCCTCGGACAGGGTATCAATATCTATCCTCTGACAAACTTTGACTCAGGCTTCTCCTCCGGGTTCTCCCGTCGAGGAGGTGTCAAGGTCACAGTTGCTGTTGGTGATGGTGCTGTCGAACGGTCGGTCTCCGTCGAAGGCATCCTGATCTCCCCCGTCTTCGGCATTGTCTCTCCGAGTCGGACCGTACCCGAGGAGGGTGCGACAGCAGTCTTCTCCGTCTCGGAAGACATCCCCAACGAGACCGACCCAGAGCAAGGTGTCCTCGTCAACGTCCTCGTAGGGACGGTGACACCGAACCAAACCTACTTGACCGACGGCTATGACAACGTCGTCGTCGTCGGCGCTCCCGTCGTCATCATCCCTGTCGGTGCGACGGGGAGCTGGACTGTCAGCACGACGACTTACATCCTAAACAACCCGGCTCGTTGTTCTGTATCCCAAAACGTTCTTACCTCAGTCGCACTGAACAACACTCAGTTGGGATCAAGCGTAAAGCTTTCAAGTTCTATCGTTACAAACTTGACTATCGTACATTGGAGTCCCTAGCCATGGCATCGTATTGCGTTGGGCAGCTTATGCGCCTTGACGGTCGTTTCACTGACTTGACCAACGGTGCTCCGGTGAACCCCGGCGCCGTCCACATCGACGTCTATTGCCCAGATGGGTCGATGGAGACGTTTCAATATCCTGCAAGCGTCGTCCGTCCTTCGACGGGGCGGTACTATTACGATTACCCCATCACGCAGAGTGGGACGTTTGAGTGGCGTATGGTTGGCACAGGCCAATCTCCGGGAGCGCAGATAAGTAGCTTTGAGGTCGAGGCTTTCCCATGATGGATTGGAAAACCCTTCAAGCTTATGTTGAGGCTTTCCCCTGATGGAATAGAAAACTCATAAAAAAGGGAGGCTCAAAGAGCCTCCCTTTCCTCAGACGATCAGCACTTCTTGCCACCGCCCATACCCTTCTTCGGAGCCGCCATACTACTCACCCCCTTTCCACAACAACGCCTGCCTCCTGGAACATCACGGCGGCGACGTCGAAATGTTCTTGGGGCATACTAGTCTTCCCATCCCCGAATATGACTTTTGCAACCCCTGCGTTGATCAGGAGCGCAGCACACTGAGCGCAGCAGTGATGGGTGACATAGACTGTGGAGTTCTCCAGCACTGATCTCGCAGCGTGGGCTACGAGGTTGGCTTCGGCGTGAGTCGTAAACAGATACTTAATTGGACGTTCCATCCTCTCGGGAAGATCAAGTACCTTCCGAGGGAGACCGTTATACCCCGTCGAGAGAATCTGTCGATCTCTACCTACGGCAACAGCGCCAACCTTCGTGGAGTCTTTACTCCACGAAGCGATGGTCTTTGCAAGGTCAAGGAAACGGGCTGTCCAACTCACTTGAGCCACTCGACAAGGACAACGACAAAGCCGATGACAATGATCGTAGTGAGGAAGGAACGAAAGATAACCTCTGTCGGATTGAAGTCGTTGTTGTTCACGAGGCCCTCCACTTCAGTAAATCCCGATCCATGCGTTTGATCAGACGTTGAATGGGAGAAGTATCGATGATCGTCAGCTTATCGATCAGGGACATTCTGGCGATGGTGCGGGATATGTTTCGACGCAGAGACCTCGGCTTCAACTTCTGCCCCGGCGGGCACGTAGGCTTCTCGGGGGCAACCGTTCGACAAAGATGAGGGTCTCGCTGCCAGCAGTGTTTTGCCCACCACTGACCCAAGTAATTCTTGAAGCTCAAGACGAACTCCGATTTTGTATGGAAAAGAAGTGGCCCCGAATTTCACGGGGCGCCTCCTGACGCTGGAGGTAGCGAGCCTAAGCGGCTTGTCGGGTCCTATCAATCCGACTGATGACGCGGTGTAATAATCACCCCCGGTTGATAGGTTCGTCCCGCCGTTTCTCAGGCAGCAACGGCGACCGGGGCCTGGGGCGGGAACATCTCGGTCAAACGCTTGTTGAAGTTGGCCGACACGCTGTTGTGGATCGCGTCGATCTTCGCCTCAAGCGCAACCTGCTTCTCCGCGAGGACCTGAAGCTCATGCGACAGCTTCTCCGAAGCCTTCTCGGCCTCTTCGCCCAGACCCAGGAAAGCCTGGATCACGGCGTCGCGCTGCTCGGGAGCGTCGAGGACGAACTCAACGTCGGCCAGCTTGATCACAGTCTTGCCGGGGATGCCGGGGATGCTGACAGTGACATTCTTTTCGATCTTGCGGGAATCACTCACGGCCATCGCCGGAGAGAAGGTGTCGCCTTCAATATGAGTGACGATGAACCTGCTGGCGAGAACTTCGCGATTGAGCGGGGTCTCGGTGGTGACACGAAAAGCCAAGGGTCTTACTCCAGGTTAAGGACAGAACGAAGCTTGTCGAAATACTCGTCCAAGGTTCCGTCGTTGAGAATGTCGTAGTCAACGTTAAGCCCGCTGACATGGGCTTCGGATGCGTGGGAGGAATTGATAATCACGGATGGTCTGGACACACGGATTACAATTCCTCCCACAGCTCTGACAGCCTCACACTCATTGGGGAAGCGCAGGTCGCCGATGACGGTGTTACCCGAAATGCGGCGCATCAGTGCGTTTACCCAGATATCGGGATAGACCTTCCAAAGAGCGTCAGTCCCAATCTTCTGCCACAACTTACGCGGCGACTCGTAGGGGTAGAACGATATCGGGTCCTCTTTGGGGAGGTTCGATACAGTACCGAACAAGTCATCAACTATCTGCTTCAGACGATCAGCGAAGTTTACATGGGTGAACCCATAGTTGGCTTCGAGAAAGGCTGCTCCAGTAGTCTTGCCGTGATAGGCGTTGCCTGTGAGTGCGATCAGCGTCATGAGGAGAACTTATACCTCTCTATTTTTGAACGCCAGAGCCTTAAAACCCATTGTGACTCACATCAGACGATTTTCAGATGAGCATCACCGGAAACGTTCCGGTGGCTTACAATCACCATCTGCCCTATCAGATGCTTGAGGGATGCCAGTCCGTCGAGGATCGCTTCCGCCCGTTCGTCTGTGCAGCTTGCGTCGATCTCGTCCCCCAGGATGGTCGGGAACACCCTGGAGGTAAGGACCAACCCCAGCCCTAGACGGAGGGCCAGGGAAACCAGAGTCCTCTCGGAGCCGGAGAGGGTATGCAACCCCTGATGGTCAACGACGATGTCCATGTCATCGGTGATCTCGACGGTAGAGAAACGTCCCTCAGACATCGTGTGCAGGAGGGATGAAGCGGCCCGACGTAGGGACGGCAGCAGATGGCTCTTGACCTTCACCTTGAACGCCTGGAGCGCCGTCTTAGCCTTCCCCCAGTCGGCCATTGCCTCCGAGGCTTCCTCGACCCGGAGGGCTAGGGCGTCGAAGTTGGTCTTGTCCCTGACATAGACCTCGACGTCCCGCTCATAGATTCGTGCGGACTCTAAGCAATCTCGATCCCGCTCGATCTCTAAAGGTACTGTGGAAAGCTCCGACAGCAGCTTGGCATTCTGCTCCCGCTCCGTCTCCCACGCTTCCAGGCGCTGAACAGCAGTGATCCAGGTAGCCTGGTTCTTTTCGTACGTCCGACGCTCGTTAAGCAGACCTGACAAGTCTGTCGGAATCTTCAGGTCTGCTAACTCGGCGATCAATCCCAGCCGTTCCTCAACTCGTGCTAAAGCGTCTTTCTGTAGACGTAGCGCGGCCTCGCTGACGGTGGGTCGTACGGCATTATCCGGCACAGCTCGGTATGTTGACCTGAGCTGTTCGGTCTTTTTCCAGATGTCTAGGATAAGATGTTCCTGTCTGATCGTTGTCGGAGACAAAGTCGGCTCTGAGACTTCGACAATGTCTCCGAGGGCGACGATCTCCTCTGAATTTTTGGGCCAACGATGACTACAAGCCGGACAGGTGTGATGACCGTCCCTCAGTAACTCCTGATACTTAATCCAGTTACGACGAACCTCCCACTGCTTCGTCAACATCTCCAGAGCTTGTTCGGTATACTTGGGAGGGTTCACTCCCGCAAGCTCCTTACCCTTCTTGACGGAAGCGTAGTAAGTCTCCCAGTCCTCGAACCCCTTCTGGATATCCTCTTCAGACATATATGACTCGGGGAGGTTCCCCAGCTTCGTCTCCAGAAGCCTCTTGTCAGCAATAGCCGTTGTCCGAGCCTGCTGATGTTCCAACAGCTCTTCGATTGTCATTGTCACTGTCGTTGTCGGAGTCGGACCCGGAGACGGAGGCTCCGACTTCATCCAACCCAGAAGCTGCTGACGTTGACCTTCCTTAACCTGAAGCTCCCGAAGACGATCCTGAATGATCGACGAGGACACATAGTAGTTGGGTGCGATGGGAGGAGAGACGGGACGAAGCGCCGACTGGAGCGTCAAAGACTCCTTACTAAAGTTCCGATGCTTCTCTGTGCAGTGGGTAATCAGACTATCAATCGAGTCCAACCCAACGGACTGATCGATAAGCTTCTTACGATCAGCCGGCCGGAGACGGATGAATGCTTCAATGTCCCCCTGCTCAATGTAGTTGGATACTCGGAAGACGTCGAAGTTATATCCAAACAGGCCCTTGATCGCAGCGTTGACGCCTTTCGTCCCTACCGACATCACCCCGTCCGGACCCGAGAGGGTGGACTGGGAGGGAAGCTTCCGACGAACGGTATAGGTGACACCCTTGACCTGGAACACCGTCTCCAGTTCAAGTGACTTGTAGTCCTCTGCCTTCTGTCGGAAGGCAATGCTTCCGAAGAGGTTTGCGGTGATCGTCTCCAGGAACGTAGATTTTCCTGCCCCGTTTCTCCCGGAGATGACGGTGATACCTTGTCCCAGATCATACGAGGCAGAGAGAGTCTTCCCGTTGCGGAAGACAACGTCATACTTATGAGATAAGATCACAGCAGTCACTCCGTAAAGAGTTCGTCAGCAGAGAAGATTGCTTCACACTTACAGCAGTCCGGAGCTTCTTGATCTCCGTTGAGCTTTCCGACTAGCATGACCGCTGCTGTAGCATCGACGGCAATAGCTATGAGCATTGACTGATCATAGATGCTGTAAGCCCGCTCTCCCGAGCGGGCATCCATCCTGAACCTTGTCATCATCAACCTCTGACAGTGTCGTCGGGAAGTTCGGCGCGGAACTGAATCCAACCCCGATAGTTCCGATGTGCGGCGGGTTCCATCCAGAACGGATCGGCACTGGCAACCATCTCGAACGGACTGGCGTGGACCGGACGGTGTTCCGCCATCGCCCTGCCCTTCTCTGCGTCGGTGTCGAGGCACCCAGAGGTCCCATCGAAGGGACGGTAGCTCACCCGCGCGCACCGGGCCGCAGACGCATACTTTACGGTGTGGATGTCGCCGTGGAGGCGTTCCTCAGCAGTGATGTACGGCAGATGATACTCTGCTTCGTCCCGCAGCGCGGGCCAGCTCTCCCCCACGGCGTAGCGGATCGCTTCGGCCAGCTTTCGCATGTGCGGTTCGGCATCATCGTGACAGCGAAGGACGAAGAAGTTCTTCCAGCATGTCGAGGAGATCAGTCCGTCAACCCACATCCAAGGCTCCAGGAGACGGTTCACAACCTGCTTGTGAACCCCATACTCCAACAGACCTTCGACTTGGTGAAGGGCTTTGTTACGAGCTTCCAACCAGATTTCTCGGCAGTCCTCTGCCGCCTGCCCATAAAGCTCCGACCGTGCCTGCATCCCCGGCTGGTTCTTTCCCCAATGCTGGGGGATGAAAGGATCATTCCGGACCTCCTCAAGTAACTTGGATGTCGGAACAGCACGAGAGGACCGAGCGTTACGGGCGAAGGCCCGGTGGGTATTCAGCTCTGATAGGATGCAACGAGGAGCACGGTACTGTACCGTCGTCAGACGATGCCCAGTCTCGGTAATGCTGTCGGCGATGACTTCGGCTTTGATCATTCCATTGCATCCTGTCTGAGTTCGTTAAGCTCTCGCATTGTCTTCTGAGAGACACCGGCTTCGAGCAAGGCTTGGCGGAAGAGAGCGTCGAGGTCAAAGTCGTCGAACTTGACTTCTACGATCTCCTCGTCCAAGTCCTGGAGGCGTCTTGTCGTAATTTGTAGAAAATCAAGTTCGTCAGGAGCAGATTCTCCTTCGTCCAACACAAGTCTGACAACAGTATCTCGATGAAGCTTGTCAAGTTCAGCCAAGTAACAAGTGACGTAGCGAGGGCGACGAACCTCTTCCTGTTCACTACTCTCTCCGAAGGCATAGGGCTGCATTGAACCAACGACGTTGACAGTGAGATTGCCGTAGGTCCTTGTCTCGGGCTTATGGATGTGTCCTGTATAGACCGTGTTCGTCATCCCCTTGAGCTGTTCGATGGGAATCTGATTGGGTCCGACCCAGTCCAGGTCCCAATGCCCGTAGACTGCGGTGAACCGCTGGTCGGCGAAGGGAGCAACCAACTCCTGCGCCGTCTTCGTCGGGTGGTAGGGTACGAACAGGCGGTTGTCATAGATGTCGGGCGCCCCCTTGACGACGATGACCCCCCGTTCCTTCGACAGCATCTCTTCGAGGATGTCGAAGGCGCTGACCCCATCGGACGACTTTGTGAGATCGTGATTGCCGGCGAGGAGGATCAGTTTCTTGGAAGGGTCGGCCTCGACATAGACTTTGTAGACGTCAAGGATAAGCTTGAGAGGCATGTTCGGACGGTCGAAGAGATCGCCCATGCAGACGTGGACGTCGAAGTCGCCTCTGAAGGAGGTCTCGAAGTCCTCCCAGACCATCTTCTCCCGGTCTCCGAGACGATGAAGCGGAGTCCCAGCGCGGGTACTCCGTCCGAGGTGAGGGTCTCCAAGCAGACAATACTTAAGCTGGGACATCTACTTTCCCCTTCTCAATTTCTTCCATAGTTTTGAACAGTCCGTCGATTTGAAGAAGACAATCGATGAACGCATTATGCGCCATCGGCGACTTCTCAACTTCGACCTCAGGTATCGGGTTCGGCCAAGACCTTCCTTCGAGGAAGGTGTTGATGTCCCGAACCCTTCGAAAACTGAAGGGGTTAGCCAGCTCGAAGTCTTTCAAGTAACTTGAGATGAAGCCCCAGTCGAAGCAGGCGTTCTTAGCCCATAAGTATCTGTCGGACTGATGGACGTTGTCGGAGTTGACCCAGTCAACGAACTCTTTGATCACTTCACGAGCCGGTCGTGCCCGACCAATGATGTTCTCAAGAATCGTCTTGGGCTGAGACATCCACCAACGCCGTGTGTCCTCCTCCCAGAAACGATGCGGAGGAACGAACATGCACTGGTTAAAGCTATTCTTCTGAAACGTCCGTCGATCTAAGTCGAATCTCACTGCGGCGATCTGAAGAATACCTGTCCGATCCGGAGACGTCCCGGTCGTCTCAATGTCAATCATGTAGTCCAGGCGTGGCATGATAGCTCTTCCCATGTAAGACTTGACTTAGTCGTCTCTTCGAGGATAGCCTCGGCAGGAACTCTATACCAAGTTTCGTGTGTCACCGCAAAGATGTAAAAGAAGTACGACCCCGGTTGGGCTGTTATTGATCTACGGGCATGACTGAACTGAGCGGGCCTGATCATACTGAATGGAAAGCTCGTCTCATTGGTTGTTCCCTTGACTTCGGCGTAGTGCATACCTAACTCGTAGTCCACTACGACATAGTCTGAGGGAGCGGGAGGGGCTTTTATTTTTATCCCTCCCATCCTGATCTCATTCATTCCTCGGATATCTGCAAGGTCAGTTATCCGCCAGAGGTAGGCTCGTTTTCCGAGTCGCTTGAATCGCGCTTCGAAGGCTTCCTCGTATTCACCACCATTTTTCACTGTTGAACAACCTAACAAGAAGATGTGGAGGGTAGAAACAGATGCTGATGTTTTTCTTTCCAAGAAAGAAGTAAACAATCAAGGTTGACGAGTCCCGGTCCCAGGTGTAGTTGAATCCATAGGAAGGAGAACAAGTTCTCTTTTCTGTCCTAAATGTCGGCATTCATCATTTCCTCTTCCAGGATAATCTCAGCATGTTCCGGGCTATCTGCACCACCCGGCTTGAACCGCTTCGTATCCGTATCCCATACGCGATAGAACGGACCAAACTTACTTGGGACCTTGACTCCAGGAAGGGCTGATACCCGATGGATAGAGAACCGGGTCGGTTCCAACAGAACCTGAGACGCCTTCCGCTGGAACTTCTGATCGAGAATGCCCCCGACAAAGCCAACGGCGGTGTCCCGATGAAAGTAAATTCCTCGAAGGACCGAGTCCAAGGAAGTAATCTCTTCCTCAATGACCTCGGCTGCTTCACTGGGACAGGCTTTGTCGATGTCGTAGAACTTCCCCAACCGGGCGCGGTCGAAGGCGAAGACGACGCCGATGACGCCGGCCTGGAGTTCAGCAAGGATAACGTCGTTGGGAAAGATCAGACGATCATCATGTTCAGCACTATAGAGCGCGAAGGCTTCCGCAATAGCAAACTTCCGGGTAAGGTGAAGAGGTCCGTTAAGCTTGTTGTTGTAGAGAGCCAGTACCGCTGCTCTCATCGAAGTCCCATGATAGAGAACGTTAGGTTCCATTTTGGAGATACTCCACAACTCGTTGAATCTGTTCACTGTTAAGCTCTCTACCCCAACGGTCTTCGGGGATGAAGGGAAGATCAGGAGACTCTGCCAGTTCGATCTGACCGAATGGGGCCTTATCGGAATAGGGTTCAAAGGTCTTCCCGACACTTGCCGTCGTCAGAGGAACGGTTCTGGTGAAGATATCGGGATGAGTTGTCATCCGTCTGTTCATGATCTCGATGACGTCTTGCACGATACTGTGATGAGCACTGACGACGATCTCGTCGTGGATGCTGCCGACGATCCGAGCCTTCAGCCCTCGGTCCAAGAACTCCTGACGGATAGAAACGAGGCTCCGCTTCATCAGCGTTGCACAGGTCCCCTGGATCATGCTGTTGACCGCTTGGTTGCCGGCGCGGCGCTGGATAGACCGGATGATCTCCTCGGCGAAGCCTTCGGGGGCGCCAACGACCGACCTCAACTTCATGCGGGTGAAGTGTGCCCAGTGCGGGGTAGCTTCATAGCGAACCCGTCGATGTCCATCGGGGAGGACGACAAAGCCCTTCTCTTGGCATTCGGAAATCGTCTTGATCCGCCAAGCCTCGGCCATCGGGTACGTCTGACGGAAGACCTCGACGGCGGCCCACATCTCCTCCGACGTCCAGCCCATCAGCTCCCCGACCTGGGACAGCGCGCCGGAATAGGCGTAGGAGAAGTTTGCACCCTTCCCCAATACCGTCCGTGCCCACTTGACGAACTTCTGGGGAGACAACCGAGTACCGGCATTGTCCTTGAACTCTACGCCCTTAAAGGAAGTCTCAGTCGCTGGCAGACGCTTGATCGAAAGGAAGTCCTCCACCGGCAACTGTAGTAGACGCGCAGTCGTGATCGAATGGAGGTCATCATATGGGTTCTTGTTGTAGCACTCAAGGTAGGTGTTGTCACCGGAGAGTTCTCCGATCAGAACCAACTCGATCTGCTGATAGTCGAGAGAGATCAAGACTTCGTCTTCGTCATCGGCAAGGAAGAAGCCTCGTACGAAGACGGAGTTTCCCCGCTTTGCCAACTGCTGGGTGTTCGGGTTCTGCATTGAGATACGCCGAGACGCCAGCATTGACGAAGGGACGGGATAGACCCGCTTCGTATCGGGATGACAAAGTAACTTGTAAGGAGTGATGTAGAGCTTGAGGTTCTGGTCGGCGCTGGCGACGAGAGAAAGACCCCGGAGAACATTGATCTTCGTCTTATCCTTCAGACGTTCAATCAGCTTTCCCCGAGCCGCAGCGTCAGACGTTACTTTCCCTTTGACAGTCAGCTCTTTCTCTCTCAGGAGATCGTAGTAGAGAACCCGAGCAACGTAGTAGTGACCGATGTTGATCTGCTTCGTCGTCGTACCCGCAGCCTTCGCGATCCCGCCCGAGATGTGTGCAAGCTCATCGATCCGATCCGGAAGGTTTGCCCACTCCGTCACCGCCTGACGCTTCTCCTGCCAGTGCTTGCCATACCATCCCTCGCGATCCATCAGACCTGGGTGGGGCAGTTCGGGGAACGGCAGCAGAGCACGGACGTTCACACGCAGCTCCCTGAGGTTGACCCGCGCTTCATCCAGCATCTTTAAGCGCCGGGCCTCGACGGCGTCGAGGTTGATCCGCCAGCCGTAGAAGTTGATGTCAGCGAAGATTTGGAGCGCGGGAATCTCCTGGTTGAAGTAGGTGACGATAGACTTGGGGTTCGTCTCCATCATGAAAGAGAGCAGCTTCTTGTAGAGCTGGACGGCGTAGTAGGCGTCGTCCGCGCCGTAGTCAACTGTCTCTGCTCCCGATAGGCATCCCATGTGGGGACGATCTCCAAGGGTATCCTTGAAGGACGCCATCTCAACACCAAGCCAACGCTTGACGGCCTTCTTCAAGCCATAGCCCCAGTTGAGGCCGGTGATGATACCGTTGTAGCTCCATGATGCAGAAGACTGCTTACCCAGAATCTTATAGATAAGGTCTGCCTGCTCTGTCGTCATCTTCTTGTCTCGGGTCCAACCCTTGAAGACCCGAACGGCGTCTCGCAGTAGAGGCTTCATCGCCTCGAAGCTCTCTTTGATATAGTCCTCGACGTTGTATTCGTCGGGGCCGTAGGCAGAGACGGCGAGCTGCATTGTACAGATCGACTCCTCAATCTTCGGCTCCCAACCAACTGTGCTCCGAAGCATTACTGACTCGAAGGCCCAGTTGTGGATTACCCAGCGCGATTCCACACTCTTCCGAACCAGCAGCTTAACCACGTCAGTCCAGCAAAGACGCTCATCAACGTCGCTATGACCAAGATTGAAATAGTAGCTAGTGTCAGAAAGATCGCAATGCAGAGATAGTCCGCACAGGACAGTAGCATGTCGATCAAAGATGAGTTTAGTTGCCGAAGATTTGAAACCATCGTCGTCCACCTTCATGAAAAGATTAAGGCCCTCATGACGATTGTGATCCTGCGTCTCAATGTCGAGGCCAATGAGTTCTGCCTTACTGATCTCGTCGCCAATCTGATCCTTCAATTGATTAAAGTTACTTTGATCGACGAGGACTGCCTTCACAGCATAACCTCCCTTAGAATTTTCTCTGCCTCAGACGGCATATGTTTACCGATGATCATGTTCTTGTTGATATCGTCCTCCCGGATTGGAAGGAATCCCGTAATCTCCCACATCACCTTCAGCTCTGCGGTATTCTCAAGTATCCACTTCTGGCTCTTGACAGGGATTGTGAACGGGATTGGAAGTCTGGCTCCGGCGTGCAGCCAGTCATTGACAGCGTCTTTGTCAATTGCAGAGAAAGCGACTTCGCCAAAGCCTTTGACGCCCTTGATATTGTCCGAACTATCTCCAACCAGCGTCTTGTACATACGCACGTACTGGGGAGGGAGATGGGCCTTGTCCGGTATTGCACTGCTGACGTTGCCGTAGAGTTCAAGCTGCTTGAGATCGTAGTCGTTCGTCTCGATGTACAACGCCGTCTCGGTGTGAAACTTCTGACAGAACCATGCGATAACGTCGTCAGCTTCTCGATACGGCACAGACACTTGGATCGCAGGAGTAAACCGAAGAAGCTTCTTGAAGAGTTCAATGAACTTCCAAATGCTCTCCGCAGCAGGAACCCGGTTGGCCTTGTAAATTGGGTACAGGTCCATCCGAGGCTGCTTCGACTTATATCCTTCAAAGCAAAAGATAACTGTATCGTTATCCGTCTCAGCCAGTGTCTTGTAATAGAAGTTCGACAAGGCGTTGATGGACAGGTCACACTCCAACGCACGGCGAAGTGTAAGAATGCCGTCAATGAGTTTAATCGGTTTCATGATTCGACCATTGCTCGGAGCGGAGCCTTATCTCGATAAGCCTCGGCTGCGACCTTGTTGAGTTTTAACAGAGCTAAGTAGATAGCCTCGGTCTTGTTCACGTCATACTCCTCGGGAAGGCTCCCTCCCCGACCTAGATCGGGGAGGGCGATGCAGAGAACTATTCGCCGTCGATATCCCAAGGACCGACCAAGTTGATCTTCAGTCCACCCCAGACAAACTTCGACGACTTCAACTTCTCGCACGAGAGAGTCACGAGACAGGCGTCGAGACCCTTCTGACAAGCAGTAGCGATGAAGGACTGAACAAGACGACCCGTAGTCGAAGTCGTCGTATACCCGAGGGTAGCACCCTGCGGGATGTTCAGGTCCAACTTCGGAATGACGATGTCCTTCTGATTGACGAAGATCAGTTCGACAGCGTTGTAGGCTCCCTTGAACTTGGGGTCCGTCGCATAACCCATGCGGAGGACTTCGCCCCAAGCCTCACCCGTAGCGGCGTGAGTCCCGTTGTAGGTCTTGTAGTATTTTGCGGGATCACCAAAGCGGGCGATAGCGACTGCCTTGATCTCAGAGATGATGATCGCAGCAGAGATTTCCTCGAACGCACCCTTCTTGTCCAACTGGAGATATCCAGTCTTCTCTGGCTGGATATAATAGTCGGCCTTGACCCCGGAAGACATGAAGGCTTCCATGCTGGGGGCGGGGCCAACCGCAGCTACCTCGGTCGAGGACTGGGGAATGACTGCGGGAAGGGCGGCGGCAGCTTCCGAGGCCGCACGGATAGCATCAGCAACGACAGACATTTGGACTCCATGGGTTGGTGTTGGGGCAGATTCTAGCCGTAGCCGGCCCGATTGGGAACGGCTTTAAAAGTCATTGTGAGTCACATTGGAAAGAAAAAGGCTCACAACTTCGAGAAGTCGAAGACCTCTCTGGATGGGTCCACGACATTTGCTTCACGAGACTTTCTCTCGATGATGTCGAAGACCCTGCGCTCTACTTTGCAGTCGTACGTGATAAGGTATATCAAGAGAGGCTTCTCTCGCTTACCACGGATTGCCCGCCGGTAGTTCTGAATGAAGTCGCTGTCCTGATAGCTCATCGACAGAAACAACATCTTATTCGTTCCACCCCAGTTGAAGCCGACGCCTCCAACTGAAGGGCTTACTATCAATGTGTCTAGCTCACCTCGGATATACGCTTCGGATATTTTCGTTCGATCATTACCGGACGTAGACCCGTTCATCAGCGCCGCCTTCCGTCCCAGCGACATCGCCAGCTTCAGGGTTCTCTCCTGCTCTGCGACAAAGTGAGAGAAGACGACGAGCTGACCCGGCTCTTCAAAGTGAATTGAAACTGTCTCGTCCCTGCCCGAGGGGCACTTAGGGTCGAAGACTTCGGGGCAGGAAAGGATTTGTCGGGCGCGTATAGCTTTTGGACCCGGCTTGTCGGCGGCGATGAAGTCGTCTTCAAGCTCGATCAAAGCCTCACGTTCTAGCTTTTCGTAGATTGACTTCTGTCGTTCCGTAAGATCGACGTACTCACGGATGATGACCTTAGCCTCCTTTCCGTATGCTTGTTCAAACGAGGTCCGAACGGAGTGCTTTGAAAGAATTTCTCTCAGTCTCTCCCCGTTCTTATATCCGATGACGGACCCAAAAAAGTCCGTTCGACAGTGTTGGGTCTTGAAGTGGTCGAGGTTGAGATAGTATCGAGGTTCAACAATGTGAAGGGTCGGATAAAGGGTAATATACTTCCCGGAGATGATTGTCCCCGTCATAGCCAGGAAGCGTTGCACCCTCTGCATTAACATGAAGAGAGCTTGACATCTCTTCGAGTTAGGCTGTCCATAGAGTAGGTGAACTTCATCGACGATGACTAAGTAGGCGCCGAGGTTGTTGACGTGGACTGCGTCAATCCGGATCGTATCTGCGGTCATCAGATAGACTGCGGCACCCTTCTTATAGCAATCGTACCGTTTGTCTTTGTTGCCTTCGACGATGACGATGCTGTTGGGTTTGAGGTCGGTAAACCGAATTAGCTCTTCTTTGTTCTTACGAATGAGAGACTTCGGTTGTACCCAGATCACGGGGGCTTCGTATGTTTGATGAACCCACTGACTGTAAAGTGCTGCTGAGTAGGTCTTACCCGTTCCAGCCTCTGAACAATCAATAAATCTTGGGTTTCGCATGAACGCTATTAGAGCGTCCATTTGATAAGGACGGGGGGTTAGTTCCATTGAGATAATCCCTCAGGATTTTCGTACCCACGAGCTTTGCGTCAAGAGTGGGAGTCGGAGTCGGAGTCCAGGTATGGGACTCTAGGTAGCTGGGGAGGATGACGTCGGGAGAGCCAACGCAGATCAGCCTCCGGACCCCCCAGTCAGCGAGCTTGACGAGGTCTCTCAACTCAGTTGAGAGACGCCCTGAGAAGTCGAAGAGGACGAGGGGGGAGAGATTGGTGGTCGATAGTTCGACCGATATCCGACTCATGGAAATATTCCATGCCGCGTGGGCTGCGGAGCGACTCGGACAGCAGAGGTTCGTCAGCCAGACGAGGTCTGGCTTTCCAACCAGATAGACTGCCTTCCGACCCTCCGTGGGAGGGATCGGAAGGAACCATTTTGAGAACTCGGTGAAGTCGTTGACGGAGACGTCGGGTAGGTCTACGTCGTGGACGGGGAAGTCATGAGGGCATCTCTGCCGAGTCTTCCCCGTCTTTACTGTGATGCCGAAGTCAGGCTCAAACTGAGGGTGATAGAACCCCCCAGTTTGAGCTAGGATGCGGACATCGTTTCCGCAGTCGATGACCCCAAAGTGAGCCACCTCGCGTTGTGTTTCTTTAGCCATTCTTCAGCTACTTTCGGAGCTTTACGCTGGTTCAAGAACTTCCTCAGCGTTTTGATACACAAAGGATTACCTTGATTCGCGCCGTACAGTAGTGTCCAGAGGGGCTTTAGGTCTACGATGAGGGAATCGATCAAGAATAGTCCTCCTATGTTTGTTAGGTTCCTGCGAGTAAGCAAACAGCAGTAACTCGTCAGGTCCGAGGCCGAGGTGGTTTGCGAACAGAGCTAGTTCGGAGAAAGTGAACTCGTCGCGCATGTTTGCGACTTTATTCAACTTTCGCATCGGAATGCCAGTAGCGTCACTGACTGCGTTGACATTCGTATGGTCGGATAACCACCCGAGGGCGGCCAGGACGAAGCGTCCCAGCACAGCAATATGTGACAGCTCGCGATCAGTGAACTTGTCGTTCGGGGGAGTCGGAGCGGGAGGGAGGAGGTTGACCTCTAAACGTTGTTCAGGAGTTGCGTTCTTCAGCAAGTTACTGATAGCCTTGCTGTTCATGGCAAACGCCTTACCCAACTGAGTTGGGGTCCACCCAGCAGCGTGGCGGGAGATGATTTCTGCGGCTTTCGAGGGAGGCATAATCGGCGGCGCCTTATCGTAGAGGATTAAGATCAGCCTGTAAAGCACTGATCGAAAACAAACTACCCCTACCTCTGCGTAACAGCAGGTAACTGCGGCCGGCGGCCTGCCGGGCTTTAACTTTTGGTATCGCCGGCCCGCGGAAGATGGCAAAATCACCCTGGGGCTCCAGTTTGTCGGGCGACGCCGCGGCGAACCGGAGGTGGGTATTGATCAGATAACGATAGGCACGACTCAGAGCCGTATGATGACCGATCGCCGCCAACGCATTCTGATGGTCGATGACATCGCCGCGAACATCAAGATTCTCAGCGCCATCCTGAAGCACGAACACGATATTCTGGTCGCGACCAACGGCGCCGACGCCCTCGAGACCGCCCTGGTCGAGCAGCCCGACGTGATTCTGCTCGACGTCATGATGCCCGACATGGACGGCTACGAGGTTTGCACCCGGCTGAAGGCAGACCCGCGGACGCGCGAGATTCCGGTGATCTTCATCTCGGCGATGAATGAGGTCGAGGACGAGGCGCGGGGCCTCGAAGTCGGCGGCCTCGACTACATCACCAAACCGATCAATCCGGCGATCGTCAAGGCCCGGGTGCGCATCCATCTTGAGCTGAAGCGGCAGCGGGACCTGTTGCAGCGCATCTCGATGATCGACGGCCTGACCGGTATCGCCAACCGGCGCCGCTTCGATGAGACGCTGGAGCGGGAATGGCGGCGCTGCCACCGCGCCGGCACGCCGCTGTCGCTGATTCTGGTCGATGTCGATTTCTTCAAGAATTACAATGACCACTATGGCCATCTCGCCGGCGACGAATGCCTGAAGAAGGTCGCCGTGGCCATGGCCGACCAGATTCGGCGCGGCTCAGATCTGGTCGCCCGCTTCGGCGGCGAGGAGTTCGCCTGCCTGCTGCCCGATATCGCCGCCGAGGGCGCCCATGCCATGGCGGTGCGGCTGCGCGACGCGGTGTCCAATCTGCGCATCCGCCATTCCCGGTCGGCCGCCGCCGATCACGTCACGATCAGCCTCGGCGTCGCCACCCAGGTTCCCGACGGCGATGATCCGCCCTCCCGGTTGATCGATCAGGCCGATCGCGGGCTCTATTTCGCCAAACAGAACGGCCGCAACCAGATCGCGCTGGTTTAATCCCCCCCGGGCCGGCTGCCGAGCACCAGTTCCAGACCACGCCGGACCGCAGCACGGCGCACGGCGGCGCGGTCGCCGCTAAAGACGTGACGCTCGACCTGCGGCGCCGCGACGCCCTTTTGGGCCAGACCGAACCAGACCAGCCCGACCGGTTTTTCCGCGCTGCCGCCCTCGGGGCCGGCAATACCGGTCACCGCCAGCGTGACATCGACCGGGGCATGGCCGAGGGCGCCGGCCGCCATCGCCGCCGCGGTTTCGGCGCTGACCGCGCCATGGCCGACCAGAATGGCAACGTCGACGCCCAGTTCTTCGACCTTGGCCCGGTTGGAATAGGTCACCCAGCCCCGGTCCAGCACCGCCGAGGCCCCGGCCACGGCGGTGATCGTCGCCGCAATCTGGCCGCCGGTGCAAGACTCCGCCAGCGCCAGCGTCCGCCCCGAGGCCCGGAGTGCCGCCACCACCGCGCCGGCCAGCGCGATCAGGGCCCGGTCTTCGGCCGGGGCTACGGGCACGACAGCACCACAGTGGCCACCGCCTGGGCGGCGATGCCCTCCTCGCGGCCGGTGAAGCCGAGACGCTCGGTGGTGGTGGCCTTGACCGAAACCCGGCCGGGCGCGATGTCCAGCACCTCGGCCAGTCGCGCCACCATCGCCGCCCGGTGCGGCCCGACCTTCGGCCGCTCGCAGATCAGGGTGACATCGACATGGCCGATGACGCCGCCCCGCGCCCGCACGAGGCCGGCGGCGTGCCGGAGAAACACCGTGCTGTCGACACCGCGCCACTGGGGGTCGCTGGGCGGGAAATGGCTGCCGATGTCGCCGGCGGCAATCGCGCCGAGCAGGGCGTCGGTGAGAGCGTGTAGGGCGACGTCGGCGTCGGAATGGCCTTCGAGGCGCTGGCTGTGCGGCACCGCCACCCCGCACAGCATCACGCCGTCGCCGGGAGCGAAGCGGTGGACGTCGAAGCCCATGCCGGTGCGGAGGTCGGGAACGCCGCCGCCGAGCAGACGGTGGGCGCGGTCGAGATCGATGGCTGTGGTCACTTTGAGATTGTCCGGGCTGCCAAGGACCAGCGCCACCGGCAGGCCGGCGGCTTCTGCCACCGCGGCATCGTCGGTCAGACCGGCCCCGGCTAGGCGGCGATGCGCCTCGAGGATGGCGGAAAAGCGGAAACCCTGGGGCGTTTGCGCCCGCCACAGGCCGGCGCGGTCGACGGTGCCAGCGGTAACACCGTCGACGCCTCTCTTCAGGGTGTCGATCACCGGCACCGCCGCGATCGCGGCCGGGGCGTGCGCCAGCGCCGCCACCACCCGCGAAATGGTCGCGGCGTCGACCAGCGGCCGGGCGGCATCGTGAATCAGGACGAGATCGGGCGGACCGCCCGGCGACTCGATCAGGCGCTCCAATCCCAGCCGGCCCGACTCCTGACGGGTGGCGCCGCCGGGGACCGGCTCGGCCAGATTGAGCCCGGCGGTGGCTTGGTCATAGAGATTACGGTGAGCCGGCTGATAAACCACCTGAACGCGGCTGATCGCCGGGTGGGTCTGAAACGCCTCGATGGCGCGCCGGAGCAAAGGTTTCCCCGCAAGTGTCAGATATTGCTTCGGCACCTCGCTTCCGAACCGCTCTCCAGAGCCGGCGGCAACTATCAGAGCGATACAGGATGGCATGTTACAATCCGAAGTCAGTTTGGACATTACGGCAAATTTTCGGCATTTCTGACCGAAGCCCCGAAAAATGTCAACTTCACTTTGACTCCCTTGACGCTGCCCGGGCCTGTTCTCAAATCAGGCGGCAAAAACGTCCGCGCGCCTCAGGAATGGCCTGCCCGCCCGGCCTGGGCGTCAAGTAAATTACGGTATTTCGCGGACTAATTATCGAAGTGTTAACCATTGAAACTGCGGGAATTTGGCAACAGTCGGATTTTGACTTTTGCTAGGCGGTAGACACACCGAACATGGGATGCTAAGCGGTCTTCCCATTGGCCGATTTCATGAACTACGACACAAAACTCGGAGGAGGGTTCTCTCAATGCTTCGTCTCAGCACCACTTTTGGCGCCGTTGCCCTCGCGACCGCGCTGATCTCCACGTCCGCCCTCGCCGAAGAGGGCAGCTTCCGCACCAAGCAGGCCGGTCAGTTCAACGTCCGCGCCCGCGTCCTGACCGCGATCCCCTACGACAAGCAGACGATCAAGAACGCGGCTGGGGCCGACACCGGTCTTCGCGCGACGGTTACCGCTGACGTCGAGCCCGAACTCGACCTGTCCTATTTCTTCACCGATAACATCGCTCTTGAATTGATCGCCGGTTGGACCCGCCACGCCGTGAAGGCCAATCCGGGCGCCATTGATGCCGGCACCGTCCGCCTGCTGCCGCCGACCCTGACCGCCCAGTACCACTTCTTCACCAAGGAGCGGATCAGCCCGTACATCGGCGCCGGCTGGAACTACACCTTCATCTTCGACGAGCGCGGCGGCGCCACGAATCAGAACAAGTTCAGCAACGCCACCGGTCCGGCCCTGCAGGCTGGTGTCGACATCGCCATCACCGGCGGCCTGTCGCTGAACCTCGACGTCAAGAAGATCTGGTGGGTCAGCGGTTCCGACTTCACCCTGAACAATGGTGCCCTCAAGGGCAAGGCTGATCTGGATCCGCTGCTGGTTGGCATCGGCGTCGGTTACCGCTTCTAATCATCCGGGGTCGCCAAGGCGGACGGCTTCGTCGGGATCGGCCAAATCTCGCGACGAAGGCGCCGTTGGGGGGCTCCGCCCTGGATGTCAAGGCACGGAAGACACGGCAACCTCTCGAGTGGTGTGTCGTTTGCGGACGGGAGTTGCTCTCCCGTCCGTTCCGTTTTCGGGCCTCGGGCAGCGGTCTTTGCGCCGCGAGAGATTTCACGATAGGATCGGGATACTCACCACCAGCAGGATGCCATCCGTATGGACAGTTCGCCGATCCCCGCCATCGCGGCCGCGGTCGCCCTGGTGCCATTGACCTTTCTGGCCTTCCGCTCGGTTCATCAGGAGAGCGCCGGCCCCGATCCGCTCTTTTGGATGGCGCTGGTGGCGGCGATCTTCGGCCCGGCCCAGTGGGCGCTGATTCAGATGACCACCGGTTGGCCGACCGGACTCGCCCCGGCGCTGACGGTGACGGTGACCACCTGCCTGATCGCCTTCGCCCTGCTGTGCGGCCTTGCCCGCTCGGCCTGGCGCCTGACCCGCTTGCTCCTGCCCTATCTCCTGGTGCTTTCGGTGCTGGCCGCGGTCGCCCATGCCCGGAGTCACGGCCACGTCGCCAACAGCCCGCCGCTGTTGTGGCTCGATTTTCATATCGTGATTTCGCTGGTGACCTATGCCCTGGTCACGCTGGCCGCGGTGTCGGCGCTGGCCGGCGTGATTCAGGAGCGCGCGCTGAAAACCAAGCGGCCGACGTGGTTCAGCCGCGCCCTGCCCCCGGTCGCCGAGAGCGAGGTTCTTGAAATCCGCCTGCTCGCGCTCTCCGAGGCCGTGCTCGGCGCCGGCCTGATGTCGGGCATGGCGCTGCTCTACCACGAGACCGGCGCCGTGCTGCGCTTCGATCACAAGACGCTGCTGTCGGTGGCAACCTTTCTGGTGATCGGCGCCCTGCTGGTCGCCCGCGCCCGCAGCGGCGTGCGCGGACGGGCCGCGGCCCGGCTCGCCCTGGTTGCCTATCTTCTACTCACGCTTGCCTATATCGGTGTCAAATTCGTCCGCGAAATTCTGCTCACTGGTGCGGTCGGCGGGTAATCGGCTGGTATTGGTGCGTCCTGCTCTTGCAAACGCCAGCAACGCCATGCTAGGTGTGCATAATAAGCAGGCATTAGCAGGCGGCGCCTAAAGAATGGGCATTAAGATTGGTTCGGTGGTGCTGGTCGATCCGGTAGTCCTGGCACCGATGGCCGGCGTTTCGGATCTGCCGTTCCGGCGGTTGGTCAAGCGCCATGGCGCCGGCATGGTGGTCTCCGAGATGATCGCCAGTCAGGCGATGGTCCGCAATTCCCGCCAGACGCTGCGCATGGCCGCCTCCGAAGCCGAGGAACAGCCGCTGGCGGTCCAGATCGCCGGCTGCGAGCCCGACGTGATGGCCGAAGCGGCGCGTATGAACCAGGATCTGGGCGCGGCGGTGATCGATCTCAATTTCGGCTGTCCGGTCAAGAAGGTGGTCCGGGGCCACGCCGGCTCTTCGCTGATGCGCGACGAAGCGCTGGCCGGGCGCATCTTCGAGACCGTGGTGCGGGCGGTCTCGGTGCCGGTGACGCTCAAGATGCGCACCGGCTGGGACATGGCCAGCCGCAACGCCCCCCGCCTCGCCCGCATCGCCGAGGATTGCGGCATCCGGATGGTCACGGTTCATGGCCGCACCCGCTGCCAGTTCTATCAGGGCACGGCCGACTGGGCCTTCATCGCCGAGGTCAAGCGCGCGGTTTCGATTCCGGTGATCGCCAACGGCGATATCCTTGATGCCGAGGGCGCCGCCCGCTGTCTCGCGCTTTCCGGGGCCGACGGCGTGATGATCGGCCGCGGCGCCTATGGCCGGCCCTGGCTGCTGGCCCAGATCGCCGCGTCCCTCCGCGACGGCACCCCCGCCGCCAGCCCGCCGCTCGACCGCCAACTGGACATCGCCCTCGAGCATTTCGAGGCGATTCTCACGCACTACGGTGCCGAGCATGGCCTCTGCATCGCGCGCAAGCACCTTGGCTGGTACAGCCGGGGACTGCCGGGGGCGGCGGAGTTCCGCTTCGATATCAATCGCATGACATCACCGGAGGCCGTGCGGGCGCGGGTGCGCGCGCTGTTCCTGCCGGTCCTTGACAGAAAGGCCGCCTGACTGATGCCGCGTGCCGCCGCTCCCTCCCTCCCGTCGCGCCGGCCCGGCCGCGCGCCCCGGCCCGGCCGGGCCGGGCCCAGCCTCGACGCCACGGCAATTCTCTATGCCCTGGCCGAGCCGGTGATTGCCGTCGATGCCCGGCGGGTGATCCGCTATGTCAACCAGCAGGCCGAGTCGTTCTTCGATTCGAGCGCTGCCCATATTGTAGGCAGCGGCCTTTACGAGGTGCTGCCGCCCGACAGTCCGCTGTTCACGATGATCGATCAGGTGCTGAACGGCCAGAACAGCATGGCCCAGGACGGCATCGTGATCGACACCCCGCGCATTGGCCGCCAGATCGTCTCGGCCCAGGTCACGGCCTCGGGCGCACTGGCCGACGCCGCGGTAATTCTGCTCCATCAGCGCTCGCTGACCAGCAAGATCGACAACCAGCTGACCCACCGCCATGCCGCCCGTTCGGTGACCGCGATGGCCTCGATGCTGGCCCACGAGGTCAAGAACCCGCTCTCGGGCATTCGCGGCGCCGCCCAGCTGCTGGAGGAGAACGCCGGCGAGCAGGACCGGGTGCTGACCCGGCTGATCTGCGACGAGGCCGACCGCATCGTCGCCCTGGTCAACCGCATGGAGGTTTTTTCCGACAAGCGGCCGCTGGAGCGCAGCGCGGTCAACATCCATTCGGTGCTGGAGCATGTGCGCAAGATCGCCCAGAACGGCTTTGCCCGCCACATCCGCTTCGTCGAGCGCTACGACCCGTCGCTGCCCGAAGTGTTCGGCAACCGCGACCAGCTGATCCAGGTCTTTCTCAATCTGATTAAAAATGCGGCAGAGGCTGCTCCGGAAAAAGGCGGAGAGGTCGCGCTCTGTACCGCCTACCAGCACGGCGCCCGCCTCGCCCTGCCCGGCTCCGACCGCCGCGTCCATCTGCCGCTGGTCGTCAGCGTCCAGGATAACGGCTCCGGCATTCCCGATGACCTGCGCCCCCACCTCTTCGACCCCTTCGTCACCACGAAGATCAATGGTACTGGCCTGGGTCTTGCATTGGTTGCGAAGATCGTCGGTGATCATGGTGGTGTCATCGAGTTCGACAGCTTGCCCCGTCGGACCGTTTTCAAGGTGTCGCTGCCCATGCATGCCGATTTCGAACCGTCCCTTGATCCGATGCGGGAGCAGCCTTGATGCCGGCTTCGACGATTCTGGTGGCCGACGATGATCGGGCCATCCGCACCGTCCTCAATCAGGCGTTGGTCCGGTTGGGCCACGATGTTCGCACCACCGGCAACGCCTCGACGCTGTGGCGCTGGGTCGCCGATGGTCAGGGCGATCTCGTGATCACCGACGTGGTCATGCCCGACGAGAACGGTCTCGATCTGATTCCGCGCATCAAGAAGATCCGCCCCGATCTGCGGGTGATCGTGATGAGCGCTCAGAACACGCTGATGACCGCGGTCAAGGCCGCCGAGCGCGGCGCCTTCGAGTATCTGCCCAAGCCCTTCGATCTCAAGGAGCTGATCAACGTCGTCGAACGGGCGCTGACCGCACCCTCTGCCCTCGCCCTGCCCCAGCCGGCCAACGCCGACACCGACGAGCAATTGCCGCTGATCGGCCGCTCGGGCGCGATGCAGGAGATTTACCGGGTGCTGGCCCGGTTGATGGGCACCGACCTTACGGTGATGATCACCGGCGAATCCGGCACCGGCAAAGAGTTGGTGGCCCGGGCGCTGCATGATTACGGCAAGCGCCGGGCCGGGCCGTTCGTGGCCATCAACATGGCGGCGATTCCCCGCGAACTGATCGAGTCCGAACTCTTCGGCCACGAAAAGGGCGCCTTCACCGGCGCCACCGCCCGCTCCACCGGCCGCTTCGAGCAGGCCCAGTGCGGCACCCTGTTTCTCGACGAGATCGGCGATATGCCGCTCGAAGCCCAGACCCGGCTGCTGCGCGTGCTCCAGGAGGGAGAATACACCACCGTCGGCGGCCGGATGCCGATCAAGACCGACGTGCGGATCATTGCCGCCACCCACCGCGATCTCCGGACCCTGATCCGCCAGGGCACCTTCCGCGAGGATTTGTTCTACCGCCTCAATGTCGTGCCGATCCGGCTGCCGCCGTTGCGCGAGCGGCCGGAGGACATCCCCGACCTCGCCCGCCACTTTCTGGCCCAGGCCGCGGCCCAGGGACTGCCGGTGAAAAGCATGGACGCCGCGGCGATGGAGCGGCTCAAACGCTACCGCTGGCCGGGCAACGTCCGCGAGCTGGAAAATCTGGTGCGCCGGCTGGCCGCGCTCTATTCCCAACAGGTGATCGGAGTCGATGTCATCGAGTCCGAGATCGCCGACGCCCTGCCCGCGGCGGCGCCGGTCGAGGAGCAGCGCTCCGACGGCCTCTCGGTGGCGGTCGAGCGCCATCTCAAGGATTATTTCGCCGCCCACAAGGACGGCATGCCCTCCAACGGCCTTTATGACCGCGTGCTGCGCGAGGTCGAACGGCCGCTGATCTCGCTCAGCCTCTCGGTTACCCGCGGCAACCAGATCCGCGCCGCCGAGTTGCTCGGCCTCAACCGCAACACCCTGCGCAAGAAAATCCGCGAGCTGGATATCCAGGTCATCCGCGGCCTGAAGTGACGGCGGCTCACTGAGCGGCAGGGCCGTTGCCGCGGCATCGCCCGGCCGCCGCCGCCGCGATGGTGCCGCCCGGCCGAAAGCGCTACCATGGCGCCTCCGGTCCCCGAGGGACCATCAGGGGGAGCGCCGCGCATGTTCAGGACCGCCGAACTCGGTCGCCGGGTGTCGAAGGAGGAGTTCGACGCGGCGGCACCGGCACTGCGCATCGAGATTCTGGAGCTGCAGCAAAAGCTGCGCGCCGCCGACTTTCCGGTGATCATCGTCTTCGGCGGCGTCGACGGCGCCGGCAAGAACCAGACCATCAACCTGATCAACGAGTGGATGGACCCGCGCTGGATCGTCACCCGTGCCTATTCCGCACCCTCCGATGAGGAGCGCGAGCGGCCCGAATTCTGGCGCTACTGGCGCGACCTGCCGCCCAAGGGCAAGACCGGCCTCTTTCTGCGCTCCTGGTATTCGACGCCGGTGCTTGAGTTCGCCTATGGCCGGATCAGTGAAAACGAGCTGACGCGCCGGCTCGACCGCATCCTGGCCTTCGAGACCGCGCTCGCCGACGAGGGGGCGCTGATCATCAAGTTCTGGCTCCACCTCAGCCGGGAGGCGCAGAAGCGGCAGTTGAAACGGCTCTCGAAAGACCCCGACCAGCGCTGGCGGGTCACCGACACCGACTGGCGCCATTACGAGATGTACCCCTCCTTCATCGCCTCGGCCGAGCGCATGATCACCCGCACCAGCACCGGCCACGCGCCCTGGACCATCGTCGAGGGCGAGAACGACCGCTATCGCGAACTGGCGGTGCTGACCTCCATCCGCGACGCGGCCCTGCGCCATCTCCAGCGCCGGGCGCTGACGCGCCAGACCCGGGAGCAGTTGCGCCAACTGACCCCGGCGGCGCCACCGCCGCCGCCCGGGAGCGACGGCGCGGTGACCGATCCGGCCCCGGCGCTGCCGGCAACCATCCGCCGCGTCCAGCCCTCGATCCTCGACACCCTCGACATGACTCTGGCCTGCGCCAAGGAGCGCGCCGACGTCGAACTGCCGCGCCTGACCGCCCGTCTCAACACCCTCTATCGCGAGGCCAGGGACCTCGGCATCTCGACGGTGGTCGTGTTTGAGGGCTGGGACGCCGCCGGCAAGGGCGGCGCGATTCGCCGCATTACCGGCGCGCTCGATGCCCGCGACTATCAGGTGCTGCCGGTCGCCGCCCCCACCGACGAGGAGCGGGCCCAGCATTATCTCTGGCGCTTCTGGCGCCACCTCACCCGCGCCGGCCGCATCACCCTCTTTGACCGCAGCTGGTACGGCCGGGTGCTGGTGGAGCGGGTCGAGGGCTTTGCCCTTGAGGAGGAGTGGCGCCGGGCCTACGCCGAGATCAACGCCTTCGAACAGCAGTTGACCGAGCACGGCATCGTCGTCGTCAAATACTGGCTGCACATTACCCCCGAGGAGCAGTTGCAGCGCTTCCGCCTGCGCGAAAGCATCGCCTACAAGCGCTGGAAGCTGACCCAAGAGGACTGGCGCAACCGCGACAAGTGGGACGCCTATGAGTCGGCGGTCAACGACATGATCGAAAGGACCAGCACTGGCGCGGCCCCCTGGACCCTGGTCCCGGCCAACGACAAACGCCACGCCCGCCTGATGGTCCTCGAAACTCTCTGCCACCGCCTCAGAACCGCGATCACCGACACCAAAGCCAGCCGCGACCGCGGCAAAAAAGCCAAAGGCTGAAAGGAAGCTGTTGCCAGCCCCCGGCGATGATGCTAAATCCCCTGCCGACGTCGCTGCCGCCCTGACCCGGCGATGGTGACGGGGTTTGTCGCACAGCACGACGCAGGATCAGCGATTGGCCTCGCAAAGGGGTTGTGTGGCAAGACACTGAGTGATATAGAGTTTTGTGTCACTTGGACGCGGGGCGAACGCCGGTTGCTGGTTGGTGTTCGCGATGTGGTTGAGGATGGGCGCGTAGCTCAGCGGTAGAGCACTGTGTTGACATCGCAGGGGTCACAGGTTCAATCCCTGTCGCGCCCACCATCCTCTTCTCCCTCCCCTGGGGCCGCTGATCGGCCCGGCAGGCCGTAGCGGCCGGATACCGGCGGGTCAGCCCAGAGTTTTGAGATAGGCGCCGAACTTCCGGTCGGTGCCCAAAATATGGGCCAGCAGCCACTCTTTGAAAAATGTGTACAATTCGTCCCTGATGTCGTTGCCATCAGAAAACATCGCTCTTATCGAATAGAGCTTGACCTCAAATCCATAATGCTCCCTGCGATGGGCCTCGAAATCAGGATAGCCCGATCTCTTGAGGATATGCTCTTCGCTATTGAAATGATTGACCGTATACCAAAACAAGACTCCGAATGCATCCTTGGCATCCTGATCGGTAAGCCCCGACTTAATCGCTTCACTAAATTTGTTAAATGCTGAAAATATTCCCCTGTGATCGGCATCTATATCCGGAATGCCAATCTCGTACGATTCACTCCAAACGAGCGAAAAGTCGTCATCCGTGTCTGCTTGCATCTGATCACCGTTCTCGATGGGCCGTATCCTGCCGCTGTGGCCCGGCAAAACCGGCAACGGCGGGGCGCCCGCTGTTCGCCCCGCACGGGTGATGACGAAAGACGGTCCCGACCAGCGGCGATCGACGGAGGGCTCTCGTGTCGTGTTGGCCGGCCCGCGCCCGCCGCAGATTACTTCCGGGTCCAGATTTCTGTGCCCTTGGCGCCCGGATCCGTGCGCCGCCACCATTTGCCGGACAGGCTGCCATCCGGGTTGATGGTCATCACCATCACCGAGTTCTTGCCGTCGGCAACCACGGCCGCGGCAAAGACCGATCCGGCGACCTGACCAACGCCGAGATAGGCGCCGTCGTCATAGGAAAGACCGTAAGCCCCCGAGGGTTCAGCCGTGATCTTGAGCGTCCCCGGGCTCTGGGCCGAACCGTCAGTTTCGGTGCCGGTGGTGCTGTAGGTGCCGACGACATCGGCCCGGGCCAGACCGGGAGCGGCCAGAACAAGAGCCAGAGCGGACGCAAAAAGGAATGCTCGCATAAACAGTCTCCTTGTTGATCAACACGGGGGCTCCTCGTCACAACCCGGGAGGCGCTCGCACCAGCCAGCGACCGGCGACACCGGGGATGGTCCTCCCGGCGAAGGACGAGCCGAATGCGCAAGGGCCGGAAGACCGGCCTCCGGCCCTTGACGCGGTAACAACTTACTTGAGAGCGGCCGTAGTGGCCTTGTCGAAACGCCCGGTCACCGGAAGGTTCTTGGCCTTCTGGAAAGAACTGAGGGCGGCCCGGGTCTTCTTGCCAGTCACACCGTCAATCGCGCCCGGGTCGAAGCCGGCGGCCTTAAGCGCGGTCTGCCCCTTCTTGACAGCCTTGCTGGCCTTGACCACCTTCTTCGCCGGGGTAACAACCGGTGCCGCGGGAGCCGCCGGCGCAACAGTGGCGGCGACCGGAGCGACCGGTACATTCGAGTCCGCGCAGGCGGAGATTGTTACCGCCACGCCCAAAAGCGCGATTGCCAAAAACTTATTCATACGGTCCCTCCCATGTGAAGTGGTTCCTAATGGTGAAGCCTGTGCTTCTGGCTGCACATTCACCGGTACACTTTGATTCGTCAAGGGCGGTTTCGGCCTTGCCATGATTCTGGGCGGTGCCGGGGGCGGAGCGGCGGAGATCCTTCGAACCCTTATCTATTCTGCGGCACGCTCGACCCCCGGCTGTCGCCCGAACGCGTGACCGCGGTTGAAAAGTGACGGCGGCGCCGGTCTCGGCTATGATGCGAATGGCCCGGGATCGGGCGGCATCTTTCCGCGAGGGCTTTGTCGTTTCGCCATGAAAACTATTCTCTTCCTTGCCCTGGCTGTCACCGTTCAGGCGGCGGGCAATGTTTGCCTCAGCCTCGGCATGCGGCAATTCGCCACCGCTTCGGGCTCCTGGCCCGACCTTGCCCTATTCGCCCTTAGCAATCCATGGTTGTGGTCCGGTGCGGCCGGCCTCGCCTGCTTCACCCTGCTCTTCACCCTGGTGCTCTCCTGGACCGATCTCAGTCTGGCGCTGCCGGTGATTTCGGTTGAAATCGTGGTCAATGTCGCCCTGGCCGGCTGGATTCTCGGTGAGCGGGTCAGCCCGATGCACTGGGTCGGCACCGTGATGGTCGCGGCCGGAGTGGCGCTGGTGGTCGGCACCGCCAACGAAAAGCGGCCCGAATCGAGAACCGACGCGGAGCGGCCGGCATGATCGCGCTCACGGTGATCCTGGTCGCGGCCATGGTAGCCTCGGACGCCGCCAGCGACATCCTGGTGGCCAAGGCGATGAAGCAGATCGGCGAAGTCCACGACTTCCGCCCGCGGGCGTTATGGTCCACTCTGGGCCGGATGGCGCGCAGCCGCGCCCTGGTCGCGGGCATCGGCGCCGCGGCGATCCACTTCTTCACCTTTCTGGCCTTGCTGAGCTTCGTCGGCCTCAGCTACGTCTTCCCGGCCACCGCGCTGGTCTATGTCATGGCCACGGCCGGCGCCCAGTTCATCCTCAAGGAGCACGTCTCGCGCCGCCGCTGGGCCGGGGTGTCCCTGGTCTGCGCCGGCATGGCGCTGGTCTCGCTGAGTTGAAGGGGGGGGGAAGGCGGAGCGCCTTCCCCCCGATTTTACGTCAGCCGACGATTTCGATGCCCGAGAAGAAGAAAGCGATTTCGATCGCCGCGTTCTCGGCGCTGTCGGAGCCGTGGACCGAGTTGGCCTCGATCGATTCGGCGAACTCCTTGCGGATGGTGCCGGCGGCGGCATTGGCCGGATTGGTCGCGCCCATGACGTCGCGGTTGGCCAGCACGGCGTTTTCGCCCGCCAGCACCTGCACCACCACCGGGCCGGAAATCATGAAGGCGCAGAGGTCGTTGTAGAACGGCCGCTGGGCATGCACGGCGTAAAACGCCTCGGCCTGCGCCCGACTCAGCCACAGTCGCTTCTGCGCCACGATCCGGAGGCCGGCGGCCTCGAATTTGGCGTTGATCGCGCCGGTCAGGTTGCGGCGGGTGGCATCGGGCTTGATGATCGAGAGGGTCCGTTCGACGGCCATGACTTTGGGTCTCCTGACTGGGTGTCGGTGTGGGGTGCGGCCTTATATCGCTGGTGCGAGACGGCGCGCAATGGGGTTGACATTGAACGCGCGTAGCTACATAGTGTATGTCCCGTTCGGCGCCCGCAGAAATAACAATATGAAAAAATATGACAACGGTGTGATCGCCTTCGAATGGGATCACGAGAAAAAGCCGAGCCAACATCCGTAAACACAGCATCGACTTTGACGACGCGATTTCGATCTTCGATGGCGACACGGTTAAAACCATCGATGACCGGTTTGAGTATGGAGAGGAACGGATCATCGCCCTCGGTGAAATAGATGACCACGTCATCGTAGTCATCTACACCCAGCGCGGCGACATGATCCGCATTGTTTCAGCGAGAGAGGCGGAACGCCATGAGCGAAACGACTATTATTCGGCGCTCGCCGGGAGACCGCCGGACGGGTAAGACCGATTGGGCGCGGTTGGGCAACCAGAGCGATGCCGAGATCGCAGCGGCGGTGGCGGGCGATGCCGACGTCGCGCCGATCCTCGACACATCCTGGTTCGAGCGCGCCGTGGTGGTTCGGCGGAGCAAGCAGTTGGTCAGCCTGCGGCTGGACCCGGAAATCCTCGAGTATTTCCGCGGTACCGGCAAAAACTACCAGAGCCGGATGAACGCCGTGCTGCTCGCCTACGTCGAGCATTGCAAGGAGCAGGAGCGGCAGGGCAACGACTGAGCGCGGGGCGGGCTTCCGCGCCCCGCCGGCCCGTGCTATCACCCTGCCCGCCATGCTGCACATCAAAGACCTCACCTTCCGCTTCGGTGGCCGGGTGCTGTTCGAACAGGCCACCGTCGTCGTGCCCCGCGGGCACAAGGTGGCGCTGATCGGGCGCAACGGTACCGGCAAGACGACGCTGCTCAAGCTGCTGGCGGGCGAGCTTGCGCCCGATGGCGGCTCGGTCTCGATCGGGGTCGGCTGCCGGCTCGGCCGGCTGTCGCAGGACGCGCCCGACGGACCGCAAAGCCTGCTGGAGACCGTGCTGGCCTGCGATAGCGAGCGGGCCAGCCTGCTCGCCGAGTCGGAAACCGCCCACGATCCCCACCGCATCGCCGAGATTCACACCCGCCTCGCCGACATCCAGGCTCATACCGCCCCGGCCCGGGCGGCGGGAATTCTGGCCGGGCTGGGCTTCGACGCCGCGACGCAGACGCGGCCGGTGGGCGAGTTCTCCGGCGGCTGGAAAATGCGGGTGGCGCTGGCCGGCATCCTCTTTTCCGCCCCCGACCTCCTGCTGCTCGACGAACCGACCAACCATCTCGACCTCGAGGCGACGATCTGGCTTGAGGGCTATCTCAAGACCTATCCGCACACCATTCTGCTGATCAGCCACGATCGGGCGCTGCTGAACACGGTGCCGACCCGGACCATTCACATCGACCAGCGCAAACTGGTGGCCTATGCCGGCGGCTACGACCAGTTCGAGCGCACCCGGCGGGCCAATCTGGAGCGGCTGGTCGCCCTGCAGTCGCGCCAACTGGCCCAGCGCGAGCATTTGCAGTCGTTCATCGACCGCTTCCGCGCCAAGGCGACCAAGGCCCGCCAGGCCCAGAGCCGGATCAAGGCGCTGGAACGGATGGAGCCGATCGTCGGCATCGTCGAGGAGAACACGCCCGTCTTCGACTTCCCCAGCCCCGAGGGACTGGCGCCGCCGCTGATCACCCTGGAAAACGTTGCCGCCGGCTATGAGGGCCGGGCCGTGCTGTCGCGGGTCAATTTGCGCATCGACATCGACGACCGCATCGCGCTGCTGGGCGCCAACGGCAACGGCAAATCGACCCTGATCAAGCTGCTGGCCGGGCGCCTTGCGCCGATGGCCGGCGAACTCCGGCGCTCGGGCAAGCTCCGGGTCGGCTATTTCTCCCAGGATCAGGCCGACGAACTCGACATGGCGCTGACCCCGATCCAGCAAATGCAGCGGCTGATGCCGAACACGCCCGAGGACAAGGTGCGCGGCCATCTCGCCCGCTTCGGCCTCGCGCGCGACCGGGCCGAAAATCTCACGGCCAAACTGTCGGGCGGCGAAAAGGCCCGGCTGCTGTTCGCGTTGATGACCCGCGACGCCCCGCACATCCTGATGCTCGACGAACCGACCAACCATCTCGACATCGACAGCCGCAGCGCCCTTATTCAGGCGATCAACGGCTTCGAGGGCGCAGTGGTCCTGATCAGCCACGACCCCCACCTGATCGAACTCACCGCCGACCGGCTGTGGCTGGTCGAGAGCGGCACCTGCACCAGCTACGAGGACGATCTTGACGCCTATCGCACCCTGCTGCTGGACCGGGTGCGCTCGGCGGGTAAGGGCGACTCCGCGGCCCAAAGCGGCCAGCCGACCCGGAAGGATCAGCGCCGGGCCGCCGCCGACAGTCGCGCCGCCCTCGCTCCCCTGCGCCGCAAGGCCGTCGATGGCGAGAAGCTGGTGGGCAAACTGACCGCCGAATGCGCACGACTCGAGGCCCGGCTCGCCGATCCTGCGATCTATTCCGGCCCGGCCGCCGAGGTGGCAAGGCTCCAGATCGAGTTGGGCGAGTTGAGAAAGCGCCTCGCCGCTGCCGAGGACGACTGGCTGGAAGCTCTGGAGACCCTGGAAGCCGCCACCGCCGATCAAGGCGTCTGAGACTGGCGCCAGCAGCGCCAAGGTGCTATGCAGGCCGGCCCGTTACCCAATGAATCCAAGCAACAGGCTTACCCCCCTTGCCCACCAGCCACGGCTTCATTACCGACGACCGCCGCATCTCGGAGGTTCTGGCCGAGTTTTGCGCCGCGCTGCCGGGTGGCCGGGTCACGCTGGGTGACGCCATGGCGGCGTTGGGCGACCGGACCATCGGCGGTATCCTGCTGGTACTGTCGCTGCCGACCGTGATGCCGGTACCGCTCGGGGTTTCGGTGCTGTTCAATCTGCCGGTGCTGCTGTTCACCTTTCAGATGATGCGCGGCGGCGATCACGTTGATCTGCCGGGCTGGCTGCTGGGCCGCTCGATGTCCTCGGAGGCGGCGGCGCGGCTGATCGGCAGCGTGCTGCCGCGCCTGCGCTGGATCGAGGGCCTGCTGGAACCCCGCCTGCCCAAACTCACCGCCGGCGGCTTCGAGCGCTGGCTCGGCACCATCTGCTTCGTGATGGCGGTGATCGCGATCACACCGATTCCGCTGATCGGCTGGCTGCCCGGCTTCGGCCTGATCGTGATCGCGCTCGGCCTGATCGAGCACGACGGCCTCGCCGTGGCGGTCGGTTTGGGCTTCGCCGTGGCCTCGGCGCTGTTCGCCACCGGGCTGATCGCCAGCCTGGCCTATGCCGGCACCCTGATCCACAAGCTGCCCTTCAGCCTGCCCTGAGCCGATCCGGCACCGATGCCAAAATGTCAAATGGCGGCCAAATTGTGCGGCGCGCGGAAAATGGGGCTTTTCGCTGTTGTCCTGTTCGCTGCCGATTTGTTAAACCAATCGGCTATGTACCGGGGCTTTGGCGCCCGGGGCGATGAGCGGGACTCTCGCGCCGGGCACGCAGTCTGTAACACTCAACGGCGAAAGGCCGCACATGTCTCAAACTGAAGTCGTCACCGCCGACAAGGCGAAGGGCCGCAAGGCTCCTCCTGCCGCCTGGGTCTTCTTTCAGCGTTGGCTGGCCAATCCGTTGTCCATGGGGTCGATCGTTCCCTCTTCGGTCGGCCTGCGCAATCTGGTGTCGAAGAATGTGATCTGCGCTCCCGATGAAATCGTCGTCGAGTTCGGCGGTGGCACCGGCGCAATCACCCGGGCCCTGCTCGAAGCCGGCATCCCGTCGGAGCGGGTGTGGTCGATCGAGATCGATGCCGAACTCGCCTCGTTCCTGCATCAGACCTATCCCGACGTCAACGTCGTCCACGGCGATTGCCGGCAGACCGAGACGTTCATCGGCGCCGATCTGGTCGGCAAGGTCGGCACCATTGTCGTCGGCATCCCGATGGTCATGCTGCCGATCGACCTCCAGAAGGAAATCGTCGCCGCGATCTTCCGCGTACTGCCCGAAGGCCGCCGCTTCCTGCTCTACACCTATTGCGCCACCTCGCCGCTGGACATGAAGAAGCTCGGCCTCAAGGGCAAGCGCCTGGGCTGGACCCCGCGCAACTTCCCGCCGGCGTCGGTCTGGGGCTATTCCAAGGCCTAACTCCGCGTCCTCACGGCCCGGATAGCGATGAAGGGGAGGCCTGGGCCTCCCCTTCCTTCGTTTTCAGGACTTTCTTGGCCCACGCCTGAGCAGGCCGTCGGTCCAGGACGGCGGCAGCACGCCGAGCAGCCAGCACACGGCATAGGTCGGCCAGGGAAAGGCGATGCGCGCCCGGTTGCGCGCGAGGCCGTGGCGGATGATCGCCGCCGCCCGCTCCGGTTCCATCAGCAGCGGCATGGCAAACGGATTGGCCGCGGTCATCGGTGTGCGGATGAAGCCGGGGCAAATCACCGAAACCCCGACCCCGAACGGCGCCAGATCGCCGCGCAGCCCCTCGCCATAGAGCCGTTCCGCCGCCTTGCTGGCGCAATAGGCCGCCGAGCCGGGAAAGCCGCGGAAGCTGGCCACCGAACTCACGATCGCGATCTGGCCCCGGCGGCGCTGCCGCATCGGCGCCATCAGCGGCAGCACGGTGTTGAGCACGCCGTCGACATTGGTGGCGAAGGTCAGGCGCACCGCCTCGGCGCTGTCGTCGGCGCCGTTGGCGCCAAGGGCGACGCCGGCATTGGCGACACCGAGATCGATCGGCCGCTGCCGCTCAACCTCGGCGATCCAACCGGCCAGCGCCCCGGCATCCCGGACGTCGAGGCTGGCGCTCAGCACGTCGGCCCCGAGCCAGCGGCAGCGGGCCGCGACCTCCTCCAACCGGGCTTCGTTGCGCGCGGTCAGGGCCAGCGTCCGCCCCGGCCCGGCGTAAAGCTTGGCAAGAGCGGCACCGATGCCGCTGGAGGCGCCGGTGATCAGGATACACTGGGGATCGCGCATGGGGCCGTCTCCTGGCTGTTGTCGGGCATGGCCGGCAAAGGCTATAACGAAACGACACTCAGGAAGAGAGGCTTCGTGGCACTCCCCTATCCCGTCGTCAGCATGACCGGCTTCGCCCGGACCGAGGGCCAGTTCGAGGGCTGCTCCTGGACCTTCGAGGTCAAGAGCGTGAACGGCCGCACTCTCGACCTCCGCTTCCGTCTGCCCGGCGGCTTCGACGGGCTGGAACCGCTGGCCCGGACCGAAATCGGCCGCCGCTTCAAGCGCGGCTCGCTCAATCTCGCCCTCACCGTCAACCGCACCGCCGGCGGCGGGCAGGTGCGGATCAACCGCCCCCTGCTCGATCAGCTGATCGCGCTGGCCCGCGAGGTGGCGGGTGACGACCGGACGCCGCTGCGGCTCGATGGCCTGCTCGGCGTGCGCGGGGTGATCGAGGTCGCCGACGAGGGCGAAGGCGCGACCCTGGCCCAGTTGGAGGCGCCACTGACCGCCGGCCTCCGCCTCGCCCTCGATCGTCTCGCCGCCGCCCGGGCCGAGGAAGGCGCCAGACTCGCCGAAGTGCTGGACCGGCTGCTGACCGAGATCGCGGCGCTGGTCACCGCCGCCGCCGCCTCGGCCGCGACCCAGCCGGCAGTGCTGCGCGAGCGCCTGCTGGCCCAGCTGGCCACCCTGACCGGCGCCGTGCCGGCCCTGCCCGAGGAGCGGCTGGCGCAGGAACTGGCGCTGCTGGTGGCCCGCGGCGATGTGCGCGAGGAACTCGACCGCCTTGCCGCCCACATCGCCGCCGCCCGCGACCTGCTGGCGGCCGGGGACGCGGTCGGGCGCCGGCTCGACTTCCTCTGCCAGGAGTTCAACCGTGAAGCCAACACCCTCTGCTCGAAATCCAGCGATACCGACCTGACCCGGATCGGCCTCGCCCTCAAGGCCGCGATCGAGCAACTGCGCGAACAGGTGCAAAACATCGAATGAACGCCTCCGAGATGCACCGCCGCGGCCTGATGTTCGTGCTCTCCTCGCCCTCGGGCGCCGGCAAGAGCACGATCGCGAACCGCCTCCTTGACGGCAACCCGCGGCTTTCGATGTCGGTCTCTGCGACCACCCGGCCGCCCCGGCCCGGCGAGATCGATGGCGTCCACTATCATTTTGTCGATCACGCCCGCTTCCAGGCGATGGGCGAGGCCGGCGCCTTCCTGGAGCACGCGACGGTGTTCGGCAACCGCTACGGCACCCCCCGGGCACCGGTTCTGGCCCTGCTCCAGACCGGGCGGGATGTGCTGTTCGACATCGACTGGCAGGGCACCCAGCAGCTCAGTGAATCCGCCGAAAGCGACATCGTGCGGGTGTTCATCCTGCCGCCCTCGGCCGCCGAACTGGAGCGCCGGCTGCGCAGCCGCGCCCAGGACACCGAAGCGGTCATCGCCCAGCGGATGAGCAAGGCCAACGACGAGATGAGTCACTGGGCGGAATACGACTATGTGATCGTCAACGACGACCTCGAGGGCACGGTTGCCCGGGTGCAGGCGATCCTGACCGCCGAACGGCTGAAGCGCCGCCGGCAGGTCGGTCTGGCCGATCTGGTCAAGACCCTTCAGCTGCGACCGTAAGCGCGTCGGACCCGGCGGGTGCCGTCGCCCGCTCGTCGCTGCGATCGGCAAACAGCCGGCAGCGCCAGCGGGCCACCGCCGACAACGACGCCTCGACCAGCGCCGCGGCTTCCGCGATTGCCTGACCGAGGGCTTCCTTGGGCTCGCTGAGGGCGCCGTTCTCGAGCCGCCGCGCCACCAGACTGAGCGCCCGGAGGCCATAGCAGGCCGCGCCACCGGCCAGGGCATGAGCGGTTTCCATCATGCCGCCCCGTTCACCCGCCTCGAACTGCCGCGCCAGCTTGTCCAGCCGCGGCGCCACCGTCGGCTCCAGAAGGGCGAGGTAGGCGTCAAGCTCAGGGTCGTCGAGCATCGACGCCAACTCGTCGAGGATGCCGCGATCGAAGACCCGGTCGCCAGTGCTGCCGCATTCGGCACGCAGGCACGGTTCGTCCAGCCGGCGCAGCACCATCTCCTGGACGGCAAGGAGAGTCTCCGGGCAGCTGCGGGCGGCCAGGCGGGGCGCCGACTCCGGCACCGCCCCAACAAGCGGATCGGCGCCGCACCGGCGGCAGGCCCCATCCGTCCCGCGATCGTCCTCACCTTCGAGGCCGCGCTGCATTTCTCCTCCCTTTCGATCGCTTCGCCTGCCGTCCGTCGCCCCGAGGGTGCGGTCCCGGCAACCTTGCGCCTAGCCCTACCCCGAAGGCGCAACAGCTACCTAGTGAGCATATCGTCGCGTCCGTCCCGATAGCGCCGCGACCCGCCGGCCATTATTTAAGAGCGCGTCCACACGATACCGCAACCTCAGAAATCACCGGCCCGCTTACTGTGACACATGCCAGTCATTTTACCTCAAAATGCTTTCTCTTCGCGATAATAGGGCGAATTGGCAACAACTTCAATCCATGCCTATCCGGTT
>SESF01017431.1_pt1 | contig 41362 bp, 28 predicted proteins | sample 3171521 | NCBI WGS metagenome assembly SESF01 (sample SAMN10866945, study PRJNA518727) | freshwater metagenome | biome: subpolar coniferous forest; feature: holomictic lake; material: water; isolation source: holomictic Lake 227, 6 m and 8 m depth | place: Canada: near Kenora, Ontario | collected...
TCGGAACTGCGCCCCCTTGTTTCGGCGCCTCGGTATTTTATTTTGACTGATAATGGGGCGAATCGCCTCTTTCTCCCCAAAGGATTTCTTCTCCGATAGAAACAACGCGCGACTGCAGACAGCTCCGGCATTGCATTGAATTCTCATTCATACACGGCTTGTTCTCGTATAACTGGTAGTGCTGCCGGTATTCCGTATCCGTCACATTAGGCATGATCACATTCGCCCCCGCCAGAAGCCCCTGCTCGCGTCCGTTGTCCGCAAGCGCCTGCAACGCAGTCGTGGAAGCAATATTGACATCGTGCAAATAGAGCCGGGTCACGGCGATCATCTTTAATGCAAGCTGGATCTGCTTTTCTGAATCGGCCTGCGAAAACTCAATAGACTTCCCCAAAGGTGTTTGATGATGAGGCAAATAAGGTCCCATCCCGATCATATCGAGATCCATCTCTCGAAAGAATTGGATGTCCCGCGCCAGATCATCAATCGTCTGTCCAGGCACGCCAATCATGACCCCGCTTCCCGTCTGATAACCGATCCGCTTCAATAGGTGAACACACGATTTTCTGCGGTCAAAACTGTGATCCGTCGGATGCAGTTGTGCATACAGCTTAGAGGAGGAGGTCTCAATCCGCAAGAGATACCGGTGCGCGCCAGCATCATGCCAGCGACGATACACCGCTTCGGTCTGCTCACCCAGGCACAGCGTGATTCCAAGTCGATCTCCGAACAGTTGGCGCATCCGGTTCAATAGTTGTTCGATGAAGACCGTGTTTTCCTCGGCTTCAATCTCGCCCGATTGCAGGACGATCGAACCGTATCCATGATCAAAGGACCATTGCGCCATGCGGACAATATCATCGGCAGGCAGGCGATAACGCTGCACCTCATGATTGCTCTTTCGGATGCCACAGTACAAACAATCCTTTGCGCAGTAATTCCCGAGTTCAATGAGGCCGCGCAGGCTCACGCATTTGCCGATATATCTCAGTTTAACCTGATAAGCTGCCTCAAATAATTCGGAAGCATCTTTCAGACACAGCAACTCCATCATCTCATCGTGGTTCAACTGATAAGGCGCAGCAGATGCTCGCTCAAGAATTGAACGCATAAAACACCTCATTATCTTCACCACCCACGCCCCCATCAACAGGTGGGGCTATCATCACGCGGGTCATGCTCTTCTTTTTCAGATCTGGAAGATGCATACTTTACGCTATCATGTCTATTAGGTCAATTCTCCTCTACCCGCCCCTAGCTGAGATGCTTATGGTATTCCTGTAAACTACAGACAGCGATACGGCCACTCAGGTCGTTTATTTTGAGTCCCTGAATCGCGGCTTGGAAGCCGTCCAGTGTGGTGGAAATCGGGATGCCCGCAAGCACCGCCCCAGAACGCATTTGTGTCTCGTCCACCTTGGAAGCAGCACCCGTTTCAGGGGCATTGACAATCCAGTGTATTTTCTTCTCGGCCATGAGGTCGAGAATGTTCGGACGCCCCATAGAGATGCGGTAAACCGCATGACATTGGATACCATTGTTGTACAGCATCGTTGCGGTTCCTCGCGTGCAATAAAGCTCAAAGCCCATCTTGACCAGCTCTCGGATGAGCGGCAAGGCGGGCTGTTTATCTTCATCGCGCAATGAAAGGAAGACACTCCCCTTCTGAGGGATCGCATTGCTGGCCGCCATCTGGGACTTGAGATAGGCCGCGCCATAGTGGTAATCAATGCCCATCACTTCACCCGTGGATTTCATCTCAGGCGTCAGGACAATGTCTACGCCTGGGAATTTCACGAAGGGAAAGACCGCCTCTTTAAAGGCCGTGTACGGAATCGTGACTTCCTGCGTAAAGCCAAGTTCGGGCAGGGTCTTACCAACCATGCAAAGCGCAGCCTTTTTGGCCAGCGGCACACCAATCGCCTTGCTCACAAACGGTACGGTACGGGATGCGCGCGGATTGACTTCTAGGATGTAGACTTCATCGTTCTGCACAGCAAACTGAATATTGATGAGTCCACAAACATGGAGTTCCTTTGCCAGTGCAGCAGATTGCACGCGGATGAGATTCTTGACGGCCTCGGGGATCGATTGTGTAGGAATTGAACAAGCGGAATCACCCGAATGAATGCCCGCCAACTCCACATGTTCCATAATCGCGCCAATGACAGTATTCGTGCCATCGGAAATAAAGTCCACATCAATCTCGGTCGCATGTTCGAGGAAGTGGTCGACAAGAATCGGTTTGCCTTCAGACACACGGGCAGCCTCTTCAACGTACTGCCGCAAATATTGCGGCTCATAAACAATCACCATGGCGCGTCCACCCAAAACAAACGACGGACGGACCAGCACGGGATAACCAATGCGATCCGCAATCGTTACAGCTTCATCTACAGTATAGGCAATGCCACTGGGCGGCTGTTTAATATGCAGACGGTCCGCGAGTTGCTTAAAGAAATTCCGGTCTTCCGCTGCTTCAATGTCTTCAGGACTAGTCCCGATAATTGTCGCACCTGCTGCTTTGAGCTGGGCCGCGAGATTGAGCGGTGTTTGTCCGCCGAACTGCACGATAATACCCGCACAGGACTCCCGCTCGTAAATGTTCATGATATCTTCCAGCGTGAGTGGCTCGAAGTAGAGCTTGTCGCTGGTGTCATAATCGGTCGATACGGTCTCGGGATTGCTGTTCACCATGATGGTCTCAAAGCCAGCATCTCGTAAAGCAAAGGAAGCATGCACACAGCAGTAGTCAAACTCAATTCCCTGCCCGATGCGATTAGGACCGCCCCCCAGAATCATGATGGATTTCTTGCCGCATTTGTCGCGGACCGGTTCGTCATGCTCCGTGTAGGTCGAATAGTAATAGGGGGTGATAGCCTCAAACTCGCCAGCGCACGTATCCACCAATCCAAAAGTCGGACGAACGCCCTGTTGCACACGGCGTTTCCGAATCTCTGCTTCATTGCTCTTCAGCAAATAGGCAAGCTGACGATCTGAGTAACCCCAGACCTTTGCTTGACGCATAAGCTCCGTTGCCGCTTCTGAATCAGACGATGCCAAGCCTTTCGGGAGGGTTCCTTCGAACTGAACCAACTCTGAAAGATGGCGTAAAAAATAGAGATCGATGCCTGTCAGTTCATGAATACGTCCAACCGTGAAATTTCGTTTCAATGCTTCGTAAATGGCGAAGATACGTTCTGCATGGGGACGCGAAACTTGCGCTTCCAAGTCAGCCACACTCAATGCTTCGAATTTCTGATTCTTCCCATCCGCACCAAACCCGAAACGACCGGTCTCCAGTGAGCGCAAGGCCTTTTGGAAGGACTGTTTAAAGTTGCGTCCAATCGACATCGCTTCGCCCACAGATTTCATCTGCGTACCCAATGTGCTGTCTGCAGCTGGAAATTTTTCAAAGGCAAAACGAGGAATCTTTGTAACCACGTAATCGAGCGCCGGCTCGAAGCAACTGGGCGTGGCGCGAGTGATATCGTTCCGAATTTCATCCAGCGTATATCCCACAGCCAGCAGGGTCGCAATTTTCGCAATCGGGAAACCAGTCGCCTTGGACGCCAGCGCAGAAGAACGCGAAACACGCGGATTCATCTCAATGATGATTTGACGTCCATCAGCAGGATTGACGGCCCACTGCACATTCGAGCCACCGGTCTCCACACCAATCGCCCGCATGACCTTAAGCGAATTATCACGCATGAGCTGATACTCGCTATCGCTCAATGTTTGCGCGGGTGCAATCGTGATGGAGTCGCCGGTATGGACTCCCATAGGATCGAAGTTCTCAATAGAGCAGACAATCACGCAATTGTCCTTGCGGTCGCGGATGACCTCCAGTTCGTACTCCTTCCAACCGATCAGCGACTCTTCAATCAACACTTCACTGTTGCGACTCGCAGCCAAGCCACGCGCGACGATGCGCTTGAAGTCCTCCAGGGTGTAGGCAATACCTCCACCGGTTCCGCCCAGCGTAAAACCCGGACGGATAATCAGTGGCCACTTGCCAATGGTGGAAGCGATAGAGAGGGCTTCCGGCATCGTGTGGGCCGAGCCAGACAGCGGCAACTCAAGCCCGATACCGCGCATAACATCTTTGAAGATCTGACGATCTTCGGCCCGCCGAATGGCTTCGGCATTGGCACCAATGAGTTCAACATGATACCGATCAAGAATGCCGCTTTCCGACAGCTCCATCGCTAGATTGAGAGCCGTCTGTCCACCCAACGTCGGGAGCAAGGCATCTGGACGTTCGCAACGGATGATTTCGTGCAGCACCTCTGCCGTGAGAGGCTCGATATAGGTACGGTCAGCAAACTCGGGATCCGTCATGATCGTCGCTGGATTGCTGTTGACCAAGACGACCTCGAACCCTTCATTCTTCAGTACCTTACAGGCCTGCACACCAGAATAATCAAATTCACATCCCTGCCCGATGGCAATGGGACCTGACCCAATGAGCATTATTTTCTTCAAATCGGTACGTTTAGGCATGATTCTCCTTTTTCTTGAGCGCTGCTGCGATGAGCCCCTTGAACAGCGGATGGGCTTCTGCGATCTGCGACTGAAATTCCGGATGGAACTGACATCCGATAAAAAATGGATGATTCTGCAGTTCGACCATTTCGACTAAGAGGTCGTCCGGCGATGTTCCGACAATCTTCAGGTCTGAGGCCGAAAAGTCCTCGCGATAAAGATTGTTGAACTCGTAGCGATGACGATGGCGTTCGAGGATCTCGTTCTTTCCATAAAGCTGATGCGAGAGACTGTCCTTTTGCAAACGACAGGGATAACTCCCAAGCCGCATGGTCGCACCCTTGGCTGAGATCGTGCGCTGATCATGCATGAGATGAATGACAGGATGGGGCGTATCCGGGTTCATCTCCACGCTGTCCGCATCCTTTAAATTCAGGACGTTTCTAGCATATTCAATGACCATGCACTGCAAGCCCAGACAGATGCCCAGAAGAGGAATCTTCTTCTCGCGTGCATGCTGAATAGCCTGCAACTTGCCCGGGATACCGCGATTGCCAAAGCCGCCCGGAATCAGGATACAGTCCGCACCATTGAGCATGTCAGGTGCCTTTTCCAGTAACTCCGCTTCAACCAATTCCACCTTGACTCGGCAATCGTTTGCGATCCCTGCATGGTGGATCGATTCAACGATACTCTTATAGGCGTCCGGACATCCGGTATATTTTCCAACCACCGCAATCGTGCAGCTATTCTTCGGCGCGAGGACAACATCCACCAACTTGCGCCAATCATCCATGTCCAACTTTCCAACCGGCAGATGGAGGAGATTTAAAACTTTTTTGTCAAAATTCTGTTTTTCCAGTTCGAGCGGCACTTCATAAATCGAATGGGCCACGTCCTTCTCCTCGATCACATGTTCGACCGGGACATTGCAGAAGAGCGCTAACTTCTGGATTTCGCTCTCGCCAATCTCAACCTCTGTTCGACAGACCAATATATCCGGAATAATGCCGATGTTGCGCAGGATACCCACTGATTGCTGTGACGGCTTTGTCTTTAGCTCACCCGCTGCCCGTAGATAAGGGAGCAAGGTCAGATGCACAAAGACTGCATTCAGAGGACCCACTTCATGACGAAACTGGCGAGCCGCTTCCAAGAAGGGCAGCGATTCAATATCGCCCGCCGTACCGCCGACCTCAATAATCGCCACATCGACATCTGGTCCGGCGACAGACTTAAACGCATCCTTGATCTCATTGGTGATGTGGGGAATCACCTGCACCGTGGCACCGAGATAACCGCCCTGCCGTTCCCGTTCAATCACGGCTTTATAAATACGTCCTGACGTGTAGTTGCTGTTGCGCGTACACCGAATACCCGTGAAGCGTTCATAGTGTCCCAAGTCCAGATCCGTCTCGGTCCCATCTGCAGTCACAAAGACCTCGCCATGTTGATAAGGGGACATCGTGCCTGGATCAACGTTGAAATAGGGGTCCAGTTTTTGCATCGCGACGCGGAGTCCACGACGTTTCAATAACAAGGCCAGCGATGCCGCTGTGATGCCTTTGCCCAGACTGGAAACCACACCGCCTGTCATAAACACATATTTGGTCATTTTGAAGCCTCCAATAATGCTCGGAATTGATTAAACAAATAAGATGAATCGTGAGGCCCAGGTGCGGCCTCCGGATGATACTGCACAGAAAAAGCAGGCTCGATCTTGTGGCGTATACCTTCAATCGTCTGATCGTTCAAATTGAGGTGCGTCACTTCGAGTTGGCTCGGCAGTGCCTCTGGCAGAATCGCGTAGTTATGGTTCTGGCTGGTAATTTCCACAAGCCCCGTTAAGAGGTTTTTCACAGGATGATTACAGCCGTGGTGCCCGAATTTCAACCGTCCACAATTCGCACCGGTCGCGAGTCCAAGAATCTGATGTCCCAGACAGATCCCCATGAGCGGCACCTTTCCGGTCAACTCCTTCGCCGCCTGGATTGCGCCCTTCACGGCCGAAGGATCAGCAGGCCCGTTCGAGAGAAAGACGCCATCCGGCTTCAGCGCCAAAACCTCCTTGGCCGTGGTCCAAGCTGGCACGACCGTGACCGCTAGTTTGTGCGAGGCAAGGCAACGAAGGATATTATATTTGATACCGAAATCGTACGCCACCACGCGGAAATCTCCCTCCGTGCTCCACACATACCCCTTGGGGTCACTGACCTTCGCGGCATAATCCTGCCCATCCAGGCCGCACCATTCACGAGCGCGCGCAACCCCCTCGTCAGGCGTGACAGACTCTGCAGATGTATGCAGAAAACCCTTCACTGTTCCACAGGAACGCAAGTGAAGGGTCAGTTTACGGGTATCTACCTCGTAGAGGCAGGGTACCTGATGTTGCTTCAACAAATCAGGTAGCGAACATTCCGCTTTAAAATTTGACGGCGGATTTAATCCCTGAATGATCAGGCCACTGAGAAAAAGACCTCGCGACTCCATCGCATCCGAGGAGCATCCATAATTACCGACCTCCGCCGTGGTCAGCGTCACAATCTGTCCGGCATAAGAGGGATCAGAAACAATCTCCTGATACCCTGTCATGCCCGTATTGAAGACAACCTCGCCCACACGATCCACTGCCGCGCCAGCCGCCTTCCCAAAAAAGATAGTCCCGTCTGCTAATGCCAAAAAAGCTCTGTTTTGCATCAATTCACCCCTCTCGCCGTAAAACCATACAAGTATAACCCTTAGCAATAATTGCAACTTTCATGCCATGGTGGAAAAATCTTTAAAAAATCTAATTCCTGACATCTATACGCTAAAATCTACCTTAAATCCCTAAAAGTCAATTCCAGAAGAGATAGCTTCTGACAATTTGTTACAATCTTGCAAAACAAGAATGTCATAATTTTACGAAACCGTAAATGAGCTGACTAATCGGTTCTTAACAGATACCACAAATACCCCTCGAAACGTATCGAGAGAAAGTGTTACATCCCATTTGCAGCAATTATAGAACGGTTATGGGATTAGGCGCAAGCGGAAATGTGGTCGTGCCAATGTATCGCGTTGCTATTCACGAATGGCGTCTTGACCTCTCTTAGCGAATATGAGATCTTTTCAATGTAATAATTTCACCGTTTTGTATCTCGAACACATACATTAATAAACATGCAACGATACGCTAACATGGTCTTTGAGCACCCGGTAGGAGTCATTGAAGCTTTTGACTATCAAGGACTCGTTGCTGCCTTCAAGGTGATCGAGCAGTATCGAGCAAACCACTATCTCATGGGTTACATCCGTTATGAGGCGAAGCAGGCGGTGCTTGATCATAAATTCAGCTCTGACCTTCCCCTCCTCTATTTTGAAGCGCACACCACCTTCACGCCGTACATTCCAACACCTCGTCCCGAGATCCCGTTGACGGTCACCCCGACAATCGACTTCGCAGACTATAATCGCGCGCTCTCCCGGATCAAGGAGGAGATCGCAGACGGAAATACGTATCAGGTCAATTATACGTATGATTGTGAGGTCCAATCCGCACTCGCTCCGCTAGAACTTTTTGAAATGCTACTTCCACGCCAGACAACCCCCTACACGGCCTTCATTGAAAATAAATACGAGAGCATTCTCTCGTTCTCGCCTGAATTATTTTTTGAACTCGATGGGACGACCATCCGCGCCAAGCCGATGAAAGGTACAGCCAAGCGAGGAAAAGATACTGCAGAAGATGAAACCAATCGCCAGTTTTTGCAAGGCGATGCAAAGAACCGGTCTGAAAATGTGATGATTGTGGATCTGTTGCGTAACGATCTTGGAAAAGTGGCGCGCCCAGGAAGCGTGACGGTCAAAAATCTTTTTGAGATCGAGACCCACAAGACCGTCCATCAGATGACCTCTGAAATTTTTGCTGAACTCAAAGAGCACACCTCCCTCTTGGAAATTTTCACCGCGCTCTTTCCCTGCGGTTCCGTGACGGGCGCGCCCAAGCGCAGCACGATGCAGATCATCGACTCGCTTGAACGCGGTCCTCGTGGCGTCTACTGTGGAGCCATCGGCTTTCTGCAACCCAACCATTCAACATTTAGCGTGCCGATCCGGATCCTGCAACGAACATGCAAAGAAACAGCCTACCACTATCGTGTGGGCAGCGGCATTGTCTGGGACTCCGACGCACGCGAGGAATGGCTGGAGACACAGACGAAGACTGCCTTTCTTCAAAATGACTACCAGATTCTTGAAACCATCCGCATCGTTGATGGCACATGGCGCTACGGCAAGGAGCATCTTGCGCGTATGGAGCGGTCAGCCAGAGCGCTGGGGTTTGCTTATCAACAACCATCTCTGGCTCCTCTCCCGCAATCCGATACCCTCCTGCGCCTGTTACTCGCGCGCGACGGCACACTGACTACGGAAACACACCCGTACGACGAACTCAAATCCACCCGCATCGAGATTGCCACGGCGCGGACAACGAGTTTTGATCCCATGCTACGTCACAAGACCACCTATCGTCCCTGGTACACCGCGACCCTGCAAAAAATCAAGCAAGGCCTTCTCTTTGACGAAATTTATGTGAATGAGCATGGGATGCTCACCGAAGGCGCACGGAGCAATCTCTTCGTGCAAATAAATGGAGTTCTCTATACACCACCCCTGGCGTGTGGACTGCTCAACGGCATCCTGCGCCAGAAGATGCTTGATGAAGGAACGTGTGTCGAAAGAAATCTTTTTCTCGATGACCTCCAAAGCGCCGAGCACATCTTCTGCGGCAACTCTGTCCGAGGACTCGTCGAAGTCCAACAGAGCTAGCACGTACAGAATGACCCCCGCCCTCATTTATTCTGTGTCTAAAACAGGGCACGATTAAGTCAAAATAATTTCTGCTTTGCCCCTTGACAGGATTATACCGCCGTGCTATCCTATTTCCATGTAGTGAAGTTGGTTTTGCTTATTAAACCAATGATAGGCAGTAAGAGAACAAACGAATGACCACAAAGAAACCGAAGTACGACGTGCCGAGTTTGAAGACCGGCTTCCAGATTCTTGAGCATCTCTCGCGTCACCCGCGCGGGCAGGTGCTGACCGACATCACGGCAGCGCTGGACTGCCCGATCTCAAGCGCCTATCGCATCGCCATGGCACTGGAGGACATGGGGCTGGTCTCGCGCGATCCAGAGACGAAGCAGATCCGCCTGACCACCAAGTTGCTACTCATCGGCCAACTCGCCATCACTGAGGCGAATCTGGTCGAGCACGCGCTGGACATTATGCGCGAATTGCGAGACCGCGTACAGGACACCGTGCTCATTGGCGTGCGCGAAGGTAAGGAAGTGATCGTGCTCGATGAGGCCATCGGTACGCGCATGTTCTGTTTCATCTCCAAACTCGGTTACCGCATCAGCGTCTCCTGTTCCGCGCCGGGTAAGGCGATTCTCGCCTTCCTGCCCGTGAAAGAGCGCGATGAGCTCATTGCCACGATGAAGTTTGTCCGCTACAACGAACGGACGATTACATCAAAAGAACATCTGCGTCGCGAACTGGGGACTGTGGCCGAGAAGGGCTATTCGTTCGATGATAGCGAGCAGTTCGAGGGCATCTACTGTATCGGTGCGCCGATCTTCGACCGTAGCGGCTATCCAGTCGCGGCGGTGTGGACGACTGGACTGATGATGAATATCGACCGGAAGCACATCCCAGAGATCGGCTCAGTTGTCAAGAGCCATGCTGACCGTATCTCGGCGCGACTGGGGTATAACAAGGGATTCAACACGTAAAGCAGTTAACAATATCAAAGGGGGGATGTTCAAATGAATGAAGGACTCTGGATGGAAAAAAAGTTGTGGTCGGTCGCGGTGGCGTTGGGGATGCTGGCTGTGATGGACTTCGCACTCGCAGGGCCACGCGTGCGTGTCGAGGATGAAACGCGTAAGGCGTTAATGGCAACAGTGACGGCGGATCCCGTCTGTACAAATTCTGTCACGTCTATCACCTTCCCATCGCAGCAAGCCAAGGTTGTCCGGCTGGTGATTCGCACCACCCACGGCAGCTCGGCGTGTCTGGACGAATTGGAGCTCTTCGCGCCTGGCGGACAAGAGAACCTTGCGCTTGCCTCGCGTGGCGCAGTGGCACGAGCCTCCTCCGTGATTTCCGGGTATGCGGTTCATTCCATCGCGCATCTGAATGACGGCAAGTTCGGAAACGACCATAGCTGGATCCCCGCGACAACCAATGAGGAATGGGCGGAGATTGAACTGCCACAGGCGACAATGATCACGCGGGTTGCCTTCTCCCGCGATCGCACGGGTAAATTGACCGACCGCCTTCCGCGGGATATTGAGATCAAGGTGTCCCTGGATGGGAAGTCATGGACAACGGTCTCCAAAGCCTCATGCGCTAACAATAAAAAGCCTTCCTTTTTAACGCTGCCGGCTTCAGCACTGACCGAACCGACGTGGAAGGGTGTTGTAGAATATGCCTTCCGGTGTGAACGCGACACGTGGGGACGGATGGACGCAACAGATGAACTTTCGCCCTTGCTCAAAGATCGTCCAGCGGTTCCTGGTGGTGCGCCGTATTGGGGACGCATCGCGCGGCTGGCGGCTGTCGAACGCGTTCTCGTTCAGTTCGAGGAGATGATCGTACGCCTCGCCTCGCAGGGTGTGGTGGTCACAAAAGAGAAAGGCGAACTGGTAGCGCTACGCGCCCGCGCAAAGACGGAAGGGAATTCCGACGCACTCTATCTCGCGGCGCGCTACGCTAAGCGGCAGCTCTTCTTTCGCGATCCACGGCTGGCGCCTGTCGAACGGGTGCTCTTCGCCAAGCAGAACCCGCTTGAGCCCTCGCACAACTACAGTGACATCATGGATTCGCACTTTGTTAGCGGCGGCGGTGTCTATGTGTTGTATGTCCCTCGCGATGCGGAAGGTCGCCTTGCCCCTGCCTCTGCAGCAGTGGAAATGCTGTTCGATGGTTCAAATGGAATCGTGCGTCATCCTGTTTCCGACGTTGACGGACAGACCCTCTTTTTTGCCTACCGGCCGGAAAAACCCGAGGTGGATGGGTGGCAGACCTACTGGCACCTATGGACAATGCGCGCGGATGGCAGCGGGGCACGTAAGCTCACTGAAGGACCTTTTAACGATTTCGATCCTGTACCGCTTCCTGACGGCGGGCTGGGCTTCATCTCCACGCGCTGTGTCTCGCGCTTCCTCTGCTGGCAGCCGCAGGCTTACGTGCTTTTCCGCATGACTCGCGACGGCACAGACATCAAGCGTCTTTCCCATGCCAACCTCAGCGAGTGGGACCCCGTCATGACCCGCGACGGCCGCATTTTATGGACGCGCTCAGAATACTTGGACAAGGGTGCGGACTTCGGGCACACGCTGTGGTCGATCCGCCCCGACGGGACCCACCCAGAGCTTGTTTTCGGCAACGACACGCCTTATGGCTATGGTCATGCGCGTGAAGTGCCAGACAGCCAGGAGCTCGTCTGCACGCTGATTTCCCATGGCGACCATCAGGGGCCAATTGCACTAATCGACCGGTCAAAGGGACTGTATGAAACTGGAGCCATTACCAGCATCACGCCCGACACCCGACCGCAATACCAGATGGGCCGCTCACATCAAGAAACCTTTCGTTATCCCGAACCTATCTCGCGCGACCACTTCCTCGTCAGCCACAGCCCAGGCCCGCGTTCTCACTGGGGACTTTATGTCATCGACCGCTATGGCAACCGCGAGCTCCTCTACCTCGACCCATCCATCAGCAGCAAGAAGCCTTCGCTCTTGCGCGAGCGTGTTCGTCCGCCTGTGCTACAGGACGTGACGGATGCAAAACTGGCAGCGCAGGGCTTAGGCCAGTTCACCGTACAGGATGTTTACGAAGGGCTTGGGAGCAGCGTTCCCCGCGGGCTCGCGAAGTACCTGCAGGTTTCGCACGAGGTTCCGCCGATGCTCGAAAAACTGGCGTGCGGCGAATACCGAAGCACGCATCCTCCCTTCACAGATTTCTACGCGACGCCAATCCACAAAGTCAAAGGGCCCGCACATGAGATCGTGACGCGCACGCAGAACGCGCTGGGCGCCCACGCGTTCCGGCTGGGCAGCGCAGTCTCTGGATCGAACGGCCTCATTACGGTGACCGAGCGCGGCGGCTGGCCGAGCTATGTCGCCAAAGCCGTGATCGGCACGGCGCCCATTTCAGATGACGGCTCTGTGAACTTTACGGCCCCTGCTGGCAAAGTGCTCTACTTCCAGTTGCTCGATAAGAACTATAACGAGATCCAGCGCATGCGCAGTGTGGTCCAACTCCAGCCGGGCGAGCGCCGCAGCTGCGTGGGCTGCCATGACGACCGCCTTCAGGTGCCACAGATGAAACAGACCACCCAAGCGCTGGTTCAGCCCGTTCGCGCGCTTGAGCCGCCACCGTGGGGCTCGAAGCCCTTTGGATACGAGCGTGTCGTCCAACCCGTGCTGGATAAGCGATGCATCTCCTGCCACGACGGCTCAAAAAAGGAGCGACTTGACCTGCGCGGTAATCTGGATGCGGCTCTCGTTCCCGCGTCCTACCGCTCGTTGGTGTCCGGCGGCTGGGTCCATTACTTCGACTGGGCTTACGGCGCGCGCCATTTCAAGGCTGAGCCGCTCACGTTCGGCACGCTGCGCAGCCGGCTGTTTGAGGCGCTAAATAAGAAACAACATTGTGACGTTAAGCTGAGTACGAATGAGATGCGTGCCTTGAAGACATGGGTGGATCTTAACTGCCCGCTATGGCCCGATTACATCTTCCGCCCCGAGCGGCTCACTGTCCGTTCGCAGGACACGGGCCGCTGGAAACCAGATTAGATAAAAAGCAATACCCCATTCGATCCGGCAGCCGCCGGATTCTAACGTACAGACACTTCTTCACGCGCGCTGCGAATTTTAATACGCGCGCTGATTGATTTTGTCACAGTAGTTGACAAGTGCTCGGTTGACGACGCGGTTACCACCGGGGGTGGGATAGTTGCCGGAAAAATACCAGTCGCCTGTATGATCAGGGCAGCAGAGGCGCAAGTTCCCCAGTCGCTGAAAAACTACTGTGACCTTAGCTTTCAATCCTTCTGGGGTCAAGAGGAGGCCAATTTCATGACAGAGTTCATCAAAGGTGAAGGCTGCATAAAGTGGAGCCACACGATTTCGCATAGCGGCGTCTGGCTTGAGCAGGTCTTCGCGGGCACATCCAACACATTCGTGCAACAACGACTCCTGCCCTGTTTTTCTTAATAAGGAAATAACGGCTTGAAAGGCAACTAACTCACCCATGCTGGCCATATCAATCCCATAGCAGTCGGGATAACAGATGGGGGGCGCGGCAGAGACCATCACAATCTTTTTGGGTTCGAGACGATCCACAATTTTAAGAATCAGATTCTTAAGTGTTGTCCCGCGCACGATAGAGTCATCCAACAGGACAAGGTTATCTTTTTGCGGACGGATGAGACCATAGACAATGTCGTAGATATGCATGTCCAAAGCCTTGCGACGGTTTGCATCCGCGATAAAGGTCCGGAACTTCGCATCCTTGAGGACGACCTGGCCGAAGCGGAAATTTCGCTTGTGTAGTAACTCATCCAGAACCCCGTGGAAGCTGATTTGCGCCGTGTTCGGAATGTAGGAGAAAAAGGTATTGTCGTAGTCTTGGTCAATCGCATCCAAGATTTGAGGCACCAGATGCTTACCCATCAGGCGACGTTCCTGCTGGATATCGCAATCATTTCCGCGTGAAAAATAAATTCGTTCGAAGACACAGCGTCGCGTCTCACGTGGAATGAGGCAAGGCCGTTCCTCCACCGTTTTTCCATCGTGAGAGATCAGGAGCAATGATCCAGGAGGAATCTCCTTAACATCATGACTCTTCACGTTAAAGCCTGTCTGAATAGCTGGGCGCTCGGAGGCAACGACGGCAACCGCATCATCAACATAGTAAAACCCAGGACGAATACCCGACGGGTCACGAAGCGCAAAGGCGGTACCGTCACCCAAGATACCGCAAATTAAGAAACCCCCATCCCACGCGATTGCAGCCCTGGACAAAAGCACGGAAAGATCAGATTCAAACGGATTGCCAGCATCCAGCGCCTTTTCCAATTCGTGTCCGATCTGGTGGAGCAGAATAGTCGTATCCTGACGATTGGGTAAGTGATGTCCCATGCGCGTCAAGTGATCAAAGAGAGCGGAACTATTCGTCAGGTTAAAATTACCGGCCAGAAGCAAAGTCCGATTTCGACAGACACTGTATTTGAGTAAAGGATGACAGGCGTCCACTGACTGATTGCCAAACGTGCCGTAGCGCAGATGCCCGAGGAACACATCGCCCAAGAAAGGTCTCTCCCACACGCGCTCCAAGACATTCGCCAACGGATTACGGTCGGCTGATTTTTCAATATGATAGTACGGTTCACCGGGACAGGCATCAATCTTTAACGCCGCGATCCCCGCGCCATCTTGTCCACGATTATGCTGCTTCTCCAGAAGCAACGCCATCTGCTGCAAGCCGTAGTGTTCAGGATAGGCATTTGACGGCTGACGAAGCCGTAACAAGGCGACTCCGCATTCATGTTTCAATTCATCAGACATCGTTCAGCATTTTCTTTGTCACAAGATTGATTAACACATACACCATCGTGCTGATACCGGCTATCCATGTCCAGACATTAACCAGCACGAAAGAACCGTTGGCCACGGCATCACAGGTCGTTCCCAATACAGAAAAAATGATCATCATCACAAACAACCCATGACATTCCTTCCGGATCATAAACTTCAGGGAATAGGACAAGACTGTTTTTTTCCAGAGTGACAGCTTCGGAACGAACGCTGGCGTGAGACGCGTGTAAGCCTCATACGCTTCACCAAATTTCTGCTTCAAGAAACTCTCTTCTGCCATAATGATTCGCTCGTAATAGAGCCAGAAGCTTAAAACATAGACCAAAACACACCACATGGAACGCAGAAGCAAGACTTGGCCCAGCATGATCATAAAATTTCCAAGATAGAGCGGATTACGAACAATTGAGTAGATGCCAGTCGTATTGAGCGTCTCGGCGATCTGACCCTCCTTCGTGTTCCGTCCGGAGGTCCCTTTGGCAGCATACCCGACGGTATACGCCCGCAGAACGACCCCGATCAAGGAGATACCAACACAGATACTCCATAGCACCAAATACTCTGTGCGGGAATTATGAGGATACCGAAAACCATGAAACGCGGGGACAAGAATAGCTATAAAACAAAGAGGAATAAAACCTCTCCAACGAAACAATAGATTTCCAGTAACAATAGACTGATCAGCTAACGTCATAATGATAGTTCCCTTTATGAATTGATAAAACTATAGTTTATCACTCCCATACTGGGAGGGCAATCTCCGCTTATGCTCACTCACACGATTGAAGCGATCAAGAATGGCCATGTCGTGTTCGGTCACCGTGCCATCCAACAAAAACGCATCAATCGCCTGATAGGTGATCCCCATCTCCTGCTCGTCCGTCTGACCGTCAAACAACCCGGCAGAAGGTGCTTTGGTCAGAATCGCCTCAGGTGCGCCAAGATCGCGCAGAAACTCATAAATCTCCGTAACCGTCAAATCCGCGATCGGATTAAAGTCACATGCGCCATCCCCCCACTTGGTGAAATAGCCCATGTAGCACTCACTCCGATTACCCGTGCCTGCGACCAGCCGATTCTCGCTCGCGGCAATCGCGTAGAGTGTCATCATACGGATACGCGGCGCTAGATTTTTCATCGCCAGCGAGGTCAGTTCCGTTTGCGAGCCTAAAATATCCACGTAGCGATTCTTGAGCTCACTCAAGTCAACAATGCGCGTTGAAATATCAAACAGACGCGCAACCTCTTGCGCGTCTGTTTTGTCCTCATTATAATTTCTACGCGAACCGCACGGCATAATAAGCCCCACTGTATTCGCGCACGCCATCTTGCAGAGAATACCCACGAGCGCACTGTCCTTACCACCGCTATTCCCGTAAACAACGCCGGCTGCTCCGGCATTGTTGAGGGTCTCGCGGATATACGCAACACGCTTCTGCGCTTCCTGCTGATAGTTCCGTCTCATAGTTTCCTAATAGATAAACAACATTTCGCGGTATTTGGGCAACGGCCATGCTGCATCGTCGATAATGCCTTCGAGCTTGTCAACGACCTGACGCAAGGCACGTGTCGCCTCAATAATCTTTCCATGTTCAACACCCAGAGCCTTCTCGAGCACATCACTAGCTTCGAGGAGTGCATCAAGCTGCCCCCCCACGGTTTCAGCATAACTCTGAAGGGAGGACATTCCTGCTTTCACTTGACCAGATTTTACCTGGTTGAGCGCGTGTGCTGCCTTATCGAAGGCTGAGATAACCACTGGAAGAATCACACTCTTTGCAATTTCCAAGGCGATCTGCCCTTCAATACGAACCTTGCGATGATAGTCCTCCAGAAAGATCTCATACCGTGAATCGAGTTCAACCTTACTCAAGACACCATACTTTTGGAAGAGCGCCACATTCTCCTTTTTAATCAAGGGCTTGATGCCATCCAACGTTGTCTTGAAATTTGGAAGACCACGACGCTCTGCTTCGATAGCCCACTTGGCGCTATAGTTGTCGCCGTTGAAAATAATGGCCTTGTGTTCTGCAATAACCTTTTTCAAAAGCTTCTGCAACTTCACATTGAAATCATTCTTACCAAACTTCTCAATCTGCTCGGCCATATAATCCATGGACTCTGCAACGATCGTGTTAAGCACCACGTTCACCCCTGCGCAGGACTGACTAGAGCCCGGCGCACGGAATTCGAACTTGTTGCCCGTAAAAGCAAAGGGGCTTGTGCGATTACGGTCTGTCGCATCCCGAGGGAGCGAAGGCAGAGCGTCTACTCCAATGCGCATCGTGCCCGCTTGCTTACTCGAAGTTGCGCCTCCTTTTTCGATCTGTGCAATGACATCCGCAAGCTGGTCGCCCAAGAAGATCGACACAATGGCCGGTGGTGCTTCGTTCGCGCCCAATCGATGGTCGTTGCCTGCATACGAAGTGCTGGAGCGCAATACATCGCTGTGCAGATGCACCCCGCGAATAATCGAACTCAGCACGGTAAGGAAGATTGCGTTCTGGTGCGGATCCGCGCCTGGCTCGAGCAAGTTCTGCTTGCCATACGCAACCGACCAGTTGTTGTGTTTGCCCGAACCGTTGATGCCTGCAAAGGGCTTCTCGTGCAACAGGCAAACAAGCCCATGCCGTTCAGCCGTCTGACGCAACACTTCCATGACAACCATGTTGTGATCCACTGCAAGATTGAGTTCTTCGAACATCGGTGCTAGTTCGAATTGAGCAGGAGCCACTTCGTTATGACGCGTCTTGGCCGGGATACCCAGCTTCCACAACTCTGTCTCGACATCATTCATAAAGGCGAGGATTCGAGGCCGAATAGAACCGAAATAGTGGTCTTCCAGTTGCTGATGTTTCGGCGGCGGTGCACCGAATAGCGTGCGCCCCGTCTGTACCAAGTCTGGACGGTTCAGATAGAAACTCTTGTCTATCAGGAAGTACTCCTGTTCCGGACCGAGCGTCACCATCACGCGCGCCTTAGGTAGATCAAAGCAATTCATCAGCCGGGTCACCGACTTCTTCAGCGCTTGGATGGAACGCAGGAGCGGCGTCTTTTTATCCAGTGCCTCGCCCGTATATGAGCAGAATGCCGTCGGTATGCACAGGGTCGCTCCATTCGGATGACGTTTGATGAAGGCCGGACTGGTCGGATCCCAAGCTGTGTAGCCACGCGCCTCAAAGGTTGAGCGCAATCCGCCAGAGGGGAAGCTGGAGGCATCCGGCTCGCCCACGATCAGATTTTTACCTGAAAAGGCCATGATCGCTTCGCCCGTCCCAGTAGGTTCAAGGAAGGCGTCATGCTTCTCTGCAGTTCCTCCCGTAAGCGGCTGAAACCAATGTGTAAAATGTGTCACACCGCGTTCCAAGGCCCAGGTCTTCATGGCATGAGCCACATCCCCGGCAATTGCAGGATCCAACGGCGTACCGTCATTGAGCGTGGAGAGCAACTTCTCGGCAGTCGACTTGGAAAGATACTTACGCATCACCTTCGTCGTAAAAACATCCTCTCCGTAGAAATCGAGTTCAAAGGGTGCTGCTTTAGCGGGTGTCTGAACTTCGAGTTGAGCAATCTTCTTGAGCGCTTCTGTTCGATTATTCATAATACAATTCCTTTTTTGCTTGTTCGAGCTATCCTAATGCAACTACCGTGCCAAACATTGCTGAATGGCAAATTGATTCATAATCTGTTTGAAAAAATGTGAAATAATTATTAAAACGAAGATTTTATCAATTTTCTCCCCTATATGCCAATCTATTTTTACGTTTCAGTAAAGCAAATCGTCTTTTATTTTACCAATTCCGTAAAATTAGGAGTCACAAAGAAAGGGTTCAGGGTTCAGGATTTAATAAAGCATCATCTTCCTGAACCCTGTCTTCCTATACCCTGACCCCACTCCTAGAGGGTAGCGCCTAGATTGATACCCCCCCAGAGGAGGTTGTCTTCTTGATAGACTCCTTTAAGATCGTTATCCATCACACTGATCCAAGCCAAGCGGGCCCCAACATAGAAATTTGCGGATATATTGTACTTCACATAGACCGCGGCTGTTCCGTCTGTAAACCACGCATTATTCTCCGCGCCATTAAAGTAAAACTGTGTGTACGTATGCGTCGCACCGTCCAGAGCCACTTCCGCGCCTGCAGTGAGCTTGTCAATCAGCTCCACTTCCTTCCGGAGTCCAATCGTCAGGTAAGCCCCATCTGCACGTGCATAATCATAATACCCCTTGACAAAAGGTGTCACTATATTGTTATTGTAAGCAGCGCTCACAAAGAATTCGCGGGTGCTGGGAGAGTACTCTCCCGAGGAGATCGACGGGAACGTATACCAGATATGTCCGGCACCCAACGCAAGGTTACCCACATTGACAGAGTACTGCAAGGTATAGTCGATCTCATTGAGTCCCGAAAATTGACGTCTGTCATTGTTGTCCGTCGCGTCAAAGTTCATCCAGGCATCAGCAGCTAACGTCCCATAATCGCCAAGGGAATAGCTGATTGCCGCATCCGGCTGCCAAACGGGTTCGTCATTTAGAACCATACCATGCCACACGTAGGCCGAATAAAGATCTAATGTGGCTCCAACCGTTACGGGGCAAACCGCTTCCTTTTTGACCGCCTCCGGCGTGGCCGCAGGAGTATTCGTTGACACTGTTTCTGCCGCACTCGCCATCATCGCACTCGCCATGACAAAACTGAAACCTATTAAACCTCTCATGATTATTCCTCTCTTTCTACTTTTGGTGTTAGTGATGCACACCCTATTGCACATCGCGTGCCAACTTAAAAAAAACTGAAAATTCTCTTAAAAATCAGCATTATTAACCATAAATTCATTATTTTACTCGCTAATTATTACCTTTTGGTAAAGAAAATCATCCGAAAAGTACATTTTTTTCATCATGGCTTAAAAAGCCACGGCTTATTCTTTTGCACCTGTTTTGGCAATACAGATACAGATACGCCTTGTTATGCCCACAAAACACACGGAATAACACATAAGTGACAATTCGGACAAATTTCCGTGAAAATCCATGTGTTCCGTGGGGAAAATATGGGTAGCAATGCCTTGCTTAACTTGATTTGGTAAAATACTTCAAAACGATTCTAAAAGAAAAAGCCGTGCTTAAGAAGCATGCCTTGCGAAAGGAATACATTCTTGGTAATGTAATTGAAAAGTAGTGATGATTCTTGTTGTATAATACGTGATTTTGCATTTAGGAGGATAAAATGGATTACAACGCTAAACTAGCCGTACTCATCGACGCCGACAATGCACAGGCCTCCATCATTCACGAACTTCTTGCTGAAGTATCAAGATACGGCACTGCAAGCGTGAAGCGGATCTATGGTGACTGGACAACGGATCGACTGAAGGGATGGAAAGCGGTCCTCAATAAGATGGCTATTCAGCCTATTCAACAATTTGCCTACACCAGCGGGAAAAATGCAACCGATTCTTCCTTGATCATCGATGCGATGGACTTGTTGCACACAGGGCATCTAAACGGCTTCTGCTTGGTTTCGTCTGATAGTGATTTTACCCGTCTTGCAACCCGTATCCGGGAAGCGGGTCTGGTAGTCTATGGGTTTGGCGAGAAAAAAACGCCTCAACCTTTTGTGGCAGCCTGTGACAAGTTTGTTTATACCGAGATTTTGCAGGCTCACCAGGAGCCGGCTTCTGCCCGTATTATGCCCAAAACACAAGAGCCCGCAGGACTTAAGAAAGATGATGGCAAAAGCGCTGCCAAAATTTCGGAAAACGTCAAACTAGAACAGATGATTCGGACAGCCGTTATGGCAACTGCCTCTGACGATGGATGGGTCACACTTGGACAAGTGGGGACGATGCTCTTAAAAAACAATCCCTCTTTCGACCCCCGCAACTATGGTTATCAAAAACTTGGTGAACTGGCCCATAATCAAAAATACCTTGAGCTCAAGAAAATCCCGTCCGGAAAAGGGACTCCAAGCGTTCACATCCATGTCAGACTCAAAAGTACCATGCCGTCGCAGAGTAGAAACCTCAAAACATAAAATCACACCTTGAGAAGTGTGCCTCAAAACGGTATGCTATACTCTCTTTTTAATTCGTAAAGGATTTGGATCACCATGAGACCTGTCGTATTGATTATTCGTGATGGCTGGGGACTTAATCCCCGTGAAGTAGGAAATGCTGTGTTTGCTGCAAAGACTCCGACGATTGATCGTCTGAAAGAACGTTATCCGTGGTCACGTCTGGCGTGTAGCGGAGAAGCTGTCGGATTACCGGCGGGGTATCAGGGCTCCAGCGAAGTCGGACATCTCAATATGGGGGCCGGACGTATCGTCATTCAAGAGCTGAAGCGTATTGACGATGGCCTCAGCACTGGCGAACTCTTCACTTCTCCTAAATGGGCAGAGCTCATCGCCAATTGGAAGAAGAACAACAGCGCGCTCCATTTCATGGGTCTCTTGCAGGACGAAGGCGTCCATGCGCATCAGGAGCATCTCTTCAAGCTCATGAAACGAGCTCGCACTGAATTTGCAGAAGGAAGGATCATTATCCATCCCTTTCTGGACGGTCGTGACACACCCCCACGAAGTACTCTGGAATATATCGCACGCCTGGAGACCGAGATGAAGACGGTCGGGCACTGCACCATCGGCACAGTGATGGGGCGCTACTATTCCATGGATCGCTCAAAAAATTATAAACTCACGGACGTGGCTTTTTCCTGTTTGGTGGAAGCCAAGGGACGCCAGGTCAACAGTGCGGTCGAAGCCGTCAAAGACGCTTATGCCAAGGACATCACACCCGACAACACACAAATGACGGACGAATACATTCCGGCATGCGTCATCAAGGGCTATGCGGGCATGAAAGATGGCGATTCGATCATGCACTTCAACTATCGTCAAGACCGTGCCATCCAACTTACACAGGCTTTTGTCTGCGACAGTTACAAGGGGACGCGCGCCACGCGTCCTCAGATCGTCTATCTCGGCTTCACGCGTTATTGGGATGAATTCACACAATACCTGCTCGGCGCCATGGGCGGTGAAGGCGGGATGCCGAACCTCTTGGGCGAAGTCATCTCCAAGGCAGGCCTAAAGCAACTCCGTATTGCGGAAACGCAGAAGTTCCGTCATGTGACCAGTTTCTTCAACGGTAAATCCACACAGCCTTATGCCGGCGAAGAACAAGTGGATATTCCGGGACGCTTTGATCCGGCCACCTTCGCAAGTCATCCTGAAATGGAGGCCCAATTTGTAACAGAGGCGTTGCTCAAAAAACTCGAGAACAATCCGTATGCTTTTGTAGCTGTCAACTATGCCAATTGCGACATGGTCGGTCACACGGGCGACGCAGATGCCGCGCGTAAGGCCGTCGAAGTCGTCGACGCCTGCATCAGCAAGCTCCTGCCCCGCTTGATGGAACTAGATGCGCACGTACTGATCACAGCAGACCATGGCAACGCAGAACAGATGGTAGACTATATCACGGGTATGACCAAAACCAGCCACACACTGAATGATGTCGAGTGTGTTTACATGGCCAAGGACGCCGTCGGCGTGAAGCTGGCCCCAGCGGGAAAACTGAGCGATATCGCTCCAACTGTTCTTACGCTGATGGGCTTGACTATTCCAGCAGACATGACCGCAAACACCTTGATCATCGGCAAAGAAGACTGGGCACAATAAAAACATTCAACTATGTTGCGTTTCGGCATAAAACAGATATCGGTTGCGACAAGCCTCTGGCTTCTCGCAACCTCTGCTTTTGGTCAATTAAGCATCAGTAACGCCTACTACAGCCCGCGCAACAAGGAACGAGATATCCGTTCCAAAACCACATTGCTCATCCTGCACACGACCGAAGCGGTGTCGGGAAGCGCCTTGCATAAGCTCAGCGAGATGGGTGAATGTCACTTCTGTATTGACGAAGCAGGGCGTATCTTTCGTATCATCGACCCTCGCCGCGTGGCCTTTCATGCCGGTCGCAGTATGTGGAATGGCAAGCAGGAGGTCGATAATTTTTCAATTGGCATTGAGGTCTGTGGCAGCCACAATAAGCCTCTCAACCCAGCACAGACAAAATCCCTCACCGCGCTAATTGCGGAAATCAAGCGCATTTACAAGTTGTCCGATTCTCAAGTGATACCCCATTCACAAATCGCTTATGGCGCGCCGAACAAATGGCAACCTCGGAATCACCGAGGACGAAAACGTTGCGGCATGCAATTCGGAATGCCAACCGTCCGTTCCAAACTCGGACTGACAAGCCGCCCCTCAAAAGATCCCGACGTGGTTGCCCGGCGGCTTCTCATTGCAGATCCTGCTTTGAACGAGGTCCTCTACGGAAAGATGAATGCCTTCACAGCGCCATCGCCACAAGACTATGATCAAAAACAGGTCGTCTCCGCCAAAAAAGCTTCTCCTCCACGCCCTCCCGCGTCTGGATATTCAGTGATTGGAATGAATGGTCACGTTCAAGATATCGCGGGCACGGCCGTGCGCATGACTTCCACGATTTACGTCTATCCACATGGTCGCTATGTCCAAGGGAGCCAGCTCACACCTGAAGCCATCCTCAAACTACCCTACGGAACAAAGGTTCTCCTGGACTATACCATTGCGGGATCTGTTTCCGCACAACGACCGCCACTCACCCTTTGCGGCAGCAAATGGAAGCTCGCAACGACCTACTACCTCATCAACGGCGCACTGATCCCCGGCAATATGGTGAATGACGGGAAAATACCTGCCGGGACAACAATTTTTACCCGAAATGACTAACACCTCCTTGATAAAAAAAATTGCTCTTCTCGTCATTTCCGCTTTATTCTTCGCTGGCTGTACAACGATGATCGAGGGGCAGCACCTGCATGCCTTTCGGAAAACGTTCAACTACAAGACCTATCGGTTCGCGTCCGAAAAGGCTATAAAACGTACCGTAGCCGAGTACAATAAAACCGTGAGCGAACCTGTTGATAAAACAATGGCTCATGCGCTATTAGGGATCGTGTGGTTCATCGCAGACAAGAGCGACTACTCTTTTATCGAAGCGGACATGATAAGAGAAACAAGCACAAACGAAACTAAAATTCTTGCCATGGGGTTGCAATCCATTGCGCTCTCGAAGATGGAATGCCCGAGACTGGCACGCGTATATTTTAACGAGCTGAAGACCTCTTTCACCAGCCAGCAAAAGAGCAATCCTCATTTTAATGACGTGGAGCATAAGATGATGCTCATCAGTTTAATCGCCGCCAGTCTTTACCAAGATGATCTGGACATGGCGAAATGGACTGCGGACACCCTCGGCACAGGAAGTCAGCTCGATTATCTTCCCCCATTAGTCGGAGCCATCGTTGAAACGAAGAAGGGCAGCCCCCTCAAGGCCATGAAGCAACTACAGGAGCTGAGCAAGAACCAAAAATTCTCAGCCCCTCATAGGACGCTTTTTTCTGAATCCGCCGATATTATAAAGAGCTGTCCCGAACAGGAACAGCTCGGGCAAGAGCTCGCGGATAAACTTATCCTGCAAGTAGTCAAAGGTGCCCTTGACGATGTGTTCTCCAATGAAAATCAGCAAGCTTTTTTGAAGAATGTCATGACCTTTTCCGATCAGTTCACCAAGGGAAAATAATCCGTAAAATAATCCTGCAATTAAATTGCTTTTCGATTGATTCTTGGTATAAATTTAGGCTATCATAGATGGGCTTTTTTAACACACAAGGAGATTATCATGGCTTATCAAATTACTGACAAGTGCGTTGCGTGCGGTCTGTGCAAAGATTCCTGCCCGGTCGAGGCAATCAGCGAAGGAACCCCCTACAAAATTAACGCTGACACATGCGTGGATTGTGGTGCCTGCGCAAGCGAGTGCCCGAGCGAAGCAATCATTGCTGGCTAATGCAATTTTGTTTCATCAAACGGTAGGGACCCCTACCGTTTTTTTCGTTTACCGCTGTTGGCGCATGTTCAGTGCGCCTCTTTCTTTTTTTGGTATCGGGTAACCTGCTTATAAAAAATGTTTACTGAGCATTTATGCGTTACGCGATTATTTCGGATATCCATGCCAATGCCTCAGCGTTAAAAACCGCGCTGACGGATATTGCCGACATGAAGGTCGATAGAATTATCTGCCTTGGTGATTGCGTCGGCTATGGCCTCGAGCCTATTGAAACATTAGAGTTATTATACCGCAAGGCCCATGTTGTCCTGATGGGAAACCATGATGCCGCTGTTTGCGGAAAATTAAGTACGCGCTTCTTTTCAGAACGTGCAGCTCACGCAGTCGAACGCCACCGCCAGCAGCTTTCCGAAACGGGCATACGTTGGCTGGAACGCTTGCCTCTCATGGCAGAAGGAAAAAATTTCCGTTGCACCCATGGTGATTTTTCAAAGCCAGAATCATTTCGCTATGTGTGTTCCCCAGAGGAAGCCATGCTCTCCTGGGAGGCCACGACTGAAGCTGTCCTTTTTGTCGGCCATACCCATCATCCCCTCGTGCATGTGATCGGTCCCAGTGGCGTACCGCATGCCGTTGAATGTTGCGACTTTGAATGTGAAGACGGCAAACGTTACATTATCAACCCGGGAAGCATTGGTGCACCCCGTACCGACAATGCGCGCTCCACCTATTGTATTTACGACGACAAAGCCAGAACCGTGGAATTCAGAAGCTTGCCGTTTGATTTTGAAGCGTATGTGCGGGCTTTGCAGGATGCACATGTGGATGTGGATCCTTCTGTTTTGCAAAAAGAGGCTGCCCAGTCCATGCCCGAAGTACGCGAAGGCATCGCCTTCTCCAACCAGCCATCTGAACTGGAAGCAGCCCAAAATGTTACTCCATCCATGCGCTTACCCTCTACGAAGTTCCTTCAACGTCTCGCAATGACCTTAGTGCTAGGCTTATTGTTCATTGTCGCAGTCGCCATGTACTGGATGGTACAAACGCATCAGGAGGCGGAGCCGAAAACTTTTTCTGGTTTTATCCCTGCGCTCGAACTCGCGGTGCTCCAAGCGTCGCCACTGACATCTCCTGACAAAAATCTGTTACCCGACTTACCGCAGACCATCACCCCAAATGGGGTTGTGCCTGGCTGGCGATATGGTGTCGAGGACAGTGCTTCACAACATGTCAGAACAGGTCTTTGGGACGGAAAGACCACGCTTTGTTTTTCACATGATCAATTCTTGCGTCTGGAAATTGGCGCTCCTCTCATGGCACTGGGTAACTTCGACGTGCAGGCGATCTATATAAAAGGCCGCATTCGCCGCTCAGATGATTTTAACGGCACAGTCATGTTTAACGTCTCCCAGTTTGTTAAGAAGGAAGATGGTTCTCATGAGCAACTTAAAACCGATCCTTTTGCAGTACGCGACCCGCGCGGAGAACCCAAAGGCACTCTGAGCCTCAATCGTAAAGTAGACATCAAGAAACGCACAACGCACATCCAGTTTGCAATCGTGACCACCTTTAAAGGAACGCTCGAAATTGAACAGCCGACGTTAACAAGGGAAAAAAATGATTAAATCTATTGCTGATGAAGTATGGGCCTTCGACTGCGAATGGATCCCTGATCTACAGGCCGGACGCATTCTCTATAAGCAGCCCGAAGAAGTTTCCTCCAAGGAAGTTTTGGAAACCATGTGGGAACATGGAGGCAAAACCCCGGAAAACCCACAACCTTTTTTGAAGTTACTCCAGTGTCGTGTCGTGTCCATCGCAACCGTGATTCGCCGCGTGCTGCGCAATGGCGATGTGCAACTCTTTTTGTTTGCTTTGCCTCAAAACATCAACGATGAAACGCAAGACGAAGCCGCCATTTTGCGCCGCTTCTTGTTGGAAGGGCTCGCAACAAAAAATCCGCAACTGGTCGGCTTTAATTCCCGGAATTCGGATTTGCGGATTCTGCTCCAGCGTGCTATTATCCATGGCATCGATATTAAGGCGTTGGCCGAGCGGCTCCAAGCGAAACCTTGGGAAAGCCATGACGTCGATTTGATGGAACTCGTCAGTGGGTTTGGAAAGAACACCACTGTCTCCCTTAATGAACTTGCCCAGCTTTCCGGAATTCCAGGCAAGCTAGACACAACGGGCGATGATGTATGTGGCCTTTGGTATGCTGGCAAGCGCAAAGAGATTATTAACTACAACTGCTTTGATGCGCTAACCACCTACCTCGTCTGGTTACGGATGGTCTTTGTCTCAGGCAAGTTCACAAAAGAGGAGTATCGAATTGAACAGGTCCGCGTCCGGAAGTTGATTGAAGAATATGCGCAAAAGCCCAGCGAGACCTACCTACTGACCTATCTTGATGCCTGGCGAGATCTCAAGCAGCGAACCGGCCAAGTCGATGGCGTTTTTGAATAGCACTTTTAACCATGAGTTTACTTCCTACAATCAATACGGCGAAGGATGTGCAAGGGCTGTCCCCCCATGAGCTTCCACAATTAGCGGAAGAGCTTCGCGAAACTATCATCGATACCGTGAGCAAAAACGGTGGACATCTGGCATCCAATTTAGGATCCGTGGAGTTGACGATTGCCCTGCTTCGCATTTTCTCGCCCCCTCAAGACCGGGTCGTCTGGGATGTCGGACATCAAGCCTACACGTGGAAATTGTTGACGGGGCGCCGTGACCTTTTCCCCTCGATCCGAACACTCGGCGGACTTTCTGGTTTCACAAAACCCGACGAGAGCCCTTGCGATGCCTCTATTTCAGGCCATGCGGGAACGGCGCTTTCAACCGCACTGGGCATGGCGGTCGGACAGGCCCGTAAAGGTCAGGCGGGACACGTGGTCGCTGTCATCGGCGATGCCTCCATGACGAATGGCATTTCACTGGAAGCCTTAAACAACCTCGAAGATATCGACGCAAAGGTCGTCGTCATTCTTAATGATAACGAAATGTCCATTTCCCAAAGCGTAGGCTCCCTCTCCCGCCGTCTTGGAAAAATGCTCACCAGTGTTCGTTACAATCGCATCAAATCCGCAGCCGAAGCCGCAGGCCATCGGATGCACATGACTGCGCTCCGCGGCGTTTATCACAAGTTGGAACAGGCCATCAAGAGTATCTGGCTGCAAAACGCATTCTTTGAAGAGTTTGGACTTCGTTATATCGGTCCCATTGACGGCCACGATTTTAATGCGCTTGAAAACGCCTTCCTATCTGCACGCGATGATAAGCGCTCTGTGTTGATTCATGTTGCCACCCAGAAGGGACGGGGCTATCACCCAGCCGAAAAAGCGCCCAGTGCCTGGCATGGCGTCAACCCCTTTGACTGTGATAGTGGCGAGCAGACGAAAAGCACCAGCAAAGGCTATTCACAGACCTTGGGTGAGACCCTAACGACGCTTGCAGAAGGCAACGCATCTATTATAGCCATTACAGCCGCAATGTGTTCTGGCACAGGATTGACCACCTTTGCCAAGAAATATCCGCGCCGCTTTTTTGATGTCGGCATTTGTGAAGGTCATGCGGTGGTCTTTGCGTCCGGCCTTGCCGCAACAGGGCATCGCCCCATCTTTGCGGTCTATTCATCGTTTTTGCAACGTGCTGTTGACTGTGTGATGCATGATGTCTGTATTCAAAATCTTCCCGTGCTCTTCTGCATCGATCGCGCAGGCGTCGTCGGTAGCGACGGGCCAACGCATCATGGCATTTATGATATTCCCATGTTGCGCTGTCTCCCGAACTTAATCATGATGCAGCCTGCGGACAATCATGAACTGGATGCCATGATCCGCTTTGCGCTGACCCACAACGGCCCCGCCACGATTCGGTATCCACGTGAACCTGGGCCGCAAGAGGGAATGCGGGAATGTGAGAATACGGAAATTAAACTCGGCGAAGCGCACGTTATCAGCGCTGCGCCTGATGCGACAGTCTGGCTGTGGGCATTGGGTGACATGATCCCGCTCGCCACGGACGTAGCCGAGAAGCTCGCGTCGAAGGGTATCGCGGCCGGCGTCGTCAATGCGCGCTTTATCAAGCCATTGGATCTTACGTTACTCAAGCACCAGGTAGCTCAAGGCACAAAGCTTTTTATCACTCTTGAAAACGGAGCGGCAGCGGGAGGCTTCGGTTCCGCCATTTCACAAGCCCTGACCGCGGAAGGCATTTTAACGCCCGTGAAAATCATCGGCTGGCCTGATCGCTTCATGGGGCAAGGTACAACTGTCCAGTTGCGCGAGAGCGCTGGATTAACGGCGGAACGAATCGTGCAACAGGTATTGCTCTAGCCCATATTCATGGCGTCAACATCGATGGAGAGGGTGACATCTTTGGGTATCTCTGCTTTATCAAGCACGATTCGGAGAGGTTGCGTCATAAGGCGCGTCGTAGAGGCACGCAAGATAATCTGATAACGAAAATTTCCCTTAGCCTTTGCGAGCGGCGCAGGATAGGCGTCGGAAGTTCTAAAGTTCGAGCCGGCTTCGCTAAGCGCTACGCCGCGCCGGGGAAGTTCTAAAGTTCTCAAGTTCGACGGATCGACTTTTCCCATCGCCTTCAGCTCTTTTGCCAGTCGTTCTGCGGCAAATTTTACACGCTCTTCCGAGGGCCCCTTAAAGCCAAGGCAGACCAAATGTGTATACGGAGGATAATGCCCCGATTGACGTTCAGCGAGCTCCCTCTCCGCAAACAAGACAAAAGATTCCTCCTTCGCCGCGGCAGCCAGAATCGCGGGGTGCTCAGGTGAAAAGGTTTGAACAAAAACTTCGCCGGGCAATTCATCACGCCCTGCCCGGCCCGAAACCTGCGCAATCAACTGGTAGGTGCGCTCCCCTGCCCGGAAATCAGGGATGTGCAAGCTCATATCCGCTGACAGGACGCCAACCAACGTGACGTTTGGAAAATCAAGCCCTTTGGCAATCATCTGCGTGCCGATGAGAATATCCGCATGACCACTTTTGAAGCGTCCCAGAATTTCGTCATGGCTGGACTTGCGCGTGGTAATGTCCGCATCCATGCGTAAAATGTTTGCCCGTTGAAAGATTTTCTTGAGAACCTCTTCCACCTTCTGCGTACCAAAGCCTGCATAACGGAAAGCAGGATCACTACAAGCCGGACACTTTTCCGGCACATGTTTCCAGTTGCCGCACACATGACACCTCAGACAGTTATCGGTTCGATGATAGGTGTAAGACACACTGCACTGGTCACACGCTGGGGCATGTCCACACGAGGGACAGACCAACGAATTAGAATGGCCTCGGCGATTCAAGAATAGAATCGTCTGTTCCCCACGTTCCAGTCGACGATGCATGGCGTCCAGAAGTTCGGTTGAAAAGAGCTTCGCCTTGCCCAAGCGCATGTCAATCACGTGGACAGCCGGCATCGGACGGTTTGCTACGCGGCGCGTCAGATGCGCCACGGCATATTTTTTCTTTTGCACATTCAGCCACGTCTCCATGGAAGGCGTCGCTGTGCCAAGGACCACCACACAGGACTCGATATGCGCGCGCATGACCGCCACATCCCGCGCATGATATCGCGGAGTTTCATCCTGCTTATAACTCGGCTCATGCTCTTCATCCACAATAATGATACCAAGATTCTGCACGGGCGCAAAAAGTGCGGACCGCGGTCCGACCACGACTTGAGCCTCGCCCTTGCGGATACGATGCCACTCATCAAAACGTTCACCCTCACTCAAGGCACTGTGCAACACAGCAATGCGCTGACCAAAACGCGCGGCAAAGCGTTGCACAGTTTGAGGGGTCAGTGCAATTTCAGGAACTAACACTATCGCGCCCTTCCCTAACTCAAGCGCACGACCGATCGCTTGCAGATAGACCTCGGTCTTTCCTGAACCGGTCACACCATAAAGAAGAATCGGTTGCACGGCGGAATCGGATCGATCAAGCATTCCAACAATCATCTCAAGTGACTTCGCTTGTTCATCATTCAACACAAGAGGCTTCGAGGGCAGGATCTTACGATTCGCAAGCGGATCACGTCGCATCTGCTTCGGCTCGATTGTGATGAACCCTTTTTCCGCAAGTTTGCGCAATGTTTCCGTCGTACATGAAAACTCGCGCAACAAAGGCTGAAGCCATCCTCCGCCAACGCGACGCACATTTTCAAGCAGTTCTATCTGGCGCGGGGTCAACGGAGGGACGGCATGTGAACCTCCTCCCTCCTCCTTCCTCCCTCCTACCTGCACATAGAGCTGTTCCTTTGAGCGCATGTCGCGGTTGCGAACAGCGGCCGGCAATGCACAGCGTAGCGTCAATTCAAAGGGCGCATAATAATAGCCTGCCATCCAGCGGGTCAGGTCGATAAGTTTGGGAGAAAGGAACGATTGCGTGTCCACAGAAATGAGGGACTTGAGCTTGGGCTTGTCAGGAGGCAGGTCAAACAGTTCACCGAATTCAACAGGTTTTCGACACCGTTCATTGTTTGAACGTTCTTCGCTGATGATCTCAATCACATACGCATCTGCTTCGCGGCCGCCGAAGGGCACGCGCACACGCTGACCGATGCGGATTGTTTCCGCTAGTTCCTGAGGCACCGCATAATCGAAGAGCCGATCAGCGGCGATATCTGTAGCGACACGAGCAATCATACAGTCGATAAATACCCCTCACGCTGGACACAAAAAAAGGAGCGGTACACCGCTCCTTTTTTCATATACTCTGAAAGAAGCCCCTTATTTTGGAGACTGCTCTCCCTCTGGACCCAAATAGGTCAAAGGCTGGATGTTGGAACTACCCGCAATCGTAGTCTTAAACGTCTGGCTATTATACAGCACGCGGATCGTGGCATACTTCGACTGATTGTTAAAGGTGCCTCCACCTTTGCGAACCATAACGAATCCCTTATTTGCGAAGGGGGCCTTATAAGTGGCTGACCACTGCAACTTGGTATCATCAACCGTGGTGAGATCCTTACGCAAGGAGGTGCAATCGAGGTTACGGGTCACGAGGATGGGGATAATATCTTCCATCTCGTCACGGATGTTACCCGCGATCACCCACATATTGTTAGCAGCCTGAAGCTTGCCCTGTCCAGATTTAGCAGGAACGCCTGCGCCTGCCAACTTGGAATAGTCAAAGCCCTTGACATACGGATCATGCGTATCCGTCCCCGCGTTCTGTCCATCATAGAGCTCATAAAAATAATCCGAGCTGTTTTGGAAGGTCTTGATTCCAATATCCTGCGAAGCGGTATCCACGCCGGTATCCTGAGTTGTCTTCGGCCACACACTCCCGAGACCCAACGGTTCACGATCCGTATTTGCGCTTGTAATTGCGACAAAAATATCACGCCCACGCGCAGCAATGGCGGCCATATTCGCCTTCATCATCGCATTCGAAATTGCGGGAAAGAGAGCAGCCGAGAGAATACCCAAAATACCAATCACCACGAGCAACTCCACCAACGTAAAGCCCTTTTTATTAACCGAATTCATTTGAAGTCTCCTTGTTTAGCAACCCAACCAACGAGTTGCTTGTTATTTATTGAATTAACTTTATCACGGTTACGAAAAAGGGTCAAGCCTTACAGCGGAAAATAAAACATTTTAGTCCCGACGTCAATTACGAACTCCTAATTGCCAAACATCCCTGAGTGTGATACGATTTATTTAATGAAACTTTGGAACGTCGAAAGAATCCGGACGGACACGTATGAAAAAAAGCTGGCCTGTGTAACCGTTTATGATTATACAAGCGCCAAACTTGCTGATGCCGCGGGGTTTCCGCTCCTGCTCGTGGGTGACTCCCTAGGCATGACGATGCTTGGTTTTCCAACGACCCTCCCCGTGACACTCGAAATGATGTTGCATCACACGGCGGCTGTTGTCAGAGGCGTGAGCGACGCGCTCGTTGTTGCGGATATGCCGTTTCTGACGTACCAAGTTTCGGTTTCCGAGGGGATTCGGAATGCGGGACGCTTTTTGCAGGAGGCGGGGGCAGATGCTGTTAAAATCGAAGGCGGGGCGATACGAGCCGATCTCATCAGCGCACTCACTCAGAATGGCATCCCCGTACTCGGTCATATCGGATTAACGCCCCAATCCGTCAACCAAATGGGCGGTTATAAGGTACAAGGACGTACACAGGCGGCGGCCGAACAGCTCATACAGGACGCGCGTATCTTGGAACAGGCGGGCGCATTTGGTGTAGTCCTGGAATGTATACCCCCAGATGTGGCAGAAAGCATTACCGCCTCCCTCGACATTCCAACCATCGGCATTGGTGCAGGTCCGGGATGCGACGGACAGATCCTGGTCATGAATGACCTTCTGGGACTCTCCACCCAACCTCCTGCCAAGTTTGTCAAACCGTATGCCGCACTGGCGAAAACCATGCAAGAGGCCTTTGCTGCGTATATTCAGGAAGTCCAGAACGGGACATTTCCTTCCGCCGAGCACTGTTATGCGCGCATCTCGTGAAGATATTGTCATAACGGGACTCTCTTGCCGTTTCGCGGAATCGCCAGATCCTGGTACATTCTGGAAACATATTTTGCAACGGCATCAGATGTTTACCCCTTTGTCCACGACCGATGCGGCCGCGAGTCCGCCTCTTTTTGACCGCCCCTACCCGTCCGTCTCAGCGCAATTAAATGATCTTTATGCCTGTAATGCGGAAGATCAATATTTTAAGCGTGAGATAACCGCAGGCGAGAATCCAGCTCTCTATTTTATACTACAACTCGTCATGGATGCCTTACGGGACAGTAGGTGTTCGATCAATAACCTTCCAACCGATCGCATCTCGCTCCGCATGGGCTACTCGCCACCCTTCAATTCGGCTGTCGTCAACTGGCTTCAGCACACCTTTTTCCTTGAACAGACCGTCGGAATTATTCAAAAGTTTTTTCCGCATGCGCAGGCAGATCACATCTCCACAATCCGAGCGCAACTGGCCGCATCGCTACCCAAGCCGAACGTCTACGCCTTTATGTCCGCCTTTGGTTCATCCGTGGCAGCCTGGTCTGCGCATCTACTGGGATTTGCGGGGCCCGCGACAACCATTGAATGCGGTGCTATCTCCGCACACCAGTCCTTCCAGCAAGCCATTGACGATTTGCTCATGCGTCGCTCGGATATTGCGGTCGCCGGAGCCATTCAGCCCCCCATTACGCGACCGATCATGCAAGGACTCGCCGGAGCCATAACCTTTTCACGTGGCAAGACATTGATGCCCTTCAGCCGTGAATCAGACGGTACCCTTCCAGGGGAGGGAGGTGCGGTCTTTATCTTAAAGCGACTGAAAGATGCTTTGCGCGACAATGACCGCATTTACGCGATTGTTCACAGTCCGGAACTCGTCGCAGCATCCTTGGAGCATCATCGCGCCATTCCGCTCGCCCCTGAGCGTATGATTCGGGCCATTAACCGGTCATTAAAAAGATCAAAAGTTACCGCTGATGCCCTGACCTACATCGAGGCGTATGGTTCAGGAGTCCCTCAGATTGACCACGTGGAGCTGAATGTCCTTCTGGAAACGTTTGGCGAGCGGAAAGCCGATCATCCGCTCGTTGGCATAGGCGCGGTAAAGGGCAACTTCGGTCATACCTTAGTCTCATCGGGCGCAGCCTCACTCTTAAAGGCAACACTAGCTATCTATCACCGCATACTGCCCCCGAATGTTGAGATTGAAAAGCCTTATCCACGTCTTTCCTCCGCAAAATCACCCTTGTATTTGCTGGATGAAGCACGGCCCTGGATGCGGGGCAAACGTGACCAACAACGCCGGGCCGGTGTTTCGGCAGTCGATTTCACTGGGAGTTGTGGCATGGCTATTCTTGAAGAATATACAGGAGGTGACACATGATCCGTCATCATCTGTGCGACCTCTTTGAGACGGAGCTTTTCTTGATCGGTGCTGAACATGAAGCTGCACTGATTGAAGAGTTGGCCTGCGTTCAATATCTGGCCGAACACGCAACAAGGGTATCCCTGCAGGATCTCGCCTATACCTGCGCGAGCCGGGCACGCAAAAAACCAGTAATTGTTGCCATTGTAGCCTCTAAGATGTCCGACCTCTGCGAGCGCTTAACCTTGGCTCATAAGAAACTCTCTGATAAGGCCGGACGCATTCGCGACAAGAGTGGCACGTACTATTTCCGTGAGCCCCTGTGCCCCAAGGGACGCGTCGCGTTTCTCTTCCCAGGCGTCATGTCGTTTTATCCAGATATGCTGCGCGATGTAAACCTGGTCTTCGATAACTGCCGTGCCGCATTCGATGAATTAGAAGAGGCCGTACAAGGGAATGCAGAAAACTTTGTGCCCTCGGATTTCATTTTTCCGCCTGCAGCTTGTTATCGGCCGGACACACACGTGTTTTCGGCGGAGGCCTTTGCTGAGTCCTTCATCGCGAGCCATGTAGCTAATACCGCCTTATATCGTATAATAAATGGTATGGGCATTGAGCCTGATGGACTCCTGGGGTTCAGCGGAGGGGATCTATGCGCTTTCGATGCCGCAGGCATCTTTGGAAAGCTGACACGATCAAAACGCATTGCCTTTCTACGAGAAGGGTATGAGATGCTCGGCAATCTTTCTCATCGTGAAGACTTACCCTTATGCCTCATGTTTGCCGTCATGGATGCCACCCGCGAGCTTTTGGAATCCCTGATCGTAGCGCATCCAGGACGTATCGAAATCACAGCCTTTTACAGCCCACGGCAACAGGTTATCGCTCTGTCGCCAGAAATCGAGACGATTGTCCTCGAAAAATTACATGCGGCAGGCGCAAAGGTAATGTCCATCCCCATGGTCCGTCCTTTCAATACGCCCTGGTGTGCAAAAGCACTGCCCATGATTCAGCAGTTTCTGGCACACTGGGTACGCCATATTCCCAAAATACCCATTTACTCCTGTGCGACAGCCGATCGCATCCCCGCACGACCGCGTGAAATTCTGCAACTCAGTGGCGATCAATGGAACGAACCCATCCGCCTGGAAGAGACCATTCAGCGTATGCATGCGGACGGGTTTCGTATATTCATTGAAGTCGGCGTCCGAGGAAACCTCACGACTGCGGTCAGCGAAATCCTCAAGGGAAAGGATCATCAAGCTGTTGCCCTGAATCGTATCCACCGCTCCGGCATCACACAATTGAATCATGCGTTAGGTCTTTTAGCCGCACAAGGCGTGCCGCTTGACTTAACCACCCTGCATCACAACCGAAATTCGCGTCTCGTCGATCTCAAAAATCCAATCCTTCATTCCGAAATACCGCGGACCCAACGGCTTTCCTCCGATTATCAAACCATGTCGGCTTTTTCGCTGGCACTCGACATCAGCGCAACCCCTGCGCCCAAAGCCCCTGTCGACACCATACGTAGGAATTTGCCAGATATCGGAGAACGCAAACATCTCTCGTTTGGTGCCGACTTCCCCTTGTTGGCCAATGGCGACATTCTCGAGGAACAGCCCGGCATCCTCGTCGAAATATCCAAGATGCTGACATTGATGGAATATCCCTTCTTGGCGGATTATTCGATTGGCACGCATCAACTCTCCTTTGTGGATCCAACATTGAAAGGCCTCTCGATTCTTTCTTTGTCCTCTGGACTGGAAATCATGGCAGAGGCCGCACGTAAGCTGGTTCCGCGTACACGTGTCGCTGAAGTCGATAATTTGCGGACACAACGCTGGATTGGCTTTGAACGCGGCAGTGTCAGCATCAAGGTTCGTGCGGAACGTATTGCCTGGAGCGACCCTCGTTATACCGCCATCAAGGTTCAGCTTCGCGACAATACGCCGAACAGCTCCTACACATGGCCCGTGATGGAAGCCACCGTTCTGTTGGCTGGAGCGGCCAGTGTCGATCTCCCACCTGCTCATCCCCCACCCTTGACGAATCCACGTCAGGTCAACTGGTCTGGCCAGGAAATTTATCCAGAACGTCTATTCCATGGACAACGGTTGCGCCTGATCCGACATGTCGATTTGTGGAGCGAGGGCGGGATCGATTTTGAAATCGATGTGCCTGTACGCTCTGATGCCGTCACCTACACACGGATGCCGCTCTTCTCCGTATGGCCGATGCTCATGGACGGAATCGCCTCCAGCTTTTCGCTGTGGCGGTCGCACGAAAAGTTCCCAGGTGCGGTTTCGCTCCCCTTCCGTGCGCGCCGTATCCTCTTTTACGCTTCAACCTTTACGGAAAATGCGCGGTTACGCGGCTATTTCCGGCTCACATCAGTCACACCGCGTTCACATGTGGCTGACATCCAAGTTTCGGATGGGAATGGCAATCTGCTCATTGAATTCAAGGGATGGGAAGAAATTTGCGAACGTGTCCCCAACGAGTATCACAAGTACATCCTCAAGCCATCTGAACGCTTCTTATCGCAAGAACTGCCCTTAAGTTTGCTGGGAAATCCTGTATCTCCTGTCGCCACAGCCGTGATTACCGACGTGCCCTTAAAGATTTTTGAAGCTAATCAGGAAATGTGGCTGAAGGTACTCGGACACGTCTTGCTCTCCACACCCGAGCGCGATGAATGGATGGATATGCAGGGCTCAACCCTGCGCCGAGCAGAATGGTTGTTAGGGCGCGCCACCGCTAAAGAATCTGTCCGTCGCTATCTCCAAAAGTATCTGCTCTCTCACTGGACCTCGGCGGATATTCAGATCTGGGCAGACGACGCAGGAAAACCGAACGCCATCGGCCCATGGCGGGATATCCTGAGGGCATCAAGCTTGGATATTTCCATTGCCCATACTTCGAAGCTGATCGTTGCGGCTGCCGCCGCAAATGCGCGTATCGGCATTGATATCGAGACCATCGGACGTGACCTGTCCGAAGATTTTTCGAACGGTGTCTTTACGCCGGAAGAGATGGAACGTGCCGCCCAAATGCGTGAAAGCCCCATTGCCCTGCTTAAGTTCTGGTGTGCCAAAGAAGCAATATCCAAGGCTCTCGGAACGGGTATTCGGTACAGTCCTCGCGACTTGCACATTGTCGGCGTGGATGAAGAAAAAGGCTGTGTGTATATCGAACTGTTGGGTCAATGGTTGGACATGTTCAAACAATTTAAGGGCAGAAAGAATATCGTCTATACCTCAGTCTATGCCGGACATGCCTTTGCCTCCTGCATATTCTCAAACTCGCTATTTGGGGACTAGAATTGTTCATTTTAGTAAACCCGGAACTCTAGAATTTCTTAATATTTGAAATTGCGATAGATAGCCAGTTTGTGTATACTTTAAGACAACATTTCATCTAATAGGATGTTGGGTGAATGATACGTGGTTTCTTTAAATAAAACTATGCAGTATGTTACAGCAATTTTAACGGGTGTTGGAAAGGCACTTCCCGAAAAGTGTCTCACAAACGCCGACCTTGAAAAAATGGTCGATACCTCCGATGAGTGGATCACGCAGCGTGTCGGCATCAAGGAACGACGGATTGCCGCAGACGGTGAATGGGCATCAACATTAGGCTTGCGGGCAGCAAAGGATGCCTTAGCTATGGCCAACCTTCCTGCTGATCAAATCGATTTGATTCTTGTTTCTACGACCACACCGGATACGATTTACCCGTCGGTTGCTTGCTTAATCCAGAAGGATTTGGGAGCTACACGCGCCGCTGTATTGGATGTTTCTGCGGCCTGTACAGGTTTTGTCTACGCCTCGGGTGTTGCTTGGTCCATGATTCGCTCCGGATTAATGAAGAATGTCTTGGTGGTTTCGAGCGAAATCCTTTCATCAACTGTGGACTGGAGCGACCGCGATACATGCTTGCTCTTCGGTGACGGCGCAGGGGCCGTAGTCTACAGCGCATCCGACGAGGAAGGCCGTGGCATCCTTTCTATGACACTCGGCGGCGATGGAAATCACTGCGATATCTTGAAGTTACCCAACAGCGGTTGCCGCGTCTTCCCCGAATATAAGGGTCGTTTCCTCCAGATGCACGGTAACGATGTCTTTAAGCTGGCTGTCCGGACCATGTCCGAATGCGCGATCGAAGTTTTAACCGCTGCCGGATTGACAACCGATGACATTAATCTCATCATCCCGCATCAAGCGAACATCCGCATCATTGATGCCATTACCGCGCGTTTGAAAGTGCCCAAAGAAAAAATGTTCATCAATATTGAAAAATATGGTAACACCTCATCAGCGACCATCCCCATTGCACTTTGCGAAGCTATTGAGCAAGGTCGTCTCAAACGGGGCGAAATCGTGATCTTTGATGCCTTTGGGGCAGGTCTGACATGGGGCGCTATGGCTTTGAAGTACTAATATGAAACTGATACGTTTTCTTGCCGAAGGGGGCAATCTTCCTGAATATGGAATCCTACAGGCAGACAACACTGTGGAAACAATCACAGGCGACCCTTGGTTCGGCGCGTGGCAGCCTTCAGGCAAAAAAAAGACCGTCAGAAAATTACTCGCTCCGCTTCAACCCTCGGTAATCTTAGCCATCGGTCTCAATTTCAAGGCTCATGCAGAGGAAACAAATCAACCCATTCCGACCCATCCGGTTCTCTTCATGAAGAGTCCGTATGTCACGCAAAATCCCTTAGACCCGATTCTCATCCCCACCCATCTCGCCAGCACAAAAGTCGATTACGAAGCTGAACTCGTTGTCATTATCGCCAAGGAATGTAAAAATGCCACGCGTGACAATGCGATGAACTTTGTTTTCGGGTATACCTGTGGTAACGACGTGACTGCGCGCGACTGGCAGAAGAGTTTTGGTGGCAACCAGTGGTGCCGCGGAAAGTCTTTTGACACTTTTGCACCCCTCGGACCTTGCATTGTCACCAAGGACGAGATTTCTGATCCACAGAAGCTGACCCTTAAGGCAATTGTAAACAACGAAGTCCGTCAATGTAGCAACACCGCCGACCATATTTTTTCCGTCATTGACTTGATCGTCTTCTTGAGTGGTAGTACCACATTGCCTGCGGGAACAGCCATTTTCACGGGCACTCCCTCTGGCGCAGGGTTCGCCATGCAACCCCCCGTCTTTTTGAAAGCCGGGGATCGTGTCACCATTTCAATTGAAGGAATCGGCGAACTAACCAACCCCGTTGAGCTTGAAAAATGATAGCTATTGTTGATTATAAAGCTGGAAATCTGACGAGTGTTCAACTCGCCTGTCGCGCATTGGGCTGTGAGGCTGTTGTCACCTCCGATCCGCAACAAATCCTCGCTGCTGAACGCGTGATCTTCCCGGGCGTCGGCGCAGCCGGCGCGGCCATGAAGCACCTGACCTCCATGAAACTGGTCCAGGTTCTCCATGACGTCGCAAGCCGTGGAACCCCCTTTATGGGCATCTGCCTGGGTACTCAAATCCTCCTCGAGTTCTCGGAAGAGGACGGCGGAACCCCTACCCTTGGCCTGCTTCCTGGACGTGTCCCGCGCTTCCAGCCTACAGACCGTCGTGATAAGGTCCCGCAGATCGGCTGGAATCAGGTGCGAAAGGTGCGCAATCACCCCCTGCTGGCGGGTATTGATGACGACAGCGAGTTTTATTTCGTCCACAGCTACTATCCTGCACCGGCCACACCGGATCTGACCATTGGCACAACTGATTACGCAGGCATCACCTTCACGTCCATGCTCGGACGCGCCAATGTGGTGGCCACACAGTTCCACCCGGAGAAGTCCGGCCGCATCGGCTTAAAACTCCTCAACAACTTCTTAACCTGGAATCCTTCGCGCTAGCGAACCTACTTTTATGCTGACGAAACGCATTATACCTTGCTTGGATGTCATCAACCGACGCGTGACCAAGGGCGTCAAATTTCAAAACAATGTTGATTTAGGCGACCCGGTCGAAATGGCGATCCGCTATTCCGATGGCGGCTGTGATGAGCTGGTCGTCTATGATATCACAGCCTCTGCCGAACGCCGTCCCATCGATATCGACATGGTGCGCGCGGTCGCCGCCGCCATCCGTATTCCGTTTGCAGTCGGTGGCGGCATCGCCACCCTCGAAGACATGTCGCGCGTGCTACTGGCAGGTGCGGAAAAGGTTTCCGTCAATTCCTTGGCCATCAAGAATCCGCAGATCATCCGTGAAGGCGCACAGGCCTTTGGCTCGCAGTGTGTTGTCCTCGGCATGGATCCTGTGGCGCATCCCGACGATCCCCGCTTTCCGAGCGGCTATGAAGTGACTGCACGCGGCTTCCGCGAGCGCACCGGCATGGATGCTGTTGAATGGGCCAAGCGCGCGGTTGATTTAGGGGCCGGCGAGATCGTGGTCAACTCTGTGGATGCCGACGGCACCCGCGCAGGCTTTGAACTCACGATC
>SESF01020872.1_pt1 | contig 41243 bp, 32 predicted proteins | sample 3171521 | NCBI WGS metagenome assembly SESF01 (sample SAMN10866945, study PRJNA518727) | freshwater metagenome | biome: subpolar coniferous forest; feature: holomictic lake; material: water; isolation source: holomictic Lake 227, 6 m and 8 m depth | place: Canada: near Kenora, Ontario | collected...
TATAATATCATAGCGCCTTTTCGTTCAAACACTAAATATTCAATAGTGCAACAATAACTCCATTGAGACGAATTGGAACTGAGGCTGCAGCATGAAAACCGCCTGCAAGAGCCATCTCTCCCCAGTGCTGCATGGCTGGATCGGTCTGGATATTTTTACTGAAAACAACCTTTCCACTCTCAACCGCTGAAGCGATAATCCCGTTTTTGAATGATTCCTCTTCAATATTGATTACGGTAGACGGTAAAAGAGTCCTCTTCTCACCATAGACCGCTTTTGGTGTTACAAGAGCTGTTTCATGGTCAAACACTCCGATCCAGGCCAGGCCGAATTGCCCATACTCTACGACCACGCGACAAATATCCTGAAACAACTTATCCCTCTCCTTGACATGCAAAATGGTTTGATTCACCTGACTGAGTGTAGCATAGACCCTTGAAAGATTGCTGATTTTCAACTCATTTTGCTTGCGCAGCTCCAGCTCAGCCTGCAATTCAGCAGTACGCTCTTTGACACGCTCTTCCAGATCGCTGTTAAGCAGTTGTAACATCTCTTCCGCGCTCTTTCGCTTCTTGACTTCACGAACAATAACAAGAAAAGAGAACAAGAGAAGAGAAAGAGCTGAACCAATACCTGCTGACATGGTAAGAATCAACCGCAACAAGCTGATTTCAGTAAACTCTGAACGCTGCTGCAGAAGCACCTCCTCTCTTTTTTTCATCTTGCCAACAACACGACGAATATCCTCCATTGTCTTCCGCCCAATATCGGTAGCGATCCACTTCTGTACGCCATAAAACCCGGCACGTCTCCTCAACTCAATAACTTTTTTCATGAAGGCCATTTTCTCAATGACAAGAGGCTCAAGTGCACCAAGTAACTCTTGCTGCTCAGGGTCAATGGTCAATCTACGCAGCTCCTGAAGATGCCAACCAACCCCGTTTTTTGATAACACTGCCTCATAATAAGGCTTAAGAAACCTCTCATCACCCATGATAACGTAACCGCGTGGAGCTGTTTCAACATCGGTAACCAGTGCAAGCAATTCATTAAGCAGCCCCTGTATCATCAGTGTTTTATTGAGCAGACGATTATTCTCAATGAGGGCATGTAAATGGATAACCATATAGACATTCAGTCCAAAAATACTTGCAAACGCCAGAGCGAATACAGTTTTTGAAGTATTACGAATCGGTTTGAGTTTCATGAGTACATTGGTAGAATATCCAGACCGGAAGAGCATCTATTACTGTAACAGCTTAATCAAAATGGCTGTTGAGGTAGACACCGTTCATCGTCAGGTAATAGATGAAGGATATCAAAGTGACTTCCTTACATTTTGAACCGTATAGGTAACATTGTGTTTTGAGGGCGAAAACTTGAACTTCTTCTCTCTGAAAAGCCTGATGCAGACTGCCACAATTTTGGGATCAAACAACCGGTCGCTCTCCTCCTGGATATTCATCAAGGCAATGTCGAGCCCGACGGCTGACCGGTAGGGTCTTGAACTGGTCAGCGCCTCAACGGTATCTGCTACGCCAATGATGCGCGCTTCGTCACTGATACTGTCGCCCTTGAGGCCGTTTGGATAGCCGCTGCCATCAAGGCGCTCGTGATGCTGCAACACAGTTTGTGCTACAGGCCATGGGAAATGGATAAGCTTGAGGATTTTATAGCCTTCAACCACATGGCTGCGCAACAGCCCCATTTCATCTTCACTCAATGCATTCGGTTTTGTCAAAATCTCTGCAGGAATGGCAAACTTGCCGATATCGTGCAGCACGGTGCTCATCCGCAACCCTTCCAGATTGGCCTCAGAATAACGCAACTCTTTGGCTATGGCTACCGAAAGCTCCGCAACCCGTTGCTGGTGGCCTGCCGTATAGGGATCCCTTGCTTCGCTCATGGCAACCAGAACATTGACAAGATCATCCATATTTGAAACCGCAAGATTTTGATAGCTAACCAATTTTTTCTGACTTGAGATGTCGCGTATATCGCATTGAATCACTTTTTCCCCGCCGACATAGTAAACGTTGCTTATAAACTCCACATCAATCAACTGACCATATTTTTTTCTCAAGGGCAGATTTTCATACCTGATATAGCTTTTTTTCTGCAACACCTCAAAAGCCTGCAGCGCAAACTCCTTGTCGAGCATAGAACCCATCTCCCAGAGCTCTTTGCCACAAAGTTCACTGGCGGAAAAGCCCAGTAAATTAAGAATAAATGGGTTGGCATCAACAATTTTGCCGCTCACGAAGTCAAGAATCATGATACCGTTCTGCGCTCTCTCGAACAGAGAGCGGTAGCGCAGCTCAGACTGAGCAACTTTTTGTGCCAGAAATTTTCTCTCCGAGACATCGCGAATGCTGCACTGAATCACTTTTTCACGCCCGACATCATAGACATTACTGACAAACTCAACGTCAATAATGTGGCCCTGTTTATGCTGCAATGGCAAATCTTCGTAACGGATATAATTTTTTGATTGAAGTTCCATATATGCCTTCCGCACCAACTCCTTGTCGATGATACACCCGATCTCCCAAAGCTCCTTGCCGAGAAGTTCACTGAATGCGTAACCTATCAGCCCGATAATAAAGGGGTTGGCATCAACAATTTTGCCACTCTTGAAGTCAAGGATCAATATTCCATCCTGCGCACTTTCAAAAAGCCGCCGATAGCGTAACTCGGACGATGCAATGGATGCAATCTCCTTATGTTGTGAAATCATGATTGCCCTTTTTGCCTGATCACAGCAGTATGTAAATGTTTTATAAAATATTATGCATAACAAGGCAGATAAAGCCTGACGGTGGATCCTTCTCCAAATTGAGAATCAATGGTTACAAACCCCATGTTCTGTTTCATAATAGTTTGAACTATGGGAATTCCAAGGCCCGTCCCGTTACTCCTTGTGGTAAAAAAAGGCTCAAAAAGATGACTGAGCACCTCTTTCGACATACCGAACCCCGTATCGCCTATTTCCAGACAGACAAACTCTCCATCAACAGCCGAGGCGGAGGAAAAAACCTCATTACCTTCCAGTCGCTGGTGATGGAGCTTGATACTTAACCTTCCTCCATTGGTCATCGCCTCTTTTGCATTTTCAACAACACACTCCAGAACCTGATCGAGCTGGTTGCGATCGATGGTAACAATGGATGGATTGGTACTTTTTTGAAAGGTCAGGCTGATTTTTTCACCAACCGTGTGCCTCAATGAATCAAGCTTCTCTAAAATAACGACATTGATATCCATTTTTTCGGGTACAACCCGGGGAAAAAGGCTTAATGTCGAGAGAAAACTGCTCATCTCAAGTGAGCGCTCTGAACATTTTCGGGCTGCATCCAACTCTTCGCTACTGGCAGTGTCGAGCGTTTCAGATTGACGCACGAGATCAATTTTTTCGACCACCTCACTCATAGACTCTCTGAAATCATCAACAACACTCACCGACAAGCGCTTCATCAACTCTACTTTCTGAAAAACAGCGAGCATAGTCTCCATTTTTTTCATCTCAAGGGGCGACTGTTTTTGCCCGGTGAGGTCGATAACCGTAGCATGACACTCGTGATGGCCCGAATAAGCCACAGCGTCAATGCGCAAAAACCTGTGAGTTTGCTGATTAATAAATTCCACTTCACAGAAATCAGCTCTTTTATGCACAAAGATGCCGTGGAGAAAGTTCTTGAACACAGTCCTGTCACCGAGTACAATAAACTGCGCCAACCGCGCCCCCAGAAGATTGGATCGGTTTATCTCAAAAATCTTTGTACAAGTCAGGTTGATTTCAACGATGATCCCCCCTTCGGAGATCGAAAGATGACCTATGGGAGAAAAATCGTAGAGATCGTTATAGTGTTCCCTGCTTTTCTCAAGCGCTATATTGGCCCTATTCAGCTCCTCCTGCTGCATCTCAAGCTCAAGCTGATGTACCTTCAATTTGTGCATCACCCGCAGCATTTCAAGACGCAGCTCCGGCAAATTATCAATTTTTCCTTCCTTCAGCGCATCATAATCATAGAGCGCATTGGGTTTCGACTTTTCGCTACAGCCCTCCTTTTCAGAAAAATCTCTCAATAAAGGTTCCTTTTTGTTAACCATAGTTTCACATGCTTTTCAGCTTATTGTTGCGAGATTGGTGATCCGGGATCTCTTCAAAGACGACATAGAGAAGGTAGGGATTCATGTTGCCTTCAGCAAATTGCGGAACGGCATCCGCCAACGTCCATCGACAGCTTTTATCGGAAGGGGAATAGAACCCTATGATGAAGCCACGAAGCGACTGTCCACTCCTCAAAACCTCTGCAAAAGGGTCTGCATCGGGGGCAAAATCCAACCCCTCTTCCAAAAACAGGTGCACATTCAGCTCCTTAAAGCTCCGACCCACCATCTCCGGGCCTGTCAACCCAAAAAATCGCTCAGCGGCTGGATTGACCATGCTGATGGTTCCGTCAGCATTCAAAAAAAGAGAGCACACAGGCATCTGTTTAAAAAGAACCGTAAACCGCTTTTCAACGTCACGCAGTTTAAGCTCGAGCTTTTTACTCAGGGTAATATCAATAAAGGTGATAACAAGACCATTAATATGGTTGTCCTGGGTACAGTAAGGCATAATACGAATCAGAAACCATCGGTCATCGGTGGTGCTGATCTGCTTCTCCTTGAAAACAAGGGTATTGAGTACCGCAAGCGCATCATCACGCAGTTCCGGATAGGTGAGGATTGAGGCTATATCGCTGAAAGGGCGCCCTTTATCAATCGGCATGAACTTGCTGATAGTGGTCATCGCTCTTGTAAAACTGCGAATGTTAAGCTGTTCGTCAAGAAAGAGTGTCGCAATTTCAGTACTGTTCAAAAGGTTTTTCATATCATCGCTGGTGCGCCCAAGCTCATCAAGCTTTCCCTGCAGCTCCTGATTGACGGTTTGAAGCTCCTCATTGAGCGACTGCATCTCCTCTTTGGCGGTCGAGAGCTCTTCATTGGTACTTTGCAGCTCTTCATTGGCGCTGAGCAGCTCCTCATTCATACTCTTGAGCTCCTCCTGTGAAGTTTGCATATCCTCATGCGTGGCAATCAGTTCTGAGCGAACAAGTTTGAGCTCCTCCACAAGCAGCTTTTGGTCGGGAGATAATTTTTCTTCTTCCCCTTGCTTTGCCTTGATATTCTTCTTTTCAACCACACCTTTTTCAGTAAAGACAAAAAGAAACATCCCCGAAAGCTGGTCAGGTTTATTTATTGGTTCCACCGTCATATCAACCATCACCGACTCATTGCTCTTTTTAAGAAGTACATCCTTCACCGTGACCCTTGTATTGCTTCGCAGTGCATGTTCAAAGAGGTTGCTCAATGAGAATTTGAGCCCTTCACGAACCATGGCAAAAATATTCCAGTTGGCCTTGCCTGATATCGGCTCAATATAGTCTCCGGTACGACCGTTAATATAAACAATATCTCCCTGACGGCTTGTAAGGAGGGATACGGGAGCATAATCCTTTAAAATCAGGCGCTCAGCAAGGGTCGAGATACTTGCAGGAGACTCTTTAAGCTGATCTGAAGTATTTTTGGGAGCACTGCGCTGAAACAGGCCGGAAAAGGTATCTGCAAAATCAACAAATTTAGGCACAGAGGTATTGTCAGTGCGTTGAAAAATATGTGCCAGGCCTTCAAACGGAATGAATAAATCACTGTCGCCGTACATATTTTCTGCACTGCCAAGAAAGAGAAACCCGCCTGGATTCAAACTGTAGTGAAACATGGGGACAAGCCTTTTTTGGAGTTCAGGTTCCAGATAAATGAGTAAATTTCGGCAAACGAGAATGTCAAGTTTCGTGAATGGAGGATCCTTGATGAGATTTTGAGGGGCAAAAACGATCTGTTCACGAATACTCTTGTTGACACGGTATCCCTCTTCATCCCTGGTAAAAAATCGACGGAGCCGCTCTTCGGAAACATCGGCTACAATGTTCCGGGGATAGAAGCCTTCACGAGCGATATCAATGGCATGTTTGTCGAGGTCTGTTGCAAAGATATGAAGAGAATAATTTTTGGGACGCTTTAATTCCTCCAGAGTCTCCCTGAAGATGATGGCAAGAGAGTATGCCTCCTCTCCAGTAGAGCAACCAACTGACCATGCCCGCAAGACACCCCCTTCAGGGCGTGATGCAAGCAAAAAGGGAATGGCACCGCTCTTCAGCTTTTCCCATGCGGATGGATCACGAAAAAAACTTGTCACCCCGATGAGTAGCTCATTAAAGAGCAACTCTGACTCTGTCGTGTTCTCCTGCAAAAAACGGACGTAGTCACTGATACGCTCAATATTGTGAATGCCCATGCGTCGTTCAATACGGCGATACAGTGTGCCTTTTTTGTAAAAAGAAAAATCATGACCGGTCTGATGGCGCAAAATGAGCATGATCTTGTCGAACGCGCTCTGCGATTTATCCTGCAAGATGCTATTGGAACCGCTACCAAGGTGAGGACGATGGTGAAAAAAATTAATAATTTTCCCAGGCAACTCCTCCACAGGGGCAACCACATCAGCCAAACCGGCATTGATGGAACTACGAGGCATACCGTCAAACTTGCTCGTCAAGGGATCCTGTACAAAAGCACCACCTCCAATCTCCTTTATGGCTCTCAAACCCAACATACCATCTGAACCCATCCCTGAAAGAATGACTCCGATACTGAGCTCCCTCAAATCATCAGCGAGAGAGCGGAAAAAATAGTCAATCGGCAGACGCAACCCCCGGGGTTTGACAGGGTCGAGCAAGCGCAACACCCCGTGAAAAAGTGTGAGATCCTTGTTGGGCGGAATGATATAGACATGATTTTTTTTGACAACCAGGTCATCCGTAATTTGCAATACGGTCATGGGTGTCGAACGCTGGAGAAGTTCAGCCATAATGCCCTTGTGCGTCGGGTCAAGATGCTGCACAATGACAAAAGCCATTCCAGATAAAGGGGGAACGTTTTTCAGAAAAAGCTCCAGAGCCTCAAGGCCACCGGCTGAAGCCCCAATACCAATAATTGGGAAAAGGATACGCCTCTCCTTTACGACGTCAACAACTTGTGTTGTGGGAGAAACTTTCTGTGCTGACTTTCTCCTGCCTGCCTTTGGATTTTCTTCCATAGCTTCAAAAGTAGTGGTGTTTGCCGACTATCAAAAAGCCTGTACCAACGTTGACGTCCTGACGGGCCAAACCCCAACAGCAGTAACAGATATAGCGTAATTCCATCAATATAAATCAAACGCCACCGGGGATCTTCTCAACCTCTCACTATGAAAGAAAAATCTCTTTTGCAGCACTTCGGGGAAAATATATATCGAATGTCGTTCCTCTTCCTTTTATACTGCGCACAAGAATGGTACCCTGGTTCTGCCGCACAATACCATAGACCATGGCAAGCCCGAGGCCTGTTGCCTCGCTCATCGATTTTGTGGTAAAAAAAGGCTCAAAAACAGAGTCGAGCGTCTCCCGGTCCATACCGCATCCATCATCCCGTACCTCAACTACGACATAATCGCCCGGCACAATTTCAGGATGAAATTGAGAAAATGCCGCATCAACCACAACATTACGAGTCGAAATAAAAAAGCTTCCACCCTCCTTCATGGCATCTTTTGCGTTGAGAGCAAGATTGTGCATAATCTGATCAATTTGCGGTAGATACATCTGCACCGGCCAAAGTCCGTCGTCTGGTGTAAAAATCAGCTTGATCTTCTCTCCCAGGAGGCATTCGAGCGTCCTCTGCTGCTCATCAAGGGCCGCATTGAGATCAATTGTCGTAGGTTTCCTAAACTGCTTTCGGGAAAAAGCAAGCAGTTTACGAACAATCTCTGCTAATTTCATGACCGAATTCCGCACTTCAGCAAGAGCAAGACGCGTATCGACCTCAAGCTCCCTCTTTGAAATCAGTATCTCAATATGGCCAAGCATAACCTGCAGCGAATTGTTAAATTCGTGGGCAACACCACCCGCCAGCCTGCCGATCGACTCCATCTTCTGCGCCTGAAGCAAAGTTAACTGAAGTTCTGCATTCTCCCTCTCAATCTGCTTCTGATGGGTAACGTCAGAAAGCACCGCCCTGCATGACTGGCCATCATCATGAACGACCGCATCAATACGCACCACACGTTGTGGAGTCACGGAGTTCTCTTCATGCAACAGCATAACCTCACAAAAACGGGGCTCTTTATGGCTGAAAACCCTCTCCATCAATGCATTAAAACTTTTTAACCCTTCACGATCAACCAAGAGTGCAAAACGAGCCCCCTTCAAAAGGGTGCGATCCACACCAAGCATTGTTGTTGCCGTCAAGTTCACCTCAAGTATGGTGCTGTCACGCGCAAGCGTCAGGTAGCCCACTGGTGCAAAATCATACAGTTCAGTATAGCGCTCCAGTCCCCTCTCCATTGCATCACGCGACTGCAAGAGCTCCTCCTGCTGCATTTCAAGCTCAATCTGATGAACCGACAATTCATGAATAATGCGGTGCATCTCAGACGGTGAAATCGAAAAACCCTGACTTTTCTTTTCAATGTTCTTAAGACGCTCTTCTGCCCTGCGCCGCAATTCGGAAAATTCAAATGAGCTGACTCTGTTTTTTTTCATGATTGACACACCTCATTTCCAGCATTTTTGCTCACCTGCCGTGGATCAGTTATTTCCAAAAATGTTAAGACAACCTGAAATGATGGTGCCCTCTCCAAGTTGAAACGGGGGAGGGCATTGACCTTGATCCAGCGGCAATCCTTGTCAGAATGTTGCAACAGACCCATAATGATCTCTTTAACGGGCTTGCCGGCACGCAAGGCAAGCTGAAAGGGATAATCGCCAGCCGCAAATGCGGAGCCATCTTCATGAAAAACTCTTAATCGCAGCTCCTCCATCATTTTTCCCTGAATCTCTTTTTCGGAAATTCCAAACAGACGTTCCGCCTCTCTGTTGGCCATCAGAATTTTACCATCACCATCCTGAAGAAGTGCGCCGCCAGGCATCGCATCAAACAAAAAGCGAAAACGCTCTTCACTTTCCTGCAAAGAGCCCTCAAACTTCTTGACTGCAGTGATATCAGTAAAGGTAATGACCAGCCCGACTATTCTGTTTTCCTGGGTACGATAGGGCATGATTTTGACAATAAACCAGCGACCATCACTTGCCGGAATCTGTTTTTCACTGTACACAAGAGTGCGAAGAACTTCACGCGCATCATCAATCAGGTCAGGATAGTGCAGATCAGTGACGATATCGGTGACGGGACGTCCAATATCGGTCGCAATCAGCTTGATGATTGCTGCCGTCCGATTGGTAAACCGGCGGATATTGAGCGCATCATCAAGAAAAAGTGTTGCAATATCAGTGCTGTTCAGCAGGTTTTTCATATCATTATTGGTCTCTGAAAGATCGGTTACCTTCGATTGCAACTCATGATTGACGGTCTGCAACTCCTCATTAAGTGACTGCATCTCCTCCTTGGAGGTTGTCAACTCTTCGTTGGTGCTCTGCAACTCTTCGTTGGCCGACTGCATCTCTTCATTCATCGATTTCAACTCCTCCTGGGAGGTCTGCATCTCTTCGCGAATCATCAAAATTTCATTCTGCGCCTCCCTGAGTTCCTGACCAATCGAATCCACCTGCTCAGCGCCACCATCTGCATGCGCAACGCTCCCTGCGGCCAATGCCGCATCGACACCATCAACATCCTTAAAAACAATCAGGAGCAATCCACGCAAAATTACAGGCGTATCGAGCAACTCAACCGTCAAATCGACCTGCTGCCTGCCTCCGTTTGTACCAACCATCACCCCTTTTTTTACAAGGCTTTTTTTATTACGGATCACACTTCCGAAGAGGATATTCAGCTCGTAGCGTAGCCCTTCGCGGGCCATGGCAAAAACATTCCAGTTAGCCTTGCCTGCGGCAGGTTCAAGGTACTTGCCTGTACGTCCACTGATAGAGATTATATCACCCTTTTCGTTGGTCAGTACCCCTGCCGGAGTATAATGCTGAAGCAAAAACTGATCGGTTACAGTCTGCAGGTTCATTTCACCTGTTTTCATTGCTGCTCGATAGCCAATCATTTGCGCTGATTTATATAACATGGGAGCAAATGATGCAGGAAATTCGACCGGCTCTGCCCGATGGCCATAACGAAGTTTCCGAAAAATTCGAGCCTTTGCATCAAAAGAGTCAAAAAGATAGGTAAAAGAACCGATGCTTTCTGCCGTGCCGAGAAAAAGAATACCACCAGCATTGAGACTGTAATGAAACAGGGGAAGAAGCTTTTTCTGCAACTCCTGCTCCATATAGATAAGGAGGTTTCGGCATACAATGATATCAAGCTTGGTGAAGGGGGGATCCATGATGACATTATGAGGCGCAAAAACAATCGTCTCACGAATCTCTCTTGATATCCTGAAACCGTGATGCTCATCTTTTATAAAGAAGCGCTGCAACCGCTCGGACGAAACATCCGACGCGATATTGGCTGGATATACCCCCTGGCGAGCCTTGTCGATGGCATCTTTATCGAGATCTGTTGCAAAAATCTGGAGTCTGAAATTACCTCCAGGTTTGAGCGCGTCAACCACCTCCCTGAAAGCAATGGCGAGAGAGTAGGCTTCCTCGCCAGTAGAACAGCCACTCACCCATGCCCTAAAAAGGCCATCAACCGGTTGGGAAGAGAGAAGAGAGGGAATTGCACTCTTTTTCAACACCTCCCAGACTGCCGGATCACGAAAAAAACTTGTAACACCAATCAGCAACTCCTTGAAGAGCAATTCAACTTCATGCGGATTCTCCTGCAAAAAATGGACATACATGGCCATCTTTTCAATTTCATGAATGCCCATGCGACGTTCAATCCGGCGGTAGACTGTATTTTTTTTATACATCGAAAAATCATGACCGGTCTGCGCACGCAGGAGGAGTACCACCTTTTCCAGTGCACTCTGGGAATTCACCTCAAAGCGATGCTCTTCAGCGGTAAAAGGATGAACATGCTTGAGATAGGCAAAAATTCTTGCCGGGAGTTCCTCTGCCGGAGCAACAACATCAGCAAGGCCGGCATTGATTGCGCTGCGAGGCATACCGTCAAACTTGGCCGATGAGGGATCCTGAACAAAAACGCCCCCACCCCTCTCCTGTATAGTACGCAGGCCCAACGTACCATCAGAACCCATGCCTGAAAGAATCACTCCAACGGAGTGCTGGCAAAGATCGTCAGCCATGGAGCGAAAAAAAGAGTCGATCGGCAGACGCAACCCCCGTGGCTGAACAGGATCAAGCAGATGCAGCATCCCGTTCAACATCGACATATCCTTGTTCGGAGGAATGACATAGACATGGTTTCTTTCAATAAGAACCCTGTCGGTGACCTGAAGCACCTCCATATCGGTAACTCGCTGAAGCAACTCCACCATAATACCCTTGTGTGTCGGATCAAGATGCTGGACAATCACAATGGCCACACCGCATTGGGGCGGAACATTTTTCAAAAAAATCTCCAAAGCTTCAAGGCCGCCCGCCGAAGCCCCAATCCCGATAACAGGAAAAGAGAACTCGCGTGGAGAATTCTTTCTGGAACATCCAGCCTCAACGTTCACATCAGGGGCTGGTAACTTTTTTTTCATAACTCTTCTCTTGTTATGGATAAAACGACCCTATAATAATTTAAGCAGTTTTTTTATCTCAAAAAACAACAAAAGCCAAGTTATTGCCACGCAAAATCTTTTTCTTGTACCAGGCGTTATGATTATCCATATTCAAAAACGCGCAAAAAATGACCGCGCACTATGGATTGATAACGCTCTTGCTGAAACCTCTTCACCCAAGCCAAATGAAAAAACTATTCACGATTTTTATCGCTCTCTTTTTTGCAACTTCCGCAGCGGTTTTTGCAGAAGAAAACACTCCGCAATCCCCCACCCGGTTTGGTTCAATCACTGTGCACATTAGCGGCATGAAAAATCTTCCCGGCATGTTTGGCGTTTCACTCTACAACTCAAAAAAAGGATTTCCCGGCAAACATGAGCAAGCTTATGCCTCAGCATTGAAAAAAATGACAAGCGATGCCGACACTATTATTTTTCAGCCTCTTCCCTACGGTAGTTACGCCATCAGCATCATGCACGACGAAAACAACAACGGAAAACTTGATACCAACTTTATTGGTATACCAAAAGAGGGGGTGGGCGTTTCGAACAACCCTAAAATCGGATTTGGCGGGCCAAAATTCGAGGATTCTGTTTTCACTCTCGACAAAAAAGAGCTTGAGGTGACGGTTGCGATGAAGTATCGAATTGCATCATAAACTAACAACTCGCACCTGATTGGTCTTGAGCCTTCTCTATGGCTTGAGACCGGAATAAAGCGCTGCCGCAATCCAGACAAAGAGTTCGGTCACCTCGCTTCCTGCCCCAAGCACATCTCCGGTAACACCCCCGATTTTGCTCCAGCTCAAAGCGCCCGTCAAGAGAGCGGCAACAAGCGCAGCCGCAATGACCACTGAAAGCGCAGAAAGGTCAGCATGAAGAAGAGGCAAAAGAAAGAGAATCGTCAACAGAAAGGTTACCACACCATGAAGCGCTCCAGCCTCGCCCACAAAAGCCTGCGCTGTACCTCCCTCACTGCGGGCATAAGGGAGGGCTGAAGCAAGGAGAACCTGCACCTGACGGGCAAGCAAAACACCAGCAGCAATGAACTCAAACGCTCCCATGCCAACAAGTTTAAAAAGGGCTATCCATTTAAGCAACATCATGGCAAAGAGTGCGATTGCGCCAAAGGAGCCGACGTTGGGATCTTTCATGATTCTCAGTCTCGCCTCCCTCGTTCTTCCTCCCCAAAATCCATCGGCCAGATCGGCAAGGCCATCGGCATGCATTCCCCGACTCAAGGCGATACCGCCAAGCAGCACAATCGCTGCCGAGAGTTCATTCCAGCCGAAACGAGAGCTGAAAAAACCAGGCGCCGCCTGCATAAGCCCAAGCAGCAGCCCGACAAGAGGAAACCAGAAGAGCGAGTGGCTGAACCTGTCACACTCCCTGCCAGGAACAGGGAGCACTGTGAGGGTTCTGAGAGCTGTGACAAGGCCACTCAGCACCCCTGCTCCCCGCATTTTTCACTAACCTTTGCTCCGCTGAAGGTCGCCATCTCATTGTAGATTTTCACAGCACCCTCAATGAGCTGCATGGCGATTGCCGCCCCCGTACCCTCGCCAAGACGAAGATCAAGATCAAGAATAGGTCTTGCACCAAGCTTTGCCATCACCACCTTGTGCCCCTGCTCGTTTGAAAGATGGCTGAAAAAGAGATAACCTTCCACTTCCGGGCAGAGCTTAAGCGCCACCACCGCTCCAGCGGATGAGATAAAGCCATCGACAACAACCGGAATACGGGCTGCGGCAGCACCAAGAATGAATCCTGCAATGGCCGCAATTTCGTAACCACCAATCGCGGCAAGCGTCCCCAAGGGGGTTGTGCAACGAGATGCGTTCACCTCAATAGCTTTTTTGATCACCGCTATTTTGTGGTGCAAGCGCTCATCATCAATACCGGTGCCCCTGCCCGTGATGCCCTCTACCGGTACATCAAGCAATACAGAATAAAGCGCAGTTGCCGGAGAGGTATTGGCAATCCCCATCTCTCCGGTACCAAGGAGATGGTAACCCGCCTCTTGAGCTTCAACCGCCAGCTCCGCCCCGCAGAGCAACGCCTGAAGGGCATCCTCTTCACTCATGGCCGGACCTGTGGCCATGTTGGCACTGCCTGACCGTACCTTTCTTTTGACCAGCTCAGCCATATCCGAAAAATCATGGTTCACACCCATGTCCACTACACTGAGGTCAATACCCGCATGACGCGTCAGCACATTGATAGCCGCACCGCCACTGAGCATGTTATAAACCATCTGCGGGGTGACCTCTGCAGGGAACGCCGAAACGCCCTCAGCCGCCACACCGTGATCAGCGGCAAAACAGCAGATTTTCTTTTTTGCAAGCTGCGGCTTCAGATTACCAGTCGCAAGAACATAGTTCAGGGCAATCTCCTCCAATCGGCCAAGACTCCCCTGCGGTTTGGTCAAATCATCAAGATGGGCCCGCGCAGCATCGCTCAGTGAGCGGGAGACAGGCTTGATACAATCCAGCAACTGCTGCAACTCTTCATGCATAATTCTTTTATTATAGTAGTTATCAGTTAATACAGGCACTTGAACCATCGCTACTTCAGGCGGAGCGGCAAACCGCTGCACAGCAACCATGCCTCCGTAGCCAGAGAGGCAACCCGCTGGTTAATGATGCCAGCAATATCGCGAAACCTTCGGGCCATGGCGTTCTCCGGCACAATTCCCATGCCAACCTCATTGGAAACAAGGATAATATCGCAGGGAGGATGACGCAACGCCTCAAGAAAGCGTTCAATCTGGTGCTCAATCTCCCCCTCTCCCCTCTCCTCAGCGTAGTGCATGAGGTTTCCTGCCCAGACCGTCAGGCAGTCGAGCAACACCACCTCGGCTCCTTCAGGCAATTCCCCAAGTACACGCCCGAGAGTGAGCGGCTCCTCTATCGTTGTGAAACGCTCACCCCGCTCCTTACGATGCTTGCCAATCCGCAGCTCCATCTCCTGGTCAAAAGGCTCAGCCGTCGCCAGAAATACCCGCTTGTGATAAGGTGCTGCAAGGTGCAGGGCAAACGAGCTCTTGCCACTCCGAGCCCCGCCGGTCACATAAATAATCTTTGTACTGCTCTCTGGTGCCATAAAAAAAACAGAAAATATATAAAAAATTATCAGCCAAGCAGCGCAACGAAACCACCCCTGGCAAGGCCCGCCATTAATCAGGCTCAGAATATAACAAACTATTTGTTTTCCATCTTTTCCCCCTCTCCACACCCTCTGGCAGGCAAAAAAAAAAGTCATGCACCACTGCACAGCTATCACGACACTGTATATATATATCGAATCATGAAGCTCACCACAGGGCATAAGATATCAATAACACGTAACCATTTTTAAAACAATCAAATAATCAAATCTTTATTAAAAAATACGTAGCCTGAAGCAAAAAATAAATAAAAAATCATATATATATTTTTTTTATTTATTCACGATTTATATATATTTCTCGCAGAAACAAGGTGGCAGTAGTTGGGGCTGGATGTTTGAGCAGGCACTGACCAGTGCAATCAAGTTACAGAGATAAGAGTTTTTTTACAGGCAACCCATTTTAATCACAAACTCAGGAGAATATCATGAAACAGAGAATTTTGGCACTCGGATGTATGGCGGCTTTACTTTGTTTTGCTTCCAATGCTTATGCAGCAGGTAACGGTACCGCAACTGCAACAATTGCTACCTCGATTTCCGTTGCCAAGTTAGCGACGGGTTCAAGTACGGGTGGTGAACTTGCTTTTGGCAACCTTATTCCTTCAGCTTCGGCGGGTACAGTTGTCATTCACTATTCCACAGGTGTGCGTACCTTTCCTACCAGTGCGGTAACGGGTACATCCCTTTTGCCCTACGGAAATGCACAATTTCAGGTCACGGGTGATGCTGGTGCAACATACACTGTAACACTACCCGCCGTAGAGAGTACACTAACAAACTCAAACAGCGACACAATGACGGTTGACACCTTTACAAAAGACCTTTCTGGAACTGGCACGCTAACCGGTGGTACCAGTACATTCCATGTAGGTGGAACGCTGCATGTCGGTGCAAATCAAGCATCTGGCACCTACACGGGTACCTTTAACGTGACTGCGGCTTATAACTAATTCCGGGTATCTCCCTCCCTCCCTCCCTGCTGTGCGGGGAGGGCAGGAATACATTTACATGCTTTTTTTCTGTTTTTGAACGAAGCATCCATTGTTCAACAACCGCTCGCATTTTTCTCTTCTATGCTGCGAAAACAGGTAAAAAGAGAGATTACACTTGAAGAAGAAAATTTTATACATAACAGCACTGACGGCATTATTGCTCACATCAGGAAATGATGCACAAGCAGCCCAGGGTACCGCAACCGCATCGATTTCAAGTCCGGTCGGAGTCAGTGTTCTGAGTGATTTGGCATTTGGTCACATCGTTCCTGCAACAGGGGGAACTGTCACCATTGATCCTGATACCGCAGTCCGCTCTCTTACTGGCGGGGTGATCCTCGTGAACTCTGTCCACCACCCTGCACTCTTTTCTGTTATCGGCACGCCCAACAAGCCATACCATGTTCATATTCTGAGTAGCACCATCACAATCAGCAACCCTCAAGGTGCCACCATGCAGGCTTTATTATCAGACTCGAGCATATTAAATGGGTCGAAAAACTACAAGTTTGATGCGGCCGGTAACGCAACATTCAATATTGGGGGAACACTGACCGTGGCTGCAAATCAGGCCAAGGGAGAGTACTCCGGTACCTTTACCGTAGACGTAAGTTACAACTAAACCCGCTTTGGTATCAGGAGCACAAGCTGCCAATAACAGGTTCGATTACGTCACTTATCTATAATAAAAGCAGTTATAATCATTCGTGATTTTTTTACATTGAAACGTGCAGTAAAAGAATAAGGGCGATGTAACAAGTTTCAAGGAAAAATCAGGTATGAAAAAAATTTTTTTTGCCCTCTCCTGCATGGCTTCGTTATTCGTACCTGGTTCGCATGCCTCTGCCGCGTCAGGCACTGCTACAGCAAGGATCGGAAAAGCAATATCCATTACTGTAGACAATACCAGTACAGAAACAGACGGTATTAATGCCGCAAACGTAAACGTAACGCATGGTGATCTTTCCTTTGGACACATCATACCTGGCACAGGAGGAACGGTTAGAGTTACCTCTGGTGGTGTTGTTACCCCTTCAGGCGGTCTGACGTTGACTACTCAGTTACCAACGGGACCGGCCCAATTTAAAGTCACCGGTGAAGCCGATTTTCATTATTCCCTAACCGTGGACACCTCGACCACCATCACCAATGAAAGTGGCGGCTCAATGACGGTGAACGGCCTGGAGCATAACGCCACCGGCACTCTCAATGGACGCGGTGAGGAAGTTTTCAAGGTTGGCGGAGTGCTCTCGATTTCCAATGGCCAGGCGACAGGCAGTTATACTGGAAGCTTTAACATCGATGCTGCCTACAATTAAATATTTCCCTGAATATTTCTTATCATGTAGCGAAGAATTACGGTTATGACAAAGAAAACTTTTTGGTGAAGCACTATGAAGATCAAGCCCTTGTTCTCGACCCTTTTGATGGCAACCGCACTGTTCGGTTCCGCCAAATCGGCGATAGCCGCCGATGAGGCTGCTTCTGTCGCCTCTTCAATTCAGGATCTGCTCGTAACCCCTACACGTGTCGTCTTTGAGGGGAATATGCAAACCACTGAACTGACACTGGTCAACCGTAGCGAACAGCCGCATACCTACGCCATCTCCTTTGTTCAGTGCCGTATGAGCGAAATCGGTGAAATTAAAGAGATTGACGCAACTACCCCGCCAGACCCTCAGGAGCACTTTGCTGACTCCCTGATACGCTTCACCCCCCGACGGGTCATCCTTGAACCCCGTCAGGGACAGGTGGTGCGGATGATGCTGCGTAAGCCTGCGGGCCTTGCTGATGGCGAATACCGCTCTCATCTGAGTTTTCGCCTCATCCCCTCTGCCGAGAATGCGGTCAGAACGGATTCAGTAAGCAGTGGCATACAGATCAAGCTGGTGCCCATCTATGGTGTAACGATTCCGGTGATTGTGCGCCACGGTTCACTGAAAGCAACAGCACGGCTGAGCGACCTTCGTATTGACTCCAAAGGACTGCACTTCACCATTGAGCGCGAAGGGAACCGCTCGACTTACGGCGATCTGGTGGTTCAATGGAAAGGGAAGGGAAAAGCTGTCACTGTTGGTGCGATCAACGGTATTGCGGTCTATACCCCCAATCTAAAACGCACGGTCTCACTGACCCTCTCCCCACCTAAAGGGGTCGAACTCAGAGGTGGAGAGTTGAGCATCCGCTACTCCACCAAGGAAAACGATAAAGAGCAGCTTATCGCAGAGAATCAGATTGTTATTCCATAAGTTTTTCAGAGTTTTACGGGGTTCACTCCTCATCCTCTTCTGGCTATGCCTTCTGAACACCTTCCAGACAAGGCTTCTGCATGGCGAAGAGAGCAAAATTGCAGGGTCTCCAACCACCCTTAGTGATGACTTTATGCTGCTCTGTGTGGTTCGGCTTGGCGGAGCGACCCTTGAGGGTAATCTGGTCACCTACACGGCCCCTCAGGGATTCTTTCTTCCTCTTGGCGAACTGAGCCGCAGCCTCGAACTCGGCATTACTGTTGACCCCGCAAAAAGGAGCGGTACAGGCCATGTAGCCAACCCTTCACAACCATTCCTGCTCGATATGGCCAAAGCCTCCATTACCATCTCCGGCAAATCATACCGGTACGATCCAGCACTGGTGGTTGCCCTCCCGGACGATATCTATGTTGAAAGCGGGCTGCTTGCAGAGTGGCTTGCCATGCGCATCGAGGCCAACCGCTTCGATGCAGCAGTTGATATACGTCCTTACGAACTCCTTCCCATACAGGAGCGCATGGCACGCAACCAGCGCGGCTCCAATACCTGGGGTTACGGCAATTACCAGGATTCCGGCTATCCGCTTCTCAGCACTCCCTACCACTTCCTTGCCGGGCCGAGCATCGATCTCTCCCTCTCCTCTTCGCTGACCGGCAAGGGGTTAAAAACAATAACTCCATTAAACAACAGCTATTACACCCGTTTTACAGGCGATTTTCTCTGGATGAGCGGGCAACTTGATCTTTCAGGCCAAATTGCGGCTGCCGGAAAATCAAGTATAGGAATTACGAACGGTTCCCTGATCCTTGATCGAGAACAACCTTCGGGAGGAATGTTGGCACTGCTTGACGCCCGCAAGGTTGCCATCGGCGATATTCAGTCTGAAACGCAGCCACTGATTGGCGGCAGTGTTGGGGCAGGTTTCATGGTCAGCAACTACCCGCTCAATCAATCCTCATTTTTTGACAAGATCACCCTGCGCGGTTTTCTCGCCAAAGGGTGGGATGTGGAGCTCTACAGTAATGCCGACCTGCTCGATTACCGCCCCTCAAATCCACAGGAGAGCTATGCATTTGTTGATATTCCAATCATCTACGGCCTCAACGAACTGCGTCTGATCTTCCATGGCCCCCAGGGAGAAAAACGGGTTGAGAGTCATATCTATAACGTCGGGCACAACATGATCGAACCGGGAAGCTTCAACTATCAAATGACGGCTACCGATGCATCACGGCCTTCACTTCTCGCCTCACCCATCGGTGAGCCATCGCCGCTCATGACATGGAAAAGCACGCTCGGCATCAGCAAGTGGCTCACGGAATCCAACTATCTCACATCACTCCTCATCAATGGCCAGCGGGAGAACTTTGCCGGGGCCGGTCTTAGCGGCTACCTCCGAATGATACAGCTTGACCTGCAGATTGCCCGTAATCTTGCCACCAGTCAGTGGGCCCGAAAGACAAGCGCCCAAACACGCCTGGGGCCAATCAACCTCTCCGCCACAATGCAAGATTATGACAAGGATTGGCATACAACCACCGGAACAATCTCCTGGCTTAGAAAGTGGGATGTACGCATCGACGGTCTCAATCCCCTCTTCTTTTTGACCAATTCTCGCTTCTCCATGACACTGGCCCAGACAGAGTATGACGAGCTTCGAAAGTCAAACAGTGCCATTTTGACAAGCAGCCAGCGAACATGGGGCATTGATCATCGACACACACTTACTGTTGAACGGGCCCTGGTGAGTGACATGACGAGTAATGCTGTTTCGGGCAGCTCCTACGCAAGCCTGACGCGCAGGAACCTCTCTTTCAGGACTGAAGTAGACTATCAGCTTCTGCCTTTGAGAGTTATCAATACTATTGGAACCACCTGCGAATTGCGTCTGCCGCATGAGTGGCTGCTGGTCAACACCTTTGCCTACACTCCCCTGAGCAAGACTGTAACAGCCTCGATGGGGCTCAACCATACCTTTCGCGCTGTAGCAATGGGGGTTACAGGCAACTATAATGGCGGCGGATCCTGGGGTATAGGCATACAGCTCTCAACCAATATCAGCCACGACGGGCTAAGCAGGCAATGGAAAATCGACGGCAGTACGAGCAGCCAGCAGGCCGCGATTTCCGCCCTTGCCTACCTCGACAGCAACCGCAACCGGGAGTTTGATCCAGGTGAGAGCACCATCAAGGATGCTGGATTTTTTATCAACCAGCAAAGCCGCCCTACAGTCACAGAATCAAACGGCATTGCCTTTCTTCAGAGAATTTCACCAAACAGCCCTGCCGATATCGCGCTCTCACCCTCAACACTCAATGAGCTGCTCTGGATACCCGCCGACAAGGGAGTACGTGTAGTGCCCCGACCGGGCTACGCCGTACCGGTAAAATTTCCCGTATGGGTCACGGGTGAAATAAGCGGTATGGTCTACAGAAAAAAAGAGGGTGGTAACAGCCCCGCTTCAGGTATCAGCATCGAAGCTATCAACATGGAGAACAAGGTAATAGGAAAGGCTCGATCGGAATATGACGGTGTCTACATTCTCGGAGCACTACCAACCGGCAAGTGCATTGTGCGCATGTCGCCCGATCAGGCAGCAAAACTGGGAACCAACTCACCATTACAGCAGGTAACCATCCCGCCTGAAGGCTCATACATCGACAATATCAATCTGGTACTTGAAGAGCTTTCCACTGAACCGAATGGGAATGCTCCGGCTGAATCAAACAAGACATCTCCCATCGACTCCGACAAAGAGAAGCCGCTTCAGAGCCCCAGTCCTTGAGGTCATAATTATTTTCATGTTCAGATTTTTTTTCTGCCTCATCTTTTATACCTTTGAAAAGAGGTTTGTTTGAGTTTGCCTATTTATTTGAAAAAAAAGTAATTAAGGCGTATTGTTGTTCGTTGAAGAGGCATCTGCCTCGTAGAAAAAAATGGGAGGTTACCCATGAAAAACAGAGTTATCATTATCCCCTTCCTCTTGGCATTGCTCTCCTTTGGAAGTGAGGCAAGAGCAGCCGAGGGAAGAGCTACGGCAACAATAATACCTGCCATCTCCACGTCAAAAAATACCAATACGAGCACCGCCGGTGATCTTGCTTTTGGAGTCATCGTTCCAAGCGAATCATCGGGCACGGTGACCATAGCCCCCTCATCAACGTCCAACCGCACGCATGATGGAGGAGTGGCACTTGTAGCATCCATCTCTGGAGCAGCATCTTTCAATATCTCAGGTGCCGCCAATACACCCTATACAATAACCTTGCCCGCAATCGACACCATCAGGATCAGCAGCGGCAGCAACACCATGATAGTGCACAGCTTCTCTGTATCTTCCGCACCAGGCTCTTTAAAACTTGGAAGTGATGGCCTGGGGACATTCCTGGTCGGCGGAAAACTGGAGATCGGGGAAAATCAACCCGCAGGCAGCTACACAGGCTCCTTTGAGGTGACCGTCGCCTACCAATAAATTTGGCAACTCCACTTTGCGCATATTGCCAAAAACTCTCTCAGCCCCTCCCCTTTTCAACTGAATCGGAAGGGCTGAGTCCTCAACCCCTTATGGCCATATTTTCTACAAAAATGTGGACTATCGCATTATCTCCACCATTTTGTCACCATTTTCCGAATTCCTGCTCCAGACAAAAAAATCACAATCTCTTTAAAAAAAATATCTTGTAGCACATCACCATTACCTGGCACGATAGTTGATAAATAACAGTGATGCGTTCGGAAAAACAAGACAACAGGAGAGATCATGAGTACTGCCAGCACCATATACGGCGACCTTTCGGGTGTCGAGTTTCGCACCCTTTATTCAAACGGCAAAACGGATGGCTGCCTTGTTACCGAGGCCAACACACTGACCACTCCCTACGGCACGCTGGTGCCCCAATACGAAGCGGAGGATATGGGTCGGCGGGCGGTAAAGCCAGTGTACTTCTACAAGGATGGTGCACTGAAATCAATTGCCCTTCAATCACAAACCATGCTTGAGGCTCCAGTCGGCCCCATTCCGGCCGAGCTGGTTACCTTTCATAAAAACGGGAATATCAAACGAATTTTTCCACTTGACGGCAAACTGAGCGGATTCTGGTCGTGGAAGAATGAGTTCGCCCTTGCCACAACACTCACCTTCCATTCACCGCTGGGGACTCTTGCCGCCAAGGTGATAGGCTTGCAGTTTTACGAAAGCGGTGCACTGAAAAGCATCACCCTCTGGCCAGGCCAGACTCTGACGATTGATACTCCAATGGGAGAGGTCACAGTGCGAAAAGGGTTGGCCTTCTATGAATCAGGTGCGATCCGCTCCTTTGAGCCACTCAAAAAAATGGACATTCTTACTCCAATCGGGATGATTTCTTCGTACGACAACGAACCGAACGGGATTCACGGCGATGTCAACTCCGTCCAGCTTTCCGAAGACGGTTCCATTGAAGCGCTCAGCACGGTAGACCACGCCGTCCATGTCTCTACCGGCGAGAAGGGAGAGCTCTTCCACCCCGGAGTAAAAAACAACGTCTGTGGTGATGAGCGCAAGGTGAGCATCCCTATGAAGATACGCTTCGAAAAGAGCCAGATAATGTTTCATGACAATCCCGCCCTCTCTTTCGACATCAAGGAGTACCGTTTTGAAGTAAGAATGATGGACGCCGTAACCAAAGAGCCCGCTTACTCATGCTCGGAATAATCCTTTCAATAGCCACTGGTCACTGGTCAGTGACAATTTTTCCCCGCAACCCAGCCGGTGGAGAATGCTGCCTGCAGGTTGAAGCCGCCGATTTCTCCTGCGTAATCAAGAAGTTCGCCGCAGAGAAAAAGATTTGGCACAACCCTTGAGCAGAATGTTTTGGGGTTCACCTCCGAAAGCGACACTCCCCCGGCAGAAATTTCTCCCTGGTCAAGCGGCACATCGCGCACGCCGCCAAGCGGAAATCGCTTGAGCACCGAAAGCAGCGACTGCCGCTTCTCTTTTGCAAGTCCGCTCCAGGTGACATCGTTTTCAAGAGCGGCATGGCGCATGATAAATGGTACAAGAGCGGTGGGAATCGTGCCATGCTGAGCTGCTCCAAAGAGGCCTTTTTGGGGAGCTATCGGGCAGCCCTGCAAAAACTTGCGAACCATCTGTGTTCCGCTCTTGCGTGCCTGTTTCAAAAGTTCAGCCTCAAGCTCAGGGCTGCTTTGCTCCGCAAAAAGATCGGCAAAGAGAGCACAATTGCCCTGTTCACCCATCAGCTCCGCAACATCACGCGAAAGCGAAAGTGCTGCCGGGCCACTGAAGCCACGATGCGTAAAGAGCAGGTCGCCGCGCCGCTCAGCACTCTTTCCACCCGCAGTGGCAACAAGGCTGACTCCTCGGAGCGCCAGCCCTGAAAGCGAAGCGGGAGGTGGTTTAATGGTGAAGAGTGGGGCAAGGGCCGCCGAAGGCTTTTGAATGGTGTGGCCAAGCGAGCGGGCAATGGCAAGGCCGTCGCCTGTCGTGCCGGTTTTTGAGTAGGAGACTCCGCCAGTTGCCAGAATGAGACGATCTGCCGTGAACACCTTGTCGGCAGTGGTCACAACAAAGCGCTCCACCTCTCGCTCGACACTCCTGACCCGGCTGGAGTAGTGCGGCTGCACCCTCGATTCTCGCAGCAGCTCTTCAAAGGCGCGAGCCACCGTCGCAGCATCTCCACTGATGGGAAAAACCTTTCCGTCAGGGCGCTCTTCGGTTTCAACACCCTTTGAACGCAAAAGATCAAGAAGATCGCTGTTTGAAAAACTGTACAAGGCATGACGCAAAAAACGCTCCTCATTGCGCCGCAAAAAACCCTGCTCAAGCAACTCCGCCGGAGTGCCCCTGTGGGTCACATTGCATTTGCCGCCCCCCGATATCCTGATTTTCGCTCCAGGGAGAGCATTCCGCTCAAGGAGGGTTATGGAACAGGGCTGGCCAGAACCCTTTGCACTTCGACGCGCAGCAATGGCCGCAGCCATCCCCGCCGCGCCACCGCCAATAACAAGAATCGTGGAATGGAGCTGGCCCGCTCCCTCTGCTGTTGTTTCAATGTTGCTCATGGGGGTAAAGTTACTCCGTAGAGGGAATCGTGCAAGTGCTCTTTTTTGTAGAGGCCCTGCAAAAGCTCACTCCTGCGCCACCACGCTCATTCCATCCTTGAGTTCATTGGTTGGATGCACCACCACCCGCACTCCCTCTTTGACCCCGGCGAGTACCTCCGCCTGAACGGTTCCCCGCATCCCGACACTCACCACCCTGTCCACGGCGCGACCATCCTCAATCACAAAGAGATGCCACCCCTCTTTGCCCCTGAAAAGGCTGCTGACCGGTACCTGGAGCACATTGGCCACCTCACGCAGCACAATGCTTGCCTGGACACGAAAATTATCGCCGAGCAGAGGCTCATCCCTGCTCAATGTCGCCACAATATTCACCCGTTTCTCTTCAATGCCAAGTGCCGAGGTTTTGGTAAAGGCGGCAGGCCCTACCGTTTTCACCATCCCCTGCAACTCCCTCTCACCGCCCCAGTCCATAATCACCACCCGGTTTCCCGGCTTTACCCTGATAGCATCAGAAGAGAGCAGGTCAATCACAATTTCAATGGCCGAAGGGTCGCCAATATCGACCAGGGGTGAGCCAGCCCCAACAACCCGCTCGCTCTCTTCATGAATGCGGAGCACCCGCCCATCGACCGGAGAGAGCACCTTCACCGGTTTTTTCGACAACTGCTGATCGACAAGAGCCTGAATCGCACCAAAGTTATAGCGGGCAGCCACAACCCCTGAGCGGGCAGCTTCACTTTCTTTCCGTAGCGTTTGAGCCTCACTCTCGGCAAGCTCATAAGCCTCTTTTGAAACCGCCCCCTCACCGTAGAGGTTGCGATAACGCACGAAACGACGTTCTGCCTGTGCAAGCGAGAGATCAGCCCTCCGTTGCCGGGCAACCGCCTCATCAAGGGCTGCACGGGCCGCTCCAGCCCTTGATGAGGCTTCACGATACTCTCGACTGTCGAGCTGGGCAGGCAACAGCGAGGCCACCACACTCCCCTTGCGGACGCTATCGCCCTCTTCAAGCTCAACCCTCACCAACTGCCCGCTGACCGGTGCCGCCACCACAAAACGGTCGTTCACACGAGTCACTCCCTCCCCCTCAAGCGTGACCTGCAGAGGGCCGCGCTTGACAATGGCGGAATCTACAGGAAGCGGAGAGGGGCGAAAGACAAAAAAAAGAATCAGTGCCGCCACGGCAACGGAGATCGTGGCAATGCGCTGTGTTTTTGAGAGTACCATATATCTATTCCCTTGTTTTTAAAACCTCTACCAAATCAAGGCCCGTAAGCCGCCTTCTGACGAGCAGGGCAGAGACAACCGAGACAAGAACAATAACCACAAAAGCAAAGAGAAAGTTAAAGGCGCTGAAGACCAAAGGGAGCCGGTAGAGTTCAGAACTAAGCGCATGGGCAAGCAGCGCAGAGAGACCGATGCCAATCAGAAAGCCGACCGGTATGGCCGCCATTGTCAGCAGTGCCTGTTCACCAAGCAAAATAAAGGAAATTTCCCCCTTTGTCATACCGAGCACCCGGAGGCTTGTGAGCTCGCGAGCCCGCTCTGAAAGCGAAATGCGGGCACCGTTGTAGACCACCGCAAAGGCAAGTATACAGGCAAAGGAGGTAAGGATAAAGGTCGAGGTATTCATGCTCTGGGCAATCAGCTCGTCAAAGCTCTGCTTCATCGCCTTGAGCATCATGATGCCCGAAACTCCCGGCATCTTTTTGAAGGAGGTGTAGAGCTTCGCGGCCTTGGTTTGATCGAGACGCAGATATGCTGCATTCAGCGCTCCCCCATCTCCTGCCAGACGGTTCAGCGCTCCAAGATTCATGTAGGCCGAAAGACCGAGGATTTCATCAATGGTGCCGCTCACAAGCAGCTCTCGGTGACGCTGCCGCCCCTGCAAAAAATCAACCTGCAATCTATCGCCCGGCTTGACACCAAGCAGTGTTGCCAGGGTGGATGTGAGCAGCACACCCTCTGGAGGGAGGCTGATTTGACGGTTCGACTTGTCAACCAGCCGCTGCAACCCCTCTGCCGACTCCATCCCCTTGATCGACTGCCGCCGAACGCGGTGAGCGAAACTCATCTTCATCGGCTCTTCGCGGTAATATTCATGCTCAACCACCCCGTCAAGCGAGGCAATGGTAAAACGTACCGAGGGTGGCATGGGGTTATTGAAAATCAGCGTAACATCCTCGCGATGCTTCTCGTTGAACTCCACCTGCACCATTCGGTCAAGGGAGTCGTAGGTATAACGGCCCGCAACAAGAATTGCAACAGAGAGGGAGATCATCAGCACCGAGAGAGCGGCTTTCCACGGGCGACGCTCCAGATTGCGGACAATAATGCGCAGCGAGACCGGAATTTTTTTGCGCAACGACTCCCGATCGAAAATGCCCGGCCTGTAAAGCACCGGAGAGTCCGGGCGCATCGCCTCTGCCGGAGGGAGCTGCACCGCGCTGCGTACGGCACCAAGTGCTCCAACAATGGCCGCAGCAAAACTCAACAAAACCGAGAGAGCAACATCCTCGAAACGGAACAAATAGACCAGCTCGGCAAAATTATAAAACTCGGCATAGATATTCATCAGTCCCCTGCCAAGCCATGCACCGAGCAGTGTACCCACAACCGCCCCGAATGCCGTAGGGATCATGGCAAAACCAAGATAGTGCAACCCTACATCCTCGTTGGAGTAGCCGATAGCCTTGAGCACGGCAATCTGGTCGCGCTGGGTAGCCACAATGCGGCGAAGCACAATATTGAGCAGAAAGACCGCCACAGCAAGAAAGACAACCGGAAGAAAGGTGATCTGAATGCCAACCTGCTTTATCTCATCAACAATAAAGCGGTCAGAAAGATGCTCGCTCCGCCCGTAAGCACCAAGGGAACCGTAGCGTTTGAAAAGGTTGTCGAGCCGCATGATGACATCTTTTTCCGATGCACCGTGAGCCAGCGTCAGTGAAAGGTCATTGAAGGCACCGCTCATGTCGAGTGCCGACTCAAGCGAACGACGCCCCATCCAGAAAACCCCGAAGCGCCGCTTGTCGGGGAAAAAGGAGCCGGGCTGCACCTCATAGATATATTCGGGCGAAAGCCCCATGCCCACAATCAGCAAATTCCTCTTTCGACCATTGATCACCGCACTGATCCTGTCGCCGGGAGCAAGGTGGTTCGCTTCAAGAAAGGGCTTGCTCGCAATCACCTCTTCAGGCTTGCCCGGCTCAATAGAGCGCCCCTTTTTCAGGAAAAGATCATTCAGCACCGGAATGGGATAGTCAGGAATCGAAACCAGCCGGGCAGAAGCTGGTTCGTCAAGCCCCGGCACATCAAGGGTGACATCAGCCGTAATGCGCGTGGTGACCGATGCCACCCCCGGAATACGACTCACCGCTTCACGATAAAACTCCGGAGCACGCTTCACCTGCACAAAAACATCCGCAAAACGGAATCGGTCATAATAGCGCTGTCGCGAAGCCTCAAGCGAATACTTCACACTGCTCATGGAGACAAAAACCGAAATCCCGCAAGCCACCACAGCCGCAACGGCAAGCATCTGCCCCTTGAGGCGCATCAGTTCGCGCAACAGCTTTCTCTGAAGTGGCTTCATCCGGCTCCCCTACCAAACCAGTTGCGAAGGTGACAGCCGGGTGAGATTCTGCCGATCCTCCGAGAGTTCCCCGCTCCGCAAACGCACCACACGGTCAGCCATCCCCGCAATCGAAGCGTTATGGGTAATGACGAGGGTTGTCGTCCCCAGTTCACGATTGACCTTCTCAAGCACATCAAGCACCAGTTTACCCGTCTGAAAATCGAGCGCCCCTGTGGGCTCATCACAAAGCAGCAACTCAGGCCGCTTGGCAACCGCCCGCGCAATGGCAACCCGCTGCTGCTCACCACCGGAGAGTTGCGCCGGAAAATGGTTCAGCCGATCACCAAGACCAACCAGCCTGAGCGCCTCAACCGCATCCATCGGATTATCGGCAATCTCGGTCACAAGCTGCACATTCTCAAGCGCCGAAAGACTTGAAATCAAATTATAAAACTGGAAGACAAAGCCAATCGAACGACGACGGTAAGCGGTCAGCTCCGCCTCAGTAGCAGCAGTAATCTCACGCCCGTGAAAAAAAAGTTTCCCTGAAGAGGGCACATCAAGCCCCCCGATAATATTGAGCAAGGTCGATTTCCCACTGCCCGAAGCACCCAGCAACACCGCCAGCTCCCCCGCATGAAACTCCAGCGAAATATGCTTCAGCGCATCAACCCGCACCTCCCCCATCATGTAAAATTTCGAGAGGTCTGTGATTTTGAGCACCTCAATGTGCTGCCCTCTGTCGAGTGGATTATCTGGCATGGAAATCATTTCTCGTTTTCTATCACGCAAAGATAACACTATAACACACGACACACAGACCAGCGATGTCGAATGTATTGAATAACAATCGGGTTAACTTGTGTGTTGACTTCGTACAAAACACGATAATCCCCCACCCGAATCCTTTTTTTCCCTTGAGCGTTTATAACATATTGTCCTTGTGGCAGGGTGGCTTCCATATTTTTCTCTATTTGAGTGTATAGAATGCTCTACAAAACACTTTAAACAGTGCTGACGCTCTTCATTACGGCAACGTCACCCCACCAATGATGCTGTCGAAATCCACAGGGAACGAGGGTTCTATCCTGTTAAAGCTGTCGCGTCCTTCAGGCATGGTGTGAATCCCTTTGGGCATGCTCTCATGGGAGATGATATACTGACGAAGATAGTTGGTGAGTCGGTAGTAACCGCTCGGCTTGCCGGTTGATTCAAGCTCTGGCTTGCCTGCGGCCCAACCCTCAACGATTTGCTCAATCGTTGCCTGATAGAGAACCTTTTTTCGGTTTCGTTCCAGGCTTTTCTGCTCTTCTTTTCCCATCGTTACAGTAATGGCAACTTTTGTTTTCGGGAACGCATTCATATTCGGTATCCATAGTTATTGTTCAATCATTAAAGCATCGAAATTCAATATAAGCATACCAGTCCTTTTTCCCTGTACCAACAATGATGACTGTTTGAGAATCTTCGGGCGAAAGCTGAAAATTGGTATTTTGTCGCCGTGCGGTTTCGGCCCAGCATCACCCTGTTTTACTAACAACAAAAAGCCTATGAACGTGAACCTCTTCGTTATCATTCCGGTCATATTTATTATCGGCATAATGACAGGTATTGTAATCGGCTTTTTCCTTGCAAAAAAAGCTTCGACAGGTCATGGTAAGCTGGTCACCATCGGCCCATCAACCGTAAGCGGACGGGGAGCTTTTGCCCTGAAAAAGATCAGTGAAGGCGACATTATCGAGCGCTGCCCTGCCCTTGAGGTGACCGACCAGGACATCGGAGGAGAACTGCTGAACTACGTTTTTTACGGCAGCACGGAAAATGCAAGGCTTGTGGTGATGGGCAACGGGATGCTCTTTAACCACTCCTCAACACCCAACGTCGCCTACTACCGCGAACAGGGCACACTTGGGGTGGAACTTGTCCTCTATGCGTTGCGCAATATCAACAAGGGTGAAGAGCTCTTCTACACCTACGGAGATGACTGGTGGGCTACCAGAGCTTGATGCACAGATTCACAGGCGCTTTGCGCTGTCACCTGATCGGTCAGTGCAGGCTGAAAGAAAGGAGAAGCTGAAGCGCTCAAGTCCGCTACAGGTGATGGCATCAGTATAGGGCGTTGCAAAGGGCGATGTACAGGCTTCCAGAAGCTGGGTACAGGCGTCCATACCTGATGCTGCCGTCAGTTCCAGAGAAACGGTTATGCAAGCCGGGAAAATCACCCGATGCCGAAATGAATAAACCGCTCCATCACACTGCACGAGGAATCAAAATCCTCCTGCGAAAAAATCTCCATGGTAAAGACGCGGCTGGCCAAAGGTTGAAGCGCCAGTTCACCCATAAGCAGATCAAGCGATTCAGGCTTCAGGTAGCTCAGGGAGTTGTGGTCTTTGCCGTCAACGGTGCCGTGGACATGCAGCACCTTGGCGTATTGGAGGTATCGTTTGAGATAGTCGGCGGTCGGAAATCCGTAATATTCAAGATGGCCAAAGTCGAGCGTAACGGAGAGGCCGAACTCTTCGACCACTGGCCAGACAAGCTCAAAGGGGTAGTTAAGGTTTTCAACGCAGAATTCTGATGCCAGTACAACGGTACCCTGCAGAAGCATCGTTATGGAATCGCGCAGCGCCTCCATCAAGAGGGTATTTGCTTCTGCAGAAAATCCGTTGATATCGACACCCGGCCCCGCCTCAAAGTGCATGACGTACGCTGATTTCGGCAGATCGCGGGTCAGCTCGATAATTCTCAGGCATTTTCCAACTGAGCGCTCCCGCTCTGCCTTGCCAGGATGGCCGAGATAGACATCAAGAGGCAGGTGCACCGAATAGGTCAGCGAATTCTCTTCGGCCAGCTCCACAAGTTGCTCCATATCGCCGGGAGAGGGCAGATTGCTGAATTCATCCGACTCAAAGAGTACCAGCTCAATATCGTCCACCTTGTCCTTGAGAAACTCCACATTGGGGATAATATCGGCGGGAACGATGTAGGAACTTGTTCCGAAGCGAAAGGGGAATTGCTGTTTAAGGGTCATGGTTGTCAATGGTGTGGTTGTTGCTGAAGCTGGGTCATCAGCTCATGAATGGAGTTCCAATTTTGAGCCCCGGCACGTTTCAGGCGGGCGGCAACATCAACCGCCGCTTTGCCTTCGGTATAGTCCCTCTCTCCGATACCGGCGGCGAGCAAAACCATCTTGCCCCTTTGAATAGCCTCTTCGGCCAGTTGAAGGTTGACAAGGTTTCCGGAGCCGAAAGGCACCTGGCTGAGCACGACTGCATCAGCGCTCACAATCATCTCCATCGCCTTTGCAATGGCCGCAGCGCCGACCGGCGAAAAGGGCTGCTCAAGCACCGCAGGAATGTTGAGCGCCCTGGCAGCTTCGGCATCAGAATCAAGAAGGTTCAGCACTCCGGTAGTCACTTCATACCCCTCAATGAGAAGCCTGCGATAGAGTTCAATGCCGCTTCCCCCACCAGCAATGACATGAACACTCCTCTCCAGCTTCCTGCGCCGCCTCAAGCTGTCAATAGCTCCCGATACCTGCAAATAACCGGTATAGGGATCCTGCTGCACCGTGAGGTCACAATTATAGACCCGGCTTAGCAGTTCTGGCTCAAGCACCTCGGCGGGCGTTCCCGCTTTTACAACACTACCTGCCTCCATGAGCAGAAAGCGGTCGGAGATACCGGCAGAGAGCGTCAGGTCATGGCTTACCAGCAGAATGGTCATCCGTTTTTCACGGTTGAGCTTCATCAAAATCTGGAGCACCTCCTGGCGATGGTTGATATCAAGATGGGAGATCGACTCGTCGAGCATGATGATCCTGGGCTCCTGCGCAAGCACCATCGCCAAGGCAACGCGCTGCTGCTCTCCCCCGCTCAGCTCGGTAAAAAAGCGGTCGCGCAAGCCCAAAACATCGGTGTAAATCATGGAGCGCTCAACCAGGTCATGATCGAGCGAAGAGGGAGTTCCCCATCGCCCCATCGAGCTGATTCGGCCATTCATCACAATCTCGCTGACGGTAAAGGCCATGGGCGAGTCAATTTTCTGGGGAACAACACCAAGCAGTGAAGCCCGGAGGGCAGGCTTGATGCGCTGAACATCCAGCCCAAAAAGCTCAACCGTCCCTGAAAGGGGTTTCAGGAGCGCGGCTGCAGTTTTCAAAAGGGTGCTTTTACCGCAGCCGTTGGGGCCGATAAGGGAGACAAACTCCCCCTCCTTCACCGTGAAGCTGACGCTGTCGAGCACTCGTCTTTGCTTGTATCCAGCGGAGACATTGTTGAAGGTCAAGGCATCCTGTTCCATTGTTATGCTATCCAAGCCTGTTGCATTCTCCGCTGAAGAATAATGAGAAAAAAAGGCCCCCCGGCAAGAGCGGTCACCACACCGACCGGTATCTCAACCGGAGCCAGCAGGGTGCGGGCAACGGCATCGCAGAGGACAAGAAAGGTTCCCCCACCAAGAGCGGCCAGCGGAACAAGCTTCCGGTGATCCGGCCCGAACATGGCACGCATGACATGAGGGACAATCAGACCGACAAAGCCGATCATGCCGGAGAGAGAGACGGCAGTTGCGGCAAGAAGCGTCGCAAACAGAAGACCAATAACAATAACAAAATCAGCATGAAGCCCCTGATAATGGGCCATCTCACGACCAAGCGCAAGCGCATTGAGGCGGGGAGAGAGCAGCCATATTCCAGCCAGCCCACCAAGAATCAGTGCGGCAGAGAGAAGCTGCTGCCCGGCGGTGACCGGCTGCAAACTCCCGAGCATCCACCAGATCACATTGTGCATCCCTTCAACGCTCGCCGTAGAGACCAGAAACATGATAACGCTTGAGCAGATCGAACTCACAATAACACCACTGAGAATAAGGCTGTAGACGGAGGGCTGGCCACTCGAACCCTGACTTGCAATACCATAGACCACCATCAGCGTCAGAACGGCAGAAACAAAGGCCACAAGCGGCAGACTGAGCGTCGCAAGCAGACCCGACCCAGCAAGAATGACGAGTGTCGCGCCAAGACCAGCCCCACCGCTCACGCCAAGCACATAGGGTTCGGCCAGAGGATTACGAAGCAGCGCCTGAAAGACCACACCGGAGGCCGAGAGCGCTGCACCGGTCATCATCCCCATAAGGAGACGGCTGAACCGGAGCGAAAGAATCGCACTGCCCGAAGGCGACTGCAAATCAGGGATACCGATGCCCGAAGGTCCGAGCAGCAGGGAGAGGGCAAGCAGCAAAGGAAAAATTGCAAAAAAGAGCACCATCCTCCCTGTTGCCTTGACCTTGCCTTTGCCGGTAAAACGGTTATCGGCGCAAATCGGTGAACCCTTCATACCCATCAGTTTTCAACACCCTTTTGTGCCGCAATACCCTGCTCATAGCCATGTTTGATCATTGTCATCTCGGTAACCGTATCGGCGGCAGCAACAAGCGCCTCCGGAGCATTCCTGCCGGTCATCACCACAATCTTGCCCTCCCCTGCCGAGCGGAGCGCCTCAAGCAGAGGTTCAAGGGGAATGAGCTTCTGGCCAAGGGCATAACAGAGCTCATCGAGCAGTACAAAATCGTACTCAGGCGAATAAAGCGCAGCAATGGCCGCGTCAAGCCCTTTACGAGCCGCAACCCTGTGCAACTCCATATTTGGACTTTCGGGATCTCTCGGAAGGAATCCCTCACCGAATTGCTCCCACTCTACCCCTACGAGCTGACTGAAAAATTTCTGTTCGCCAACTGAATCGTCAGATTTAACAAACTGGATGACTCGGGCTTTCATGCCGTGGCCCAGTGCCCTTGCCAGCATTCCGAAGGCCGCCGTGCTTTTTCCCTTGCCATTGCCAGTGAAGAGGAGAATTCTTTGGTGTTTCATAATGTCGTTATTTTGAGTCATAGAGCTTCATTATTTTCATCATCGTTTAGGATCAAGGCATCGTTTTGCGATTCACCATATCGATTGCATCAACATTCGGATTCCAACCCCAAATACAACAAACAACGCGGCGGTCAGGCGCATCAGCCGCACACTTTGGAGGATGGTGAGCGCCGTGCACTCCCCCGCCCTGATGCCGAGCAGCGGAGCGTCGTGAAACTCTCCGCCATAGCTTCTTGCTCCTCCAAAGGTGACGCCAAGGGCTCCAGCAAAGGCGCATTCGGGATATCCTGAGTTGGGACTTGCATGACGCCGCGCCCCCTGACCTACCGATGTAAAGATCTCAAAAAAGCGAAGGTTGCTGAGTGCTGCCGCCAATGCAATAACAAAAACCGTCACTCTTGCAGGCAGGTAGTTGGCAATGTCGTCAAGCTTTGCGGCTGCCCAGCCAAATTCAAGATAGCGTTCATTTTTATAGCCGAAGGTGGAGTCGAGGGTATTGATGGCCTTGTAGGCAATGGCACCGACCGGGCCAAAAAACAGCGCATAAAACAAGGGGGCGGTGACACCGTCAACGCTGTTCTCCGCAACACTCTCCGTTGCAGCAAGAGCAATGCCCGTTAGCGTCAAGGAGGCAGTATCGCGCCCGACCAGGAAAGAGACTTTTTGGCGTGCCAGTTCAACATCGCCAGCGCCAAGCGCTTTCTCTACAGCCACGGCATGGTCGCCAAGATCCTTGATGGCAAAGCAACTGTACATAAGGTAAATGGCCACCCCCATACCCGCCCACGGATGCACTGCGGCTGCCAACGCAACAAGCAACCCGGCAACTCCTGCAGATCCGCCAACAACAATCAGAACAGCGAGAATGCCTGCCTGTCGAAGCGGCAGAGCGGTGCGCCTCAGCAGGGCCTCACTCTGCAACGCAAGCCAGCCAATTCCTTTGACGGGATGGGGCATCCAGCGCGGGTCACCGGCAATCAGATCAAGCAGATAAGCCGCCAGAAGAAGCGCTTCAGCAGGAACCATTTTTGCTCACGATGAGGGTTGTGAACGGTGGCTTTCTGCCAAACGGTTTGTTCTCAATTGCCTGACCACAGCATGGCCGACTGGAGTGCATCAAGAAGATGATCATTTTCAACAGGTTTTCTGATGGCAAAACGGAAATAGTTCTCTTCAAGACCGGGAAAGTTCCGGCAATCCCTGACATGGAGCTGCTGCCCGGTAAGCCATGAGAGCAGCACATCAAGTGACCCATCTCCATTCCACTGGGCCAGAAAAAAATTGGCGGCACCACCAGCAAGTTTGATTCCTTTAATCTTCAAGAACGCAGCAGTTATTCTCTCCCTTTCGGAAAAAATCATAGCACGCAGCTCCTCTTCATAAGTGCCGCACTCAAGCAGCAAGGGAGCAACCGACTCAGCAATGGCATTGACCGTCCAGGGCTCCTTGTAGTTAAGCAGTCGCCGGATAACTGTCGGATGGGCAATCACGGCTCCGAGGCGCAACCCTGGAAGCGCATAAAATTTTGTGAGCGAATGCACCACAATAACGTTTTTCAGCGCCATCACCTTCCCCATAAGAGAGTTGTCGGGGAACGCGGGTGTGAACTGTATAAAGGCCTCGTCAAGAATAAACCACTTTTCGGGAAAGCGGCTTGCGAGCGCCATGATAATCTCCGGCGGCACCTCCGTTCCCGTGGGGTTGTTGGGATTTGCCACAACAAAAGCGTCGGCATGGAACAGTGCATCAGCCAGCAGATCAATGGAGGGTAACTGGAAACCGTTTTCGGCGGCAAGAGGAACAAATGTTATCTCTGCACCGGCAATCCTTCCGGCCCGTTCATACTCATAAAAAGAAGGAGAGAGCAGCAGAAGACGACGAAGCCCGAGAGCCCTTGGGAGCAGGTAAATCCCTTCAATCGCCCCGTTGAGGGGAAGCACCGTTTCACCATTGAAGCCAAACTTTCCGGTATAAAAATCCTTGATCCCCCGCCCATCAATCGAGGGGTAGGAGTGGAGAGAAAAAGTGTCGAGCGAGAGGGTGCCAATGGGAGGAGAGATAGGGCTGATATTGACGCTGAAATCAAGCAGCGCCCTGCTCTTTTGCGCAGCCTGGTTGAGCCTCGCTCCACCGTGCTGATGATGATAAAGAGTCGTCATGGAACTACACCAATAATTGTAAAAATTTTCTTCAAGTCAAGATGGCTGGAAAAGTGGGCCGCAAGAAGTTCATAGCTCTCCTGACGACCTTTTTCGTGCTTTTGCGGCCTGTATGATAACTCCATAAAAGAGAGAAACCAATTCTTGACGGCAGGCTCATCGAAAAGACCATGAAAGTAGCTCCCCATCACCCTGCCGTCGCTGCTCACCGTTCCGTCAAGGTCATCCACCAGGCAGTTGTTTCGCGCCGACATCTTGATGAAGGGATTGCTTCCTGCGGAAACTACGCTCCGACCATGATGAATTTCATACCCCGAAACCTCAACGGCTGTTCCGGCTATGGTACCCAGTGTATTTGAGAGGCATTTATCTTTTTCAAGCACCGTCTCCACATCGAGCAAGGCGAGAGCACGGGTTATACCGGCAGGGCCCTCAATGCCATGGGGATCGGCAATCGATTTTCCCAGCATCTGGTAACCTCCGCAAATCCCCATGATAATCCCGCCCTCGGCCCTGAATGCCCGGATTTCATCCTCCCAGCCAAGAGAATATAGCCAGGCAAGATCGCCCCGCACATTTTTTGTTCCCGGCAAGATGAGCGCCTTGTACCCCTTGAGTGAGCGCGGATAGTGAAGATAGTGCAGCGCAACTGCCGGGTCATGTTCAAGCGGCGAGAGATCGGTAAAGTTTGAGATATGGGGAAAATAGATGGCTGCAACCCCGATTTTGCCCTCCTCAGGCCCACCTGCGGGATCAACCCTGGCGGAGAGCGGCACGGCATCTTCGGCATCAATGGTAAAACCCCTGAAATAAGGGATAACGCCGAGCACCGGAATGCCGGTCATTGCTTCGAGCATCTCCACACCATCACGAAAGAGATCAATATCGCCGCGAAAACGGTTGATGATCACCCCCTTGACCAGTGCGCGATCTTCGGGCGGAAGAACTGCGAGCGTTCCAACCACCTGGCCAAAAACGCCTCCCCGGTCAATGTCGGCAACAAGAAGAACCGGAGCGCCGGAGAGCCGGGCTGTTCTGAAATTGACAAAATCGCGGTCGTAGAGGTTCATCTCTGCGCATGAGCCCGCCCCTTCAATGACCACCAGTTCATGGCGCTGCATGAGCCGTTCAAGGCTCTCTCGGGCAGCCTCGGCCCAGAGGGTGGTATCCCTGAAATAGCCTTTGGCGCTCTCGGTCGTGCAAACCTTTCCCTGAAGCACCACCTGTGCTCCGGTATCGGAGTTCGGCTTCAGAAGCACAGGATTCATATCAGCCGTTGGCACAACCCGGGCAGCCTCGGCTTGGGCAATCTGCGCCCGACCAATTTCAAGGCCGTCCGGAGTGACTCCGGAGTTGTTCGACATATTCTGCGCCTTGTAGGGAGCAACATCAATGCCGGCATTACTGAAAATCCGGCAAAGCGCCGTGGCGACAATGCTTTTGCCAACGTCAGAGGCTGTGCCAAAAACAGCCAAAGCACCTGACTTCTGTTCTGTCATTACCATGTTTCGTGGTGGACAAGGGTGTTGAGTTCCATTCTTGGCAACCAGCCCGCCTGTTCAAGCTCCGGTGTTGCATGAAAAAAGCTGACATAGCCGACGGTGAGATAGGCTACCGGTACAATGTGGTCAGGAATACCAAGTGCCTCACGGATATGGTCGTGATGAATGATACTGACCCACCCCACACCAAGGTTTTCAGCCCGCGCAGCAAGCCAGAGGTTCTGCACCGCACAGACCGAACTGTAGAGATCCATCTCCGGGTTCGCTGTCCGGCCAATCACCACCTCACCGCTGCGCGAACGGTCGCAGGTGACGCAGATACCAAGCGGCGACTCCATGATACCCTCAAGCTTGAAGGTGCGGTAGGCATCCTGCTTTTCACCGCTGAACATTTCAGCCGCCTCCAAATGGGCAATTTCAAAACCGGCCTTGACTTTGCTGCGCGTCTCAACATCTTTCACCACAATAAAATCCCACGGCTGCATAAACCCTACACTTGGCGCATGGTGCGCCGCATCAAGGAGCCTTGCTATCACCTCATCCGGCACCGGGTCAGGGAGGAACTGCCCCCTGACATCGCGGCGGCTGTAGATTACTTTGTAGAGAGCCTCGCGTTCTGCCTCGGTAATGGTCATATTCATAATAGTTGCATTTTTTTATGATTGAAAAAGGAGTGCCCGCATAAATGAGCACTCCTTGCACAACTAACGGAGGCGAAACTATATGTCGCCACGGATACTAACGGTAACTGTACGTCCAACCATAGGATAGGCATTGACATACTCATAATCGCGATCAAAAAGATTATCCACTTCACCCGTTATCGTTACCCCACGGCCACTCTTTTTCGACTTGTCTAACATAAACTTTTTAGAAATACTCATATTTGCAACAACAAACCCACCCTTGGTGATAACATCACCTGACCAATCCACCCAATTCTGCACATTGGTCTGACCGGTATAGACAACATTAAAAAATCCACTCAAGCCTCGCTGATCATGCAGCCTCACTCCAGTTGATGCATTCCACTGCGGTGTATAAAGAAGACGTTCATGTGTAGAATCATCACGATACTTCGTAAGATAGGTATAATTAAAGTATGGGCTAAAAGTCCATTCCGCCCCGAAAGGGTTAAGTGGACGGGAAAGATCAGCCTCTATACCAGAAATCGTTGCACCTCCAATATTGACCCAGGTGGAGTTGCCGCCGACAGTAGCCGACTCGATTTTCTCCTTGAAATCTGTGGTAAACCAGGTCAAAGAAGAGGTGAGGCTGTTGTAGGCAATATCAAGACCGGCCTCGTATGTATTACTTTTTTCAGGCATAAGAACCGAATTACCAACATAATGCTTCCCCGATAACACAAAATCAGATGCAAGCTCTTCCGTGGACGGCATTCGGAACCCTTCCCCGTACGATGCCCGAAGCTTGACTTCATCCCGCAGATGCCACGCAACACCAAACTGACGGGTAACACTGTCAGAACTCTGCTTTTGCTGCCCTGAATCAGACAACCTCTGATAAAGAAGATCATAGGAGTCATAACGACATCCGGCTGAAAGCACAAGTCGCTTATTCATCAGAACTCCTTTTACAAGCAAAAAATAGGCTGGATTATCGTATTCCGACTTATACGGAGCATAAGGCGTCGAGAGTTCTGCATAGTTCACCCAGTCTACGCCCGTCGTCACCATTAAAAAATCCTGACTATAGGTTATCTGAGCCTGAGCACCCTTATGATCAACATTTTTCACAGACGGAATACCATCATCCCAGCCATCCAGATTGCTTACGACAGGATCGATAAAAGAGTATTGATCTTTACCGGTAAAGTAACGGGTCATCCATGTAAAGCGCTTATCGACGGTTGATCCTTCATAGATAAAATCAAGCGAATGGTTCTTCTGCACCGTGTAGTCATCGACATCATTCTGGATCAGATATGATGGCGCACCTGCCATTCCCACTTCGAAATGATTATAGACGATACCAATCCTGTTTCCTGGCCAAAACTCATACCCAATGTTGAAACTCCCTGTTTTTTCATCGTCATAACCGGTATTCACATACCTCTTGCCATTGCCGGTTTTATAGTCTCCCATTTTTGATTGAGAAACAACTCCGGAAAAATCAAACTTTCCTGCACTCCCGCTTGTCCCCGCAGTTGTGTTTGCAAAGCCATAACTGCCAGCTTTCTGCTCAATAAAAAAAGAGGGCGTTCCGTTGCCTTTGGAGGTAATAACATTGACAATGCCACCGATAGCGGCAGATCCGTACTGTACTGCTGCCGGGCCACGAATAATTTCAATACGCTCAATATTTCCGGTGGAAATTTTAGCCAGATTACCCGTACCAATACGCCTCCCGTTAAGAAGAATAAGTACCTTTCCTCTTAAATCAATGCCATGGGTCTCGGATCGAAATCCTCTGATTCCAACGGTCGTTGATGTGCCTGGATATTTCTGAATGTGACCAATGCTCTTTTCGGCAAGCAATGCTCCAAGATCCTGAGCTGAAGATTGCTCAATCTCCTCCCAGCCAATAATGGTGATGTTGGTGGTCACATTTCTTTTCGGCTCTTCGACACGGCTTGAGGTCACAACCATCTCCTCCCCAAGAAAACTTTGTGGCTGCTCTTCGGCCAAAAGCCCCCTGCTGCTGAGGATGGCGGCCATGACCACGAGAAATACTTTGTTGTTCATTTGTTGTTCACCTGTTTTCAGTTTTAGAAATACATCAACTGACAGGGGCTATCTGAAGGCTTTGTGTAACTGAAATAGAACAGTGCTGCCGATTTTTTTGACGACAAAATCTTGCAAAAAAAACAGAGAGCCCAAGCTCCTGCACTATTGAGCAAAAATGCCGCGCAAAAAGACCAAAATGGAAAGCAATGCAAAAGATGGTACAGCTTTGCCCCGACTATAACCCGTAGTCCGATCTTGTCATGCAAAAAAATAACTGGCAGGTCTCCTGACTTTAACGGCTTGATTCTTGTCGCAGGCCTTCCCGCAGTTTTCCGAGGAAGGAAAAGTATGCAGTGACCTGAAACGACCCACAAAAACCTCTGCATGAGGCCATGCGTCGCTCTTTGGGGTTAACCGTTGTACAGTTGCGGGTACAGTGTACGATTCTCACGTACTTCCCTATTCTCCGGCTTTTAAACCGGCACCAGCTACGAAAGAACACTTGTGCTGCGCCATTTTAAGAAAATTCCCCGATAAAAAAAACAGCGAAAAGCATGCATTGCTGATTTTCCCACCCGGTTCAGCATATTTTACGCTCAAAAACCCTATAGTCTCCGGGATAAACAACGCCTTATCGATTTTGTCATCAAACTCGTTGAGACCTCTGTCAGGACTTTGCTTATATTGCGGGCCTTTTTTATAGGGAACTCAGTTTAGACGCACCGTCAAAGTCGGGACAAGGCGTGCAATACCGTTGTAGAGGTTCCCATGAGTCATAAAGCAATTCTGTATATTCATGGATACCAGACCGTCATTGTACGAGAGCCCTGTCATTATCGAAGATCGGGAAGCATGGGAGCAAATAAATCTGAAGGAGGCCGGAACAATCGAGGTTGAAATAGGCTTCGGCAGCGGCGAGTATCTTCTACGGAGGGCATCGGAATACCCCAACAGACTGTTTATCGGCATCGAAAAGAAATCCGGCCTGATAACGGAAGTTGCAAAAAAAGTTGAAAGCCATAACCTCGATAACATCCGGCTGCTCGATTCGTGCGCCAGCAACGTCTTTACCTGCCTCTTCCCTGCCTGTTCTCTTTCACGAGCCTATTCACTCTTTCCCGATCCCTGGCCCAAAAAAAGGCATATCAAGCACAGACTCTTTTCGACGCAATACCTGCGCCTGCTCAACAACCGGCTAATTTCAGGCGGCGAAGCGCTCATCGTGACCGACAGCGAAAATTACTGCAACTGGGTGCTGCAGCAGCTCCCCGGCACCGGCTTCGAGGTTGAAAACAGCACTATACCCCCG
>SESF01013357.1_pt1 | contig 41160 bp, 59 predicted proteins | sample 3171521 | NCBI WGS metagenome assembly SESF01 (sample SAMN10866945, study PRJNA518727) | freshwater metagenome | biome: subpolar coniferous forest; feature: holomictic lake; material: water; isolation source: holomictic Lake 227, 6 m and 8 m depth | place: Canada: near Kenora, Ontario | collected...
CCTCCGTGAGTTCGAGCAATGCGCGGCCCGCAAGTTGGCTCTTTCATCAGAACAGTCGTATCGGGTGTGGATCGAGCATTATTTGCATTTCCTTGAGTCTGAGTCGGCGATGGGTTTTCCCACATCTGAATCCAAGGTGGAGCATTTTTTAAGCGCGATGGCGCTCGACGATTATTCGCGGACTTCGCAAAATCAGGCGTTCAACGCGGTGCTGTTCCTCTACCGCCATGTGTTCAAGGCGGATCTGGCGAACGTTTCGGCGGTCCGTTGCAAGACGCATTCCAAGGAACGTTACGTGCCGACTTCGGAGGAGATTGTGGCGATGTTCCACTATCTGCACGATACTCCGCTTTATCGGATCCGGTTGCTGGTGGCGCTGCTCTATGGCTGCGGGTTGCGGGTCACCGAGGGCTGCCAACTCCGAATCAAGGATTTCGATCTTCCGGGGATGAGTCTGACGGTGTTCGATGGCAAGGGCGCAAAGGACCGGCAGGTCAGATTGCCTGCGGTGCTGGTTCCGGCGCTTGGCAAGCACCTGGAGCGGGCCGCGGCGCTGGCGGAGATCGACATCGCCGCCAGGCAGCCGGTGCAGTTGCCGGGTCGGTTGGCGATCAAATACCCGCAATGGCCATTTCAAGCGCGCTGGCACTTTTTGTTCCCGTCACCTGTGCCGTGCCCGCATCCTCGTACCCGCCAGCAGGTGCGCTGGTGTATCGGTCCCGATGTGGTCCAGCGGGCTGTGCGGACCGCTGCGCAACGCGCCGGGGTAGAGGGAAAAGTCACCCCGCACTGCCTGCGCCATGCGTTCTGCACCCACTTGCTTGACACTGGTGCCAACATCCGCCGTGTCCAGGAGGCCATGGGCCACACCGATATCCGCACCACGGCGGGATACGCCCGCAAAGAATGCCTGGAAATGATCAGCCCGCTGGATACAATCCAGCTCGTGTAATTCCTATTTCATGACCATTCTAACTCCGACTGACCAGCGTGTGCTTTCGTTCCTGCGCCAGCGCCGGGCTGGGGTGGCGTCTATCGCGCGCGAGTGTTTCCAGATCCACGGTGCTACCGGCCATCCCGGGATCCGCCCGGCGGGCGCGCACCTGGCGCGCATGACCGAGCGCGGCCTGCTGCGGCGGGTGGGGTCCCTCTATGAGGCGCTGCGCGAGGAGACGCCATCCCTCGGGTTCTGAATTCCATCAGGTCCATCAGGTCCATCAGGTCCATCAGGTCCATCAGGTCCATCATGACCCAAGGGCGAGTAGTTGTGCGCCGCAAAACAGCTTGACTCCGCCGCCGGTCCTGCTACCCATCGCGCATGGCCGTCTATTCCCTGACGAATTTCTTTGAGGCCCAGCGCGCACTGCTGGGTGACGAGGGTGATGACGTGGCCGGGTATGATTTCCAGTCCGCCCAGCTTGCCGCCAGCCTGCGCACGGTGGTGCGGATGGGGCATATTCCAGGCGTCACGCTCAGCGGGCTCAACGATCTATCTGCCGAGCCTCCCAACCCTGACACCTGGGGTTATTTGGTCGCCCGGGCGGCCCATATTCTCATCGGAGGTGCCGCTCCGGTGAACATCCGCACCCGGGCCTTATCCATCAGCTCCGACCCGTCGGGAAGGCGCGACTCCCTGTCCTTCATCGAGACGATGATCAGCGATATCGACGCGCGCGGAAATGTAGGCGGCGGAGCGGGGGATACCGGATCGAAAGGTCTGTTCGGGACCCTCGCTGATGTGGCCACCTATTGCGCTCTACCCCAAGCCGACCTCTGGGTCCCGCCTGCCGTATGATCACCCCGTGGCTGATTCACGAGGCGGACCTCGCGCTCTATCCGGCGTGGCGGGATGGGATGCCGTTTCGGGGTCCGTCCGCGTGGGGTGGCGATGCGGAGCCGGTGTTCCAGTCCAAGGCATCGCTCTCCATTTCGGAATCCCGCCGACCGTCCGCGGCTTCCGCATTCTCATGGACGGGCACCGAGCCGATGGCGGAAAGTTCGTGGGAAATCTCGGTGTCGTTCCCGGACGGGGTATTCAATGACATTCGATCTCGCTTGCTGTCGCGCCTCGCTTCTGGCGGATTCCATATCCTGGTCGCCCGCTTCATGGATTCCCGCAGCGGCCAGTGGTCGTGCTTCCGCTGGTTCTACGTGACGGTATCCTCGGATGATGATGCGGAATCGGGTGAGGTGATGCAGCGCTCCTTGCATCTCAAGTCCACCTGGTTGCAGGAGTCCGTGGGCTCATCCTCGCCTCCCGCATTGCTCCCAACGGTGCGCGGTGAGGTCGATTGGATTTGCGGCCCGCGCCGAATTACCGCTCTAGCCTACGATCCGGCTACGGAAACCTGGTCATCTCTTCCCCTCAACGAGGTGGGAGATGGCACCCGCTATGTGAACCTATCGCCGGTGACGGGTTCGGTGTCAGATATCGCCCTATCGGCCTATCTGCCCCGGGTCGTGGCGGGGGATGAATCACCACCCGCATTGCCGGTGGCGCGCGTCATGTGGCAAAATGTCGTGCTCGCCAATATCGGTTCATCAGCCTCCCTGATCCACCACGGACTGGCCTTGATGGGCGGGACATCCCTGCAAGCGTCCGGCATTGTGGAGCCGATCATGTCGATCCCGCAAGACCGCATGCTCGATGAGCCGGTGCTCGTCTTCCGCTTCCTCCGCCGGGTCTATGCCGTTCTGGGTCATGGGGTGCTGGCAGTGCCGTCATTGATCGAGGATACCCCGCCTCCCTTTTCTCACGATTGTCCGTTCCGCCTGGCCATTCCCGGTGACCCCAACCCAGCCACCGGCCAGTCCGGCCTTACCCTGCTGCCCGATGGCGCATGGCTGGACGGAACTTCCGTCCTGCTTTCCCAACTCCATGTCTAGACTTCAACAGAAATGTTCCGGCATCCGTAAGAAGCGCGAGCCCATCGGATCCGTCGCGCTCAATCAGGCGTTGCGCGATTCGCTCACCGGCTTCGGCATCAAGCCCGCGCGCTGGGGCGATGGCTTCATCAAGCGCAAAAACCAAGCGCCGACACCCGCCTCTTGAATCTTCTTCGTTTAGAATTCAGTGTTTCAAATGCAGCCCCTCCTTCCAGTCCGCGAAACTCCCAAGACCCTCGAATACACCCCTGGCGACGATGACTCGCCGCCGTGGCTGATCGAGGACTGGCGGGCGATCGCTGCCGCCTTCGACCTGCTCGATCATGAGGTTGTCGCATGGCACCTGGCGCTGGCCGGGCAGGGGAGGCCATGGCTGGTCATCAAGCGCATGTTCCGGGTCGCCCCGCTGTTCGGTCCCGGGGCCGACGATGCGGACCTTCAGGCGTGGTCGTGGGCGCAGCTCTCCGCATCCCTCAGCGTGCCGGAGAGTCACCTCAAAACCGATCTGGAAGCCGCTCAGGAGTTTTGGAAAAAGCACCGCCTCTCCCAGGCGATCCAGCGTCAGGTATCTGCTGATTCTTCCAATTCACCATCCAAAATTCAAAATCCAAAATCCATCGCCCCCGGTGATGGTGTCAATCCGCTTGACGGGCTGCCTCAGTTTCAAATCCATCAGGCGTTCACCGACGATCAAATCACCGCGGTGCTCACCCCGTTCCGCTTCAATTCGGTGCGCTCCTCGGCGGATCGCCTCTACGTCGCCAACCGGATTCTGGAACTGCGCAAGCTCCTGGAAGACAAACTGACGCGCGAGAGCGCCCGCACGCTCATCGTGATGGAGCTGAACATGGCGTCCCATGAAAACACCCTGCACGTTTTCAAGTCGCGCATGGAGACCCTCCAGCGCGGATCGGAAATCACCAAGGAGCAATCCGCCGAGGTGCTCAAGATCAGCGAGTCGATCACCTCCACCGAGAAGGCGCTGACCCTGCTCTCCACCACCTACCGCACCGCCGCCGCCGATCTCGGTGGCGATGAAATGGAGGCCGGGGAAATGCGCCGGGTGGCCATCGGCACGATCTCGCACCTGACCGAGGCCCACCGCCAATACTATGCCGATGGCAGCAAGTCTCCCATCGACGGCATGTTCACTGCCGAGGAGGTCGTCTGGCTGACCACCCCGCTCACCATCCGCCCGGCTCAATACCGCCCGGATGTGGTGCTGCGCATGCGCGAGGCGTGCATCCCTGAAAACCTGTGGGGCAAGGACTATCAGCCCAGCGTCATCCAGCGCGATGCCTGCCGCCGCCTGGCCAAGCTGGTCCAGCTCCTCGCCGAAGAATCCGAGCCCGCCGTAATCGCCGGAATCGACGATGCAAAGTCCTCCATCAATGATGAGATGGACGATTCGGCCATGTTTCAAGACCCGGTGGCGATGGTCCAGGCCACCACCTCGTCCGACTACACCGCTCCGCCCACCCGCCCCGATGAACCGTGCCTGGCCATTGGGTAAACAGAAAGCATCAATCACCCGCATCGCTCGCCCGCCCGATCCATCTTCATTTCAGCTTTCTGCTTTCAACTTTCAGCTTTACCATGAAAATCCCCCGCAATATCGGCCGCAAAATATCCCGCATCCACCAGAAAATCCAGCGCTCCGGCGCGCTCAACTCGGAAGCAGTCATCCTGCATTGGCGGGTATCCTCGCTAGCGCCTGCGGGCTACCTTCCGGACGTGGAATCCTCCGCTGGCGGCATGACCTGGCAGGATCAATCGGAGTCCGTCACTGCCTTGGTTCACTACGTCAATATCCACACCACCGGCTACACCCGCCACGCCCAGGTGGAGACCGGCAACATCATCCTCGACTTCCTCGGAAATGCCGCGATCGACGGCAAGCAGGACCTGCGCTTCGAGGTCGGCGGAAAACTCTACGTCCAAAAAGACGGCGGCAATGAACTCGCGTCCTCCTGGGATGTGCGCTGCAACGGCGTGCCCGTAACCCGCACCGTGCTCGCGTCACTCCTCCCGTGATTTCAGCTTTCAGCTTTCCAAATTTCAGCTTTACCCAATGAAGACCACCTTCGAGGAGCTTTTCTCAGACATCTCGGTTTTGGATAAGCGCCTCTCCACCCCCACCGAGTTCCACCGTGCCGAGCAGGTATCCTACCATCACACCGCTCGTCTCATCGCCAAGCGCATCCTGCTCCCGGCCATGCCGGAAGGTCAGGACCCGGAGCGCTGGAAGGTGAAAGTGGATCGCGCCCTCGACCGCATCACCGCCCAGCTCATGCTCGATGGCGGGATGATGCTGGCCATGACCAGCGCCCCACCCACCACCGGCGGACTGGCCAACAAAGAGTCCCGCCCGCCCGAGCAAACCGTCACCCACAACGACGTGCGCGAATGGATCCGCGCCGGTCTGGAAGGTTCCGAGGGCGGCAAGCGCATCACCGACCGCGACCGCAAGATCCTGGCCGATCAGGGCGAGAAGGGCTTGGCCACCATCGTCATGCGGGCGTATTACTCGCGCGAGCCAATCGGCTCGTATGTCCGCCTGCGCCGCGTCATCCAGACCTACCTTCATGGCCCCGCCGAAACCAGTGGCACGCCTCTCATGGATGCCGTCGCCGCCGCCTGGATGGAACACTTCTTGGTGCGCTTCCCGCGCGACCTAAATGCCCATGTCACAGTCCTGTGCAGACAGTTCTGAGATTCTTCATTTCAGCTTTCCAAATTTCAGCTTTACCTATCGCGCTTGCTCTCTGCGCGTCAGGCAGCTCGCCACCATCATCCGCATGTGCCATGAGGTCACCGCCAGCACCACCGGCGGGCGCTCCACCTTCAGTTCGTTCACCCCGCACTCCGCCAGCGCCTCGCGTTCTCCAGATGCCAGCAGCCATTGCACCTGGCCCGCCACCCGCCGCGCGAGAAACTCCGGATTCTGCGCCGCCGCCGCCGTGCCGGTGAGGTTGGCCGCCACCTTGATCATGATCTCGATCATCCACCGGTCGTCGTGGCCGGTGGTGGCTTGCGCGTGGTCGCGCCGCTCGGTGGCCAGCTGGGAAAACACCAGATGCAGCAGCGGGTACGGAGGGTTATTGGGCGTTTCCGCCTCCTGCCACATGAAGTCGCAGCGCTGGAACAGCTTCTGCTCGGTGGTCCCGAACGGCGTGCGCGTGGTGAAGGACACCCCGCCAAAGTAGTTCCCCAGCCACCTCCTCAGCAGCGATTGCAGCCGCGCCTCGGGCTCCAGCGCCGGGTCCAGTGCGAGGGTGGCCGAGTCGGTGATCGGATTGAGTGCGCTCATGCCCGCACGCTAGGCGCTTGACTTTCCCTGTGCAAGCCTGCAAAACAAATGCACAACATTCGACGGCCCATTCCACCCGACTTCATTTCAGCTTTCAGCTTTCCCAATTTCAACTTTACCCATCCATGTCCCTCTTCGACTCCATGTGCGCCTTCGCACTCAAAACCAAGATCGTCCGCATGGCGGCCCCTGATGACATCCTGCGCGAGGTGCCGGTCTGGTCCCCTGAGCAGGAGTTGCTGCCACTGCCCGCGCGCGGCGAGCCGCTGCGCATGACCCTGGAGTCCAAGCCCGGCGCGCTCACCATGGACTTCGAGATCCGCCCGCTCACCATGAGCCAGCGCGGGGCCGCCGAAAAAATCCTGGATGCCGCCATCCCTCCCGCCACCTTCATCGACGAACCCAGCGACCGCCCGGGCGTCCCGCCCAAGCGAATCCCCACCGGCTACGACGACGAGCACCCGGCCTACCTCGCCGAGGTCCGAGCGCTCCAGGACAGACAGGCCGCCTTCGTCTGCCTCAAAGGAGTCGTAGGCCTGGAACCCACCACCTCCGGCGAAACCGAATCCGACCGCACCCGCACGCTGATGGAGTCCATGCCCACCCGCCTGCTCAAATTCCTCGCCGTGGAAATCTGGAGCATGACCTATGCCCAGGGAGACCCCAACGATTTTTTTACGAGCGGCGACTCGCGGCCTTCCCCAAATTGCGAGCCTTCGCCAAGCAAAAACCCAGCGGTGAAGAAGCCGAAATAATCCGCCGCCTCGACGGCGAGGACTCCCACTTCATGGCCATGGAGACCGCTCTTCTGTGGCGGGATGCGCCCTTCGCGTTCCTATCCCGCCCGGCGATGGAGCGCGCCATCATGACCGCTCACTACCGCGAGCGCTCGCTGCGCTCGTCGATGGTCGCCCGCATCCAGCACGACCTCGCCGACAAGCGATCCAAAAAGGAACCCACCCACGATCCTCACGCCGACTTCTTCGGAGGCATCGCCTAATCGTCCATCAGGTCCATCAGGTCCATCAGGTCCATCAGGTCCATCAGGTCCATCCAGTCTCCGCTCTTGACATAGTTTCCCACTGCGAAACAACCGACCCATGGCAGAGCGTGAAATCAGCGTGCAGATGAGTTCGACCTACAAGTCGGATCTCTCCAAGAAACTGCGGCAGGACAAACAGAAGATCGAGGAGTTCGAGAAGTTCCTCCAGCGCCGACCGCTCAACATCCCCGTCAAGCTCGACCTGCGCGGAGCGATGACCCAGGCCGCCGCCCTGCGCAAGGCGATCCTCGGCGAGTTCGCCCGCATGCCCGCCTCGATCCTCGGGGCCGATGGCCGCCCTGCCAGCGCGGCCACTTCCTCGGGCGCGCGCATGAATGCCAGCGCCGGGCGGCTTTCCACCACTGAGGTTCATCGTCTCGACAAGGACGGCAAGATGGTGCTCGACCAGGTCCACACCGTGGAACAGTTAGGCCGCGGCTTGTCCGAGATTAACAAATTCAAGGGTGCCGCCTCCACCCCTTTCGAGACCATCACCAAGGACATTTCCAACGTCAAGGCGCTGGACGATCGCCTGCGCGGCATGAACGAGGGCCTGCGCCAATCCTACAACGTTGCCAAAGGTAAGGGCGATAAGACCGGCCAGATCGCCGCCCTTAACCAGCAGCTCTCCCTCGTCCAGCAGGTCAAGCGCGAGATCGAGCAGGCTGGCCTCAGCCACAGCCCCACGCACACCAAGGCCCAGAGCCAGATCACCGGCTTGCAGGATAAGATCGAAACCCTCCATGGCCGCGGACTGACCGCCACCGAGCGCTCCGCACGGCAGGAACGCTCGCGCCAGGTCGGCCAGCAGATCGCCGACGAATACCGCGCGTCCCAGGCCAGCCTCAAGTCCAACAAGATCGACGAGGCCGCCGCCAAGTCCCTGCCCGACCGCGCCGCGCGCGAAGCGGAACTCAACCGCGTCTATGCCGAGCGCAAGCGCATCTTCGAGCAAAGCCGCGACCGATTCCGAGGCATGGACGCCTCGCTCCAATCCGAAGGCCGACCGGACCTGGCGACCAAGGCGATGGCCGCCGGACGTGTCCAGCACAACCAGGTCAATCAGGAAGATGTGGATCAGGCGCGCCGCAGTTCGCAGCGCATCCAAACCGATGCCGCCGCCGCCGCCAAACAGTTAGCCGATGAGGAAAAGGCCCGCCAGCAGCACGGGGCGGCTAATCTCAAGGCCGACGTGGACCGCGGGATCGCCGCGGAGAAGGCGCGCAAAAAACAACAGGAAGATGAGGAAAAGGCCCGCCAGAAACACGGCTCCTCCAACCTTAAAGCCGATGTGGACAAGGCTCGCGCCGCGCGCCAGGCCGGTCTCAATCAGGAGCTTCAAGATATCAAGGCCGCCAGTGAAAAGCGGATCGCCGCGATCAACTCGCTGGAACGCCGGGAAAAGAATGCTGCCGGAAAGTCGGTGCAGCTTCAGGAACAGGCGGCCTCCCGCGCCCATCAAGCGCGCCAAAAAGAGTTCGGTGCCCGTTCCGCGAGTTATGGCGATGTGGAAAACCGCGCCCGTTCCACCCAGCACAACACGGTGGCGGACTCCGCCCGCGGCAAGCGTCTCGGATCCGAGGTCGCCGCTGCCCGCGACCTGGAAAAATTCTCCGCCGCCAGCGCCAAGAGCGGCCACGCCTTGGATTTCCACAGCTCCAGCCTGTTGCGCAATGCCGCCACCTTCCTCAAGTGGCAGATCCCCATGCAGGCGGTGATGGCCATCACCAAGTCGTTCTCCTCCGGGTTTGATGGGGCGGTGAAGGTCAACCGCCAGTTCGCCACCCTGCGCTCGGTCTTCAACGGCACCGAGGAGGACGCCCAAAAACTCAAGATCGGCACCCTCGAACTCGCCTCCGCCCAGGGCCGCAGCGCCGAAGAGGCGATGGACGCCTCGATCCGCTGGTCACGCCTCGGATTCACCCGCGTCCAAGTGCTCCAGGCCACCAAGGTTTCGCTCCAGGCCGCCAACGTCGCCGAAATCTCCGCCGCCGATGCCTCCGAAAAACTCTCCGCCATCTACGCCACCTTCCGCCTCAATGTCGGCGACCTCGGAACCGTGCTCAACCGCCTCAACTCGATCTCCAACAACTACAACGTCACCGTGGACGATATGTTCGAGGGCATCGTGCGCGTCGGCGGCGTGGCCAAACAATCCGGGCTCGCCCTGCGCGACCTCGAAGGGATCATCGGGGCGGTGGTCGGTGCCACTGGCCGCCCGGGTGCCGAGGTCGGCAACGCGCTCAAATTCGTCATCACCCGCCTCGCCTCGCCCGAGACGATGGCCGCCCTGAAAAAATCCTTCAACATCGACCTGACAGAGCCCAACGGCGACCTCAAGGATATGTCGCAGATTTTCAAGCAGCTCGCCGACATCTATCCGACTCTCAACTCGGCCCAGCAGCAGTATTTTCTCAAGCTCACCGCCGGGTCGCGCCAGGCCGCCCGCTTCGCCCTGATCCTCGACCAATACCGCACCGGCCAGATCCTCGCCGCCGGGGCCGCCTTCGATACCTCCTCCGCCTTCTCGGAAAACCAGAAGATCGTCGAGAGCCTTCAGTCGCGCATCGAATCACTCAAATCCTCCTGGACCAACCTGTTCACGGCCATGGGCGACACCGGGGCATTCAGCCGCATCGGCGGATTCCTGCGTTACGTGCAAGGCCAGGTGGAAGGAATCAAGGGCGCGCTTCCAGAAGGGCAGGGGGCTTCCTCAAAGGATGTCGTCGTCAACAACCCGGTGATGGCTAAAACGATCGAGCGTTTGGGGTCGGGTGGTGCAAAAGCCTTCAGCACTGCGGATTCATTCGATAAAAGCGATGTGGACAGCACGATCGAGGTGCTGCGCAAGCAGATTGACGAGCGGGCGAAAAAAGGTCCCAGCGTGCTGGATACTTTAGCGAGCGGTCAGACCCCGATGGGGGCGGATGAGCGTAAAAAATACAATATCCCTGAGCCTCAATTCAGAGTGGCGGGGGCGAAGTTTGGTGAGGGTATCATTTACAAGAATTTGGACGAGGCTCGCAAGATCCTTGCCGCGATGGAAGCATTGCGCAGTGCGGGTGGTGATACCGGCGCGCAAGATGAAGTTGGCAAGATGACAGCCGGGGTAAACTCGACCCGCGAGCGACTCGGCGGATTGGAGCGCGCATCCGGGGTGTTTGATTCCATGGAAAAGGGCATCTCCAATGGCAGCATGGACCGAAAGACCATGATCAAAGACTTCGAGCAAATCGCCGCCCTGCTCCCTAACATGGAGGACGGCACCGACCTCTATACCGATTCGATCTCGCGCTTCTACAAGATGCTCGAATCCGGCGACCTCAAGGGAATCGCCAAACTCATGGGCGAGCTGTCCGGAAAATTCCAGGACGCCACCAAGCTCACCCGCGCCAACTACCTGCAACAGCGCGAGCCCGTGCTCCAGGCGCTGCGCGACCGCCAGATCGACATCGCCAAGCGCCAGAAAGAGGCGATGATGATGCCCCACGGCAATGCTCAGGAGCATGCGGACCGGAATTCTGCCATCAAGAAAACCGGCGATGAGTCGAAGGTGACTTCTTCCGCTCTGGAGCAGCTCACCCAGGAAATGGAGGCATTCAATAAGCTCGCGTTCTCCGACGAGCAGGTGTCCAACATCAGCAAATACCTCGACGACGTGCTCGCCCAGGCCGCCGCCGTGGGCGAGTCGATGAAGGAGTTGGCTCCCGATGCCGCCAATGATCCCGTGGACCGGATCTTCCAGCGCAAGCGCAATGCCCATGGCAAGGATAAGAAGGGGAAGAACGATAGCAACCTGGGTCTCGAATGGCTGGATGAAATCCGCAAGCAAACCGAGGAGGAATCGGTCAAGCGTAAGGTTCCCGCTGCGGCCGCGATTGAATCCGCGAAGGCTCGTATTGCTGAAAATGAAGCGGCTCTTCATCCACTTCAGCAGATGCGAAAGAATCATCCAAATCCAAATCCCGGTAGTCCGGTGGATGCTGAAATCAAAGATCGAAGTGCTGCCATCGCTGCTGCCAATGTGGAAGTTGCCGCCCAGGAGAAAATCATCAAGACCCAGGATGAGGCCAATCAAATCATCAAGACGCGTATCGACGCCGAGGAGAAGCGCCTCGAACAACTCCAGCGTGAATTGGACTTCCAGGAACAGATCGCCAAGCTGGCGCGCATCCAGACGGATTCCTCAAAGCACACCGCCAACAGCTCGCGCGCCTGGCGCTTCGGGGATACCGAGTCCGACAAGGACGCCAACGAGGCGCAGATGGCAATGAAGCGAGCGGCGGGAGGAATCAACTCCGCATGGGACAGCCGCAACAGCACCACTCCTGCCGACAAAGCCAAGATCAAGGGGCAGGTCGTGCAGGATGAAGCCACCGCCCGCACCAATCTGGAATCCATGGAGCGGCGCAACTTCGACCTCGATGCCGCCCGCAGGCAAGTTGCCTTTGACACGCTAAAAGCCATGCGCGAGCAGACCGAGGAGGCGTCCAAGCGCCTCATGCTGGCCAGCCGCGAGGACCAGCTCCGCGCGTCGGCGCTGGCCCGAACCATCCGCGATAAGGGACCGGTCAAATCCAAAGAGTTCTTCGCCCTCAGCCAGGAGACCCGTCAGGCGATGGTGAACTACAACCCGAACGCCGCTCCCGACTTCCTGAATCCAGCCAAGGAGACCGGCCGCAAGGCCACCCGCGACATCAACGAGGAGCAAACACGCCTCCACGACAACATCTCCAAGCTCGACCGATGGATGGAGGCGCTGGCCAAGCGGATCACCGCCGACACCGACAAGGGCGGATCCCTCGACAGCACGCCCCCGGCCCCGGCGCAGCCGATCCAATCTGCCGCGGGCAATGCCACCCGTGACGGCGCGCCCGTGGTCAATCTCAGCCTCGGGGATATCAATATCTCCATCAAGCTCTCCGAGCAGGTAGATAAAATCCTCACCGGCTACGTGGACCAAAAGCTGAACACCGACCTTGCGGCCATGGAGCAGCGCCTGCGCACCCGCCCCGCGCCCAACTCACAAGGGGCAACCGAGCGGTAAATTTGAAAAGTTGAAAGCTGAAAGCAGAAATTGAATAGCGACAGGAAAGCGCGCGGCAATTTCAGCTTTCAGCTTTCCAAATTTCAGCTTTGACCCTCACAGCACCTCCAGCGGGTTATTCTTGCCCGGTGAAAATCCCGCATAGTGGTCCTCCGTGACTTTCAGGCTGTCACCCAGCAGTCCGGCCACGTCCGCCAGCGTCACACCCTTCATGACCAGGTGGGTGGCGAACGAGTGCCGCAGCATGTGAAAGGTCAGCTTGGCCACTCCGGCGCGCTTGGCGACCCCTTGCAGCGCCTTCTTGGCCTCAAAGCGCTTGGCGTTCATCTTCTCTCCCGGCCAGAACTTCTTTTCAGGTGCCAGCAGCCACGGCTCGCGCAGTCCATAAACCTTGAGGAACTCCAGCAGACGGGGGTGCAGCGGGATATCGCGCTTGCGCTTCCCCTTGGGTCGCCACAGCCCCGGGGTTCCTGCCGGTTCGTATCCGGGCAGATTCCGGCTATCCTCCGGAATCTTCCTGGCCGTCACGTTGCCCAGCTTTTCATTGATAAAAACAACCGGGGTCGCCTGGACCGTCATCGTTCCGCGCGTCCCGTCGTCCGAGATCCAAATCCATTTCGGGTTGAGCGCCAGCATTTCCCCGTCGCGCAGGCCCGCGAAAAACCCCAGCATCAGAATCAGCCGGACATAATCCGGTGCCTCCGCCGCCAGCAAGCGCTCGCGCTCCTCCTCGGTAAGAAACCCCTGCACCCGCGTCGTCGTCACCCGCATGTGGCGTTGCATCTTGGCCATCGGATGCACCCGGATCAGCCCGCTCTCCAGCGCCCAGCGCAGGAATGCCCGCAGCGTGATCGTGTAGGACCGCAGCGTCGCCAGGCTCACCGGCTTGCCGCGCTTGCCGCCCGTCTCCGCCAGCGTCTTGCGCCACGCCTCAATCAATCGCCCGTCGATATCTTCCACCCGCGGATTTCCGCAGGCATCCTTGAACGACTCCAAAATCACCCGCCGGGCCAGCCGAGTTGACTTCTCGTCCCCGTGCCGGTGCGCGTAGTAGCGTGGCAGTAACTCCTCCAGCGTGCCCGCCCGGGCAGCCTGGGTCAGCGCCGTATCCATCCGCCGTTCCTGCATCCGGCCCAGCGCCTCCATCAGATCCCGCGTCCCCAGCGCCACCGCGTTGGGTCGCGCGCCACCCTTCGGCGTCGCCGCCTGAAAATAAAACCACCCGTTCCTCTCGTAAAGCCCCTTCACCGCCGCCAGCCCGACGGGCGCATGCGGGGAAGGGGAGTCTGCCGGATAACGTGCCATGCCTAACCGTGTAGCAATTCCGTGTAGCAAATCAATCCACAAATTGCGCGCAAACTAAGAAAATCATTGATTCCACGTTGTTCCGTCATTTTGCGCTTGCCCCCCGTTTCCCTCATGGTATCACTTGCCCGGCGAGAAAGAGCACCACTCATTCTCAACGGGTTACACCAAATAACCCGCCCAGAAACAAGCAAAAGCGAGGATAGCTCAGTTGGTAGAGCAGTTGGCTTTTAACCCATTGGATAGTGTGGTAAAACGCTACGTTTCAAGGGGTTTTTTGATCCGTGTAGCAATCCTGTGTAGCAGAATTCAAGGTTTCTGTTCCGTTTTGTGACGGAAGGGGACTGTCTGAACGTTCAGACTTGGGATAATTTCGATGTATCGCGCTCGGCGAGAGCCCAGATGAGGGCGGCGGCCCAGCCGATGAGGGTCCATCCTAAGAGGAGGTTGGTGGCGAAGATGGCCGAGTGGTGGCGACGGTTCCATCCGACGATGGCCGGGGCGAAGTAGATGGGCAAGAGGATGATGACGGTGCCGATCTTGCCGGTGAGGCTGATGAGGATGATCAGTAGGTTGACCAGAACTTCTCTGGGGCTCATTCCATATTCGTAGAGGGTGAGCGCGCCATAGAGAATGAAGCCGCAGAGGGTGATTCCGAGGATGAGTCGGATCAGCCGGAGGGTGGTGGATTTGCAGGGGGTGGCCATGGGGGGATATGGTGGATCGTCAGGCGAATGACTGGAAGGGGAAAATTCGCGTGGCGGGATTGGTGGGGTGGTGGGTTGCCCGCCGCGTCCGCCGCGCCCACCCGGTTAGGTTTGAGGCGGCAGCACGCGGCGGGGGGTGTTTCGGGATCCCCGCCTGGGGGCCGAAAGAGGGGTGAAATTATCGGACGAGGTGGGGGCTGACGATCTCGGTGGTGACTCGCAGGACTCGGATGGCGGAGTGGGGGTTCTTGAGTCGGGCGAAGTCGCGGGCGGCGCGGGCGGTGTCTCGCTGGCAGAATGGATGCCATTTGTGGGCGCTGAAGAATTGGGCGTGATAGGATATTTTCATGATGTGAACGGGTCTTATTCTCCTGGAGGAATGGGAAGGGTGCTTAGGTGGTGGAAGCGGTTGGTGAGAAATTGGGGGCGGATGCGCAGGATGTGGCCGCGCTTGAGGGAGGAGTGATTGGTTCACATGCGGGCTGAAGCCCGCGCTCCGTGGACGGTTCGGCGGTGAGTGAGACCACGGGGTGCTGGTTGCCCCAGACGGTGAAGTGGACGAGTCCGCCGGAGGCGATGTGCTGGCGCTCTTGATCGGAGGGCTGCCAATAGCTGGTGATGGTGCCAGCATGGCGGGTGCAGTGCAGGTCTCCGCACTGCTCGCTGGAGACTCCGGCGGGGGCGGTGTAGGTGAAATTGCAGTCGATGGTTTCGATGGGGTGCATGGGATGGGATCAGGCTTTGAAGCGGCGGGCCTGGCGGGTGAGGATGGGGAGCTTGCCGTCGCTGGGGGCTAGGAGTGAGCCGGAGGACTCGGCGAGGCGCAGGGCGTTATCGACGGTTTCGCGACGCCAGAAGGAGTCGCCGCGCGGGACGGTGCGGACGGGCTTGAGGATGGTGCTGTGGGCATGAAGGAGTTCTTCCCAGAGGCGGGATCCGCCGACGTAGTCGTGACATTGCTTGGTGGTGAGGACGGCGGGAATGAGGATGAGCATGAGGGTGGAAAATTCTAAATTTTAAGCAGTAAATTCTAAACGGAAGGTGAAGAGATGGGAGTTATGCGAGGGATGGGATGGATGGGATGGAAGATGCGGGCTGAAGCCCGCGCTCCGTTAGGATGGCGACGGCTTGGTCGAGGGTGGGGATTCCGTCCTGGAGTTCGGCATCGGTGGCGAGGATGGCGTGTTCGAGGACGCTTTTGATGGTGGCGGGATACCAGACGCCGGAGCAGGTGGTGGTGACGCCGTTTTTGGTCATGGGCTGACCGGCCATTTTGGTGGGGATGCCGAGGTCGTTGATGATGGCGGCGAGGCGGGTGAGCGCGCCGTGGCCCTGGTGGATTTCCCAGAGTTGCTGGAGGTGGCGGAGGACGGCTTGCTCGGCGGGGACCGGGAGGTGGCGGAACTGGGGGGTGTTCTGGCGGGTGCGGGTGCCATCGGTGCAGGGGATGGCGGACCAGCCGTAGGGGGCTTGCGCGCCGTTGCGCGATAGGCGGTGGTTTCTGAGCGAGTCGAGGCCTTCATCGACGCGGGCGGAGCGGATCCCGCATTCCATTTGGGCGAGGGCGACCTGGATCTGGATGAACATTTCTCCGATGGGGGTGCCGAGGTCGATGTCGGGGTCGATGAAGCGGAAGTTGATTCCCTGCTCGCGCGCCCATTGGAGGGTTTGGGAGAAGTCGAGCGAGGAGCGGAAGGCGCGATCGACGCGCAGGACGAGCACGGTGCGGATTGCACGTGACTTGCAGTGGCGGAGCATGGCGGCGGCCTGGGGTCGGTCGCGCAGGGCGGATTTGACGGCGGAGACGCCGGAGTCGATGAAGGTGGCGTCGATGAGGAGTTCCTGGCGCTCGGCGAAGCGGGCGGCGGCGGTCTGCTGGGCGTCAAGCGAGTTGACTTGCTCCGGGGTGGATGCGCGGACGTAGAGGACGACGCGATTGTCGGCGGAGGAGGTCTGGATGTCGCGGTTTTTGCGGGTGAGGGAACCTTTGCGTGGCATGATGTTGAAGCGTTAAATTTTAAGCATTAAATTCTAAACGGAATAGAGAATGGAGAGTTAAGCAAATGATGATGGTCTTTGTTTAGGATTTAGGATTTAGGATTTAGGATTTAGAATTTAGGATTTTGTTGCCTGTCGGTGGTGGGGATGGGCAGGCCGGTATCGGCGAGGAGGTCGGCGTGGAGGTTTTGCGCTAGGGCGAAGGTCCAGTGCTCGTTGCAGGCCGGGCAGATGGGGACGGCATCGTGGGGACCGGCGGGGGGCGAGGTGAGCATGGTGAGCGAGCGGAAGGCTTGGGCGGGGCGGCGGCAGATGAAGCAGGTCATTTGGGTAAATGTTGAAAGTTGAAATCAGAAAGCTGAAATGAAGAGAAGATGCCGACTGAAGTCGGCGCTCCGTTAGAAGAAGCGCGGGCGGTGGCCGAAGATGAGGATGTGGAGCTGATAGAGGGAGGCGAAGGATGCGGCGAACATGACGAGGTAGGCGATGATGAGGCAGAGGGGGGATGGGAAGTGGGTGCCGACCCACTGGCAAACCGGGATGGCGGCGTAGGGTGAGAGGGTGAGGAGGAAGCGCATGGCGGGGTGGGGTGGGATTGGGATGTGGATGAAGAGGCGAGTCTGGAGACTCGCGGTCCTAGATGGTCAGTCGGGGCCGCAGGCTAGGTCTTTGCGGGAGGGTTCGCGGGCGGGGTTGAAGAAGATGGCGGCGAGGTTGTGGAGGTCTGGGTCGATGTGCGGGCGGATTTTTCCGGCCTGGTCGATCCACTGGCTGGCCCATTGGACGCGGCGGTCGCCAAGCGGGTCGTAAGCGACGCCGCGGTTGGCGTTGGCGGTGATTTCATGGGTGGCGGCGGTCCAGAGGGCGGCGCGGCTGGCCATGATTTCATGATGGAAGGGTTGGCGGCTCTGCCACCAACCGGAGACCAGGATGTGAACGGGGGATTGATCGGGCGGGAGCATGATGGGAAGGGATGGGTAAGTGGTGATGTAGTTATGCATAACGCAACGCGCGGGAGAATGAAAGGAGGGTATGGGTCACCGGCGGCATGAGTTCCGCCGGTTACCCGGGTGGACTAGCAGCCTTTTTTGCCGCCGCCGCCCTTATTGCCGGAGTTTCCGGATTTGGTTTTAGCCATGGTGGGTAATGGTTTGGTGTTGAATGGGGAGTGGATACCCCTGAGAGGGTCAGGCGGATTGCGGGCGTCCGAGGTTGTGAAGGGATTGCTTCAGGTCGGTGAGGGTGGCATGACAGTCCGGCAGGGCGTGGTGCGGGCGGGGTGCGTGTTTTTGTCCGGGGAAGGCGGTGTCCCAGGTGGTGCGGGTGTCACGGGTGCGCCAGAAGTCCCAGGGCAGGACGCTGCCGTATTGCTGGCAGAAGTGTTCGAGGATGGGGCGGTCGAAGTCGGGACCCTGGATCCAGACGCGGTGTGGGCGGTGGCGGTGGAAGAAGTCGGTGAGGAGGTGGAGGTCGGCGAACATGGTGGCGCTAGACGATGGGTGGATCCGGGGGAGTGTCCCGCCCTGGCGGTGGAAGGCGATGGTTTCCGGGCAGACGTGGCGGCCAGTGGCTAGCTGGAGGAAGAAGTCCGGGGTGAGGTCGAGTTCGTCCTCGATGGCGAAGGAGTCGCGGTGGAAGGCGACGGCCCCGATTTCGGTGATGAGGGCGGATGGGCTACGGGAGAGGGTTTCGAGGTCGAGGATGATGGAGATGTTTGACATAAAGCACTAAATTCTAAGCATTAAATTCTAAACGAAGAGGAAGAAGGAAGAGAAGAGGCGGGCTAAAGCCCGCGCTCCGTTAGTTGGATTCGGATTCGGTGAGGTGGGTGCGGAGGGTGGCGATGGTGTGGTTGCCGTTTAGGTAGTCGAGGACCAGCTCCATGGTGTCCCAGCGGTTTTGGTTGACGGTGGTGGGGTCGATGGAGTCGAGGAGTTCTTCGATGTTTTTGAGGCGCTTGTCTGGGGTGGCGAAGCCGCCGCCTGGGCCTCCGGTGCCGGAGCCGTCGCGGTTGGAGGATGGGGCGTTTTTGAGGCGCTCGAAGGCGGATGGGTCGGCGGGGGAGTTGTCCTTGGAGTGGTCTTCGATGACGGGTTCCGGGCCGTCGTCGTCGTCGTCATTGGCCGGAGGGTTGAGGTCGAAGAGTGAGTCGTCGGCGTCTTGGCCGGTGGGGAATTTGGCGTGGAGGGATTGGCCGAGGAGTTTGGCGTAGGAGAGGATTCCGGACTGGGTGAGGGGTGCGGTTTTTTTGGAGGTGGCGTAGTCGATGAGATAGACTGCGATCTGCCGCCAGGCGGCGAGGAAGGCGTGGGATTCGTCGGGGTGGGAGTGGCTGGTGGTGGAGGGTTGGCCGGTGGCACCGCTGTCCTTGGTCTGGAAGGAGAAGCAGTGCCGCCAGGTTCCGTTGGGCATTTCTGAGGCGTAGAGGCAAAGGCGTGATATTCCGAATCTTGGCAGGCCGGTGGCGGTGACGAGGTTAGGTGCCTGGGATGATCCCTCGGCATTCCAGGCGTGGTCCGGTGAGGAGTCGTATTCCCAGAGTTCCTGGGTTTCCTTGGAGGTTTTTTGGGGTTTGGCGGGGAGGTCCTTGGGGGTGGCGCGCTGGTGGCCGTTGTCGGCGGCGGACTTGAGGGCGGCGGCGGCGGCCTCGTCCTGGGCGAGGTGGGTATCGTGGGCTTTGACGATCTCCAGGGCGGTGGAGGCGGCCATGGTTCCGGCCATGATGTGCTCGATGAGGCCGGCGCTGGCATCGTTGGCGAGGGTGAGGGCGTTGCTGACGGCCTGTTTGGTTTCACCGGAGCGGCGGGCGATTTCTGAGGCGCAGATTTCCGGGGCGAGTTTCAGGATATCGCGGTAGGCGAGGCCTTTTTCGAGGAGGGTGAAGGGCTTGCCGGTGTTGAGGGAAAGCTGGAGGAAGATCCGGTCAAGCGGCTTGACGCCTACGCCTTCCGAGGTGCAAGGGACGGGCATGGGGTAGCCGGGGTTTTTGGGGTCGGCGGGCCAGCGGTCATCGCGGATGAGGAGTTCGATGGCGGAGAGGCGGCGGTCGCCATTGACGAGATAGACGGTGGTGCCTTCCTTGCGGACTTTGAGGGATTCGAGGACGCCGTTGGCCTCGATGTCGTCTGCGAGGAGTTGGAGGTCGCCGAAGTCGTAGCGGTTGTTGAAGTGGGGCTCGCGGGTGATGTGGCGGGGGTCGAGCTTGAAGACCTCGGCGGTGCCGGAGGCGATGGATTTGAGGCGGGAGTTTTCCGGGATGGTGGGTGCTTTTTTGAATTTCATGGTGTGGACGGGATGGACGGGATGGACGGGATGGACGGGATGGACGGGATGGACGGGATTATTCTGCGGCGGCCAGGATGATGGCGTCCTTGGGGATGATGTCGGCGGGGAAGATGGCGAGCGGGTGATCTCCCGGATAGATGATGCGCGCGGCGGGGTCCATATCGCCGAAGGCGTCTTGGATATAGACGGGGGTGGAGTCTGGCAGGTGGGCGGTGTCGCGGCGGAGCTGGGCTAGCGTTAGAATGGGCATGGGGTGGGTTGATTGGTGTGTTTTTGTGGTGTGATGCAAAACAAGTGAAGCAAATGGACGGGCCGGGCAAGGGAATAATGCAGGATTGCGCGGTTATTTCCGGGGGTTGAAACCGGGCCGCTGGTCAGGCGGGCTGGCGGGCGGGGTCATTGGCGGAGGATGCGGCGACCAGGGCGGGTGCGAGTTGGTCGTAGGCGCGCTGGCAGTCTTCCCAGAAGTAGGCCCAGCCATCGGCGGAGAGGTCGGTGGTGGTGCGGGCGGCGAGGAAGGATGCGGAGAGGGATGACTCGTCGTGGGGATCTGCCGGGAGGATGCAGCGCGGGTCCTGGGTGCGGGCAATGGCGGGGTGAGCGCCGGAGTGGTCGAAGACGAGCAGGAACTCGGGGACGGCGGAGTCCTCGCGGGTGACGACGCGGGATCGGTGGAGGCGGTAGTGGGGGGTGAGGGTGGCGGTGAGTTCGGTGAGCAGGTCGTGGGTGAGCGCGGCGGGATCGGTGACGGAGTCCGGGTGGGAGGAGTGGGCGGGGATTTCGCTGGGCGGGTGGCTGACGATGTCGAGGGCGATGCGGCCGCCGGATCCGATGTGGATTTTGACCGGGGTGAGGGATTCGACGTGGATGGCCCACCAGGAGTAGGGCGGTTGTTGCGGGGTGGTGGTGAGGGCGTGGAGGAACATGGGGTGGAAAGCACTAAGGTTTAAGCATTAAATTCTAAACGGAAGAGAAGAGGCGAGTCTGGAGACTCGCGGTCCTTTTTTAGATGAAGCTGGCGGAGAGTTGGGCGATGCGCTCCGGGGTGAGGACGGGGCGGGGTTTGGGGAAGTGGATGAGGTTGGTGGGGATGGAGGGCGGGGTGAGGGATTTTGGATTTTGGATTTTAGATTTTGGTTTGGAAGATGCAGGCTGAAGCCTGCGGTCCTTGAAGAAGATGGCGGAGGCGGCGGACAGACGGTGGCGGAGGGTGAGTTCCCACTCGGCGGCGAGGGATTCTTCGGAGAGGGTGGTGGCGGTGGGGTCGAAGTCGAGGGTGGCGGAGCGGATGAGATCGGCAAGGGAAACTTCCTTTTTGTCTTCCTCGAAGAGGCGGCCGTCGAGGGCGAGGTCGGAGGCATCGCCCTTTTCACCGAATATGGCGGCGAGGCGCTCGTCGATGGAGTTGGCGGTGATGAGGGTGTAGATGGTGACATCCTTTTGGCTGGTGATGCGGTGGACGCGCTCGATGGCCTGGCGGTTGGCATCGTAGGCCCAGGAGAGGGACGGGATGACGAGGTGGCTGGCACACTCGAAGGAGTGGCCCTCGCCCATGGCGTCGATCCCGGCGATGAGGACGGGGTATTTTGCTTGTTTGAAGTCGGCGGCGAGGGGTCCGCGCTTGGTGTTTTGGACGCGACCGTCGAGGAGCAGGGAGGGGACGCTGGCGTCCTGCAAGGCGGCTTTGAGGGCGGTGGAGAATTCCTGGAAGGGCGAGAAGACGACGAGTTGCTCGCCCTTTTCCATGAGGGTGGCGGCGAGGTTGAGGATGGCGATGAGCTTGGGTGACCACTTGCTGTGGGACTTGGAGCCGGAGCAGCCGGGCCGCTGGAGGTTGCTGGACCACGGGCAGAGGGCGGCCTGGCGGAGGTTCTGGAGCTGCGCGCCGAGGGCGGCGACCGGGGTGGCGCAGTCGGGCGGGTTGTCGATGTGCCATTTGTAAACGGCCTGCTGGGCGGTGCCGGGCATGACGTGGATGGGGTGGATGATTTTGCCGACGATGTCATTGCCGATCTGGTCTTTGCGGCGGCGGGCGACGACCGGGCCGAGGAGTTTCCAGAGGCGGTGGACGTTGGTGATTTTATTGGTTTGCTTGACGTAACGGCGGAAGTTGCCAGCGGCCTTGGAGGCGGATTCTTTGGTGAGGTTTTCCTCCATGACGAGGTGGTTGTTGGCGAAGGCGGCCTGGTGGGATTTGGTGTTGCCGAACGGCCAGCGGGCGGTGGCTTCGGCGTGGTTGCCGCAGACCCAGGCGGCTAGGAAGAAGATGTCGGGCAGGCGGTTCTTGATCGGGGTGCCGGTGAGGGCGAGGCGATACTTGGAGCGCAGGCCGAGGACGCCGGAGGCGATGTAGGTGATGCCGGACTTTAGGCGGACGGCTTCATCGGCGACCACGCAGTCGAAGCAGTCGGCGAGGAGGGTGGAAAGGGTGGGGGCGAAGAGGCATTTGACGGAGACGCAAGACGCAAGACTTGAAGACTCAAGAGAAGAGGTGGATGGCTGGTAATGATGGACGTGGCCGATGCCTGCCATGAGCTGCTGGATGGTGGGGGCGGCGTCCTTGATTTCATCGTCAAGGCCCTTGACGATTTCATGGGCGTTGCCTTTGAGCATGGACTCTACGGCCTGGTTGAGGCGCTGCATGCGCTCGGTGGCGGTGGGGTCCTCTGGGTGCAGGTCGGGGTGGGTGAGGCGGGCGATTTCGCGGTAGGCGAGCTTGATGGCGCTGCGGGCGGAGTCGGCGGGGATGCCGAGGAGTTCGTGGGCAGGGCAGGATTTGCCGGTGCGGTTGAGGGCTTGCTGGGCGCGCCCGATGGCATCACTGGCCATGCCGAAGTAGCGGGCAATGACGGCGATGCGGCGGCGGCGGATGATGTCGGTGACCTTGAAGTCATCGGTGGAGCCGTGACCGGCGGGCCATTCATCGCCGCCGTTGTAGCCGAGCCAGCGGTAGTCGGTGATGAAGAAGGTCGGCAGGGCCGACGTGTCATGGGTTGATGGGTAATGGGTGATGGGTGAAGATTCTGACCCGTGACCCGTGACCCGTGACCCGTGACCGGGAAGCGGTAGCTTCCCTGATCGCATGAGGGAAAGCGCGGTTTCCTGGTCGGGGATGGAGGTGACGGTGGTGTGGAACTTGGTGGCCCCTTCGCGGATGATCTGATCGTGAAGGGATGCGGGGGCGACGATGAGGGTGCGGAGGGATTGCTTCAGATAGGGCCAGGCGAAGATGGCCATGGTCTTTCCAAGACCCGGATCCCAGGCGATGACGGCACCATCGTGGATGGCACTGCGGGCGAGGTCTTCGAGTTGGTATGTGCGGAAGGAGAAGGGGGCGGGGAGAGGTGGATTGATGATTGATGATTGTGGATTGTTGATTTTGGATGGAAGAGAAGATGGCACGGCTTGTTTGGGGGCGGCGGGCTTGGCGGCGGGAAGGTTGGCGAGGAGTGGCATGGCGGTGGCGGGTTGAAGTGGTTGGTTATCCATTGCTTTGAGTAACTTGCGGTAGCGGACGGAGGAGAACTTGAAGCGGTGACGCCGGGCGGATGAGTAACCGGACATGGGAGTGAGTGTGTGAACGTTCAGTCGGAAGATTCCGCGTGGGTGGTGTAAAACTTTCCCCATGACCGAAGGCAGCGAATGATGCGTGCGGCGGTCTTTCGGTCGAATCTCCCGGCAGATTCCCGCCGTGTGTAGGTGACGTGTTGCGGGGTGGCTTCCCCGATGTATGGGTAAGGGGAGAATGGAAATGTTTTAAGAATGACGGTTTGGATTTTCATGGTTGAGTGGCTTTATTGATGGCAGAGAGGGCGGACTTGACGGTGTTGGGTGTGAGCGGGGAAAGTCTCCCGGATTCAACGCACTCGATCAGAGTCGCCAGCAGTTCAGGGGCGGCGGAGATCAGGAGTGCGTTGGCGGCGCTGTTGTCGTTGATGACTCGCGCCAAGTCATTTTGGCTGTCTCCAGCATATATTCCATACTCAGGGGAGTATTCAGGAGTGGCGAGTTTGATAATGTTCCAAGGTCCGGGCGTGTGGGTAGTTTCCATGGTGGTGGGTGTGTGAACGTTCATGCGGTGGGTTTCTGGATCCACGCGCAGCGGTTGATGGCGGAGAGCATGTGGCCGATGGTTAGACCGGCGAGCGGGGCGAGCGCGGGGCGCTGGAGGAGGACGCTGGCGGCGTCTGAGTAGAGGCGCGAACCGAGGACGGTGATGTGGGGTTCGGTAATTAGCCTGGCATACTGGCGGTTGGTGATTGCGCCGAAGCAGTTGTCCCAACAGGTGGAAGGGGTGACGGGTGTCATTTTCACGTCGTAGGATTCGATGAGGGTGGAGGGCCAGATGAATCCGTAGTGGGCGGAAAGGATGCACCATTTGAGGCGCAGGCGTTCGAGGTGGAAGCGGCACATGCGGAATGCCTGGCCGGTGTAGGCGTCCCGCGCTGGCATGGGGGCGGAGGACAGGGTGCGCGCCTTGGTGGCGGAGCAGGCGACGATGTAGAGCATGGGTGAGGTGGGTGGTTATTCCCAGAACCTGGAGCCGCGGTAGCTGCGGCGGGGGTCGTTACGGGCGGCTTGGGCGACATCGTATTGCTCGGCGAGGCAGCGCCTGCGCATGCGCTTGGAGAAGGGTTGACCCGGGTGGGGGTAGATGGACGGGCAGTAGTTGGGGTGCAGGTTGATGAGTTCATCAAAGGTGCGGACGGCGGTGCAGAGGCGGGTGAGGCGGTCCAGCATCCGGCGGAGGCGGTAGGGCATGGTGGGTGTCATGGTGTGGAAAATGAAAAACCCGCCGGGCTGGTGGGCCGGGCGGGTTGGGTGGGTTGGCTAATGGTTAGGATGGATTGCTGTATTTCTGAATGATGGTGGCGGCGAGGCATTGCTCGAAGTCGGCCATCCAGCCGAGTTCGTTCGGGCGGGCGGCCATGACGGCGGTGGGAAGTATCCAGGTGGCGAGCCACGGGAGTGAGTCGGGCATCTCGGGTGCGGCGGCCATGGATTCGTGGAGGGCTCCGGCCTTGGCCATCTGGTCGGCGAGGTCGAGGTGGTTTTTTTCGATCATGGGCCAGACGGTGGCGGCTCCTTCATGGGTCCAGGCTACGGCGTTGAGGACGACGATGTCGGAGGAGTTGCGGCGGATGTCGAAGCTGGCGTAGCCCTGGCCGCGGGCGATGAGGGTGCGCCAGGGGGTGAAGTGTGGAATCAGGTCGCCGCCCTTGACGACCATGGGGGCGAGCACCCGGTAGGATTCTTTGGAAACCTTGCCGGGCGGGACGGTCATGGAGTGGCCGGTGTTGAGGGTGAGGTGGATCATTCTGATTCCTCCTTTTCCCATTCCCCCAAAAACTGGCAAGGCTCGTCTGACGGTTCGTCTTCTTCGGAGCTCCATCCGTCTTCCGAGTTGTTTTCGCTCCATGTCCAATACCATCCATCGGCCAGGAAGACGATTTCCAGGTTGCTTTTCCTATCGGTCCGTCCCTTTACGAAGTTCATTTCGGCGAGGCTACCGTCCTCTTTGGACACAAGCAGCTCTCCATTTACCATCACTGGACATTGCTCCGGATAGGGTTGAGGAAATCCGCCGGATCTGAAACTTGTTTGCGGGCGGTTGATGTATTCGAGAGTGGCGTCGAATTTGGCTAGTGCTTCTGATGATTTCATGGTGGTTTGGGTTAGGCGATGTAGGACAGTTGCGCGGCGGCCTCGGCGACTTGGCGGGCGAGGATGGCGTGGGCGTCGGCTTGCTGGGAAATGGGATACGGGATGGTTTCGCCGGTTTCTTGCAGCAGGCTCATGAAGCTGGCGGGCTGGGTTTCGTCGCTCCAGGCGGCGAGGCGGCGGGCGCTGGCGAGCAGGGCCTCGCAGCGCTCTGCGTGATCGAGGGCGTAGTTTTGGGGAAGCGGCTCGTCGGTGTTGGCGAACTCGTCGGCGGCGGCTCCTCCGCCATCGGAATTGGTGCGGGCGGCTTGACCGAGTTCCAGATAGTCGGCTTGGGCGGAGTCGAGTCTGGCTCGGGCGATCGCTGCGGCGGTGGGGTTGATGGTGTAGGCCAGCCATCCGCAGTGATAGAACGCATCATCGTAGGTGATTTGAAGATGGAGCGGAGCCAGGTGGTCGTTGGTGTGGCCGACCCCTGAGCGGATCATGGAGAGTTGGCTGAGATTGTTGGCGGTGGCCGGGATCTCGAACGAGAGGGTGTATTGGTCGGTGTCGGAGTCGGGAGGCTGGACTTTGACTTGGGTTTGCTGGGACCACGCGCCGCGCTCCCAGGTGCCGAGGGCGGCTTTGGCGGCCTGGGCGATGGTCTGTGTGAGAGCGGGTGATGAATCGACGTAGAAATGGCCGTCGTTGTCGGCGAGGATGTGGGGAGCGGCGGGGTGGGACTGGTGTTTCATGGGGGATCTGGGGTGAGGATGGGTGGGTCGTTGTGAATGGCTAGCGGAAAAGACGGAAGAGGCGAGTCTGGAGACTCGCGGTCCGGCGGTTAGGCGGCGTTGACCAGGGCTTCGAGCTGGGTGAGGCGGAGGAGGTTGGCTTGATAGGCTTGGGGGTTGGACTGGGCGATGTCGCGGGGGATGGGGATGGTGAAGTGGTTGAGGAGGCTGTTGATGTGGTGGTGGTGGATTTCGTCGCGGCCCATGGGGACCTCATCATCCTTGTGGCGGACGTGGAAGTGGTGGGGCTCGCTGGAGTCGTCGAGGAGTTCGACGACCAGCTCGCGCCCGGTGAGTTCGAGCTTTTCCTTGACGCCTTGGAGGTTGGTCTTGGTGTCGTTCCAGGCGGTGTCCTCGATCCAGGTGCGGATGGGGTAGGACTGGCCGGGACGGAATCCGGGGATGCCGGTGGCGGAGCACGGGATGAAGCTTTCCTCGTCGAGCCAGCCGAGCGATTGGACCGGGCCGGGTGTGTAGAATGGTGCGCGGATGGACTCGTAGGCGGCACAGGCGGCGTCCACGGCGGTGGCGAGGGCGGGTTCCACCCTCCACGCGCCGGAGGTCATGGCGTGCTTGAGGGCTGCGCGGCTGGCTTGCTGGACGACGAGGGCGGCGGGTGATTCACCGGCCATGGCGCGAAAGGCGATGAGGAGGTCGCGGTTGTGGACGTAGGCGGCTTTTCTAAACGGATCGAGGTGGGCGCGGATCTTGCCATCGGGACCCAAGAGCAGGTTGTAGGCGGGCGGCGCTCCGTGGTGGAGTTGGTGGTATTCCTCGCGCACGGCATTCCAGACGGGAAGGAAGTTTTCTTTCCATGCCTGGGCCTGATAGTCGTGAACGATGGAGCGCCCGCAAAAGGCGAACTGGCGGGCGGATACGGCGGTGGCGAGGGTGCGCTCCACGGTCCGGGCGTCGGCGCTGGGGGAATGGAGGAAGAGCGGCAGGCGGTCGCGCGGGGAACCGCGGCCATGGCTCTTGGAGAAATACAGGACGGCGGTGGGGAAGGAGGCGTGCTGGCCTTCGTAGATGGCACCTGGGATGTCGATCCAGCACCAGATGTTGCGCAGCAGCGAACGCTCGTCGGAGTCGGCGGGTGCGTTTTCCGGGTCGCCGATGAGGCGGCGGGCGGTGTCGCCATTGCAGATCATGAAGCCCTCGCCGGATTCCGAGAGCGAGTCCAGTGCGATGAGCAGGGTGGCGAGGGTGGAGTCGATGGTGTCGCCCTTGGCGCAGGCGGCAGCGTAGGATTCCTTGACGCCCCAAGCGTCGGAGGTGGACAGGGCGGAGAGGCGGTCGGTCCACCACTGGAGCGAGAAGGGCGGGTTGAGGAGCAGGAGGTCGTGCTCCAGACCGGCGGCCTTGGCCAGCGGGTAGAAGCGGGTGATGTCGGCCTGGTAGAGGGCGTGCCTGGAGTTAGTGGAAGAGACGCGCTCGTCCACGTCGATGCCGCAGGAGTGGCTGCGCTTGGCGGCCTGGAGGAGCGCGCCATTGCCTGCCATGAGGTCGCTGGCGATGGTTGCGGAGTTGTTGCGAAAGACGCTACACAGGGCGGCGGCGAGGTCGGGCGGGGTGAAGAACTGGCGCTGGCCGAGCTGGATGGCGTTCTTGGCGGAGTCGGCGAAGTGCTGGATGTTGCCGGGGTGGATGGAGTTGCCTTGTTGGTTCATGGTTTGGGTAAAGCTGAAATTTGGAAAGCTGAAAGCTGAAATGAAGAGGATGTGTGAACGTTCAGACGGGCGTTAGAAGCACATGATCGGGCGGAAGAACGGGAAGGTGGCACCGTGGCAGATTTCATGGGTGACCTCGTGCGGACCGTGGGAGGGATCGGTTTTCCAGTTGGCGGGATCTGACAGGTCGTGGTCGCTGGGGGGAGGTGGCTCTGGGTCGGACAGGCGATAGCTGCCCCGGATGCGGTCATGCTCGATTTTGACGCCGGATGCCCGAAGTTCTTTGATGGCCGTTTTCCCGACGTAGCCATCACAATCAAACCAGCGACCGGCGCTGGTCCTGATATGACCTTTGGTCATTTCGATTTGGGGGCGAACGCTGCTGCTGATGTTTTTTGAGTCTCGGTTCATGGGATTATTCGATAGAATATGGATCATCTGCGGTTGCGTTGTCTCCCGCTGTATCCGTCGGCCACGGCGGGACGCCCTTCTGCGGCCCGTTTCATCACCATGTTGTGCGTGATTTGACGGGTGATTGCATCGAGCTTTTTACGGGTTTTCGGCGTATAAAGATACAGCCCATCTTGCTTGTTGGCTGGATCAGCTTCGATGGCTTTCATTATTTCCAGCAGTTCCTCGTTTGTTTTGTTGTCGAGCTTCATAAAGGGCTAACGATGTCGTGCAGCCAATGCCTGGCCAGCCACACTTTGGGTTGATGTTATGTCGTGAGCGGTCGGGGCGTTGCATTGGCCTATGCGGCGGCTGCGACTGGCAGCAGGTGGGTGAGATGGGCGTTGGCGGTGCCGGGCTTGAGGTAGGTGGTGTCCATGCGGACGGTGCCGAAGGAGAACCAGATCGAGCGGGGGTGGTGCGCCTGGCAGAAGGCGGTGGCCTCGGCGACGGCGGAGAGGGCGGCGGCGTGGTCGTTGGGAAACGGTCCGAGCACTGGCCATGAATTGCCGGTGCCGGGATCCATGGCGGAGACGTAATAGTTGCCGGGCTGGGTGTCTGGCTGCTGGGTGGCGGTGTCGGGATCCGGGTGGCGTAGCGAGGAGATGGCTTTCATGCGAAGGAGGAGGCGAGTTGTTGGATGCGCTGCGGGGTGAGGGCGGGGCGGGTGGTGGTGAATGGCAGGATGTTGGACGGGGCGGATTGGATGAGGAAGGCGGCGTAGTTGTAGGCGGTCTTGCCGAGGCGGTAGTTGCCGACATAGTAGAAGGGGATTTTGCCTTTGGCATTGCGGCGCTTTTCATGGGCTGCCTGCTGTGCGTTGTCTGCCCGGTTGAACTGGGTGCGGGTCATTTCCTGAATGGCCCACTCCTCGCGAATAGAAATGGTTTTTCCTGAGTCGATTAGTTGCACGATCGCCTCTCTGAGAGTGAGCGTCACGCCGCTGAATATGTGGAGCTTGAGCAGGGCATTGCGGGCTTTTCCCGCTGCCATGGGCTTCATGGTGCAGGTGAATTTGGCGATCTCCGCCAGTTCCGCCGCTTCCGCCGCCTCGCGGATTTCACGGGCGGCTTGAATGATGCGGCCTAACTCCACTCTGTCCGCTTCTTCCCTGGCATACTCGGGGGTTAGTTCGCGTTCGTTGCGGCGGATGATGGCTTCAATGTGAGCCGCTGAATAGCGGCGGATTTCGCCGTTTTCCAGGGTCTCGACTTCGTAGGTGGGGTTGGTGACGTTGAGGGTGCCTCCGGTGGCCAGTCGGTTGCGGATGCGCTGGCGGCCATAGCGTGAATTCCATTGGCGGCCGATGTTGGGATCGGTGGCCTCGGCGGCGTGGACGGCGGCAATCACCTCGGCGCGCCGTGCCAGGTGGGCGGATTCTTCGGCGTAGGTGGGGGACATGGTGGGTGGGATTGGAGATTTGCGGAGTGTGTGAACGTTCAGGCGGAGGTTATTCTCCGAGGTCTTCCCAGTGCAGGATGTTGGTATCTCCGGCGACGACGCCCAGTAGGTGAACATTCTCTTCGTTGTAGGCGTCTCCCCAGTCGTCAAGGCACTGGGTCTTTGCGTAGATCATGGCGGTGGCAAGGTCGGGTGCCTCGAACGAGGAGATGTGGATGGTGCCTCCGCCGGTGGATTGCTGGCAGAATGCGGTGAAGGTTGGAAGCGGATCGGGTTGCTGCGGTTGTGGAACAGGTAGGGGTGATGCCGTTGCCTTGGAAATTGCCCGCAAAACCACGGAATACGCCTCGTCAGTCCGGTTGTATGATTGATACTGCTCAATGGATTCCCATCCCAAGACGATGATTTGTTTGTGAAGCTCGGAAACATAGCAGCGCAGTGCTTCTAACATCTCGGGGGCGGAAGCGTAGGGTTGAGGAAGCGTGAGGGCGATCTGGCTTTTTTCGATGAACTCACGATCGTTGCCATCGAAGTAGGCGTCGATGAGTTCGGTGGCGTCCTCCGGAATGGGGAGTGGTTCGCCCTCGCAGTGCATGAGTTCGTTCCAGCCGTCGCGGCAGTATGCGGCGATCTGGGACTGGAGGGTGGGGTAGTCGAACTCGGAATAGTCGTTGAAGCCGTGGTAGTGTGTGATGCGGGCGGTGTGGAGGGTGAGTGACATGGGAAGATGGGGTTGAAATGAAGAGCGAGTCTGGAGACTCGCGGTCCGGGGCTGTCTGAACGTTCAGGCAGATTGGGCAGGCCAGAGGATTTGCTGCGGGTGGTGCGGGTCTTTGCCGATGATGAGGTTCTCTTTCTCCAGCCATGCCATCAGCTCGGGCAAGGTTCGGAAGGCGGTGTGGGATATGGCGTGGTGGCTGATGGTCCAGTGGTAGCCGCAGCCGGTGGGGTGGTCCCAGTAGGTGAGATGGTATCCGGGATCCAGATCGTAGAGACCGCTGGTGTCGGCACCGGGCCGCAGGTCATAGACGCGGCAGGAGATATTGAAATAGACGCCGCGCCCCGCGCCGGAAATGTCCTTATCGAAGAACCAGACGCTCCCTTCGTGAAATCCGGTGGCGAGGATCAGGTCGGAAGTTTTCACGCCAGGGTCCAGCCCGCCGGAATAGGACAGGCCGCCGCCGCTGGTGAGGTAGTAGGAACTGTTGGCGTTGCCGCCGGTCTGGATGCTGTCGCCGTGGTCATGGGTGAAGCGGGTGAACTGCGGGACCCGCGGGTCGAGACGAGGCAGGCGCAGGAAGTCTCCGACACGGGCACCCGGGCGGGAGTCGAAGGCGATGGTGCGGGTGCGGAGGATTTCTTCGTTGGTTTTCATGGGGTGGGAGATTTGAGATTGGAGATTTGAGATTGGAAATCAGACTGCTGAGGTTTCGTTGTTGAGTGTCTTCCAGTCGTCTTCGGTTAGCGATTCATCGCTGTGATCGTAGTCGATAGGATCGCCCTTGATGAACTGCATGATGCGGTAATAGAGCGCGAGTTCGTTGCGCTGGGAGTATGATCCACCCATGGGCAAATACATGGATCCTTCTCCATGGCGAACAATCTCCTGGAAATTGAGTTCCCCACCGTTGTCAGTGAGGATGAATTGGCGGTATCCGTGAGAGAAGTCGAGGCGCAGCAGATATACTCCGGGGGAAGTTTCCTTCAGGCTTTGGATTCCCTTCATGTGCTGGAAGCGTGATAGATTCCAGTGTTTCAAATACCATCCCTGTTGATCGGGTTCGTCTTCGCGATGGAACACGAATTCGGTGGTGTGAACCGTGAGGATTTTCCCGTCCTTGAGGAAGTGCTGCTCGGGATCGAACAGCACGACCTGAAGCGGGTATTCGGTAATGGAATACTCGTGGAACACTCCCGTCCCGCCGAGTTCGCGGAAGAACTTGTGTGCCGCCATGGCAACCGTTTGGGAGTGGTCCACGTCGGTCACCGGGACGCTCCATGGACGCCACGATCCGTGGTCAGGATCGGCGGGTATTTCCTGTATCACTCCGGGCGGGTTGCGGCGGACGATTAGATAGATTTCCTTGGTGGGGCGTTTGGTGGATGGCTGGGCGATCATGGCGATGATGGGGTTGGATGGAAAAAGAAAGCGGGCGGATCGTGGATGATCCGCCCGCTGAGATGTGGCGGCGGGGTGCCGCGGTTGCGTCAGGCGATGCGGGAGCGCGCTCCGGGGCGGGACACGTCGTAGTTGCTTCCGTCGCGGCGGCCTTCGTTGCGGGCCTCGCTGGATCCGGAGCGGGAGAAGCTGCGGGATCGTCCTTTGTTGACCTTGATTCCGGTGGTGGTGGTGAGCCATTCCTTGGCTTTGTCGCGGATGGCGAGTTGGTTTTTCTCACTGACGAGCATGAGGGCGGAGGTGGCGGAGTCGCTGTTGGCGAGGGCTTGCTTGGCTCTGGAATTGGAGGCCTGGATGCCTACTGCAAACCCTTCGGCATAGGCGGCACCGTCGCCCCTCGCCCAGCCGCCCCAGCGGATGATGGCCATGGTGGAGATGGCATCGCGCAATTCCTCGAACATGGCTGCGGCGCAGGCGGCGTCCTCGTCACAGCCATAGAAGGCGCAGCCGCAGGCCATGCGGGGTTCGCCGTGGCCGTTGGTTTCGGCGATGCCATTGCGGCGCACCGGCATCTGCTTGGACAGGTAACACTGGACGGTGCCAATGAAGGAGACGATGAAGTTGCAGAGCACACTCTCCCAGGTGGCGAGATTGGCACCCCGCGAAAAGGCGAAGTGGCGACCGTAGGAAACCCGGGCGATGGGGTCGGCCTGGGTCATGTCGATGTCGTCGCGGGTCAGGTTGTGCTTGGCCATCATGGCGGCGGCCAGCGTCAGGGCGTTGTCGATCTCGCCATCGGAGGCGGCGTTGTTTTCGCCGAGGCGCAGGAGCTTGGCGAGTTTGTCTTTGATGCGGTTGATTTCGTTCATGGTGGTGGGTGTGGGATTGGGGATTGGGGATTGGGGATTGCAGATTAGAAGAGGGAGTCTGAACGTTCAGGCTGCAAGTCGATGGGATAGACGGAACACCTTCCGAAGGCGTTCCATCGCAGCCGGAACAAGTGCGGGTTTTCGCGGGCGGTCTGGATGTCGGTCCCGGTGGGGGCGAACAGGTAGCCGTTGTTGGTGGATGATAGGCGTTCCGTCAAAATATCGGAGGGCGTTGGCAGGTGGCCGAAGACGCGGCGCTCGCGGCGGTCGGTCATGCCTTTGATGAGGTGGAGATAAGCTCGCCCGGATCGGCGAGCGCGATTGATCCGACACAGCCGGTGCCATGAGCCTCGGATCATGCGCGGGTCGCCTTGGCTCATGATGCTGGTGCCTTTTGGATAGACGTATGAGATGCGCCCCACGATTTCCCCCTTGTGATTCGCGTCTTCAAAGAAAGACAGGGAATAGGTCATCGACATGTTATAGGATGATGCGCTTCGGTTCAGGAGATGGTTCATTTGAAATTGGGCGTGGGTGCTGGTTTCATGGGGTGGGTGTTTGGGTGACTTTCACATGCGGGTTTCTGCGCTGCAAGCTGCGCTCCGCGTCCTTCTGACTGTTGGATGTGACCACGGTGTGGCCGTGGTGAGTTCCGGTGGCATCCGACCACTCGTAATGCACGGTGTGGTATTGGGAGGGTGCGGCGGTTTTCATGAGTCTGAACGTTCAGGCGGATGGTTTCAGGTAGTTTCCGATTCCGAGGTCGAGGCAGCAGCATGCGTCGAAGGTGGCATCGGTGTAGGAGTTGAGTTCTTGCCAGGTCGCCGGGTTGACGGTGCGCTGGTGCGGTGTGGCTTTTGGGTTACGGCACTGAATGGTCACGTTGCCGGGACGCTTGGCCGGGGTGGCGGTGAATGCGCGGGTGGATCGCAGGATTTTCATGATGCTTGCTGGAACAGCGGTTGGTGTTGGGTGGCGTAGTGGCGGATGAATTCCATCAGGCACTGCGCGATTTGCGGAGGGAGCGAGTTGCCAAGGGCTTTCAGCCGGGGGTTGGTGAACTTAGGTCGGTCCAGCCCGGTGGGAATCCCATCAGCACCTCGGCGAATGTCGGGTTCAACTTTCCACTGTCCGTCACGCTGGCGGACAGATAGCTGTGCGCGATCCAGTGGTCGTGGCTCTTGGAGCCGCGGGGTCCACAGCCCTTCCACTCCGACGCCCGGATGGTGGGTAACAGCGAAAATCCGTTCCCGTCCGTGGGAAAAACCGAACGCGGCAGCTTGAACACTAACCGTTGCGACGGTGTGGCCGATGCCTTCCATGGCAGCGCACCATTCATCGAAGCCGCGAGCGACGCAGCCAGGAACGTTTTCAAGGATGCAGAAAGGGATCCCCAGGATACCGGCAAGCCGTGGAATCTCCATGATAAGTCCACTGCGCTCCCCTTCGATGCCCTTGCCCTTGCCATTGACTGAGAAGTCCTGGCAGGGAGACCCGGCGGTGAGCAGATCGGGGAAGCCGTAGTCGTCGGTGAACTCAGAGATGCCGATGCAGCCGCAGTCGCCGAAGTCAACCGGATAGCCCGCTTCCCGGGAGCACAGCTCGCAGAAGTAGCCGGGCTCGTCGTCGTCGAATTCGAGGTGGACGCGCTTTGGGTCGAAGTGCTCGGGCATTTCGGCGGCGTGCAGGCACTCGCCGAGGGTGCGGCAGAGCTTTCTAACGTCTCCGACGTTGGGAAGAGTGGGAAAACGCTTTGTGAGTAGTTCATTACAGAAGGGTTCGATTTCAGAGCAGGCGATAGTTTCGTAGCCGGACCAGCGGGCACCCATGGTGAATGAGCCGATGCCGGTGAAGAGGTCGAGGTGCTTGGGGTGGTTCATGGACGGGTGGGCGGCCGTTGTTTGTCGATGGCGATGCGGTGGGCGTCGATGTAGCGCTTGATGTCGCGGATCTTGACGTTGATGGCCAGGCGCTCGTCGCGGGCCTGGGTGAAGGCTTCAGGGCCTTGGACGTAGTAGTCGCGGGCATTGAACTCGACGCGTTCCCAGGTGTTGATGAAGAGAAAGAAGGCGTCGTCGATCTTCTCCATGTCCTCGTTGAGGGTTTTGAAGCCGGTGCCGTTCATGTGAACGGTGGGGGTGGTGAATGCGGTGGCGTTTGGCATGGTGGTGGTGTGTGAACGTTCAGGCAGCCTTGCGGGCTTTGCTGGGGCGGGGATGGACGCGCTGGCGGACCAGGCACTGCTCGTGCTTGGAGAGTCGCCCGTTCATCTCCTGCCAGGCGATCAGCGCGGAGGACTCGCATCCTCCGGTATCGCAGGCATGGCGCACTGCGGTCACAGCGGCGGCCATCAGGGCGGTGTATTCTGCTGGGGTGACGGGATCTCGGGGCGGGAGCATCGGGTGGCGGGGTGCGGGTCGGATTGTTGTCATGCAGTTTTGCACAGCGCAACGGCAAAGCGTCTGAACGTTCAGGCGAAGGCATCGGTGAGCAGCCCGATTTCCCGTGGCGTGAGTCGCGGCGCAACAGGCGGTTCCGCGGCGGGTTGCTGGCTCTGGCGGATCCGCTGGACCACGGCGTGGGAGCTGTTCACCTCGGGGAACACCGGGATTTCATCCTCGGAATAGTAGGGACCGTCTCCCAATAACGGGATGGCCATCACGCAGTCGTGGGCGGTGAAGTCCGGGTTGAGGTTGTGGTCGGTGATGAGGGCGCGGATGGTTTCGGCGGATCCGCCCAGGTTGATGCAGGCATTTCCGGCAAAGCCGGTGTGGCCGTCGCGAGGCAGCTCCCAATCGCGTTGCACCACGCCATGACCGGCGAACACAAGCGAGCGCTCGGTTTTCAGGTCGAGGTGGAATTCCTTGCGCTTGCCGGGAAACTTGAAGGTGCCGAAGCGCCAGGATCCCTGGCTGGAGCCCGTGTATTTCGGGTGGAAGGTGGGGGAGTCCAGCAGGCTGGCGACGATGATCTCGTCCTTCTCGGTGTTGGCCATGGACGAGGAGATGCCGATCAGGGTAAATTTTTGGCCGATGATGAAGGGAATGATGGGTGGTTGCATTTGGGTAAAAGCTGAAATTTGGAAAGCGGAAAGCTGAAATGAAGATACGTGGGTGAACGTTCAGACACTCAGGAGCAGCATCCGCAGCAAGGGGCATCCTCGCAGCGGCCCCGCTTGTTGACGTATGCCTCGCCGCCTCCGGCGAAGCGGGTGTAGTGGCTGCCGTAGCGCGAGCTGCCACGGGACCGAGAGCGGGACTCGCGCGGGGCGGATGGCGGGGCATTGGCGACGAGCGCGCGGGCGGCCTCGGCGGCTTCGTCGGGCACGTTCCATCCTTGCTGGGCCTTGTTCCAGGTGCCTCCGAGTTGCTTGATTCGATCTTTGACGGGATAGGTGTTGCCGGTGATGAGTTGCATGGTGGTGTGGGGTTGGGGTTGGGGATTGGATATTTCAGATTGGATATTTGATGAGTGTGAACGTTCAGGCACCGTTGCGCGCTTCACTGCGCTCCATGGCAGACGAATTGCGCCGGGTTTGGCGGGTAATACAGCGGCCAAGGAATTGATCCCATGATGGACGGTTGGCATGCGAGACGACCTTTCCGTCACAGACCATCACCGGTTTATTTCCGGTGTAGCCGCACAGTCGTGCATAGGTGGTTTTGTCTTGATAGTGTGGATTCATGCGGTTGGGAGTTTGGGGAGAACTGGCATCAGTAATGGAAGACCTCGCGGGCGATTCCTTTGAGGTGGAATGACAGGTGATTGGGGCGCAGCCACAAGCAGCGCAGGTGCAGCGCGATGCGCTGCCACGGGTGGTCGAGCGTTTGCATGGTCGTGATGGCCTGGGGTTAGGCGGTTGGAAGTTGAATGCGTTAGGGTGTCTGAACGTTCAGGCATGGGTGAAAGCCTCGGCCTCGGGCATGGCGAAGTAGGCCTTGCGGAACAGTCGGGTCAGGATGGTGCGCGCGGCGCGCTCGGTGGTGTCCGCGATCGGCAGCAGCAGGTTGAAGTTTTCCTCCTCCATATACTCGGACTCGAAGATGAGGCCGAAGTAGAGTTGGTCCTGACTGATGCCGAATTCCACGTCCACGGGCTCCGAGCGTTGCTTCCAATAGGGACGGGTGCTGTATGGCTCCTGGGTCATGCCGAATTCGGCTGCGATGGCGGCGATCTGTGGGCGGGTCATGGGATGGTGGGGTGGGGTTGTGTGAACGTTCAGGCAGCGGCGATGTTGTTGAGCACCTTTCGCAGGCGGATCACGTCATCATTGAATTCGCGGCGGATGTATTCGATATGCGTCGAGCAGCTTTTCTCGATCTTCGCGGCCTCCGTCTTGGCGCTTTCGATGATGGACTGGGCGTGGCGTTTCGCGTTTTCCTCGGTGCGGGAAATCCCGGCGTGGGCTTCCGCCAGCATCGTGGTGACTTGATCCCGGGCATCCTTGAGCGAGACGTAGGGGATGATGTCGCCGCGGATCAGGGTTTCGATTTCGCCGCGCACCTGGCGCAACCAGGGCTTGAGGTAGGTGTCATCCGGCAGCGTGGCAATAAAGGAATCCAGGCGTGCGAGTTCGGTGGCTTTGTCCATGGTCGTGGGTGTTAGGAGTTGGAACGTGGGCGGGTTAAAAAACCGGGTCGGAAGTAAGCTCGACGGTTTCGGGGTTGATCTTGAATGTCCGGCAAACAGCGGCCAGATATTGCGGTGTGGTGGAAACCAAATCGGACACTTCCGTGTTGAATGATGCCACCCGCGCGGAGGCAGTCATGGGTTTGCAGAATCCTCCGCGAAGTGTCAGGTAGTAACCGGTGGACTTTTGTTTGACGCTCATGGTGGTGGGGTGTGTGAACGTTCAGGCGGCTTGTTGGTCCTGCTCGCGCTCGCCTTTCCACGGCGAGACGGTGGTTTCGAGTTCGTGCCAGGTGGTGGGCACGCGGTCTTGCACGTCCCAGGCGATGGCGCACTCGTCGCTTTCCGCATCGCAGGAAAGCCCGGCTTCATAGTAGGTTCCGTAATCGTGGTGCTCGGTCATGCGGCGGAAATACAGGCTGGAGGTGGCGGCTAGCAGCGGGGCGAAGTGGTTTTCCAATCCGAGGATATACCGGGCGACCTCGGCGCGCATGGCCTCGATGTAGTCGCCGGATTTCACAACGCAGACGCAGTCTTCATTGGCGGGGGCTCCGCCGAGTTCGATGGTTTCTCGTGACATGGTGGTGTGGGGTGGGTGAACGTTCAGACTCAGAAGTCGGGCAGGGCCACCTTGCGGACCATCGCCGGGGCGGGCATCGTGGGGAAATGGATCGGAGGGTTCTCGCTTGATTCTGGTTTCTGGTCTCTGGTCTCTGGTTCTGGAGTGTCCGGCATCGGCGTGAACGCGCTGCCGGTGGCCAGGGATTGGGCGAACAGCCATTCCTCCTCGCTGGACTTCACCACCCAGGGCTGGCCGGGCTGACCGGGGCACCAGCGCCACTTGCGCGCCTTCATGGCATCGCGGGTGACATCGTCGGGCTTGCCGTTGAAGCGCAGCTCGATGCCGCCCTTCTCCTCGTTGCGGGTCACCGTGGGGCGGTCGGTGGCCATCGCCACCGGGGGCTTGTCGGCGGTGGCTTTGCGTGCCTGGGCCTTGGTGACTCCAGCGCCCGCCTTTCCGGCATGGCGGGAGTCAAGCGGCTTGACGGGTTGTTTCGCTGCCGGTGCGACATGCACCACATCGGCCAGCGCGGCGGCAAGCTGGGCTTCCAGGGTGCGGACCCGTGCCCGCTCCTCGCAGAGGCTGGCGGTGAAGGCTTGAATGGTGGTGTCATCCCCGTTGCGGGGATTGCCCGGGTCTGAACGTTCAGACAAGGCGGTGTCCAGTTGGCATTGCAGCTCGTCGATCTGCTTTTCGAGCTTTTTGATTTCGGCGTTTTCTTCCGCCTCGAATTCCTCAAGGCGCTTTTCGGCCAGTTCCTGGTCCTCGTTGGCTTCCTTGAGATTCGCTTCGACTTCGCCCAGGGCTTCGGCGTGCTCTGCGCACAAGATGCGGAGTTCCTGCGCCGGGACCATTTCGAGGTATTCGCGGATCAGCCGCGGGGCCTCGGTCTCGGTGTGGCATAAATGGCGGAGGTCGGCGGCAATGCGGGTGAGTTGGGCAATGGTGGCTTTCATGGGATGGTGGGGTTGGTGGTTTGGCTAGGGAAAGAAAAAGCCCGCGCCCGGAATGACCGGAGGCGGGCGGGGTGGGGGCGTTGTGGGTTGTTAGATGTCCCGGCACCATGAAACATGGAAGCCGTAACGATAGAAATGCTGGCGGGGTTCGCGCGACAGTCTTTCCATGCGGAAGATCGTGGCATCCCCGGCGAAGGTCTGACCGGTGCAGTCGCGCCCGTCGGAATTGCGGATGTCCCACCCGAAAACGCGCAGGCCGCAGACTGCGGCGACGAACACGGCGACCGCGCGGCTTTCGGCGTCGATCGTGTAAATGCACGACCCGCTTTCGTAATCGTCGGGTCCGGCATAGTGGGTGAATGGCATCCCGGACTTGGCGATGCGTTCATCGAACGAGCCCGGAATCGCCAGGCGCAGGTGATCGTGGAAATGCCAGTATTCGCATGGCTTGTCCATTTCGGCGGCGCAGGCTGGCACCAGGTAGCGGCGGCCATCCTTGACGATGAACGCGCGTCCGTGGGCATCGGTCTCCGGCATCACGGCGGCGGGCAGATATGACAGGTAAGTTTTCATGGCATTATGGGAAATCAATTTAAGGTCCATCAGGAATTGTCTGAACGTTCAGACCGCCTCCGCTTCCGAGGCGGAAATGTGGAAGATGTCTTCGGCGATCCGATCGGCTGGATTTTCAATCGTGCTCACGGACATCAGCACGGCATTGTGGCGCTGGACCAGATGGACAGTGCGCCCGGCGGCGAGCATGTAAAAGTAAGGGGCGATGGAAGCGGGTTGGCGTTTCACCGGAGTGAGCAATCGGAATTTCATGGCGGTGGAGTGTGAACGTTCAGGCACCGAGGTTTTTCAGCTCGTTGTGGAACATCTCGGCATTCTGCCGGGGAATGTAGGCGGCGTATTCGCCTGCGGCCTCATCCTTCTTCCATTGGGTGTAGGCATAGCGGAAATGGCGGCGCAGCCTTTCGCGCCTCACTTTCAGGCTCGTGTCCAGATAGAGCGTCCGCGCCTGGAACGCCAGGAATCCCAGGCTGCCAATCAGGACGCCGGGGATGAAGATGAAGAGCATGAACAGGGTGAAATAATGAACGGCATCGTGGTGCATGATTTTCGGGGTTGGATGGTGGATGGAATGGAACGGCCATGGGAAATCACGCCGCGCCCTTTAAGCAAAAAATCGGACGCGGCGTGTTCCCTAGCCTGGGAAAGCATATCCGGTCTCGCGCCGGAATCCATGGGTTATGCCATGAGGGCAGTAAGCCCGCGTCATCAATCGCTGTCTGAATGTTCAGACAGACGCATTGGCACCGTCACGATTATCGTGGGACGTGGTGGTGCTAGGTTCGTCATGAGGCGGGCATCACATGACTTTTCCGACATGCCAGAATGGAAGTCCATTCTGGATTGATCGGGGTTGCTTCCGCGACGCCTCTCGGCGTTTCGTCCCTTGCAACGGGGACTCATCGGGCGGGGTTGTCTGAACGTTCAGACTCAGGCGGCCACCAGTTGACCGGAGGCGGGCATCGCGGAATCGCTGGCAGTCCCGGCGGCGGGTTTCGCGTTGCCGGAGCGAACCAGGTCGATGTAGTCCTTGGGATCGCTGCCGATGCTGTCGGCGCTGGCCATGAACATCTTGGCATAGATGTCCATCATTTCCATGATCCCTTCGACATCGTTGGTTTCCATCGCTTTCGCGAAGTCGGCTTTAAGCCGCGCTTTCGCTTGCTTGCTGGAGATCAGCGGGGCGTCGGCGGAGATGTCAGTGGCGATGAAGCCGAACTCAATCGGCGTCCCTGCCGGGCCTTTCGCCAGTTTCGCCTTCAGATCGGCAACTTCCTTTTCGGCCTTTGATGCGACCTTGGGCTTGAGGTCGCGGATTTCCTTGGCGGTGCCGGTTTTCGCGGCCGTCACGGCTTCCGCCAGCTTGTCCTTCAGTTCCGGCTTGGTCAGGAAGGGTGAAAGTAGCGCGAGTTTCGAGCTGTCCATCTTGTCGAATTCTTCTTCCGTGATTTCCACGTCACCGGAAACCACCGCTTGGAAAACATTCACCAGCCCGTAAATGTCCTGGAGCTTTTCGCGGATGTCCTCACCGGTAATCAGGATTCCATGCTTGCGCATTTCACCCGGCGAGCAGTCGCCTTTCTCGATCATCGCCACGAACAGCTTCGCAACGTGTTTCTGCAATTCGGTTTTCGAGTCGGACAGGCCGGAAGCCGTGCCGAACGATGCTTTCAGGTCAACAGACCGCTCGTCTTTCGAGAGCGCCAACAGGGTATCATACAGTTTCATAATTGTTTTTGGCTAGAGACGCGTCAAAGATTTTCACGAATGGTGACGCTTGGATTCGTGAGCTTGGATTGTCTGAATGTTCAGACGGAAAGTTTTCCATGGAAAAACGGATTTCGCCTTTCCCTGGAGGGTTTGCCGCCGTTAGGCGGGCGGGATCATGTCCGGGCGGGACCGTCTCACTTGTAAGCG